>WNFF01010424.1_pt1 | contig 12262 bp, 10 predicted proteins | sample 5400441 | NCBI WGS metagenome assembly WNFF01 (sample SAMN13153345, study PRJNA577476) | soil metagenome | isolation source: 120 cm saprolite under Douglas fir tree site 2 hole 3 replicate 1 | place: USA:California | collected 2015-04-18
CTCCTGGCGCGTAAAGGCATTCCTGTGATGCTGCTGGAAGAGCATATGAACTTCGACCGTGATTTTCGTGGCGACACCGTTCACCCTTCGATCATGCAGATTATGGACCAACTTGGCCTGGCAGACAAACTGCTGGCGATCCCACATACCCAAGTTGATATGTTGTCGGTCCAATCTGGCAATCAGACCTTGAAGCTGGCCGACTTCCACCATCTGAAAACGCGCTTTCCGTATATCGCGATGATTCCCCAGGTACAGTTTCTTGAATTTATTACCACCGAGGCCAAAGGCTATCCCAACTTCCAGTTAGTGATGGGAGCGCGAGTAGAGAAATTGATCGAGGAGGACGGCTACACCCACGGCGTCCAGTATCGTGGACAGGACGGTTGGCACGAGGTACGTGCTACCCTGACGGTTGCCGCGGATGGCCGCTTCTCTCGCGTGCGTAAATTGGCCGGTTTTGAGCCAATCAAGACCTCACCTCCCATGGATGTGCTCTGGTTCCGTTTGCCATACAAAGAGGGTGAATCGCGGGAAACAGGCGGCCGTCTCGTTCCAGGCCATATCCTGATTTTGCTGAACCGCGCCGACCACTGGCAGGTAGGCTACGTCATTCCAAAGGGAGGCTATCAAAAGATACACGCCGCTGGACTGGAAGCCTTCCGGCAAGAATTAGCCGGATTTATCCCGCAATGGGCTGATCGTATCGAGACCTTAAAGGAATGGAAGCAAATCTCCGTACTCTCTGTCGAATCCAGCCGCCTGCCGCGCTGGTATCGTCCAGGCCTGCTACTGATCGGCGACGCGGCTCACGTCATGTCGCCGGTAGGAGGGGTTGGTATCAACTATGCCATTCAAGACGCTGTAGAGGCGGCCAACGTACTCAGCGATAAACTCAAAGTAGGGCAGGTGCGGCTGCGTGACCTGGCGCAGGTGCAGAAGAGACGCGAATGGCCGACGAAGGTTATACAGGGGTTTCAGAATGCTTTGCAGCAAAGAGTGCTCGCTACTGTACTCGAATCAGATCAGCCATTGACCTTTCCTCTGCTGTTCCGCTTGTTCCTGAAAATGCCGTTCTTAGGTACTCTTCCTGCGCGGCTCGTCGCTTTTGGTCCCCGGACTGTGCATGTGAAGGAGTAGGATATCAGAAAAAAGCACCTGTGTGACTGCTCGCAGTCACACAGGTGCTTTTTTCTGATATCCTAAATTATGCTTTAATAGCGGCAACCTGTTTCTCGAAGTTCTTGAAGAACTGGTCGAGGGCCACCTTTACCGCACCTTTGAGGATAATCTCAGGGGTAGCGGCAATTTTGCCTTCTATTTCGGCATGTGCATTATAGCTCAGATTGGTGGCTCCGGCCTCTTCCGCCAGGTCTACTGCGCAGATGGCCTTGACGGAACCCATGGAACTTTTTGGTTCAGCGATCAAGACGACACGCGAGGGAACAATCACTTCTCCCGTCTGCATGAACACGACATATGGTCCCTTGAGACCAGGAATGTTCGGGCTGATCTTCAGCTTCAGCTGTTGGCCGTTAGGTGTATCCACCAGTTTGGCACTTTCGCAGCCTGGAACGCTTTCTTGGAGAACGTCAGGATTCAATAATGCGGAAAATACTTGTGGGCGGGGTGCTTTAATCTTCTGGCTACCAGTAATATCCATGCGGTTTGTGTTACCTTCTTTTCTAAAGTAGTTTTGTTTTCATGCCGTGTCATCAGTTTAGAAATCTGTGATAGGCATGAGCTAATCGCTACTCTCTATTATGCTTGATCTATATGTGGGTATCAATACATCAGTCAGGAAGTACTATGGTTTTAATGTATAGTTGCTGGATGGTTGCTGCCAGCTTTGCTGGCAGCAACCATCCAGCAACTATACATTAAAACCTTGCGGTAGCTCCTATTGATTTCGTATAATGGTGTTAGTAAGTAACGTCTTATTTTGCTCTGTTGCAACATCGAAACAAAGGAGTTTCGGGTGATGTTTGCCAGCACGCTTGCTACTTCTGCCGCAACTCCTGCATATTCCAATTACATACACCTGTTGAAGAGTGAAACCCACACACGAAGGAGAGCCGTCAATGTCTGAGCAGGATTTCATGCCCATTCAGAATTTCGATTATTTAGAATTGTATGTCGGGAACGCCAAGCAGGCAGCGTACTATTATAGCAATGCCTGGGGCTTCATCCCCATTGCCTACGCAGGTTTGGAAACGGGGATACGAGATCGCAGTAGCTATGTGCTGGAGCAGGGCAATGTGCGCCTGGTTGTGACCTCGGCACTCGGCCCGGAGGGTGAGATTGCCGAACATGTGAAGTTGCATGGAGATGGCGTGAAAACCATTGCTCTGCGCGTGGAAGATGCAGAGCGGGCCTATCGCGAAGCGACGAAGCGTGATGCCCATGGTCTCGCTGAACCGCTTGCACTCAAAGACGATTATGGCATAGCGAAAACAGCAAGCATCGCCATTTACGGTGATACCGTGCTGACTTTCGTTGAACGCCAGCACTATAAAGGCGCGTTTCTACCCGGTTATCGCGCCGTTGCTACCAATGTCCCGCGTCGTGCCAGGCCCGCCGGATTGGCGGCCATCGACCATGGAGTGGGCAATGTCGAACTGGGCAAGATGAACGAGTGGGTCGCCTTCTATGAGCGCGTGCTGGGTTTCACGCAACTTGTTCACTTTGATGATCGTGCTATTAGCACGGAGTATTCCGCGCTGATGTCCAAGGTGATGCAGAATGGCAGTGGCCGTATCAAGTTTCCTATCAATGAACCCGCGCAGGGACGGCGCAAATCGCAGATCGAAGAGTACCTGGACTTCTACCGCGGCCCTGGTGTCCAGCACATTGCGCTCAATACCTCCGATATCGTCACGACGGTGCGTGGTTTGGAGGAGCGCGGCGTAGAATTTTTGAAAACGCCTCAAAATTACTATGAGACCGTCCTGGATCGTGTTGGTAGTATCGCGGAAGATGTCCAGCAGTTAGCGGAATTGGGTATCCTGGTGGATCACGATGATGAGGGTTACCTGCTGCAAATCTTCTCCAAACCTGTTGTCAACCGTCCGACGGTCTTCTTTGAAGTCATCGAGCGCAAAGGTGCCCGTGGCTTTGGCGAAGGAAACTTCAAGGCACTGTTCGAGGCCCTTGAGAGAGAGCAAGAGCTGCGAGGCAATCTGTAAGCAGGGTATTGTAAGGGAATAGCACATGAAACTTGTAACGTTTAGAACGCCAGATCGTGCCACTCATGCGGGTGTGCTACGCGATCAGCGCATTATCATGCTCGAAGGCTATCCCACTGTGCTTGAGCTGCTGCGCGATCCAGAGGGCTTAGAGAAGGTGCGGAGGCTGCTTGATGGCGATGGGAGAGAAGCGGTCGTCAACGAGCCTACGTTTGTATCGCCCGAACCAGCTTATGCTATGATGCCGATGGCTGTGCATGAAAGATCGGTGAAAGAATACACTTTGATCGAGGCGGTGCTGCTCTCGCCTATTCCAGAGCCGCCATCGGTGCGTGATTTCTATGCCTTTGAGCAGCACGTCAAGGCCGCCCGCGCTAAACGTAATGTGGGCATGATCCCTGAGTGGTATGAGATACCCACCTTCTACTTCACCAACAACAGCGAAATCTATGGTCATGACCAGGAGGTGCCCTATCCCGTGGGCAGCCACGAACTGGATATCGAGCTGGAGATTGCCTGTGTGATTGGACGCGAGGGGAAAGACATCCCGGTAGAGGAGGCGGCAAGCTACATCGTCGGCTACACTATTATGAATGATTGGACTGCTCGCGATTTCCAACGCAAAGATATGAAGCTCAATCTTGGACCTGGTAAGGGCAAAGACTTCGCGACATCGCTCGGTCCCTGGATCGTCACCCCTGATGAACTGGCTGCGCGCCGCAGCGGCAGTGGTGCGGACGAACGCTACGACATGACGATGCTGGCTCGCGTTAACGGCAAAGAAATTTCACGCGGCAATTTCAAAGACATTTACTACAGCTTCCCACAGATGATTGCCTATGCCTCGCGCAACGCACGTCTGCGTGTGGGCGACATACTGGGTTCTGGCACCGTAGGTACAGGTTGCCTGCTGGAGATAGGGACAGAAGTACACCCCTGGTTTCAGCGCGGCGACGTGATCGAGCTAGAAATTGACGGCATCGGCGTATTGCGGAACCGCATAGTGTAAAACACAGGTAAAGAGGAGGGAAATATGCCAGCTTATCATCGTTTGGGGCAGATACCCCCTAAGAGGCATACCCAGTTTCGCAAAGCAGATGGAACACTCTACTCCGAAGAACTTTTCGGCACGGAGGGCTTTTCGGGCAACTATTCCAACATCTACTACCATTATCCGCCGACACGGGTGACAAAAGTCGAGAAGTTCATGCGTGTGGGGTATGAAGAGTGGGATGAAGGGCTGCAGCGTCACCATCATCTCAAGACGGCTCGCATGGCTGCCGACGGCGATGCTATTCTGGGTCGCCAGGTGTTGATGTTCAACAAAGACGTGGCACTGGCTATCGCACAACCGACGACGGCAATGGATTACTACTACCGTAATGCAGAGCATGATGAGGTCTACTTTGTCCACGATGGACATGGAGTGCTGGAGACCAACTTCGGCCTGTTGCCCTATCACGATGGTGACTATATCGTGATTCCTCGCGGCACTACCTTCCGTTTTAACATCCCGGTCGATAGCCCTGATCCCCGCTTCCTGGTGATCGAGAACATTCCGGTCGATAGCCCTGATCCCCGCTTCCTGGTGATCGAGGCACACGGCACTATTGAGCCGCCGCGCCGCTATCTGAATAAGAACGGCCAGATGCTGGAACACGCTCCCTATTGTGAACGCGATATTCGCCGTCCCGAAGAGCTGGAAACGCATACTGAACGCGGCGAGTTTGAGGTGCGCGTGAAAGTGGGCAACGTGATCACCAGCTACTGGTACGACTTTCACCCCATCAACACGGTAGGTTGGGATGGCTGTGAATATCCCTGGATCTTCAATATTGCTGATTTTGAGCCGATCACCGGGCGCATCCACCAGCCGCCGCCTGTCCACCAGACCTTCCAGGGGCCAAACTTTGTGGTCTGTTCGTTCGTGCCGCGCAAACTGGACTATCATCCACTCTCAATACCGGTTCCCTATAACCACAGCAATATCGATAGTGAAGAGATGATATACTACGTCAACGGCAACTTCGGCAGTCGGCGCGGCGTCGAGCGTTCGTCAATCACACTGCACCCGCGTGGTATTGCCCACGGCCCGCATCCCGGTGCAGTCGAAAAGAGCCTGGGAGCCGAGCGTACCGAAGAGTTGGCGGTAATGGTCGATACCTTCTACCCGTTGAAACTCACGGCAGCAGCCCAATCCTGCGACGACCCGGCATACCCGTATAGCTGGCTTGATTAAAGTCAATCTTTTACAATTCAGGAACAAGCACAACCATGTGAGTTTTGACTTTGTCAAAACTCACATGGTTGTGCTTGTTCCTGAATTGTAAAGTCACGTCTCGCCTTACAGATAGCCGAGAACGGTGAGACGCTCGGTGACGATAGTTGTCTCTTCCTCATGCTGCTTTTCGGAGTCGAGATAGCCCAGTTCTTCCAATTTCGCAAAGATGCGGCTCACACTCTCCTCGACGGTCTCTTTATCGGTCTCGACAACCAGGTCAGGATGCTCTGGTTCCTCGTATGGATCGCTTATGCCTGTCAACTTCACTTTTCCCTCGTCGGCAAGTTTGTACAGTCCTTTGACATCGCGTTGGTGACAGACTTCGATGGGGCACTTAACGTAGACCTCGACAAAATTTCCAATCTCCCTACGAGCCCATGCGCGTGCTTCCGCGTAGGGCGAGATGGCGGCAGAGATGCAGATGACCCCATTGCGTGTCAGTAAACTGCACACAAACGCGATGCGCTTGATATTCGTATCCCGGTCCTCGCGGCTGAAGCCCAATCCTTTGCTCAGGTTGGTGCGTACTATGTCACCATCCAATACTTCAACTTTTCGCCCTTGTGCTTTCAAGCGTTGCTCAATGACCTCAGAAAGGGTGCTTTTGCCCGATCCCGAAAATCCTGTAAACCATAGTGTGAATCCTGTAGTAGCCATTTTTATGCTCCTGTAAATTGAGTGGAATAAGTGTGGAGAAGTGCAATTTGTCGTGTCCTGTTAGGACATGAGGCATGAATCTCTTCTCTCACACAATCAATATGCTCTATCAATATTGTAACGCGTGTTACCTTTCAAAGGAAAGAAAGCATGACAAATGGGCTACTTTGATGAAAAGAGCAACTGTTGTCACAAACTATGATCAAACAAGAGAATCGAGATGTGGTGCTTGCACTTCCTTCAGTAAGCTGCGTATAATTTTCTGTATAGAATGGGTCACATATCCTGGAAAGTCGAAACAAAGGAGTTTCGGAAGGAGTGAATTACGATGGCGACGGAACCTCGCATCATCAAATTTTTTGAAACCACGCTCCGTGACGGCGAACAGACGCCGGGAGTCAACTATTTTCCAGAAGAGAAACTGGCAATTGCTCAAGCCCTGGCGGATATGGGCTTTGATACCCTGGACTGCGGCTTTGGTGCATCCTCGCCAGGTGAAATGGAATGTATACGCCTCATCGCTTCGAAGGTGCGCAACGTTGAGGTCTGTTCAATCGCACGCACCAATCCCTCGGACATTGAATTGGCGTGGGAGGCGGTAAAGGATGCTGAGCATCCGGTTATTCATCCCTTTGTCAGTACCTCTGCTCTGCATCGCCAGGTAAAGTTGGGCAAGACACGCGATGAGGTGCGTGAAATGGCGCGGACAGCCGTGGCAAAGGCCCGCACCTATACAGACAACGTCGATTTTGCCCTGGAAGACTCAACCCGCACAGAGCACGACTTCATCCTGGAGGTGTGCGAGGCCGTCATAAAAGAGGGCGTGCGCTTTATCGCCATCTGTGACACTGTGGGCTTTGCCCTCCCATGGGAGTTTGGTAAACTGGTTGCTGATGTACGTCATGAGTTCCCCGGTGTTCGTATCTCTGCGCACTGCCACGATGATCTGGGCCTTGCCGTTGCCAATGCCCTGGAAGGGTTACGCAATGGTGCGGAGCGTGTTGACACCTGTATTAACGGCTTGGGTGAGCGTGCAGGCAATGCCGCGACTGAGGATGTAATTATGGCTATTCGCACTCGTTCAGTTGATCTGGGCCTGGATGTCAGGGTTGATACTACCAAGATTGTGCCAACCAGTCGGCTTGTGGCTAAGCTGTCAGGTATGCAGCCTCAGTGGACGAAATCGGTTGTTGGTCAAAATGCCTTCGCGCATGGCGGCGGCATTCACCAGGACGGGGTACTGAAAGATGCGCGTACTTATGAGATTATGACCCCCGAATCGATTGGCCTGACGGCTGCTGACCGTCGTATGCATATGGGTAAGCTCTCAGGACGTGCCGCGCTGGCTGCGCAGATGCGGGATTTAGGGTACGAGTTGGAGAAAGAGCAGTTAAATATGGCCTTTGATATGGCGAAGCTGCTGCTGGGCAAGAAGAAGGTGTTGGAGGAGATGGATATGCGCTATATCGCTGAGACGGCGATAACGACGACGACTGTGGTAGAGATCGGCAATGCCTGATCAGGTGAATAGCGTGCGGTTGGCTCTATCTGATTGGGAGCTTAGTTGCTGGGGTTAGATAGGGCCTCACGCCAGTATTGCACACTCTCGCGTAGTTCATCCAATACCATGTTATCATCAGCCTCGAAAGGATGGATCGGTTCAAGGAAGAGGAACACGTCTCCACGCATCAGCCAGGGTTTAATTGCCTGTAAAATATCATCTGCTCGTATCATGCCACGCGCGTTATAATCCCGCGTGAAAGGCCAATGGTGATCACCTGTGCGGTCTGTTTGCTGTAAATGGACGATCGGGAGGTGCGACCAGGGCTGCGCAAACCACGCGAGATAATCATCGCTGGCGGTTCCCGTATGTAAGGCGCAGGGATGCCCGACATCAAGACAAAGAACGAGTGGCACGCCACCACCCGTATCCAGGTTGGTGATCTGCTGCGCTTCCTCGATGCTGTGTCCCCACTCGCGTGTTACAGCCATGTTCTCGAATAGCAAATGAGACAACCCCTGGCGCGCGGCATAGTGTGAAAGCGCGGACAGCCGTTTCTGTAACTCATGCAGGAGGATTTGTTTGCGTTCCTGGTTCGCGGCATCCTGAACGCTGAACGCGCCGATATGGCCGCCCATACCGGACGCTCCCAGGCGGGCGGTAAAGTCGATGGCGCGCTCGAACCAGCGTGTTGCGGCGGCTCGCATGGCTGATTGTGGATGCAGTAATTGACTCCAGGAATAGGCCGCCAGCCCGGTGAATGTGCTGTGAATGGAGAGGTTATGAGCCGCAGCAAGCTCGCGGACGGCGTCAGCGTAGGGCATTGTCGCGGCCTCGTCGAGCAAAGGGTCAACCAGGTCTAAGCTAAACTGACAGCAATCCAGCCGCAGTTCGTGTTTTACGATGCGCACCCATTGTTCTGGTTCCGGCCAACGTTTGACTGCGAAACAGGTATTGATACCGAGATGCAGACGTGACATAGGGCATGCCTCCTGTGATTGTTGTTAGACACTCCCGGGTTTGCTCCAGCCCTGGAAATTTACCCGCTAACCATCTGATAACCTTTCAGTTTGCCTTTATGCAGGGTGGCCAGCAACCTGTGCAGAACCCCCTCACTATAATCGCTGCCCGGGTTAATACAGACTGTACGCCCGATCTTGCACGAGGCGTGTGCTTCGTGAATATGACCATGCAAACCCAATGCCGGTTGATAGTGCTCGATAGCTGCCCGCACGGCAGTAGAACCGACAGGTTTGAAGCGCGTCTGGCCAAGGCTGCTTTGCACTTTCAAGTCGGAGTTCAATTCTGGCGCATCATCCAATCCGCTCCCATAAGGGGGAACATGCAGATTCATGACCAGCGCATCGGGTCGTTTTACCTGTGCCATCAGCGCATCAATGCGCTGCGCCAGTTCATCTTCGCTGTACTCGCGAGGCGTGTTCCAGGGGGTTGGATTCGACCAACCGAGGCTAATCATTTCACTGGCGTCATCGAGCTGGACGGGAGCACCTTCGGGATTGCGTACGATACGACCGGCGTCCAGCGCATCTAAAACCGCCGGTGGATCGTCGTTGCCACCCATTATATAACAACGCACTCCTGTACCGGCTAAACGTTCGTCTGCCAGCATGACCCACTCTACCAGGCGTACTTTCATCAGGCGTTCAAAGAGTGGCTCGACTTCGCCAGAGGCATAGAGCGCATCCTGCTCTCCCTCACGACAACGATAAGGATACAGTCCTTTATCGGCTGCTAGCTTCTCGAACTCCTGGACTTCGGCTTCTGAGCTCAGTTCTAGACGCTGACCACGTTCTTTCGTGGCATAGACCCCCTGCCGTGTCTCTTCAAGGAAGACAATGGCTTTCCCCAACACGTCGCCACCCATGACCAATACCTGGGCTTTGTAGAACTTCGCCGCGTTCAAAAACTTGCGAAAGCAGCGGTTGGAGCCATGCACATCGCTGGCATAGTAGATGGTAGTTGTCATCACTGCACCGTTTCTGAGGCGCGTTCGGGTGTGTGCTTCCCGGCGAGCGTAACCTGCACGCCGCAGACCCGGAGTTGATCGAGCATCTCTGGTGGGGCAGAGTCGTCTGTTACCAGCGTCGTTACCATAGACGCGGGAGCTACAACGGCAGGCGCGCGGAATCCCAGTTTACTGTGATCGGCCAGCACGACGACGCGGCGCGACCGCTCCATCATCAGGCGATGCAGGGAGGCTACTTCATAGTCCAATTCAGTCACACCCACCTGGGGATCGACTCCCGCCGCACCAAGTATGCAAACATCCCCGTAAAAGCGATTGAGAGTGGCTTCAGCAATCGGGCCGGTCATCGTCAACTCATCGCCATCTAGTTTGCCGCCAAGCACAATGACGCGAATATGGCGCGAACCGAGCAAGCTAGCATGTGAGAGCGAGGCGGTGATAACCTGCAAGTGAGGGTGGGGGGGTAAAAACTGCGCAAACTGTGAAGTGGTTGTGCCTTCTCCCAGGAACAGCGTTTGTCCTGGCTCGATCATTTGCGCGGCGGAGGCACCGATCAAACGCTTTTGAGCAGCATACTGCAGGGCACGGCTGTTAAACCCCAGTTCCACGCTTTTCGTGATATGAGCCGTCGCGCCGCCATATGTCTGGCGTAAGAAGCCGTCCTGTTCCAGGCGCTTGATATCGCGCCGAATCGTCATCACCGAGACCCTCAACTCATCAGCTAGCGCTAGAGCCTCAATCGATTGAAGCTTAGCCACGCGCTCCAGAATGAGCCTTCTCCGTTCACTCGCCAGCATAGATCTCTCTCCTCCACAAAACTGTCGCGACAAAATAAAACAAACTATCACATATTTTTATTGACAAAGCATGTTCTTTGCTGTATACTCTAGCTAATAAATCGTTGTCTGTCAAGTTTTATTTCTCCCCGTGGATCATCCGGCGTGTTGTATTTTACCTGGCGACAGGCTAAGGAGTAGACATGCAAACAGAGTCTTCTTCAACCTCAACCTCATCCTTTTATGTGCGGAAATCATCTGGACTTGTTCGCGAAGCATCGGTACTCGATGCGATCATTTTCAACGCGGTCTTCTCCGCGCCCGTTGGTGCTACCCTGGCCTTCGGCATTTTATACGCCCTGGGATTATTTCCCGGCGCGGACATGGTGGTAGCCTTGCTGATCGCTTTCGTGGTGAACATTCCGGTGTGCATCATGATGTCGATGATGGCATCAGCCATGCCTCGAACGGGTGGCGACTATGTATGGATCAGCCGTATCCTGCATCCTGCAGTGGCTGTGTTCAGCAATTTCTCTGCCGCGATCTCGGCCTTGATAGGCGCAGCATTCTGGGCGCGATCTTTCGCGGTACTGGCACTTGGCCCGGCACTGGCGGTACTGGGTGCGGTCACACAAAACAACGGGCTCATCAACGCGGGCAACGTGGTCAGCGGCACCGATGCAACGGGCCAGTGGTGGACATTCGGCCTGGGATTGGCCTTGATTATCATTCTGGCACTTGCTATGTCAGCCGGGACGAAGATATCGTTTCTCGTGCAAAACGTGTGCTGGATTATCGCCAGCCTGGGAACATTCCTGGCCTTTATCGCGCTGTTGATTAGCTCGAATGCCAGCTTCATCGCCAATTTCAACGCCTTCGCACAGCCATTTACACACAGCACCAATTCATTTCAGTCCATGCAGGCCGCTGCTGTGAAGACTGGCTTTGTTTTCATTGGGGGCCATCAATTCTCCTCGACGCTGCCGGTTGTCGCCATCATCATGACCTTCATGATGTGGAACTGGTGGTCGGTCTATATCGCGGGAGAACTCAAATCGGCTGGCAAACTGCGCCGCCAGCTTTCCGTCATGCTGGGCGCGCTCGTCTGGGACACACTCTTCATGATTATCGGCGTGCTGCTCCTGTATCACAGTGCGACTGAGCAATTTATCGCCAGTATCAACGCGCTGGCTGGCACGCCGGGCTATGTGCTGCCGGTGCAACCCTACTACAACCTGATAGCAAGTATTGCCGCCAACAACTCGGTCTTTGCTCTGCTCATCGCGGTTAGTTTCATCTTCTGGAACCTGCCAGCCATGTTCCCAAATACTTTTATGCCCGTGCGCACCATTTTTGCCTGGTCTTTTGACCGCATTCTCCCCAGCAGGCTTTCCGATGTGAGCGAGCGCACACATGCTCCGGTGCCGGCAATCATAGTGGCCTCGATCATCGTAGCAGGTATCCTGGCATGGTCGGTGCTCTCCAGTTCGTTTGCCACACTGCTCTCAATGGGCGTACTTGCCGGAGTGGTCACTATCCTCTCGGTGAGCGTGGCGGCAATCGCGTTCCCTTTCCGACGCCCAGACCTTTTCAAGAACTCACCTGCAAACGTGAGAATCGGCGGTATCCCCCTCCTGCCAATTGTTGCGGTACTCTCAATAGTGGTGATAATCGGCCTGGCATACCTGGTGCTCGCTTACCAGCAGCTTGGCATCGCCACCCCGCAATTGGGGCCGCTGCCCGGCTTCATCTTTATGGGGTCGTTGATCGTGATTGGCCTGATTATCTTCTACGTAGCGCGTTTCGTGCGAGCCAGGCAGGGCATCAATCTGGATCTGATCTACAGCGAACTACCACCAGAGTAAAGCGCATGCC
>WNFF01007631.1_pt1 | contig 12255 bp, 10 predicted proteins | sample 5400441 | NCBI WGS metagenome assembly WNFF01 (sample SAMN13153345, study PRJNA577476) | soil metagenome | isolation source: 120 cm saprolite under Douglas fir tree site 2 hole 3 replicate 1 | place: USA:California | collected 2015-04-18
TCGTACGGGAGGATGAAGTCGGCCAGCTCTCGGCTGTAGTAGGCCCCGGCCGGACGGATCGAGGTCGAAGCGAGAGCCGGAGGCTCGGGGCGCGTGTAGGCGTAGAAGGCGGGCTCGGCCACGGTGCCGCTTCCCGGCCAGAACCCGACGCTGATCTCCTCGTGTGAGCTCGACTCGCGGAGCACCCACCACTCGCTGTCCTTGGGCTCGGGAGCGCGCCGCCCGCTGAATCGCGTGAGGGCCAGATCGAAGGCACCCCAGAAGAAGTGCACCGGGCTGGTCTTTCCGAGGAATCGCCCTTGGAAGCGCTTCGTGATTCTGTCGGCTTGCGACAAAACGCGAAAGAAGCGATGGGCATGGGCGGTGTCGTAGGCCGCGTGGAGGCGATCCTCGAGGAAGGGGATTGGATGGTCGACTTCTACGGGCACCGGCAACAACTTCACGACGATCCCGAGACTGGCGAGGGTGCCCGTATACTCCCGATAGAAATCTGCGACGGCCTGCGGTCGCAGGTCGCCCCGTCGCTCGTCTCGACGATGAGCCGGTGGTCGATGAAATCGAGCTCGACCTCGAAGGTGCGGAGGCCGTAGGGAATCGGGCTCGTGGTCAACCCCCGCGCGCTCACGTACAGCGGAACGTGCCACCAGTGGTTCTGCTTCGGCGAGAGGGCGAGACGGGTCTTTCCCACGATCTGCAGCCACATGTGAAGCGTGTCGCGGGTGTCCTGCCATTCCGCGAGGGGCAGGCGGGGCCAGAGGTCTTGGTCGGTCGTGCTGCTGGGGGTGGCCATCGGTCTCTCCATCTTCTGATGACGTGGAGTGGCGCCGGCGACTTCGTAGGTGAATTGTATGCCCGCGGCGGCCGGCCGCAAGGGGAGCCGTCGCCCTGCTATACTCCGGCGGCGAGCCGAGGTCTCTCATGAGCCTGCGTCCGATGACCGTGCTGATGCCGTTCTACACGCCGTTCTATGCTCCGCTGGCCGCCGGCGCCGCCCTGGGACACTTCCGCGAGGAAGGGCTCGACGTCAAGTGGCAGCCCGCGGCCGCCTTCGGGAAGAGCGCCGTCGAGGCTCTGCTCGACGGGAGCATCGAGATCACCCTGAGCGGGCTCATGCGAAGCTTCGACGTGGCGGACCGCGACGGCCGGTTCTTGCCCCACTTCGCCGAGGTGTGCAGCCGGAGCGGCTTCTTTCTTCTTGGCCGGAAGCCCATGCCGGGCTTCCGCTGGACCGACCTCGCGGGCAAGACCGTCATCGGCTTCGCCGAGGCCCCGACGCCGTGGCAGTGCATGCTGACCGTGCTGCGGCGACAGGGCGTGGATCCCGCTGCCGTGCGGATCGAGCGCAACCGTCTGGGGCCCGAGGCACTGGCCGCCTTCCGAAGTGGGCATGGCGATTTCTTCGAGCAGACCCAGCCCATCGTCGAGCAGCTGCTGGCGAGCGGGGAAGCTCATCTCGTCGCTTCCATGGGCGAGGCGACGGGGCCGGTCCCGTTCACCTCGTACATGACCACGCCCGCGTTCCTCCGCCGCGAGCCCGAGACCGTGCTTCGCTTCACCCGTGCCGTCTATCGCACCCAGCGCTGGCTGGCGCGCCAGGACGCGCAGACCATCGTCGAAACGATCGGGCCGGATTTCCGCGACATCGACCGCGGGGTGCTCGAGCGCGCGATCGAGCGCTTTAAGAAGCAAGACACGTGGGCGCGTGACCCTGTGCTCCGACAGCCCGGCTTCGACTACCTGCAGGAGATCCTGCAAACCGGCGGCTTTATCAAGAAGACCCACCGCTACGAAGATCTTGTAGACACCGCGCTCGCCGAGCGCGCCGTCAAGGAAATTGGGGGAAGCTAGTAGGAGTTTCGAAGGCTCGCAGGCGGCTCAAAAAGGTCCAGATGCGAGGCGGCGCCCGAAGGCCGCAGGTGAGGCGTACTCTCTGTACGTTGAACCTGCGGCCGAGGGCGCCGCACTCCCGCAGATGGGCCTTTTTCAGCCGCCTGCCCTCGGCTTCCAGTTTTTGAAGCGCTCGCGCAGGACCTTCTTGTCGAACTTGCCCACGGAGGTCTTGGGCACGGCGTCGATGAAGACGACCTCGTCGGGCAGCCACCACTTGGCCACGAGCGGTGCCAGATAGTCGAGGATCTCTTTCTCCGTGAGGTTGTCCTTGTGCTCGGGCTTGGGCACCACGCAGGCGAGCGGCCGCTCCTGCCAGCGCTCGTGGGGGACGGCGATGACGGCCGCCTCCATCACCTTCGGGTGGCCCATGATGCTCGTCTCCATGTCCACGCTCGAGATCCATTCACCGCCGGACTTGATGAGATCCTTGGTCCGGTCGGTGATCTGGACGTAGCCCTCGGGATCGATGGAGGCGACGTCGCCCGTGCGGAACCAGCCGTCCTCGGTGAACTGGGCGGCGCCCGCGGGGTTGTTGTAGTAGCCGGAGGTGATCCACGGCCCGCGCACCTGGATCTCACCCACGCACTTGCCGTCCCACGGCTGCACCGTGCCGCCGTCGTCGACGATGCGCATGTCCACGCCCGCCACCATGGCCCCCTGCTTGGCCCGGATGGTGTAGCGCTCGTCGTCGGGCAGGCTATCGGCGTAGGAGCGCGGGCGGCACACGGTGCCGAGGGGCGACATCTCCGTCATGCCCCAGGCGTGGAGCATGTACGCGCCGTACTCCTTGTCGAAGAGCTCGATGAGGGTCCGCGGCGCCGCGGAGCCGCCGATGGGGATGCAGCGGATGGAGGAAATATCCCACTGCGGCTCTTTCTCGAGGATGGCCTGGATGGCGATCCACACGGTGGGCACGGCTCCCACCAGGGTGACGCGCTCGTTGTGGACGATCTCGACGATGTCGCGCGGCTGCGGGTTGGGCCCGCCGAAGATCTGCGTGGAGCCGTTCATGACGCCGGCGAAGGGCACACACCAGGCGTTGGCGTGGAACATGGGCACGATGTGCAGGATCACGTCGCGCTCGCAGATGCCGAGCACGTCCACGGTCGAGGAGGCGAAGCAGTGGAGGTATACGCCGCGGTGCGTGTAGACCACGCCCTTGGGGTGCCCCGTGGTGCCGGAGGTGTAGCACATGCCGGCGGCGTCCGTCTCGTCAAGCTTTGGCCAGCTCTCCACGGGCTTGGCGTCGGCCACCAGCGCCTCGTAGTCGAGGGCGCCCGGGGGGATCTGCGCGTCCGGCGAATCCTTCATGACGATGAAGTGCCGGACGCTCGTGAGGTCCTTCCGGATGGGCTCGAGGAGGTGCCACAGGCTGGCGTCCACGACGAGCACCCGGTCCTCGGCGTGATTGATGATGTAGGTGATGTCCTGGGGCGAGAGCCGGATGTTGACGGTGTGGAGCACCATGCCCATCAAGGGCGCAGCGAAATAGACCTCCATGTGGCGGTGCGAGTTCCACGCGAAGGTGCCGACGCGATCGCCCTTGGCGAGCCCCAGCTTGGCGAGAGCGGCGGAGAGCCGGCAGACGCGGTCGGCGTAGTCGGCATACGTGTAGCGCCAGAGCCCGACACCGGGCACCCGCGTGGCCATCGTCTTCCGGTGAAAGATCTTCCGCGCGCGCTCGAAGAACTGAGTGAGCGTGAGCGGATAGTCCATGATCAGACCCTTCATCTGGTCGCCTTACTCTGAAAGATGCTCGTTTGGCCTCATGGTCCCTTCGCTCAAGCGCGGCGGGCGTCGAAGTCCAGGGCCACGCGCGCGTCGTTCTCCAGCAGGGCCTCGGCGTCCACGTCGGCGAACTGGAGCACGCCCATGTCCGCGTAGGCCTTCTGCACCCGGGAGCCCCAGAGACCGATGTCCTTGACGGTGGGGACGATGCGCGTGAAGAGGCGCGTGCGGAACTGGCGCATCTGGTCCGACTGGAGCGTGGCCTGGATGCACTCCTCCACGGGAAGCCCGAGCGTCTCCCACACCTCGCGCTGGTTGAAGCGGTCGCGCATGTGATAGCAGGCCTCGACCACGAACTGCTCGCGCTCGTCGCGCTCCGTCTCGGTCAGCTGCGGATAGTAGTCGCGCAGGGCCAGCCGGCCGAAGGCGACGTGGCGCGCCTCGTCCTGCATGACGTAGGCGTTGACGGCGGCGGCCAGCGGGTTCTTGGCCGTGTCGCGGATGCGCTGGAAGGCGGCCAGGGCCAGGCCCTCGATCAGGATCTGCATGCCCAGATACGTCATGTCCCAGCGGCGATCGCTGATCGTGCTCTCGAGGAGCGCCTTCAGCCCGGGGGTGATCGGGTAGGCGAGCTCGAACTTCTCGTGGAGGAGGCGGGCATAGGCCTCGACGTGGCGCGCCTCGTCCATCACCTGGGTGGCCGCGTAGAACTTCGCGTCGGCATCGGGGACGGTCTGGACGATCTTGGCGGTGGCGATGAGGGCGCCCTGCTCACCGTGCATGAACTGGGAGAGGGACTGGGCCTGGAGATGGTGGCGGACACGCGTCCGTTCCTTCGGCGTGAGGCGCTCCCAGACGGGCGAGCCATAGATCTGGATGGCCCGGTCGTCCATCATCATGGGGTTCTCGGGATCGAGATCCTGGGACCAGTCGAGGCGCTCGGCGGCATCCCACTGCTGCTTCTTGCCCTTGTCGTAGAGGGTCAGGAGCTTCTCGCGCCCGTCCTCGTATTCCCACGTGAAGGCGGTATCGCTCTGGCCTTCGAATTTCCACTTGGTCTGCTCGACGGGAATCTGGTAGCGGAACGTCGTTGCCATGTCGTGAGGGACCTCCTCATCCCTGAATTCGGACGGTAAGCTGGCCCGCCCGAAGTGTCAACCTGAACGCCAGGTCGGCTTGCGGCCGACGGCCAGAATATGGGCATGAAGTCCCATGAGGGTGGGCTCGCGCTCTATGGCTCGCGCCGCGTCGAGGATTTGCCGGCGTCTGATCGGATCTGCCCAGCGGGCCTGCAGATCGGCCAGCATCCAGCCGGGCCCCTCCACGCCCAGTAGCCCCACCCGCTCGAAGCCTGCCTCGCGTACCTCATCCTCGAGCTCCTGGGGCAGGTGGAAATAGGCGGTCGTGAAATAGTCGTGCTCCGTCGGGTTCCGGTGCTGGCCATCCCTCAGGTCCCGCGCCACGATGGCCGCGTAGTCGGGATCGCTCAGGAGATCGTCGGTGACGCCGTCGAGCAGCGAAGCGAAGCGCCCCACGGCCGCCGCCACGAGGAGCCCGCCCGGCTTGAGCACGCGGGCGCCTCCCGGAGGGCCAGGACGCGCTCCGAACGCTCGGTCAGGTGGTAGAGCGGCCCCAGGAGCAGGACGGCGTCGGCACCGGCGTCGGGATCCTCGAGCCGGCGCGCATCGCCCAGCCGGCATGACGCCAGGGGCGCGCGGGGCTGCTGCGCCGATGCCACTTCCGCCTGCTCGACGTGGAACGGCATGGCATCGATCAGGTGGACGCGATAGCCCAGGGAGGCGAGCCAGCAGGCGTAGACTCCGGAGCCGCCGCCCACATCGAGGACGGTGCCCGGCGGGGGAGCGAGGTAACGGAGCATGATCTCCTGGGTGCGCGCGAGCTCGATGACGCCATGGCCCCCGAAGAGGCGTTCGGCCTCGCGACCCTTGTCATAGTAGGCCTGGGCCTCGCGGGGGATCGGTTCGCTCATGTCCTGTCCTAGCCCGGATTGTGCGTGAGCATGCGTTCCCCTCACCCTGCCCTCTCCCCCATTGGGGGAGAGGGATCAGAACAACGAGTGTACAGCGAGACTCTTCTCATCCCTCTCCCCCGTCACGGGGGAGAGGGCAGGGTGAGGGGGCCCGTGCAGGGCTAAATCCGGTCATGAATATCGTGAGCTAGTCTGAAACATGTCGAGTGTAACCGAGCGCTCCGCTCGAACCTTGAGGGACCTGACGGTTTCGGGTATGGTGTCGCCATGAACTCGCGCTGGGACGCCGCGACGGCAAAAAAACTCGACGGGCTCGACCTCCTCGTCTATGCCTCGCGCCTCATCGGCGCGGAGACGTCGCTCGTCGTCTGGGGCGGCGGCAACACCTCCATCAAGCAGGGCGAGCGCGATCACCGCGGTCGCGAGGTGCGGGTGCTGCGGGTGAAGGGCTCGGGCTCCGATCTCAAGAGCATCGAGCGCAAGCATTTCCCCGGCGTGCGCATGGACGATGTCTTGGCGTTGCTCGAGCGGAAAGACATGGGCGACCAGGAGATGGTGGACTATCTCGCCCATACCTTGCAGGAGCCGTCCAGCCCGCGCCCCTCCATCGAGACCTTGCTCCACGGCTTCCTGCCCGCCGACGCCGTCATCCACACCCACGCGGATGCCATCGTTTCCCTCACCAACAATGACCGCGCGGCCGACGTTCTCCGGGAAGTCTACGGCGGCGAGGTGATCGCGCTGCCCTACCGTCGCCCCGGCTTTCTCATCTCGAGAGAGGTGGCAGAGACCTTTGGACGGCGCCCCACCGCCAAGGCTCTCCTGCTCGAGAAGCACGGAACGATTTGCTGGGGCGCCACCGTCGAAGAGGCCTACCTGGCCACGGTGGAGCTCATCAGCCGGGCCGAGGAGGCCATCGCCCACAGGGCCAAGAGCCGGGTCCGCTTCGGCGGTGCCGCGGTGCCGGCGCTGCCCGCCGAGGAGCGGCGACACGTGGCCCTCAGCGTGGTGCCGGCTCTCCGCGGTCTCGTGGGGCGCGATCGCCGCGTCGTGGTCAGCTTCGACGACTCACCAGATGTCCTCGACTTCGCCTGCTCGAGCGAGGCGGACGAGCTGTCCCGCATCGGACCTGCCACGCCCGACCATACGATCTATACGAAGCGGTTGCCCTGCTTCGTCCCCGTGACCGACGCCCACGATCCCACGGCCGTCAAGGACGCCATCAAGGCGGCCATCGATCGCTTCGTCGTCGACTACACGGCCTACGTCGATGCCCACGACACGGCGGGAGCCGCCCTCACCGATCCCTTCCCGCGCGTGATCACGGTAGCGGGGCTCGGCATGTTCACCACGGGCAAGGACCGGCGCACGGCCGGCATCGTGAGCGACATCTACCACCACACGATCTCGGTTCTCGGCGCCGCCACCTCGTTCGGGGGCTACGTGTCGCTCTCGGCCCGGGACGCCTTCGACGTCGAGTACTGGCCGCTCGAGCTCTACAAGCTTGCCCAGGCCCCGCCCGAGAAGGAGCTCTCTCGCCGCATCGCCCTCGTCACGGGCGGCGCCTCGGGCATCGGCCGAGCCGCGGCCCTGCGTCTGGCCGCGGAAGGCGCCCACGTGGTCGTGGCCGACCTCGACGAAGCGGGCGCGCGCAAGGTGTCTGACGAGGTGATCGCGGCGGTCGGGGGCGGGCGGGCCGTCGGCATCGGCATGGACGTGGCCAGCGAGTCTTCGGTGCGCGGCGGCTTCGAGGAGGCCGTGCTCGCCTACGGCGGCGTGGACATCGTGGTCTCGAACGCTGGCATCGCCCATTCCGCGCCCGTGGACGAGATGAGCCTGGCCGAGTGGGACCGCTCCTTCGCCGTGAACTCGACGGGCCACTTCCTCGTGGCGCGCGAAGCCATGCGGCTCTTCAAGGCCCAGGGGCTGGGCGGCGCCTTCGTCTTCGTGGCGACCAAGAACGTCATGTCGCCGGGCAAGGACTTCGCGGCCTACTCGGCGGCCAAGGCGTCCGAAGCCCAGCTCGCCAAGGTGCTCGCGCTCGAGGGCGGCCCCCACGGCATCCGCTCCAACATCGTGAACCCCGACGCCGTCTTCAGGGACTCCAAGCTCTGGTCCGCGGAGATCCGCCGCGAGCGCGCGCGCGCCCAGGGCATCACGGTGGAGCAGCTCGAGGATTTCTACCGGAAGCGCAATATCCTGGCCGTGCCCATCCTGCCCGAGGACGTGGCGGAGGCCATCCTGTTCCTCGCTTCCGACCGCTCCGCCAAGACCACGGGCTGCACCATCACCGTGGACGGCGGCGTCAAGGACGCCTTCCCGAGGTAGCCCGTGACCCAGATCCGCTTCGGTTGCTTTCTCGCGCCGCACCCGCCCCAGGAGCAGTTCGCCATTGCCCGGCGGGTCGAGGCGCTCGGCTTCGACTCGATCTTCACCGGCGATCACGTCTCCTTCCACAACCCGCTCTACGAGTCGCTGACCCTGCTCGCCTCGTATGCCGGCATCACCAGTCGGGTCAAGCTCGGCGTGGGTGTGTACCTGCTCGCCCTTCGTCATCCCACCATCGCGGCCAAGATCACGTCGACCCTCGACGTGCTCTCGGGCGGGCGACTGATCTTCGGAGTCGGCGTGGGAGGGGAGAATCCCAAGGAGTTCGAGGCCTGCGGCATCCCGCACAGTGAGCGGGGGGCTCGCGTGACCGAGGGTATCGACGTGGTGCGCCGCCTCTGGAGGGACACGCCGGCCAGCTTCAAGGGGCGCTTCACCCAGTTCGAGGGGGTGAGCATCGATCCCAAGCCCGTGCAGAAGCCCGCGCCGCCCATCTGGATCGGCGGCCGCTCGGATGCCGCGCTCCAGCGCGCGGGGCGCCAGGGCGACGGCTGGGTCTCCTACGTCGTGCAGCCCGAGCGCTACAAGCAGAGCCTGGAGAAGATCACCGCCGCCGCAACGGCGGCCGGGCGATCGCTCGAGGGCTTCACGCGCGGGCACCTGACCTTCATCACCATGGGCAAGGACTACGAGAGCGCCGAGCGCGTGTGGGTGGAGAAGCTCTCCAAGCGCTATGCGCAGGATTTCGGTCCGCTCGCGCGGAAGTACGGGATCATCGGCACGCCCACCCAGTGCCTCGAGCAGCTGGGCCGCTTCGCCGAGGCGGGCTGCACGTACTTCATCCTGGACGCGATCTGCGACCCCGCCACCGAGGCCGAGCAGATCGAGATGATGGCCGCCGAGCTCGTCTCGAAATTCCGGAGCGCGTAGGTGGAATCCCCCTCACCCTGCCCTCTCCCCCACTGGGGGAGAGGGATTCGAAACTCATCCTCTCTCATTGCGCGTGAGTCCATTGCGTCCCCCTCTCCCTTTCAGGGAGAGGGCCGGGGTGAGGGTCGGTAGTTGGCGCCGAAGCCGAAGGAATGCAAGGCCGAGGTCGCCGCCATCCGCTGGCCCCGGCTGGAAGTCATCGAGGTGCCAAGACGGTCCGCGCCTGGAGCATGCTCTCCACGCCGGCGCACAAGGGCATGCTCACGCTGGCCGTCGACGTCGCCCCCGGGGGCATCGGCTCGCAGTGGCTGCGTGGTCTCAAGGCCGGGGCCACCGTCGAGTTCAAAGGCCCCACGGGCGGCTTCGTCTTCAATCGCGCCGACCCGCGCCGTGCCGTCTTCTTCGCCGAGGAGATCGGCATCGTCCCCGTGCGCTCCATCCTGGCCGATCTCTACGAGACGGGCTTCGGCCGTCCCGCCATCCTGATCTTCTGGGCGCGTGATCCCTCCTGGCTCCTCTATGACGCCGAGTTTCGCTCGCTGGCGCGCCGCTACCCTGGCTTCACCTATGTCCCCGCCGTGCGCGAGGCGCCGGGCGGCTGGCGCGGTGAGACGGGCGAGCCCGCCCAGGTGATCGACCGCCTCGTGCACAGCGTGGACCGCCTCGTCGTCTATGCCTGCGGGGGCGGCGACACCGTCAACGCCGTGCGCGACGCCCTCGTCAAGAAAGGGATGGACCGCAAGAGCGTCAAGTGGGAGAAGTTCTGGTAGGAGCGCGCGGAGGAGGTCCATGGCGGAACTGAACGGGGGGCACCTGGTGGCGCGCACGCTCAAGCAGGCGGGCGTGGGCCACATCTTCACGCTCTGCGGCGGGCACATCCTGCCCATCTACGACGGCTGCGTCACGGAGGGCGTGAAGGTGGTGGACATGCGCCACGAGCAGGCGGCCGCGCACGCGGGCGACGCCTACGCGCGGCTGACGCGCAATCTCGGCGTGGCGATCGTGACGGCGGGGCCCGGCGTCACCGATGCCGTCACGGGCGTGGCCAACGCGTTCTCGGCGCGGAGCCCGCTGCTCTTGATCGGCGGCGCGGCACCGCTCGGCCTCCGCGGGCTTGGCTCGCTCCAGGAAGTGGAGCAGGTGGATCTCCTCAAGCCCATCACAAAGGGCGCGTGGACGGTCTCGGAGACGCGCCAGATCCCCGAGGTCCTGACCACGGCCATTCGTACCGCGCTCACGGGGCGACCGGGACCGGTCTTCGTCGAGATCCCCGTCGATCTGCTGATGACCATGGTCGAGGACCGGATGGCACCCATTCCGACGGGCTACGTGCATCGCCATCCCGTCGCGCCCGGTCCCGACTCCGTCCAGAAGCTCGCGGATCTCTTCGCCCAGGCCGAGCGGCCCATGATCATGGCGGGCAGCGGCGTGTACTGGGACGACGCGGCCGCCGACCTTCGGGATTTCGCGGACTCGGCAGGTGTGCCCGTCTTCATGAACGGCGCGGGGCGGGGGAGTCTCTCGGGCCGGCATCCTCTGGCTTTTGCCCAGGCGCGCGGCTTCGCGCTGGGACAGGCCGACCTGATCCTGGTGCTGGGCACGCCACTCGATTTCCGGCTCGGCTACGGCCGGCCGCCGTCCTTTGGCGAGCACGTCAAGGTGGCCATGGTGGATTGCGATCCCGTCGAGCTCGGCAGGAATCGGCCACTCGAGCTTGGCCTGGCCTCCCACATCGGGCTGACGCTCCGTCAGGCGGGCCAGGCACTGCCCAAGGCCGTCGCCAAGCGCTTCGAGAGCTGGCGGCAGACGCTCGAGAAGAAGGAGACGGAGGCAGGGGACCGCTTAATGGTGGAGCGGCTCTCCGACAGCGTGCCCATCAGCCACTACCGCCTCGGCCACGAGATAGCGGCGGTCGTGGACGCGCAGACCACGGTGATCGGCGATGGCGGTGACGTGGTCGGCTGCGCCTCGAAGATCGTGGAGCTGGAACGGCCGGGACAGTGGCTCGACCCGGGGCCGTTCGGCTGTCTGGGCGTGGGGCCGCCCTTTGCCATCGCCGCCAAGCTTCTCGATCCTGCTCGACGCGTCCTGCTCATCGCGGGCGACGGCGCCTTCGGTCTCAACGGCATGGAGATGGAGACGGCCGTGCGCTTCAAGCTGCCCGTGACCGTGGTCATCGGCAATGATGGCGGGTGGGGACAGATCAGGAATCCGCAGCTTTCCTTCTTCGGTGCCGAGCGCGCCGTCGGCACCTCGCTGCCCTTCACGCGCTTCGACCAGATGGTGGAGGCGCTCGGGGGCAAGGGCGTGCACGTCACCGAGCCCAGCGAGCTCCGGCCCGCCCTCGAGAACGCCACGGGCTCGGGCGAGGTCTCTTGCGTCAACGTCGTGCTCGATCCGGCCGCCTATCGCCGAGGCGGCCAGGTCTCCATGGCCATTTGAGCAATGGTTACCATCACCACCCCCTCATTCACTCAGCCCTCGCCTCGTCGCTTGAGGCGGCGTCTTGGCTCGAACTGCGGCCCTCTCCCCCGCGCGGGGGAGAGGGTTCCTAGAGGGGGCGATCTGCAATCGAATCCCTCTCCCTCCTGGGAGGGAGAGGGTAGGGTGAGGATGGGGCGGTAGTGAAGATCACGTTTCTCGCGCCCCATATCCGGATTGCGGGTGGGGTGCGCGCGATCTTGACCTATGCCGATCGCCTGGCGATGCGCGGCCATGACGTCACGGTCGTGGTGCCCGCCAAGCACGGTTGGAAAGCCGCTTGGCGCAATCTCCGGGGCGAAGGACCCACGTGGATCCCCGGCTTTCGCCCTACGGTTCGCTGGATCGCCGGGTGGGACAAGGCATCGCTGCCCGACGGTGACGCCCTGATCGCCACGGCGTGGCAAACGGCGAGGACGGTTGCCGAGGCGCCCGATCGTTGCGGCCGGAAGCTCTACTTCATCCAGCACTACGAGAGCCTGTACCACGGCGACGCGGCGCGCGTGGATGCGACCTATGCCCTGCCGTTGAGAAAGGTCGTCATCTCGACGTGGCTCGCCGATATCATGCGCGACAAGTTCGGCGCCAAGGCCGAGGTGCTCGTGACGCCGGTCGACCGCGCCCTCTTTCATCCCGTCGACGCCGCGCGCTCCGGCGATGCCCTCCGCGTGCTCATGCTCCATCACGACTACGCGTGGAAGGGCGTGCGCGAGGGGCTCGAGGCGATGGCGGCCGTGAAGGCGCGTTATCGCGAGGTGCGCCTGGTGGGCTTCGGGGTCAGGTCTCCGCGCGAGGCCCTACCGTACGACGAGTTCCACGAAAACCTGCCTCAGGAGCGCCTGGCCTGGCTCTACAGCCGCTGCCCCATCTATCTCTGCCCGTCCTGGGACGAGGGGCTCGGCATGCCG
>WNFF01003863.1_pt1 | contig 12252 bp, 12 predicted proteins | sample 5400441 | NCBI WGS metagenome assembly WNFF01 (sample SAMN13153345, study PRJNA577476) | soil metagenome | isolation source: 120 cm saprolite under Douglas fir tree site 2 hole 3 replicate 1 | place: USA:California | collected 2015-04-18
GGGCCAGCGGCATCGCACATATCGGCGCGCAGCCGATTGCTCTGGCCGCCGCGACGCTCGTCGTCATTTTGGTTGGGGTCGGATCTATCGTTCTGTGGCGCGCCTACACCGGCACATCGCCCGAACAGGATCGCACCACATCTACCCGTCAGTTGCAGGCGCGCACTGCCCAGGCCTCCGAACAGCTGGTTGAGAAAACCAAGAGCCTGGAGGCGTCTCAGCAGGAGTCGATCGACCAACTACAGGTGGTTCAAGACCAGTTGCTGACGGTAAAGCGCCTTCTAACAGCGCAGCAAAATGATACCAGGCGGCTGTCCGAGCAGGTTCAAGGTCTCACCGGCGCCGTCGACGGCCTCCGGCAGTCGTTCGCGAGCGCCGCCCAATCTGCCGACGTGTCCAGTCCGCCCTCGACCCGAAAACCGTCGATCCGGCAGCCTGCGCGCGCGACCAGGGGCCGATTGGTGGGCGCGCATCCCAAGCCACCCAAATCGCCGGGCTGACGCTTCGCCAGCAGTTTGCGCTGGCGACGCGCTGTTGCACGCGCTGCTGTGAAATCCGACTTGTCACGCGGCGAGCGCCGGTAACAAATTGCCCAGCTGCGGTTCAGGGCCCGATGGACTATTCCGACCAACGGGAGTTGGGAACGCCAAACCCCGCCTTGCATCGGCATGGGGTTATAACCTCTTAGTTCTTTAGCTAGATTTGAATTTCAGAGCCGCCCGAGAACCTCGATGGCACGACGAACCGGCAGCGCCGATCTCCCGCTACATGGCGGACGCGTTCCCGCTTGGCTGGCGGAACGCATGGCTTCGCTCGGCGCGATCGTCACGCAGGCCATCGTTCACCATTATGGGCGCGACGAATTCCTGCAGCGACTCTCCCACCCTTTCTGGTTTCAGTCCTTTGGCGCTGTCATGGGAATGGACTGGCACTCGTCGGGGATCACCACGAGCGTCATCGGCGCGTTGAAACGCGGGCTCGCCCCGCTGCAGAGCGAGCTTGGCATTCATGTCTGCGGTGGCCGCGGCAAGCATTCGCGCCGCACGCCGGAGGAACTGACAACACCCGGCGAACGCATCGGTATTGACGGGCTGACCCTGACGCGGGCCAGCCGCCTCGTGGCTAAAGTCGACAGCGCCGCGGTACAGGACGGCTTCGACCTTTACCTGCATGGTTTCTTCGTGACCGACGAGGGCAAATGGACGGTCGTTCAACAGGGCATGAATGGCGACAAGCGGCAGGCGCGCCGCTACCATTGGCATTCCGAAAGCCTGAAGAGTTTTGTCGACGAACCACACAGCGCCATCGATGGACCGGCCCAGGGCGAGATCGTCAACCTGACCGACCATCGTGCGGAGGCATCGCGTTCAGCCCAGCTCGATCTGTTGTCGGCGCTGGGGCCGGACAGCATCGTCCGGGAATTCGCGGCATTGACGCAATTACCGGCGGCGCAGCCGAACCTGCCGCATCTCGTCATGCCGGAGCATCATGAGGTGCGGCCGAGCGACGTATTCACGCGCCGGCTCCACGGCACGCTGGCGGCGGCGGCCGAACGGGGCCCGGTGGATTTCCAGGAGCTGCTGCTGACGCCGGGCGTCGGCGCGCGCACCGTGCAATCTCTGGCGATGGTGGCCGAAGTGGTGCATGGCGCGCCGTACCGTTTCCAGGACCCCGCGCGGTTTTCGCTCGCGCATGGCGGCAAGGACCGCCATCCCTTTCCGGTGCCGATCAAGGTCTATGATGAAACGATCCGCGTTCTGAAGTCGGCTGTACAAAAAGCCAGGCTCGGCCGCGACGAGGAGATGCAGGCGCTCAAGCGGCTCGACGATCAGGCGCGGCGACTGGAACGGACAGCGACCGGCCCCACGCTGGAAACCCACATGGAAAATGAACGAAACGCATCGCCCTTCCTGGACGGACGCTCCGTCTTCGGATGGGAGGCCAATTTGTCGTTGCGCCGGCAGCGACGCGGATAAGGTTCAAAGCTTTCGAGGATGAAGGTCAAAGGCCGTGCCGAGGTGACCCAGACCGTCAGGTCGACGTTCGGTCCCTGGAACGAATCCTGATCAGGACCGTGACGCGAGCCTACGCATTGTAAACTCAATCTGCCCGTCAGGAAGCTGCCGCCAGTTTTCGACAATCATCATGTAGCCGTCCTGCGGTTTCTCATCGAGAATCTGGCGAGCCTTGAGGCGCGCGGCGTGCAGCGGCAAGGTAAACGTCTCCCGGAGAAAGTCGGCGTCCGCCAACTTGCGGAGGTCACGCAGCTCGCTCGATCTTCCGGCGATGTCCAGGGGCCGGGGCCGTTTCATGTGATCGGCTCCCGGTGGCGCAGCGGAGATAGGCTCAGCATGTTACAACCTGAGTTCTCGCCTTGTCCGGGACGCCATCGGATTTGCCCTGTGGGCTTCACCAACCGCACCGGGTCTTGCGATGACTTCTGCGACATACGGCTTGCGTGAGTTCGGACGGGCGCGCGCGAAGGGTGCGGCGACGATCGAAAAGAACAGAAAGCGCCCACCGCCTCCGAGTCCCGCAGCACTCAACAGTGTGTGGCCGAAGTTAACGATGGCGCTCGCCCCCACTTCTTCTTCTGCTCGTCGGAGCGATAGATATCGGCAATAGTATGCTCGACACCTTGCCAAGTTGCCAGCGCATTGCCCATCAAACTGAGCAGCTCGTTTCCGCTTTTCGCTTCGTTTTCCGAAAGTTGATCCGGCATATCAAAAATTCCTGTGGATCGCCTTGCCAGTGAGGCCAGTCGCTGGGCGCGCTGAACCTACAGTTCGATCCGATCGCCAAAAATCAACTGGTGAACGCTCACCAGCTGATGAAGACGACCGCCCCACCATCGACAAACCGCCGAGGACGGAGTCACGCGACGGCGATCCAAAGGCGCAGCTCAGGTCAGCGTGTAGCCGGTGCGAAAGATGAAAGAACTTACAGCCAGCGATGATGTGGAGGAAGCCGCTGCCACCAGTGATCTGGCGGGCGGCGCATGCGGACTTTTTGGCGCAGGCTCATCGCCCAATGCCGCCGGCGGCATAGAACACATCTCATGCGGATCGCAAAGAGGCCCATCACTGGTGTGCGTCACGGAAACGACTAGCGCCGGCGCCGTCAGTATGCCTCCCGCGACGATAAAAATCGGATGTTTGTAGTGCATATAAAAACCTCGCGAGTCAGTTCGCCCAAAGTAATGATCTCAATCGCGCGGTTCAATACCGCCGCTCATCGTTCAGCGACTGCCAATCAGGCCGAACGTCACCACCTCTGTGACCACACGCTTTGCAGACGAACCCATCTTCGATGTCGGATAACGTCAGATCGTCGGCCCAGCGATCGGAGCTGAGACTGACCGAATGACTGCAGTGATGATCGGCGCAGTAGACCAGGACGCCGGTTAGCCCCGTTGCCCGCAATTCGCCGACGGGCGCTCTACCACACTCTTCCTCGCGCTCCCGCGCCGGACAGCCAAGTTCTAATAACCGTAACCAATCAGATCCCCCTCCCGATAAGGAAGATTCGACTTGATCAGACAGTATCCCTGCTTATCAACATCGAGAGCGATGTCCGGAGCAACGCCTCTCGGGGGACCGGCCAACGTCCAGTCTTTATCGATCGCGAAGCGTCTCGGAAGGGTGCTACCGCGGACGACAATCAAGCGCACGTTCTTCTCATCTAAGTAAACGTCGTATTCCACCGGCTTTAGTCTTTTCGCTGCGCGAGCACATTCGAGCAAATCGTAACCCAACTTCTCCGCGCTCTGCGGATCGAGGAGGCACACCGGCCATCCCGCCGCAATGCAGATCTTCACCATGGTGCCGAGGCGGGGCGTGTGCAGAACCTCGGGGTCTTTCAAGTCCCACGCCGGCGGCCGAGAATGCACCTCTAGCGCGCGTTCAGCGTAGGCGGCGAGCGTCATGCCAGCGTCTGAGGCGGCGGCTTCCAGTTGGGCTTTAAGTGACGGCTCGACCCGCATGGAGATCGTTGCATCTTTGACCATTATCATCCTCTGCGTACAATGAACGTTGATGTAATACATTGTATGTGGTACGGAGTCAATGCGGCCGGGGTAGCCGCACCATGACGAAGAGCATTCCGCTCTCGCGTTAAAAGGCAGGGGTAATTGAAAATGACCGATTCTATCACCGTCGGATTGAACTCGAGCGAACTCAGCGCCGTTCGCTGCGCGCTCTCAAACCTTGTTTTGGAGCTGCGCGGTGTAGAGCAGTAAAACCACGCCGCCGTCGGCGAGCTGGGGTACGACAAAACCGGGAATTGCACCCAGATCCCCAATGCCATCGCGGTGGCGATGTCGACCCGCGCCATATCGCGCGCGGCGATTCATGCGGAGGAGCTGGCCGATCTGCTGGGATGTGACGTGGCGCCCGTGGTGTGAAGGCTGGCGCGGTGCCGGTGGCAACACAACCCGTCGGCTCATCTCGGCGGGTTTTTACGATTGTGGTGTTTCCGCACTACGACAAGTTGACGTACCGGAAACCGCTGTGCCGCAATCGTTTAGAGGCCGCGCGTCGGAACGGGCGTCTCGCTGCTCAAGACCCGTTGGTGGAAAGGCGCGCCTGCGAGAAACCTACAACCTCGTGAACGTCCCCTCAGTGCGCCCATGGCGAGGCGCGGGTGATCGGGGCCAAGAAATTAGAACAAAAAAGTGTCAGGGAGCCGGTCCTCCTGACACTTTTCAAAAACCCGAAGGGGGCTAAGTGCTTGAAATGATGGCGCGAGAGACGGGGCTCGAACCCGCGACCTCCGGCGTGACAGGCCAGCGGAAAGCCGTTGCCGATCAACCGCTGTTCCGACTTCTAGCAGCGCTGAAGCCCTGCCTATTAGGCCCGAAGTTGGAACGCCAGTAACAGGCAGCGTCGGCGCTGTAGCGCCCGATCACCAAATCGGCGCGTTCTGCGGCGCCACGGCAACGGCAGAAATCCCACCCTATCCGAAACAGAAAAGCCCGCGGCTCCTGAGGCCGCGGGCTTTTCGCATTTCAAAAAGGACCACCGGTGGCAACCGGCGGAATAGATATGATGAAGAGATCAAGTTCTACCCCAAGCGCCCGATTGGTGCAAGTCCGCTCCACTAACGTTGACATCGCAAAAGCGGTGCTCCTCCAGGACGAAATCGCCCGCCGGGGCGGCCTCGGCCTGAAACGTTTCGGCCAGGAGCTCGTCGGCCCGTGCCCCCGATGCGGCGGTCGCGACCGGTTCAGCGTCAGCATTTCAAAACGGATCTTCCACTGCCGTGGCTGCGGCAAGGGCGGCGACGTTATCGAACTGGTCCGACACATCGATCAGTGCGACTTCCGGACTGCGATCCAGACACTCACCGGATCGGACCGCCAAGTCGAAGTTATGCATCGCGTCCGGCATCAAGGCGCTGTTGATCGCAAAACATCGCAGGAAGATGATGCGGATCGTGTTGGGCTTGCCTTGCGGATCTGGCGCGAGGCTCAGCCGATCGCGGGCACCCTTGCCGAGCGTTACCTCGCCGGGCGCAAACTTCACGACCTCCCCGGCGACGATGTGTTGCGCTTCCACCACGCCTGCCCGTTCAGCGGCGAGCGGCACCCGGCCCTGATCGCGCTTTTCCGCGACATCACCACCAACGTGCCGAAAGCGATCCACCGCATCGCAATCGATGCCGACGGCAAAAAGATCGCGAAAAAAATGCTCGGCCCTGTCGCCGGCTGCGCCATCAAACTCGATGCCGATGAAAACGTCGAGCTCGGCATTACCATCGGTGAAGGTTTGGAGACCACCCTCGCCGGTCGTCAGCTCGGCTTCCGCTCGGCCTGGGCGCTCGGCTCCAGCGGAGCACTCAAGAACTTTCCGGTGCTCGCCGGCATCGAGGCGTTGACGGTCCTGGTCGACAACGATGCGCCGGACCGGGCTGGCCGAGAAGCCGGCCAGGCCGCCGCGAAGGAGTGCGGGCGCTGCTGGAAGGCCGCTGGCCGCGAGGTGCTTGCCTTCACCACAGACACGATCGGCACCGACATCGCCGACATCATCGAGAACATGGGGGACGGCAATGCTTGATCGCGGGCCGAACTTGAAGCGGTATTATATCGACGGCGAGGAGCCGGCACCACCAATCGACGGTCCGCCCGATTACCTTGATGCGTCTGATTACGATTGGTCACGGGAAGATGATATTGGGACCGCTCGCGCGAAGCCCGCGTCGCCAGAAATTGTGCCTCTCAAAACGGTCAAGCCGGCCGAATGGCGTGACAAGCCGCCAGCGCCGCAGCGCTGGCTTGCGAATGGTCGCGTTCCGCTCGGCGATCTGACCATCCTCGCGGGCGACGGTGGCTCCGGTAAGACGGAGATCGCGACCGCGCTGCTCGTGTCGGTCGCCGCTGGCCTGGGGGACTGGCTTGGCTCTGTGGTGGATGAGACCGGGCCGGCGCTCTTTGTGAGCTGCGAGGAGCCCGAAGACAACGTCCGCGATCGTGTCGAGCGGATCTGCCGGAGCCGCGACATCGATCCCTATGCGATCGAGGATCTCCATCTGTATTTTCCCGAACTCGATGCCACATGGCTCGGCGTTGCCGACCGTGTCGGCCGCATCAGCAAGACTCCGCTGCTGATCGCGATCGAGGGCTGGATCAAGCAGTGTGCGCCGCGCCTGATCGTGATCGACTCTGTCGCGGCCGTATTTGATGGTGTCGCCTTCGATCGGCGGCAGGTTCGCGCCTTCCTTGCGATACTGCGCAAGCTCGCACGCGAGGCCGCCGTTGCGATCGTGCTGCTTGACCACCCATCCGTGCGTGGCATGGCGGACGGCACCGGGACAGCGAACAGCGTCGATTGGCGCAACAGCGTCAGATCGATGCTGCATCTCTCTGATCCGGGCAAGGACGATCCCGACGAGCGCACTCTCGAGGTAAAGAAAAACAACCGCGGCCGAACCGGCGAGCGGACCAAGCTTCGCTGGAACGGGCTGACCTTCACGACTGCAGCGGTGGCGGGCGCGTCGCCGGCAAGGGCAAGGGCCGAGCGCGAAGTCGAAGAGCTGTTCCTGCGTTTGCTCGACAAGCGCAACGCCCAAGGGCGGCCTGTGCACTCCAAGACCGCCGCTGGCAGCGCGCCATCGGAGTTCGCGCTCGACCCCGACGCCAATGGCGTCACATCGAGAGCGTTTCGTGAATCGATGGAGCGACTGCTCAGTGCCGGCAAGATCGTGCCGATTCCGTACGGGCCGCGTTCAAAGCCCCGGGAAAGGCTGGAGAGGGCGGCGACCGCGTGACCCCAATGCTTCCAACGCCCTTCCAACGCTCTCCAGGCGCTTCCAACGGCCCTACCGACAGGGGTGCCAACTCTCTTCCAACGCCATTCCGACGTCTTCCAACGGGGTGTTCTCCAACCCCCCATACCCCTAGGGCCGTTGGAAGCCCACGGCCGGGCGCTGTTCGGGCGCCCTGTGGGCCTCCAACGCCCTTCGCTGGGTTGTCCAAATGGGGCGACCCAGGCTGCCTGTCGGCCGGGGTTATACGTAAGACGGAAACCAAGCCTTGGTACCTGTCTTCGGCCCCTCCTTTTTCACCCACAAACAACCCACCACCCAAACCATGGATTGGGCGACCCAGCTGGGTGATCACCGACGTTACCTGCCCTAAACGGTCAATTTTCGACCCACCCAAAACCCGGGACCAACCCGTAGCCCACAGCCACCCAAGATGCGCCGTCGCCCTCCCAGCGGCAGTGGATAGGGCAATAAACCGCGCACGCCGGCTCTGATTATTTTTCTTCGCGATTTTCGCCCTCCCCCCGGAGGGCGCCCTCAGCGGCGCCCGACGACCCGCGCGTCGCCCGTTCGCATCGCCGCCTGGCGCTTGACCTATGTCAACGGCTCCCTTTGAGCCGGTGTGCGCATTCGGCTGCATGACGCGCGACACCCTCCTGTTAGCCCTTTCGCTGGTGTGGCTGATCCTCCTGATCTGGGCCGCGCTGCTTGTGGCCTTCGCTTGAGCTTCTGTAACAAGACGCCTTAGCCCTTGACGTGCGACACGTAACATGTCAACGTCCGTTGTGTTGTGAAGGAGAGGCCGCCATGAAGTCCGCAATCGCCTACATCCGCGTCTCGACTCAGAAACAAGGCAAGTCCGGCTTGGGCCTTGAGGCGCAGCAAGCACTGATCCAGCGCTTCGCCGATCAGGAGGGCATCCAGATCGTCCAGACCTTCACCGAGATCCAGAGCGGCAAGGATGACGACCAGAAGCGGCCGCAGCTCGCAGCCGCGCTGGAAGCCGCCCGCAAGGCCAAGGCGCCGGTTGTCGTGGCGAAGCTCGATCGGTTGTCGCGCGACGTGCATTTCATTTCCGGCCTGATGAAGCACAAGGTGTCCTTCATCGTCGCCGATCTTGGCGCCGATACCGACCCGTTCATGCTCCACATCTATGCCGCGCTCGCAGAAAAGGAGCGCCGGATGATCTCGGAGAGGACGAAGCAGGCGCTGGCCTCGGCGAAGGCTAATGGCAAACAGCTGGGTGGTTTGCGGGATTACGGTCGTGAAGCGAAGGCCGCCGCAGTCGAGCGGGCGAAGGCGCTGGCGCCGTTGTTTGATGAGCTGGCAGGCAAGTCGGCCCGCGAGATTGCGCGCATCCTGAATGAGCGCAGCGTGCCCACGCCGACGGGCAAGCTATGGTCAGCAATGACCGTCATCCGCGCGCGCGATCGGCTTGCGGCAGCGGCGTAGCCCTCTTCGGAGCGGGTTTTTTCGTTTCTTAGCCTTGCTTCGGCGGTTGCAGTCCCGGCGACGAAAGCCACTCATTCAAATGGGAGGCGGTTTCTAACTGCCTTATCTTTATGAGCAGCTCTTCCTTTACATCGAGCTTTACATCGAGCGGAAGATTGGCGACTTGCGCTTGTAGCCGCGCCTTCTCGGCTGCAATCTGATCTTCAAATGTATGCGGGACGACGGATTGATGGTGACGCTGCATGACACCCCCCAGTGCTAACGGGTCCTAACCCGTAGGGTTCGCACTTCCGATTCTAATATGCTGACGCCCGGCGATCAGTTCCTCTGCTCATAAAACAAAAAATGAGCAAGCTTCTGCGGGCGACGCAGAAACCAAGACACCTCCAGCAGCACCCATCTGGCGGGCGCCGCAGGCGGCCCCGATTCGCCCCAAGAGTGAAACGGAGTCTCGCCCGTAGCATAGCACCTGATCCGCGCGTCCGCGGGGTTTGGACGAATAACCCACGGGGAAATTGCGCCCCATTGGTGCGCCTCACGCGCTTGTGACCAGAGCGAATAATCCCGTTTGGACAATCTCTTAGACGCCTTCGACCACATCTTAGACACATCTTCGCCAAAAATAGTCCTTGATTTGACCCTCGGTTCCATGGCCTACACGTGCGCAGACGCGGCCACAGGTGCGTCCGCTTCCACCCCGACATCAGCAAATCCATGAACCACGCCAATGAACGGCGCGCGGCAACCGCGCGGCGCACGCTGTGCTGCGTGCTGAGTACAACCGTTTGCCGCGGGAAACCCGCGAGCAACTCAAGACCGGTTTCCGCGCCGAGCGCGAGCGGAACGACGTGATGACCTGGACGCGCTTCTTGGAGGTTTTGCTGCCTCTGATTCCTCCGGAAGCCAGATAGCGCCCCTTCATCGCCGCCAGCCTCGTGATCGAGCCGGCCGGCGACACCACCACCACCACCACCACCAACTTGGAGGCAAAAACCATGGCGACCACCGCCACGGCCGGCCGCTTCGTGTCCGGCGACAATCCCCGCAGCGGCCTCAAGGGCCGGCAACGCATGATGGAGATCGCGGCCGAGAACGAGATTGAGATCAGAGGGCTCGTGGCCGGATTTCTGGCGGATTTGGGAAGGTCACCCTCGCCGGCCGACAGGATCGCGGCCGAGGTGATCGCCTCCACCGCCGTTCGCGCGCGCCGGTTGCGCGCCAACGGTCGCGACGACTCGAAGGAACGGCGAGAGCTGGCGAAGCTGATGCGGATGTGGCCGCCGAGCTCCCAGCCGCGGCCCGAACAGCCTCCCGCAGAGCTGTGAACGCGACCCCGAACTGATCACAAGCTGATCGCGAACTTGGAGCGAACAAATGCCCGAGAATGACGCCTCGCTGAAGCGCGGCGCTGCTCGCATGCGCGAGCTGGCGACCGAGGACCGGGCCAAGCGCGAGGCTCTGGAGGAGGAGCTGAGCGCAGGCCTGGGCCGCACGCCGGCCGCCATCGACAAGCTCACGATCAACGCGATTGCCGCAACGCAGGTTCGCGCGCTTCGGCTTCGTCAGGCCGGCAGGTCAGACCTGGAAGAGCGCCGCTTGCTGACTCAATTGCTCCGAACGAGCGGCCTGCGCCCGGCGCCGGCATCGGCGCCGGCGCCGTTGACCATAGCCCAGCGACTCGCGGCGGCCGGCTATGCGCCGCCGCCCGAAAACGGGATCTCCAGCGAGTTTGACGACGGCGGCGAGGAGCCGTCCGGCGAAGCAGCGCTCAGCGAGGCCGAGAGCGAGACTGGAGCGGTCGCGTGAAAGCGCTCATCAGCATGAGAAAGGCAATCGAGAGCCCCGCGATCCTCGGCTCCGCGTTCCCTCGGGGCTCTGGTGGGGACTCGTGGATCGCCTGGCGGGCCATGGCGATCGCCGCCATGGGCGAGCCGTTGACAGCACCCGAGCTTGCGGCCTTTCGGAAGCTCACCAATCGCCAAAACTCTCCGGCAGAGCGCGTCGAGGAACTCGTAATCGTTAAGGGCCGGAGATCGGGCGGGACCACGTTCGCCGCTGTGATCGTGGCGTACCTGTCTGCCCTGGTCGATTATTCCGGTGTGTTGGGCGTTGGCGAGCAGGCAACTGCGCTGCTGGTCGCGCCGACCGCGAAGCAGGCTGAAATCGCCTTCGGCAGAGTCGGCGGCATCTTCGACGCGAGCCCGCTTCTCAGCGGCATGGTCGTAAACCGCACCGCGGATTCGCTTGAGCTCAACAACGGCGTCACCGTTGAGGTCGGCGTTGCCTCGTACCGCAGCGTGCGCGGCCTATCATTGGTCTGTGCCGTCGCCGACGAGGCAGCATTTCTGATGAGTGAGGGAAAAAATACAGACGCCGAGCTGGCGAACGCGCTACGCCCAGCGCTGATCACGACGCGCGGCTTGTTGGTGCTGTCATCCACGCCGTACGCGCCCACCGGCGAGTTGCACGCGCTCCACGAGAAGTATTACGGCAAAGACGACGGCGCGGTCCTGGTGGCCCGCGCCACGTCGCGGGACACCAATCCGACGCTGGCGCAATCCGTCATCGATCGCGCGATAGAGCGCGACCCGGTCGCCGCCCGCGCGGAGTTTATGGGCGAGTTTCGCAGCGACGTTAGCGGCTTCATCAGCCGCGACATGTTGCTGGCCGCAGTCGACGAAGGCGTGACCGCACGGCCGCCCTCAGGCGGCCACGTCGCGTTCTGCGATGCTGCGAGCGGCATCGCCGAGAACGACGGCGACAGCTTCACCATGGCGATCGGCCACGCCGATGCCGATGGGGTGGTGATTATCGACCGTGTCAGCGAATGGAAACCGCCCTTCAACGCATCATCCGTCACCGCCGAGGTTGCTACCATCCTGAAGGAGTACGGCGTCGACGAAGTGACGAGTGACGGATTTTCCAGTGGGTTTTTGCGAGCCGAGCTATCGCGCAACGGCATCGGGCACAAAATTTCGGAGCTGAGCAAGTCGGAGTTGTACTTGGCATCTTTGCCGATGTTGAGCAGCGGGCGCGTGCGGTTGCTCAACCACAAGGTGTTGATCGATCAGTTCGCGGCGCTTGAACGCAAGCCCGGCACAAACGGTCGAGATCGAATCGATGCGCGAGGGCACGAGGATCTTGCCAACAGTGTCGCCGGCGTCGTCGCCATGCTCTCGGCCGGCAATCCGGCGCCGAACATTTTGGAGTTCTACAGGCGACAAGTCGAAGCCGCGGTCGCGGCCGAAGCCGCGCCGCCGACACTGCAAGCGGAGCACGGCCATCAGGCCGTAATGCAGATCGGCGCTCGGCCGCATCGGCCAGTTAACTTTGTGAAGGTGATTGTGCCCTCCGGCAGAGAGCCCAGTCACGTCATGGGCATTTCGGGCGCGTCCTACGCCACGGAGTTCGAGAACGACACGCGGGTCTGCTGGTTGAGCGAGGCGGACGCGATGGTGCTGGTCGGCAACCCCTGGGCAAATCTCGAATGGCATGAGGCAAACACGGTTTTGTACGCGGAGCTGAAGGCCAAGCGTGGCC
>WNFF01009752.1_pt1 | contig 12251 bp, 11 predicted proteins | sample 5400441 | NCBI WGS metagenome assembly WNFF01 (sample SAMN13153345, study PRJNA577476) | soil metagenome | isolation source: 120 cm saprolite under Douglas fir tree site 2 hole 3 replicate 1 | place: USA:California | collected 2015-04-18
AGGCTGTAGAACGGGTAGAAGTCCGCAGGGGTCCCATCGTCGGTGACCGGGATCAAGGTGCAGTTTGCGCCCGTGGTTCGGTTGCAGCTCTGGAACGACGGCGCAATCTCGATGCGGGGTAGGTCCGCTTCGAAGGCAACCCGCTGGTACTGCGATTCGAACTCCTCGCCAGTCCTGGGACTGCTGAAGAAAAAGGCTCCTGCATGTTCGGGGTTGCCGTCAGCCCACAGCTGCTTGTACGGCACTCCGTCGAAGCCTTGGTTTGTGCCCTGGCAGCCGGCCATGCGGACCAGGGTGGATTCACTGGCGCTAAAACAGAAGTTGTCGTCGGCCGCCGCGTTAGCGGCCGTCGGAGGGCCTTCAGCGGTTTCGCGGTCGCCCACCATCCCCTCTTGGGCGCTGGTGGCGCACATCTTGAACGGAGCGTTGTTCGGGTCGGGGACTGTGTTGGTGCAGTGGTCGAAATGGCCGATCTCATCAGAGAAGGCAATGTTGTAGGAATGCGCTGCCCAGATGACCCGGGTCTGCTCGGACGAGGTGCTATACATGGGGTGGAAGTCGTAGGGGATGTTGGTGCACTCCGTCGACGGATTGGCAGCGTACTTGACCATCCCGAAGCCGTTGTCGGCGCTCATGGTCATGGATCCGTGCTGCTCGGTCGTCTGGTCCATAACGTCGATGCGGAGTCCATGGCTCGTGTCGTGCATCGACACCGATAGCCGATCGCCCGGGTTCATGAAGAGGTCGGTTGCGGGATTGGGCGTAAAGGTACCCGCGGTGGCCTGCACTGGGTTGGGGGCGGCGTGCGGGTGTCCGCTCCTGGTCAGGAAAGCGTAGTTCGCGTACTCGAGCCCGGTACGGCTCGCGCATGCGTCGTTTAGGAAGGTGCCACGGATCGCATCCTCGGCCAGGCTGAAGCTGGCGACTGCGACGCAGTAGCGTCGGGCGTCACAGCTGCTGCCAAGCGGAGCCGGGGCCCATCCTGGCGGGTAGAACTGAAGCTCCATAAACGCTGCGCCCGGGTGGGTGGCAAGGGTCGCGATGTTGGAGTCGCTATCTGGCGCACAGGTGCTGACCGCGTTCGGAAACGAGTTGGTGTCGCATAGAGCCATACCGAACCAGAAGGCTGGATGGAGCTGGAAGTTGAACGAGCGCCCGTTCTTGGGGACCGGCCGAGGATCGGTTGGCAACGTGAGCTCCGCCTTCATGCGATTGCCCGCCCCGGCCTGGTTGGAGTAGAAGAGGAGCGAAGGCTCGTCGTGACCGATGTAAACGCCCTCGCCGAACACTTCTTCGGAATCCGCCAGTTCGGCGCAAGTGGCCGTGCCGCGCTCGCAGTGCAGGCTGGCCGGCTGGGTCGAATGGACCGTAGTGACAGGAATCAGGGCTGCCGCCAGCGCCCCGGCAGACACGAGGGCAGCCCTTAGCTTGAGAAACTTCATTTACACCTCCCCAGAAAAAAAGACGTGGAAGCACCTCTCGCCCGCGTGGTTCAGAAGTCCCCCAGGCTCTCACCCCCTCCCTCGACCAGTGAAACGGAGCCCAAATGTAACTTGGCCGAGCGTGGGATTCAATAGTCAATTTGGGTCGGCCGTTTGGCCGAGATCAGTAGCCCGGCCGCGCTAAGGTGGTTGGGCGATGTTTGCCCGCACAACCGTGAGGCAGGCCTTTCCGCTGTTGGTGCTGGTGGCGCTAGTTGTCCTCGCGATCGCGGTTCACGCCGGAGTCACGCAGGGGACTTTTGTCCAACATTGGCTTGACTCAGCACCCACAGCGACGCCAGCCAACGTGGACGGGTCTCCGCTTTCCGCCGGCGCTGACGATGGGTCCGCGAACAAGAACGCCGCTGCGTCGGAGCTTGGATCGCAGCCGCCGACCGGCCGAGGGGGCAACCCAACTGCAGCAGATTCAGGCGGCCCCGCCGACGCCGGCCCGGATGTCGTAGGCAGCGACCAAGTGCCGTTGGTGAGCTGCGGCCCAAAGCCCTGCCGGCACTAATGGGCTCTTCCGAGTTGATTCGTTTGAGGATCACGACGTTCGTGCGTCGAGCGGGCCCACCCCCAACTCGTCGATGCGGTAACCCCCGGGATAGCTTCGCATGCGCTCGTTGGTTATCAGGCGCGGGCTCCGGCGGCGGGGCAGCCAAGGAATGACGCGCGCGCGGATCCGTAGGCTCAGCTCGACGAGCCGCCGGAACCACCGGGGAGGGTGTTTGTAGCCGAACGCGTCCAGCAGGTAGTCCTCGAGCAGGGACAAAACGCCGAGCCGGACGAGGGGTCGCAGCCACCTCGGGTACCACGACAGGAACAGGTTCAGCGTGTCGTCTGCGACGTGACGATTGCTCTCCGCATACCTCGAATTCGCGAGTTCGTAGGCGCGGCTCCAACGATCAAGGTCGTCCACGTCGTTCGGGATCTCCCTGATGTTCATCCGCCGCCCCAGCGCGCGCCAGTAGTTGAGCCCGGCGCGCCGCTCCTTGGCCGAGTAGGGCCGCCAGCCGAAGTTGTCGTTCCACCGGCCCGGCACAAGGACGAAGGTCGAAAGCACGTACAGGTAGTCGTCGTTGCTGATGTCGTAGCGGCCGTGCATCCCGTTCATGCGGCGGCTTGCGTCGCGGCCCCGGTCGGAATCCATGCCGTGGTCGAAGATCTCGGCAAGGATCAGCTTGGTGTCGTCGTAACGCTTCTGGGCCTGGTCCCGGAACTCGCCGGTCTTGTCCAGCAAGGCGCTGATGGAGGGTATTCCGTAGGTCTTGAAGAAGGCCAGGCTCAGCGACTGCTCGACATCCCAGGGGAAGTCGTAGTTGGTGCTCAGGTAGCCGATCCGCTCCCAGTCGGTCGCCGGGTCCAGGGTCTCGATTTCGGCCAGCGCAGGTGAGCTGCGGATGATGCCCGAATCGTATCGAGCGGGTCGCCTGCCTCGCTAAGGTCGCGCGATGTCGCGCTGAAGCGCGGCCAGCTGGCCTTCGACGTCGTCGTCGGCGCCGGCCAGCTGCAGCCTCGCGTCGACGCCGTCGGCGGATCGGGCGAACGGCGCTTGCGTCAGCAGCCCGTCGCGCACGAGCCGGTCGATGGCGCTCACGCGAGCCTCCATCCCCTCCGTCTTCTCCTCGGCCTGCTCCAGGGCCGCGGCGAGCTCGGCGAACTCCTTCGACACGCCGGTCACCGCCTCCTTGATCTGGATCTGCGCCTCGGCAGCGTTGTATCGCGCCATGATCAGCTCCTGGCGGGTCACGAACTCGTCGACCTGGTTGGCCAGACGGTGCTCGAGCATTTTCAGGTTCGCCTCGTCCTTCTCCACCTCGGCGAGCTGCGCTTCTAGCGCGCCGAGCTCCAGCGCCACGACTTGCCGGCGTCGCAACGAAAGCCTTGCTGCATCCGCGCGCCCGGCGACGAGCTCCGCCCGCGCTTCCTCGAGCATCTGCGGCAGCCTGGCTCGGTCTTCCTTTGCCCTTGCCTGGAGACGCTGCTTGGACGCCGTCACCTGATTCACCGCCAGGCCCACCTGGGCGAGCAGCGCCTGCTGCTTCTGATGCGCGCTTACGTACGCCGTCCGCGGATCCGCCGCGGGCGCGAGGGCCGCGTTGAGACCGGCCCTCAGACTGGCAGCGATCTGGCCCAGCATGCGCACTTGATCTGCCCCCTGACTCGAAGGCTCACGAATGGGCGTGGCGCCCAGCGGGTTGGAGCCTGGTCCTCAGCTCCTCCAATGCTGAGGGCGTGCCCTGCGATGCACGGCGGAGCCGGTCGCGCTGGATCCGGAAGTAGTAGTTCCCCAAGAAGCCCATCGCGGCGATCACGATCAGGCGCATCAGCAGGACCTTCAGGTCCAGGGCGCCATGAGCAAACGAAACCGTGCCCAGCGCAAAGCACGCGGTCGCGTACGCCAGCATCGCGAGCACTGTGTAGGCGGCCTCGATCATTCGTGGAAAGACCAGTGCGAAGGCGAACACGACCGGGTAGTAGAGGACGAAGAACTGGTTTTTCAAGCCGACGCTGCCGGGCCAGAAAACGACAATCGCCGTAATCAGCACCAGGTCTGCAACGCTGGCCGCGACGACCACCGTCCTGTTGAGCGGGCTGCCCATCACGTAGCGCCCGTGCAGGAAGAAGTTCATGGCCATGAGGACCAGGAAGAAGGGAAATGTTCGAGTCAGCTGGGCGACGGTTGTGGAGGTCCATAGCACCAGCACTGCGCCCGCGAGGATGATGCTCCAGCGCGCCCACAGGATCACGGACTGCCCGAAGAAAACGTCTTCGAGCGCTGCCTGCTCGTGCGACCGGACTTCTCTGACTTGCTTCTGTTCCATTTTGTCCTCCTCTCAGGCCACGCCCGCGGGCGCAGGTTCGCGATCACCGGCTGTGGCCGGCAGAATGCCGTCGCCCGACACGCCCTCGTGCATGTGGAGAGCGTCCGCCCGCCGGTGTGACTCGCTCCGCGCGAAGAGCGCTCCGCAGACTGCGATCGCCGCGATCATCAACAGCCGAGTGAACACCGCAGACAACTCCGACACCGAGCCGTCGGATGTGACCAGGCAGACGATGCCGTAAAGAACGACCACAGCCGCCGTGTACAGCGCAGTCAGGATCGTCGGAAAGGCGACCGACAGGCCGAGCACCGCCGCGAAGTAAAAGACGAACACCGGGGAGCTGTAGCCGCCCTGGGCGATGACAAGGGTCGTCACGACGACGAGGTCTGCGGCGCTTGCTGCATAGACGACCCGATCGATGGCGGGATGGCCACGCAGAAGCTGGACGTGGAGGTAAAAGTTGCCGAAGGCCAGTGCGATGATCGCAGCCAGCTGGATCTGCAGGATCGACAGGCTCGTCGGGTCCCAGAACGATAGGACCAGGCCCGTTGCGATCAGGATCCATCGAGCCCAAACGATCACCGCCTGACCGTAGAAGAGATCCTCAGAGGTCGCGCCGTCTACCCAGGAGCTGAGACCTTTGCTCGGCGGCATCAGGGGTTTGAGCGGCTCGCGAGCGACAGCCGCGCGCCTGTGATCGGCAACGATCCAGTCCTGGCCGTTCCAGATCCAGTGGCCGTCGGGAGAATGCAACCGGGTTGAACCGTGTTCGATCCCGGCCGGTGCCGAATTGGCCGCCCATGGCAAGGGATCGGTTCGCGACGCTCCATCATCCGCGTAGGCCGCCCGAGCGGCGGCAGCCGCAGCGGTGAAGCCGGCTCCCGTCCCCTGCACCGCGGCCGCTGCGCGGGCCGCGGCCCGGCCCCTCGCCTCGTCGGCGCCGAGCGCTGACTTGGCCCAAGTGAACCACTGCTCTTCGCGGTCGACGCTCTCGTTATCGGCTGCCATCGCTTCCATCTCCAGTCGGCGCCGCCAATCGCGGCCCGCCAATCTCAGCTTTCAGGCGCTCGAGCTCGTCATCGATCTCGGCCCCACTTGTCAGCCGCCTCAGCTCGTTGTCCACGTAGTCGCCGCCGCCGACCGGCTGCAGGGATCCCAGGTCGGCTAGCGAATCGAGGGCTTGAGCTCGCGCCTGGAGACGGTCTGCCTTTTCCTCGGCTCGCCCGACGGCCATGCCCAGCTCGGCCAGCTCGCCCGATACGCCAGACAGCGCTTCCTTGACCTTGACCTCGGCCTCGGCGGCGCTGTAGCGCGCCGACACCACGTCACGGTGGGTGCGGAACTCCTCGATGCGGACCTGGAGCGAACGCTCCTGGCTGGCGAGCCTGTTCTCTTCGGCGCTGACCTCCGCGATCTGCGCCATCAGGCCCTCGATCTCCGCCACAGCGGTGCGCTTGCGTTCGAGGGCGATGCGGGCGAGATCGTCGCGCCCTGCGCCGACTGCCCGCCTGGCCTGGTCGTCCAGCTGCGGCACGCGTGCCTGCAGCTTTTTGGACTGGCGGTCGAGCTGCTGCTTCGAAGTCGCCACTTCGACCAGCCCCTGGCGCAACGTGACCAGGAGCTGCTGCTGCTGCGTGTATGCGTAGTCGAGCACCTGTCGCGGGTCCTCGGCCCGATCCAGCGCGCTGCTGGCCTTGGCGGAAAAGATCAGCTTTAGCCTCGTCCACAAGCCCATCAGGACTCACCTCCGGACAACTTCTCGGCGGGAACACAACGCATGACGGCAACCTAAGCCGTGCGGACTGGCCAGTCGTCAGTAGAGCTACTGAACTTTTAGGTGGCCTTGGGGGATGGCATGATGCACGCGTGACCGCGACGCGCATCGAGGAGTTGGTGACCCCCGCTCTGCTGGTGGACGTGGACGCGCTCGAGCACAACATCTCGACCATGGCCACCGCGCTGCCAGGGCCGCGGCTCCGCCCGCACGTCAAGGCCCACAAGTGCACCGCCCTCGCCCGGCGTCAGCTCGCGGCCGGCCATCACACCTTTACGTGCGCCACCATCAAAGAGGTCGAGGGGATGACCGTGGCGGGTCTGGGCGAGGACATATTGCTGGCCAATGAGGTCCTGGACGCCTCCCGGCTCGGCCGCTTGGACGCCCGGATCACACTCGCGGTCGACTCGCTCCAGACCATCGAGGCGGCCGCCAAGGGTGGCGTCAAAGAGGTTCTGATCGACGTCAACGTGGGGCTGCCCCGCTGCGGCTGCGCGCCAGAAAGTGCCGGCGCCTTGGCTGAGATGGCTCGGTCGAAAGGCCTGGTCGTGCGCGGGGTGATGGGCTACGAGGGACACGCGGTCGGGCTCGACGACCGCACCCTGCGGCAGGAGTTGACAGCCAAGGCGATGGAGCTCCTGGTGCAGGCGCACAAGGATGTCGGCGGCGACATCATCTCCGCGGGCGGCACCGGCTCATACGACCTGAACACTTGGGCCAACGAGATCCAGGCGGGCTCGTACGCCCTCATGGACACGGCCTACGCCAAGCTCGGGCTCCCGTTCAAGCAGGCCGCGAGCGTGCTCGCCACCGTCATCTCGACATCGGCCGCCGGCTACGCGGTCGCGAACTGCGGCCTCAAAGCTCTCGGCATGGACCACGGCAACCCGGACATCGCCGGCGGCGGCAACGTGTTGATCGTTTCCGACGAGCACATCACGTTCATCCCGGAGACATCGATCGCGGTCGGCGACCAGATCCGCGTCCTGCCGGCTCACTGCGATCCAACCATCGCCTACCACGAACGCATGTACCTGGTCCGCGACGGCGAGGTGCTCGAGACCTGGGAGGTCGATCTGCGCGGATGGTGACGGAGCCCCGCACCAGGTGGACCAACTGGGGCGGTACCTACGGCTGCAGCCCCACCCGCATCGAATCACCCAGCAGCGAAGAAGCGATAGTCGCCATCGTCCGGGCCGCAGCAGAACGCGGCGAGCATGTGAAGGTCATCGGCAGCGGGCACAGCTTCACCGACATTGGATGCACGGACGGCTGCATGATCAAGCTAGACCGCTACAACAAGGTCCTCGACGTCGATCGCGACGCAGCCACCATCACAGCCCAGGCCGGCATCACCATCCTCGAGCTCAGCGACGCGCTCGCGCATTTCGGGCTGGCGATGGAGAACATGGGCGACGTCGGCTACCAGACGATCAGCGGGGCCATCGCCACCGCGACTCACGGCACCGGCGAGCGCTTCCGCAATCTCTCCAGCCAGGTCGTTTCCCTTTCACTGGTGCTGGCCAACGGCGATGTGCTGCATTGCTCGGCCGACCTCGAGCCCGAGACTTTTAAGGCGGCGCAGGTCGGCCTCGGCGCGCTGGGCGTGCTGTCGACCGTGACCTTGCGGTGCGTGCCTGCCTACAACATCCACTCGGTGCAGGAGCCGCGCCGGATCGACGAGCTGCTAGACGAGTTCGATGAGCTCTGCAAGCAGAACGACCACTTCGAGTTCTTCTGGTTTCCGCACACGGAATGGGCGCAGGCGATCACCAACACGCGCACCCAGGACGCTCCTCCCGCAAATCAGCGCCGCACCGGCTTCGGCGCGTATGCTCGAGAACCATGCGTTCGGGATGATCCAGCGAGCGGCTCAGGTGCGTCGCACGTGGATCCCCGGCCTTGCCGCCATCACGGCGCGGACGATGTCGCGCAAGGAGATGACGGACCGCAGCGATCGAATCTTCGCCAACACACGGCTGGTGAGGTTTGCGGAGATGGAGTACGCGGTGCCGCGCGCCCAGCTGATCGCGGCGGTGCGTGACATCCGCGCGATGATCGAGCGCAAGCGCCTGCTGATCAGCTTCCCGGTCGAGGTGCGCTCGGTGGCTGCCGATGACATCCCGCTTAGCCCGGCGTATGCGCGCGACACCGGCTACATCGCCGTCCACGTCTACCACCGCTTCGAGTACGAGCCCTACTTCCGAGAGGTCGAGGCGATCATGAATGCCCATGAAGGCCGCCCGCACTGGGGCAAGCTCCACTTCCAGACCGCCGGCACTCTGCGGCCGCGTTACCCGCAGTGGAATCGGTTCATCGCAGTCCGCGACCGCCTTGATCCCAACCGCGTGTTCGGCAACGCCTACCTCGAGCGCGTACTCGGGGATGGCACATAAGTAAAGGAAAGACAGCAATGTCCGAGCCCCTGTCGATATCCGACGAAGGCATCAACCAATCCTTCGGATACAAGCAGGAGCTGCGACGCGCCTTGAGGCTCTTTTCGCTCTACGCGGTCGCCTTCTCCATCATCTCGATCACCACCGGGCTGTTCGCGAATTATGGATTCGGCCTCGCGCACCTCGGCGCCGCCATGATCTGGCTGTGGCCGGTGGCCGCACTCGGCCAGCTGCTGGTGGCGCTGGTTGTGGCCGAGCTGGGCACGCGTATCCCGCTGGCCGGTTACTCCTACCAATGGGGCGCGCGGCTGGTCAACACGACGTACGGGTGGTTCACGGGTTTCGTCGGGCTCGCCTACCTTGCGGTGGGGGCGGCTGGGATCAACTTCGTGGTCGTGGCGCCGATCGTCGCGACGATTCTCAACCTGGACGCGGCCAACCCAACGATCAACCTCGTCACCACCGTGGTCATCTTCGCGGCGGTGCTCGCGATCAATATCATCTCGATCGCGCTTGCGTCGCGCATCAACAACGTCGCGGTATTCACTGAGATCGTGGGCATGGTGGGCTTTGGAGTGGTCCTCTTCGTACTCTGGGCGCTCAAACCCAATCACTCGATCAATTTCCTGGGAGACACCGGCGGTGTCCACGGCGGGGACATCCTGCTCGCCCTCCCGTACGCGGCGCTCATGGGCATCTTCACGATCGTCGGCTTCGAGTTGGCCGCGGACCTGGGCGAGGAGGCGGTGGCGGCACGCGTCACGGTCCCGAGGGCGGTGGTCTGGTCGGTCGCGAGCTCAGCGATCCTGGGCATGCTGGCGCTGGTCGGCTTCACTATCGCCATCCCAGACCTGGCCAAGATCACCGCCTCGCAGGTGCCGCTGGTCGACATCGTTGCCTACTGGATGGGAGACATCGCCAAGGACATCTTCGTCGTCATCGTCGTGTTCTCGATCTTTGCGTTGGATGTGGTCGGGCTCGCCGCGACCGGCCGGCTCATCTTCTCCTTCGCCCGCGACAACATCATCCCGTTCTCGGCAGCATTGAAGAAGGTCAACCCGCAAACACAGACACCCATCCGAGCGCTGGTGACTGCGAGCTCGCTTGGGCTCGTCTTTGTCGCCTGGGGCTACATCAGCGCGGTCACCGGCAAGGGCAACTCGGCTTTTCTAGTCCTGATCACCGCCACTGCCACGCTGCCCTTCGTCGTCTACTTCCTGACCGTGCTGGCGTACGTGGCACGACGGCACCGCATGGACAAGCTTCCGGAGGCATTCGACCTCGGTGTGTGGGCGAAGCCGGTCATGTATGCGGCGCTCGCGTGGACAATCATCGCCCTGGCCGCGCTGATGATCCCCAAGGACTTCTGGGGCGCCGATCTGATCGTCGTCATCGTGCTTGCGGTCGCGGCGGGCTGGTACTTCGCGGTCCTTCGCGGGCGATTGGCCCGAGGCGAGGCGGGCGTCGAGCAGCTGGGGGTCCGAGCGGACAAAAGATAGGGCGCGGCCGAGTGCCTCGCCCTATTGCGAAACTTTAGTTCGGCGTCAGCGGCCCATCGCCGGAGCCATCTGGGCAACGCGCTGTTCTGCCTTCTTGATCGTCTTGAGGGACTGCTCGACAGTGGTCAAAGCGTGAATGCTGACGTCCACAACGCCGGAAAACGGCAGATCCGAAACGATGTCGCTGAGCTCCTCTGCAGAGGCGGCCTCGATGATGAACGCCCCAGCCCGCTCGCCTGCGAACGAGAAGGCCTGCTTGATACGAGGCTCACGCTTCTCGAGAACCATCTCGAATGTCTGCCTGACCATCTGAAGCATGACCTGGGGCGGCAGGTTGGTGGTCCCCGCCTTCGTCAATACCAAAAACTGCATAGCGATGCCTCCAGTTTCTCAGGGCCATCTCGACCCCTCGCTGCCAGCTTAGCGCGCCACGGGATGACTCGCCGTTCTGCGTCCTACTATGTGGTAGGTGGCCACAGCTCTGTCTCTCTCGCACCTCGGCTCGCTTATGCGCGGCGTGCGCAGCGTGGACGAGGTCGGGGCCGACGAGCGGGCGGCGTCGCTCGCGAAGCGCTCGATCAAGAAGTCTTCGAAGCTGTGGGCCCTCGACCTCGCCATCCGGTGCATGGACCTGACGACGCTCGAGGGCAACGACACTCCAGGCAAGATTGCCGCACTGTGCGCCAAGGGGATCCGGCCCAAGCCAGGAGACTCCACCATCCCGTCGGTTGCAGCGATCTGCCTCTATCCCGCCCGCATCGCCGACGCGAAGGCTCATCTCCGTGGCAGCTCGGTGCGCATCGCCTCGGTGGCGACGGCGTTTCCGTCCGGACAGACCTTCACGTCGATCAAGATCGCCGAGGCGAAGGAAGCGGCCGCGGCCGGCGCCGACGAGGTGGACATGGTGATCGATCGTGGCGCGTTCCTGTCCGGCGATCACGAGAAGGTCTACGACGAGATCGTCGCCGTTAAAGAGGCGTGCCAGCCGGCGCACTTGAAGGTCATCCTGGAGACCGGCGAGCTCGGCACCTACGACAACGTGCGCCGGGCCAGCATCCTCGCCATGGCCGCCGGCGCCGACTTCATCAAGTCGTCCACCGGCAAGGTGCAGCCCGCCGCCACCTTGCCCGCCGGCCTGGTGATGATGGAGGCGATCCGCGATTTCGTTCGCGAAACCGGTCGGCCGGTTGGGTTCAAGCCCGCCGGGGGCATCCGCACGTCTAAGCAAGCCATCGCTTACCTGGTCGTCCTCTACGAGACGCTTGGCGCCGAGTGGATGACGCCGGAGCGCTTCCGGCTCGGAGCGTCCACGCTGCTCAACGACGTGCTGATGCAGATCGAGAAGGAGCGCACCGGGGCTTACCAGTCAGGCGACTACTTCACCATCGATTGATATGGCGATAGCGAAGAGGGCCCCGACTGAGCTCGCCAAGCAGACCTTCGAGTACGCGCCCGCGCCCGAGTCGATCGACCACGTCAAGATCGAGCCGCGCTACGGCCTTTTCATCGGCGGCAAGATGGTCGCGCCGCACAGCAAGAAGCGGTTCCCCACCATCAACCCCGCCACCGAGCAGAAGCTCTCCGAAGTGGTCGAGGCGGATGAGGTCGACGTCGATCGCGCGGTCAAGGCCGCGGGCAAGGCGTTCGATTCGTGGTCGCGCATGACGCCCTCGCGTCGCGCCCGCTACATCTTCCGCATCTCGCGCATCCTCCAGGAGCGCGCGCGCGAGCTCGCGGTGGTCGAGACCATGGACGGCGGCAAGCCCATCAAAGAATCGCGCGATGTCGACATTCCGCTCGCGGCTGCTCACTTCTTCTATTACGGAGGCTGGGCCGACAAGCTCGAGTGGGCGTTCCCCAACCGCAAGCCGCGCCCGCTTGGGGTGGCCGGCCAAGTCATCCCGTGGAACTTCCCGCTTTTGATGCTCGCGTGGAAGATCGCGCCCGCTCTGGCCGCGGGCAACACGGTGGTGCTGAAGCCGGCCGAGACTACTCCGCTGTCAGCGCTGCTCTTCGCCGACATCTGCATGCAGGCGGAGCTGCCGCCGGGAGTGGTCAACATCCTCACCGGCGGCGGAAAGACAGGCTCGCTGGTGGTGACCCATCCGGGGGTGAAGAAGGTCGCGTTCACCGGGTCGACCGAGGTCGGCAAGCTGATCCAGCGATCGCTCGCCGGCAGCGGCAAGCGGCTCACCCTCGAGCTCGGCGGCAAGGCGGCCAACATCGTCTTCGACGACGCGCCGCTCGACCAGGCGGTCGAGGGCATCGTCAAC
>WNFF01009930.1_pt1 | contig 12251 bp, 11 predicted proteins | sample 5400441 | NCBI WGS metagenome assembly WNFF01 (sample SAMN13153345, study PRJNA577476) | soil metagenome | isolation source: 120 cm saprolite under Douglas fir tree site 2 hole 3 replicate 1 | place: USA:California | collected 2015-04-18
ATCTCGCCCTCGGCAAGCTGTCGCTGGCGCGCGAGCACGCCGATCTGGCCCGGAGGATGAGCCCGACCAACGTCGCGGCCAGGCAGCTCGCCGGCGATCTCGAGCGCGAGTCCCGCATCGGGCCCATGCGCTCGGCGACCGAGTGGGCCGAGATCCTCGCCTACCTGGGCCTGTTACCGGTCATGTTCCTCATCGCGCGCCGCTCGCGCCACTCGCTGCGCCGGCGAACCGCCTGGGCCTTCGTCAACTACGTGGTGCCCGCCTTCGTGATCTTCGGGGTGGTCGCCCACATGATGCGCGGCGCGCAGCTGCGCTGGATTGATCCGCGCACCTTCGAAGCGCTGAGCAACGTCGTCCTCTTCCTCGGGCTCTGCCTCGCGTTCGTGGCGGTGTTGCGCAGCGAGCCCACCGTTCAGGAGCTCGCCGGGCAGATCGTGCTGGCGCTGGGGGCGCATCCCGACGACATCGAGCTGGGCTGCGGCGGCTTCCTCCTCAAGCTGAAGGCGAGCGGCGCCAAGGTGTACGGGCTCACCTTCACCCGCGGCGAGGTCGGCACGAGGCCAGACGCGCGCCGCGATCTCGAGGGGGAGAAGGCGGCCGCTTTCCTCGGCCTGGACGGCTACTGGGTGCTCGGCTTTCCCGACACGGGGCTGCAGGAGAAGATCCCGGCGCTCAAGGCCGCCATCGAGGCCAAGATCAAGGAGCTCGGCGCCACCGTCGTGCTGACCCACTCCGACGCGGATTTGCACGGAGATCACCGCGCCATCTCGGTCGCGACCCGCGAGGCGGCCCGCGGCGTTCCCACCGTCCTGTGCTACGAAGACGTCTCCACCACCGACCAGTTCTCTCCCAACTTCTACGTCGACATCAGCCAGTACATGGACGACCACCTGAAGGCTTGCGCGCTGCACCGGACCCAGGATCACCGGACCTATATGGATCCGGAGGTGATCCAGGGCCGGGCCGCGCACCGCGGGATGCAGGTGGGCGTGCGGTACGCGCTGGCCTTCCGAACCCTCAACATGGTTCGCTGAGGACATGGGCCCGCTCCAAGTCCTCTTCTGGGCCTTCGGACTCGCGGTCTTCGTCCTGGGAATCCAGGGCGCGCTCTACTTTCCCTTGACCCTCGTCTACGAGGTCTGGAAGCGGCGGACCTTGCGGCGGCTGCCTCCGTTCCGGGGGCGCGTCAGCGTCGTGGTGCCGGCCTACAACGAGGAGCGCACCATTCTGGTGGCGGTCGAGACGTTGCTCGAGTCGACGTATCCCGACCTGGAGGTGATCGTGGTCGACGACGGCTCGCGCGACGCGACCGCCGATCGCCTCCGCGATCTGCACGAGAGCGGCCGGATCCATCTCCTCCGGCAGCCCAACGGGGGCAAGGCGAAGGCGCTCAACGCCGGCATCGCCGCCGCCACCGGCGAGGTCGTACTCTACACCGACGCCGACAGCCTCTTCTTGCGCGACACCGTGGGCCAGATGGCCCGCTGGTTCTCCGATCCGGGCATCGACGCCGTCTGCGGAAACGACATGCCGCTGCGCGCCGGCACGGCGCTCCAGAAGCTTCTGGTCATCACCACGCACATCGGCACCGGCTACGTGCGCAGGGCGCTATCGGTGATCGGGTGCTTGCCCATCATCTCCGGAAACCTGGGCGCGATCCGCCGCGGCGTCCTGGAGGAGATCGGCGGATTCATGCCTATCTGGGGCGAGGACCTGGAGATCACCTGGCGCCTGCACGCGCGCGGCAAGCGCATCGTCTTCGACCCGGAGCCCGCCGTGCTGGCCGACTGCCCGGCCACTTTCGCGGCGCTCTGGAAGCAGCGCGTGCGCTGGGTGCGCAGCTACCTGAAGGTCGCGAGGCTGTACCGCGGTCTCTTCTTCCGCCGCACCGCCTGGCCCTTCTCCTTCTACCTGCCGGTGAACTTCGCCAACCTGGGGCTAGTCCCGCTCTTGCAGGCGGGCCTTTTGCTCGCCCTGCCGGTGGCACTGACGCATGGGTGGCTGCCATTGCGCGGCGCAGTGGAGGTCCTGAGCTGGCTGGGACTGTTCTTCTTCTTCGCGGTCGCGACCTATTCCATCCTACTGGACGGAGCGTTCGAAGATCTGCGTTACCTTCTCTACGGGCTGCTCATCCTGCCGGTCTCGTACTTCTACAATGCAGTCGTTTTCTATTCATGGTGGAAAGAGATGCGTCGAGCCGAGGAGAAGTGGGAAAAGATCGGGCGGCTCGGGCCAGCCCCGGCCAGGCCGCGAGAGTGGGCGTTCGCGGGGTCGCTTCTGGCCGTGGCGGCCGCGGCCGCAGTCGCCACCTGGACGTTCATGGCCCGGCAACGCGCGGAGGAGCCGGCGCCATCGGTGGCGGCGCAGGGCGTCACGGGCGACGGGGTCCGCCTGGCCTTCCATCTCTCGCTGTCGACCCATTTCGACGCCTGGCCCGACTGGCGCGACGCGACCCGCAAGCTCGGCGATCGACCGCTGGTGCAGATGGTGGAATTGGTCGGCGTTGGAGCAGGCCGGACAGAGTGGACCTACTTCCGTTGGGCCGGCCACGAGGATCGCTGGTCCAACCACCAGAAGGGCGAATCCCAGGATTTGTTGCGCATGGCCACCGAGGATCTGCATCGCAAGGGCGCGCGGGTGGCCGCCTTCATCGACCTCTACGCTCCGGCCTGGACACGCGCGCACCCGGGCACCGCGGCAATCCAGGCGGATGGAGCCGCGCACCCGGAACAGGTGAGCCTGGCCGAGCTGGCGGAAGGAGAATTCGGGACAGTGGTGCTGGAGATGGTCGAGTACATCGCCGCCAATTACCCGGTGGAGGCAATCGATCTGACGGAGGCTTCCTACCGGCACACGTCGTTCGGGGACAGGGACCTTGCCTCCTATCGGAAGACGACCGGACGCGCGAGTTGGCCGCGCGACTGGCGAGGCAGGGTGGACGTGGACGATCCCAGCGTCTGGGAGTGGAAGAGCGGACTCGTGGAGAGCTTCGTCCGGCGAGCGGCCGCCGCTGCGCACAAACATGGGAAGCTTCTCTTCCTCGACGTGGCGGCGAGCTGGAAGGACCTGCGGCGCGACGGAAAGGACCATGGCCACGACTATGCCCGACTCCAACGAGTGGCGGACCAGCTGGTCGTCTGGGACTACGCGGCGCGGGAAGGCCTGCCGCCCGACGCTTCGCGGGAGTTGGCCGCGCGGCTATCGGCGACGCTTCCGCCGGAGCGCTGGACTCTGTCGATCGGACTCTGGGGCCGATCAGACCAACCGCTCTCTGCTGCAGAGCTCGGAGCGACCGTGGCCGCCGCCATCGAGGGAGGCGCTCGCCGCATCTGGGTCACCCCGAACGACCTGATCACCGATCAGCATTGGAACGCAATCCTGCGCGCGTGGGTCCTGCCCGGTCGCCCCCCGCGCGCCGCGGCGACGAAGTAGCGCGCCGCGCGCGATGGCCCCGAGCGACCACACCGAAGGTAACGTCCTCGAAAACACAGTCGTCTGCGAAAAGGGCAAGTACCCTTTCAGGATCGTCATTCTCGGCGGATGACCAGGCCATCGCCCAATCATCGAGCATCCGTTCCAAATCAGAGGTCGCCATGAACCCTCGTCCCCTCGCTGTGAGAGTTATTTTTGCAGGTCGTGAGCCACCAGTTGGTCACTGGCTTCGGCGCGTTGGCGATCCGTGCCGGGCCAGGTCGAGGGCCACGAGCGGCCCTCCGAACTGCTGAAGGCGACCGCCTTCGCTGACCTTTCCGAGGTCGATGGCCGCGAAACCGAGGCGCTCGATCAGCGTGGCGATCTCGCCGTTTGCGCTTCTCTCGTTCCCCGAAAGAAAGACGACGCGCCGTCCTCCATGCTGCGTGGGATCGGCCTCCAGCACTGCCGCCGGGAGCGTGTTGTGGAAAACCTTGCGCGTTTCGCGCATCCAATCGGCGTGTCCACCGCGAAGCGGCCCAGGGAGAGCGCGATCCGGCTCGTCGATCGCAAGACCGGGCGTGCCTACGCCACGGCGCACGGGTCGGAGATCGTCCATGCGACCGCCCGCCGCAGATGGAACTCTCCGCTCGTGTTCGAGGTGCATCATGGGCCCCCGCGAATACGAGGAGCACGTGACGGTCGGGCATCAGCTTCTCGTCAACCTCGGTGGACCAGTGCGCTTCGGCTGGCTGGAGGGGGGCCGGCGACGCGAAGGGACCCTCGCCAATGGCGGGCTCTGCATCCAGTCCGATGGCGACGCGAACGCGCCGCTCTGGCGTGACTCAATCATGTTTGCCAACGCGGCGATTCCGCCCTCGATGGTGGAGGCCGCGCTGCAGGGCCGTGCGCCCGCGCCGGCGGCAACGTTCGCCAAGAGGCACTGTGTCCCCGACGCTCTCGCGCATGCCTTCGTCCGCTAGCTCGGCGCCGAGCTCGCGTCGCCGACGGAGCCGCTCTACGCGGAAGCACTGTCGCGAGCGTTCGTGCACCACCTTCTCGGGGCGCACGGTCAGCCCCGCGGTCGAAAGCAAATCGCACCGTCGGGCAAGTTGGGCGCGGCCCAACTACGCAATGTCGTGGAGATGATCCACGAGGACCTCGCGTCCAATCTGAGCCTGGAGCGAATGGCAACCTGCTCCGGGTATTCAGTGTTCCAGTTCGCGCGCCTGTTCAAGGCGACGACCGGGGTCGCCGTCAAGCACCCCTCAAGACCCTCAAGACAGGTACGCCGAAGCACGGTCATGCACGGTCGCCGAGACCAACCCGACGAGCCCGCCAGCTTCACGCGCGCGCCCAGTTCGCAATGTTGAGGCCGGCGACGCGGCCGAACTCCTTTTGGTTGTTCGAGATGAGCGTGAGCTTCCGTGCGACGGCCTGTGCTGCGATCAGCGTATCGAGCGGTCCTATGGGTGTCCCTGCTCGCTCGAGCTTCGCGCGGACTTGCGCGTACGTCGTGGCATCGCTCGAGACGAACTCGAGGATGGTCAGCGGCCGGAGAAAGTTGTCGACGAGGCGGCTGGTCCTGGCTGCCGCTGCACTCTGGACAGCGCCCGTACGCAGCTCTGCCTCGGTGATGACGCTGACGGCGATGTCCGCACGGCTGTGGGCAAGCAGTCGCTCCAGGACGGCGCGGTCCTGCTTGAGCGCGTAGATACACATGTCCGTGTCGAGCAGGAACTTCATCGGAGGGCTGCTCGCTTGTCGACCTTGCCCTGCGGCGGACGTGAGAAGTCATCCGGCACGCCGGTGAACGATTCGATGTAGCCCTCCGGCCAATCATCGGCGGGCTCGAGGATGACCGCCTTGCCCTCGCGCCGCACCGACACGGTATCGCTGTCGAAGCGGAACTCCTTCGGCAGCCGGACCGCCTGGCTCCTGCCCGTCCAGAATACCTTGGCGCTCTTTTTCGTTCGCATGCGTGCTCCTGATAAGTACCAATGATATGTATCATCGAGAGTACCGTCAAGTTCCGTGCGCGAGCGGGATGGCCTGCAGCGCGCCCTCGGGAAAGGCGATCAGCCGCACCGGCAGGTCGAGGCTGGAGAGCCAGGCCGCGGGCTCTTATTAGGTGTGAGAGATGGTCGAGGTTGATCTGGATTTCCTTGCGCTTGCGGATCCCGCGCACGGTGGGGATCACGCCGACGGCGGTGTAGGGCTTGATCAGGTGAGGCGAATCTTCCCGTTCGCTGGTAGAAAAGCAAAGTGACCCTGTTCGCCCTTGTCGCAGCCAGCGCCTGCGCGCTCCTCCGACCGGCGGAGATCAAGGCAGTGCAAGGCGCGGCGCCGGTGGAGGCCGTGCCCTCGCCGCCGCGGTCCGACGGGTCGCTCGTCGCCGAGCAATGCTTCTACCGGCTGCCCGACCCATCCCGCTCCGTCTCGCTCGAGGTGCGCCGTGCTCCTCAGGCGGCGCTCCGCGCGCGGTGGGAGCGGATGTCCGAATCGGACGAGCCCGGCGAGGAGCGCTCCCCGCCCCGCCGGGTCAAGGGCATTGGCCGGCGCGCGCTCTGGGTGGGAAACGCCAAGGCGAGCGCGCTCTACGTGCTCGGCCGCCGCGGCATCGTGCGCATCAGCGTGGGCGGACCCGCCGGGCCCGAGGCCAAGCTCGCCGCCTGCAAGTCGCTGGCGCGCCGCGTGCTCCGACGGATGTGACGATTTTGTCGCTCGGTCAACAAGCGGCGCGGGCGCTAGCGAACAACTTTTCCACCCCCCGTGTTCGAAACGCGACAGCCTGACTTCCTGGCTGTTCGCCCAACCCCGCCTCGCCTCCAAGTTGGCGCGCTCAATCCGTTGCGCACGGGGGTTCCATGCACGCCTCGCTCCACTCCTGCCTCGCAGCCCTGCTCCTCCTCTCTCCCGCTCTCGCTCGCGCCGCCGCGCCCGCTTCTGGCACGCTCTCCCCTTCCGGGGGGTCAGTCACCTGGACCGGCACGGAGAGCGGCGGCTCGTCCACCACCGGTGAAGCGGGCTGCAAGGAAGGCGTGAGCTGCGACAGCTACCTGCTCACTCTCGGCGGCGCGCCCGCCGACTGGGCCGGGCACGTGGTGAACATCAAGATCACCTACCTCACCGCCATCAACTTCGCGCTCATCTTCAAGGGCTACGATCTCTACGTCCACCAGGGCACGCTGGCCGGCCCGGTCGTCGCCTCGGCGAAGAACAACTTCGACAGCGAGGCCGTCTCGATCGATCCCGCCGTGGTGGGCACCGGCCTCTTCACCGTGCACGCGGTGGCGACCAACGCCATCTCCTCCAACACCAACGCCACGGCGGTGGGCCAGTACAACGGCAGCGCCACCGTCTCGGTGGGGCCGGCCCCGCTCGCCACCGGCGTGCCTCCTCGCTTCCAGGTCGCGACCCCCACCGAGGCGCAGCAAGCGGCGGGCGTCGCCACCTCCGCGGGCGAGCCGTCCATCGGCGTCAACTGGAACAGCGGCAAGGTCTTCTTCCAGTCCTTCGTGCAGACGCTGCGAGTCAGCTACGACGATCAGGTCTGCCCGGGCACGCCCCGATCGATCTGGGAGCAAGTGCAGAGCCCCTTCACCGGCAACTTCAGCCAGGACCCCATCCTCTATACGGACGGCCCGCTGGGCCGAACCTTCGTCTCCCAGCTGGTCTTCGGCACTACCGAGAGCCTCTCCGCCTTCACCGACGACGACGGCGCGCACTGGACGCCCTCGCAGGGAGCGGGCATCGCCTCCGGCATCGACCACCAGACGCTGGGCGGCGGCCCGGCGTTCGCGCAGCCCGTGCCACAGAACCCCGTCTATCCCCATCCGGTCTACTACTGCGCGCAGGATCTGGCCGACGCGAACTGCGCCATCAGCTATGACGGCGGGGTCACTTTCGGCCCTGCAGTGGTGGTCTATGCCGCTACCCAGTGCGGCGGCCTGCATGGCCACGTCAAGGTGGGCCCCGACGGCACCGCGTACCTGCCCAACAAGAATTGCAAGAATCCGGTCACCGGGACGAGCGGCCAGGGAGTGGTGGTTTCGAAAGACAACGGCGCCACCTGGACCGTGCGCACCGTCCCCGGCAGCGCGCCGGGCGGGAGCGATCCTTCGGTGGGCATCGGCCGCTTCGGGCGGGTCTACCTGGGCTACGCCGACGGCAACCACCAGCCGGTCGTCGCCATCTCCGACGACTCCGGCCAGACCTGGCACGGCGTGGCCAACGTGGGCGCGAGCTTCGGCATCCAGAGCACCGTGTTCGCCGAGGTGGTGGCGGGCGACAACGACCGCGCCGCCTTCTTCTACCTGGGCACGCCCACCGCGGGGGATCTGCAGGGCCAGCAATTCCCCGGCATCTGGCACGCCTATGTCGCCACCACCTACGACGGCGGCCAGACCTGGTTCGAGCAAGACCTGACGCCCAACGATCCGGTCCAGCGCGGGCCCATCTGGCTGCAGGGCGGCGCGGTGCTCTGGCGCAACCTGCTCGACTTCAACGACGAGACCGTCGACGCCAAGGGCCGCATCCACATGGCGCTGGCCGATGGCTGCACCCACGCCTGCGTGCAGGCGGCCGGCACCGGCAACGCCTACGAGGAGGTCTCGACCATCATCCGCCAGGTGGGCGGGCGCACGCTCTTCTCCATCAACGATCCACCCACCAGCGCCACCGTACCGGGCGCCCCCGCCCTGACCGTGACCCGGAACGGCGCCGTCGCCAGGGTGAGCTGGTCCTCGACCAACGACGGCGGCTCGCCCATCACCAACTTCATGGTGCTGCGCGGAACTGCGAGCGGGGCAGAGACGTTCCTCGCCAACGCCGGCACCGCCAACAGCTACGTCGATCCCACCATCGATTCGAACACCACCTATTACTATCGCGTGGTCGCCACCAACGGGGCGGGCGATTCCTGCGGGAGCGACGAGTTCCCCTCCGCGCCTACCGGCTCCTCCTGCGCTGGCGGCGGCATCACGGTGGGGACGGGCAAGCCCGGCACGCAGAAAGGCGCGCCGGCCAACGCGGGCCTCAACATCCTCCGGCTGGGCATCGGCGAGCCCTTCTTCAACGACGGCGGCAGCCGGCTTGTCTTCACCATGAAGGTCGCCGATCTCTCCACCGTCCCAGCCGACAGCCAGTGGTTCTTCGTCTGGGGCCACCCCAGTTCGCCTACCTCGCAGTGGTACGTGGGGATGGTGAGCGACGCGCAAGGGCACGTCACCTACCAGTACGGCACCTACCAGGTCACCTCGGCGGTGGTGGTGGGAATCCCGCAGGTCAATCCTCTCGGCACGCCCGACTCCGGCTCCTTCACGCCCGACGGCACCATCACCATCGCCATCTCCAACTCGCTGGTGGGCGGAGTGAAGGCGGGCGATCTGCTCGGCGCGCTGCTCGGCCGCACCTTCACGCTCACCGGCTCGGCCACCGCGCGCTCCAACACCGCCATCGATACCGTCTTCGGCTCCTCCTATCTCTTGGCCGGCAACCTCTACTGCAGCCCGCCCACCGTCAGCGTCATCGAGGACAACGATCCACGTATTGCCTACTCGACCGGCTGGCACCACATCGCAGACACGGCTGCGAGCGGCGGCAGCTTCGCCTATGCGCGCTCGGCCAATTCGAACGCGCTCCTTTCCTTTGGAGTTCCGGCGGGACAGTTCGGGGCCATCACTTATGACTTCGGGACCTCGAAGAACGGCGGGACAGCCGAGATCTTCCTCGACGGCGTCTCGCAGGGCACGGTCAGCTACAGGGGCTCCGCCGGCACCACCACGGCTCCCGTCTTCGCATCGAGCGTGCGCTACGCCAACCTCAGCCCCGGGTCGCATCGGCTCTTCATCGTGAGCCGGGGCGGGCCCATCAACATCGACGACTTCGTCTTGCAGAGCTCGTTCTCAAACTCCAATCCGTCCAGCCATCCGGGCGCGACGTCGTCGGGCAGCGCCACGGCCCTGCCCGGCCAGAACCTGGTCCAGTCGGTCAGCTTGCCCGCCGGGACGACGGCGGTGTCGGTCGTGGCGGAGACGGGCGTGCCCGCGCCGCTGCAAGTCGCGCTGGTCGATCCGCTGGGCAATACGGTCGCGATCTCCTCGGGAGACGGCAACGGCAACGTCACGCTCGAGGCGTTCGTCTCCTCGGGGACCTACGTGTTGCAGCTCCTGAATCTGGGGCTCGGCCCGGTGAGCGTGTTCACCGCGGTGACGCCGATGGGACCGTAGGCAAGCTGAAGCGTGATCACTCGGGGCGAGTCGGTCGGACAGCATGAATCGCGGAAACGCCGCCACGAGGCGCGCAAAGGACGCGGCTCACCGCGCTCGCGCTGGCTCCGTGCTCAGCCGGTCGAGCGCGGCCTGCGCCTCCGGAAAGACGCCGCGCAGGTGGATGGCCCGCCGCAACGCCTCTGCCGCACCCTCGCGGTCGCCGGCCCGCAGCCGGGCGAGGGCCAGGTTGTACTGGATGTGCGAGCCCTGCGGCTCGAGGCGCGAGGCCTCATCCAGCGCCTCGACCGCCTCGGCGATCCGGCCTTGCGCGAGGTAGAGTGAGCCGAGGTTGTTGTGCGGGGCTGCCAACCCCGGGTCGCTTTCGATCGCGGTGCGGTAGTGATGCGGGCGAGCCGCCAGCCACCTGGCGCAACGGTGCGCGCGCGCGAGGACACCTTTCCCGGTAGGGCCGCCGCCCGCGGCCCGGCAGGGACCGGAGCAACCCCCGATCGATCCCTGCGAGCTCAGCCGCGGCGTGTCCGGAGATTCGGCATCCCCGTGTCGCCTCGGCGGGAGACTCGAGAAGACGCGACCTTCCGAGCGCTACGGCCCGCAAACTGCCTTTGAACGAAGGTACGGCGAAGCACGGTCGGCGATACTCGAACGATACGCAGCCTGACCTACCGTCAAGAATCTCGGGGGGTTGTTGGTGCCCAGGGGCGGAATCGAACCACCGACACGGGGATTTTCAGTCCCCGATGATCAAATGGCCAAGCCCCCGTGCACCAAGGAGAAAGTCTTCTGTTACTGCACCATCGCATCGCTAATGCATCAAAGGAACGAAGGCCAGCTCCCGCGGGGTAAGGCGACACTCATCGTGACACTCGCGGCGCGCTGCAGAAACCCCACCCGATCCGCCGGATCGCCGACGTCTTGCGCGGCAGGCGAGGTGCGCGATCCAGGTGTTCCGCTACACCTTGCGTTCTGGAGATAAATGCGCGCTGGGACGCGAGCGACCTGAACGATCGCGCCGCGCACAGCCGCCGGCTCATCGAGCAGAGATCCGGGCGCGTCTGCGCGAGCTGGCTGCCGTGTCCTCCGACCAGTCTGGCAGCGTCGACGCAGATGAAGGAGGCTCCGTCGAGGTTGACGGAAGAAGTCCTTATCGGATCCAAAAGGGCGGTTGCTCTACCTATCCCCTTGTTCTGCCTATCCCCCTGAACCAAACCCAACCCGGCATCGAGGCCAGCGCCAGCACCGCCGCGCGCGTGCTGCTCTTTTGGGCGCTGGAGCAGGTCGAGGAAGAGATGGGGATCCGGAAGAAAGGGCCCGACAGCGAGAAGGACCTCGTGATCCACAAGAAGCCGTAAGCCTCAAAAGGAAAGACGCCGACTGTGGTGCTCGTCCGAAACGGAAGGAAGCTTCCTCTACTGGACTGTCTTCGGCGCCCGGACCACGGTGACGAATGAAGTCACGCCGGCGCGGCGCACGCTGAGGCGCACCGGCGTGCCTGGCGTTCCAATCACCTGCTGCCGCAGCTCGTCGGGTGTCCGGACCTTCACATCGTCCACGCGGGTGATCACATCGCCCTGCAACAAGCCTGCGCTCTCGGCGGGCGACCCTTCGACCACCTGCGCGGCCGAGAGGGAAAGGGTGCGCGTTGCCACCCAATACCGATCGCTGTGGCTGACCGAAAGCCAGTGCTCCCCACCGGAGACATCATCGAAGGTGAACCGCCCCGTCTCGTCCGTCTTGGACCCGCGGCCATCCAACTCCACGGAGGCCAATGCCACGGGCTGATGGGACCTGTAAGACACAACGCGACCAGCCAGGCTGGCGGTGGGCTGCAAGTCGATCGTCACTTCCCCTTCATCGCCCCCTTTGAGGACGACCGACGTCTCACCGAAACGACCATCGTCCGTCGTGATCGAGACCGTCCGCTTCCCGGGCAACAGGTCATCGAGCCGGAAGTGGTCGCCGATGAAGCGATGAGGCGACCAGCTCTGCCAGCTTCGGGCCAGCATCGGCGCAGGGTAGTCGCGCACGAACGACAAGACCTCGAAGCTCTCCGGAACGCGCGCGGCGATCAGCCGGCCGCTCAGCGACGCGGCGCGGCCGAGGCGAACCAGTACTGGACCCGACGATCCGTCGAGCGACGCGCTCCCACTCCGCCCGCCGTTGAAGGCGGCCGCGACTACCGGCGCTCCAGAAAGCGGCTCGACATGAAATGCGCCATCGTCACCGGCGGTGACCCGGGCCACGATTTCGGTATCTGCGGCGCGCAGGAAGACCTCGGCACCAGGCGAGGGCGCGCCGTCGGGCTCGAGCACGACACCATCCACTACTCCGAGGTCACCAGCAGGACCGGGCACCACAACATCGAAAGTGGTCTCCGTGCCCGCCGCCACCAAGGCCAGTGGCTGCTTCTCGCGGTCGGACAATGTCTCCTACTGCGGCGATCTGGTAGCTGCCCGGGGGCAGCGACAGTCGGTAGCGACCTGTGGAGCCGATGGCGACGGCCCTGGAAGCGAAGAAGGGCGTAGTGCGCATCGCGTGAACGTGGAGATCGGCCGGGAGTTGCTGGCCGGAAGCGAATCGAACGCTGCCCGTCAGGATGCCGTTGCGTTG
>WNFF01004405.1_pt2 | contig 12247 bp, 9 predicted proteins | sample 5400441 | NCBI WGS metagenome assembly WNFF01 (sample SAMN13153345, study PRJNA577476) | soil metagenome | isolation source: 120 cm saprolite under Douglas fir tree site 2 hole 3 replicate 1 | place: USA:California | collected 2015-04-18
ATCTCGTACTCGTTGTACCGGCCGACGGCCGCGAACGCGATCCTGTCGTAGATCTCACTGATCTTGTGCAGGGCTCGCGACGGGTTGGGCGCCACGAACAGGATCCCGGCGTCGTACTGGATCACGACTCCGCTGCGGCCGCGCGCGATCCCCTTGCGCGCATAGTCCGCCTTGTCCTTCATCGCCTGTTCAGGCGACACATAGAACGGCATCGACACCGTTAGTGCTTCCCTTGCTTTGAGTTGTCGGGGCTGAACTTCGGTGGCGGCGGTGGCCGCCAGTTATTCGGAGTCACTGGTTGGCGGGCGCATGGGCGAGGTTGGGCCGTCCGGTTCCCGCATCCGCTCGTTGATGACGGCCTCGGCGTACGAGCCGGCCTCCTCCTCGGGCAGCCGCCGGTATCCATCGGCGGTCACGGTCGCCACGAGGGGCCAGATGCGCCTGGTTAGGTCGGGACCGCCGGTGGCCGAGTCGTCGTCGGCGGCATCGTAGAGAGCCTGCATGCAGGCGAGGATGGCGGCGGGGGCTTCCATGCCGTCGGAATAGAGTTTCTTCAGCGCGCCCCTGGCAAATACCGAGCCCGAGCCGATCGAGTAGTGCCGCTGCTCCTCGTAGCGACCGCCGGCCACGTCGTAGCTGAAGATCCTGCCTGCGCCCTCGTCGGTGTCATAACCGGCGAAGAGGGGCACCACGACAAGGCCCTGCATCGCGCCGCCCAGGTTGGCCCGGACCATCCCAGAGAGCCTGTTGGCCTTGCCCTCCAGGGACAGGGCCCTGCCCTCAAGCTTCTCGTAGTGCTCCAGCTCAACCTGGAACAGCCGGACGAGATCAATCCCGATGCCGGCCACCCCCGCGATCCCGATGCAGGAGAACTCGTCGCTGCGGAAGACCTTCTCGATGTCCCGCTGCGCGATCATGTTCCCGGCCGTGGCGCGCCGATCGCCGGCCATCACGACGCCACCATTGAAGGAAGCGGCAACGATCGTGGTGCCGTGCGGGAGCTCCCTGGCAAGTCCGCCCGGCACGCTCAGCCCGCCCGGCACGCTCAGCCCGCCGGAACCGCTCAGCGCGCCCGACCCCGGCAGCAGCTCGGGGGCGGTGGAAGTCAGGAGTTCGCTGAACGAGGAGGTTCCCACACTGAGGTAGGTCGCGGTCATCAGCCTGGCGTTGGAGTCGGAACCCAAGGGAATCCTTTCCTGGTGCCCACAGGTACGCCACTGACCCTACTGCCACCGCCGCACGCGCGGCGGATCAGGCTGCCCAGTTACTGGCCGCCCTTCTGGACATACGAGCGGACGAACTCCTCTGCATTCTCCTCGAGCACCTCGTCGATCTCGTCGAGGATCGCATCGACGTCATCAGTCAGCTTCTCCCTGCGCTCCCGGCCCTCCTCGGTGCCCTGATCCTGGGCCTCCTGCTCGTCCTGGTCACGCTTGGTGGTATGCCGCTGACCCCCGGTGTCCTTCGTCGCCATCGCGAACCTCCGTGTTCCGCCTCTTGTGCCGAAGCTTAAAGCTATCCTCGCCCGCTGCCACTACTGCTAACCCTGCCGCGCGTTTCCGACATTCCTGCTTGATGATCAAGCGCTTTGTGCTGATAGAACAACCACATCTCCGTGATCATCGGGCCGAGCCCGGGCCAGACGGCCTGGGGCGGGGGCGTGGGCGGGGGCGAGAGTGTGGGCGGGATGGGCTATTTGCCGGTCAGGGCGGTGACGAGTTCCGCGGCGGTGGCGCAGCGGTCCAGGAGCTCGCCTACGTGGGCCTTCGTGCCGCGGAGCGGCTCGAGGGTCGGGACTCGCTGCAGGGACTCACGGCCAGGAATGTCGAAGATCACCGAATCCCACGAGGCCGCGGCGACCGAGTCCGGGTACTGCTGCAGGCAGCGGCCGCGGAAGTACGCCCTGGTGTCCTCCGGCGGGTTCGTGACGGCTTTCAGCACGTCCTGCTCGTCAAGCAGGCGCTCCATCCGGCCTGCGGCCACCAGCTTGTTGTACAAGCCGCGGCTGGTCCTGACGTCGGAGTACTGCAGGTCGACGAGCTGCAGCCTGGGGTGGTTCCAGCCGATCCCGTCCCTGGACCGGTAGCCGTCCATGAGCTGCAGCTTGGTAACCCAGTCGAGCTTTCCGGCCAGGCGCATCGGATCGTCAGCGAGCGCCCCAAGCGCTGCCTCCCAGCGGTCGAGCACATCTGAGGTGAGGTCGTCCACGTCGCCTGCGAAGCGCTCCTGAGTGTACTTGCGGGCGAGTTCCATGTATTCCATCTGGATCTGGACAGCGGTCAGCTTCCTGCCGTCCCGCAGTTGCACCAGGTGGCGGCAGGTCGGGTCGTGCGAGACCGAGCGTAGTTCGGCGATGGCACCGTCGATGCCCAGGTCCGTGGCCAGGAACCGGTCCTCGATCATCGACAGCACGAGCGCCGTCGTGCCCAGCTTGAGGTAGGTGGACAGCTCGCTCATGTTGGCGTCGCCGATGATCACGTGCAGCCTGCGGTACTTCTCGGGGTCCGCGTGCGGCTCGTCACGGGTATTGATGATCGGCCGCTTCAGCGTCGTCTCCAGGCCCACCTCGACCTCGAAGAAGTCGGCTCGCTGACTGACCTGGAAGCCTTCCTCCCGGCCGTCGGCGCCACGGCCCACCCGGCCGGCCCCGCAGATGACCTGCCTGGTGACGAAGAACGGCGTGAGAAACCGGACGATCTCCGCAAAGGGCGTTGCGCGGCTCATCAGGTAGTTTTCGTGGCAGCCGTAAGATGCGCCCTTATTGTCGGTGTTGTTCTTATAGAGCTGGATCGGCGCGGTACCGGGAATCGCGCTCGCCTGGGCGGCGGCCTCCTCCATCACCCGCTCGCCCGCCTTGTCCCACAGGACGGCCGATAGCGGTTCGGTGCATTCCGGACCTGAGTACTCCGGGTGCGCGTGATCCACGTAGAGCCTGGCACCATTGGTCAGAATGACGTTCGCCAGCCCGAGATCCTCGTCGGTCAGCTGGCTGGCGTCCGCGGTGTCCCTGGACAGGTCAAAGCCCCGCGCGTCGCGCAGCGGGTTCTCCTCCTCGAAGTCCCATCGCGTCCGCCTGGCCTTGGCGGCAGTCGCCGAGTGATAGGCGTTGACCACCTGGGATGAGGTGACCATCGCGTTCGCGCCCGGCTGGCCGGGTACGGAGATGCCGTACTCGGTCTCGATGCCCATCACCCGGCGAACGCTCATAGCTCACACAGTAGTGCCGGACGGCGAGCGAACCCGCGGCCGAGCACACCCGTACCGGGCCATGTCGCTTCGCGGCGGCCGACCGGAACGGCAACCGTCACAGGTACTGGCCAGTGTTGGCCACGGTGTCGATCGACCGGCCTGCCTCGCTCCCGCTCTTCCCTGAGACCAGGGTCCTGATGTAGACGATCCGCTCACCCTTCTTACCCGAGATCCTGGCCCAGTCATCGGGGTTGGTGGTGTTGGGCAGGTCTTCGTTCTCGCTGAATTCGTCCACACACGCGGAGAGCAGGTGCGAGACCCGCAGGCCCTTCCTGCCGGTCTCGAGGAACTCCTTGATCGCCATTTTCTTCGCCCGGTCGACGATGTTCTGGATCATCGCGCCGGAGTTGAAGTCCTTGAAGTACAGCACTTCCTTGTCCCCGTTGGCGTACGTGACCTCGAGGAACCTGTTCTCCTGTGTCTCGCTGTACATCCGCTCGACGACCCGCTGGATCATCTCGGCGACCGTCGCGTCGGCGGAGCCGCCATGCTCGGCAACGTCGTCCGGGTGCAGTGGCAGGCCGACGACCACGTACTTGGAGAAGATATCCCTGGCCGCTTCGGCGTCGGGCCGCTCGATCTTGATCTTCACGTCCAGCCGCCCAGGCCGCAGGATGGCCGGGTCGATCATGTCCTCGCGGTTGGAGGCGCCGATGACGATGACGTTCTCCAGGCCCTCCACGCCGTCGATCTCGCTGAGCAGCTGCGGGACGATCGTGTTCTCGACATCGCTTGAGACGCCGGAACCCCTGGTGCGGAAGATCGAGTCCATCTCATCGAAGAACACGATGACCGGCATGCCCTCGCTGGCCTTCTCCCTGGCCCGCTGGAACACCAGCCTGATGTGCCGCTCGGTCTCACCGACGTACTTGTTAAGCAGCTCAGGGCCCTTAATGTTGAGGAAGAAGCTCTTGCCCTCCTTGGCCGCCTTGCCCGCCTCCGCATCGCCGTTAGCCTGGCGGGCCAGCTCGGCCGTGCGCCTGGCGACCTGCTTAGCAAGGGAATTCGCAACGGCCTTGGCGATCAGCGTCTTGCCGCACCCTGGCGGGCCGTAGAGCAGCACGCCCTTGGGTGGCCGCAGCTGGTGCTCCTTGAACAGGTCCGCGTGCAGGTAAGGCAGCTCGATGGCGTCCCTGATCTGCTCGATCTGCGGGCCGAGCCCGCCGATCAGCTCATAGGTAATATCCGGCACTTCCTCGAGGATCAGCTCCTCGACCTCTGCCTTGGGTATCCGCTCGTAGACATATCCCGAGCGTGGCTCAAGCAGCAGTGAGTCCCCGGCCCTGAGCGTGCCTTCCAGCAGCGGCTCGGCGAGCCGGACAATGCGCTCCTCGTCGGCGTGCGAGATGACCAGCGCGCGGTCGCCGCCCTCGAGCAGCTCCTTCAGCATGACCACTTCGCCGACGGTCTCGTAGCTGAGTGCGATAACGACATTGAGCGCCTCGTTCAGCACGAGTTCCTGGCCGGGACGTAGCCCGTCAAGTTCGATGCTCGGGCTAACCGAGACCCGCATCTTCCGGCCGCCGGTAAAGACGTCGGCCGTGCCATCGGCGTTGGACTGCAGGAAGACGCCGAAGCCCGACGGCGGCTGTGCCAGCCTGTCGACCTCTTCCTTTAGCGCGATGATCTGGTCCCTGGCCTCGCGCAAGGTCGCGGTCAGGCGCTCGTTCTGGCCGGTCAGGCCGGCCAGCGCCGCCTCAGTCTGGGCCAGCCTGTCCTCTACCAGCCTGGACGTACGGGGCGAGTCCGCGAGCTTGCTGCGGAGCGCCGCTAGCTCCTCCTCCAGGAAGGAGACCTGGTCTGTCAGGACCTTGACCCTGACCTCGTCATCATGGCGTGCGGCGCGAGCGCTGTCGTCACGAGCGGCCATGCCCCTCACCCCCTCCTGAGAGCGGACTTACTTAGACCCTACCTACGCGCGGTCATTGCGTAACCTCGCGGCGGCCTCCAGAGTTATCTTTTCTGCCGATACGATCCGGTCTCGCGGTCGCATCGTTACTCATCAGCGACCGGCTAGTCCAGCATGCGGGCTTCCTTACGTGCCTTTATTCCCGATATAGGTAAATTATTCTTACCGTCCTCACCCTTCCCACCCGCTGCCGCCGGATTCCTGCTGCGCGCCCTTGGCCGGGCGGCGTCGCCGCGGCGGCGCTTTCACCCCGGGAGCTAGCCTACGGGTTGTCACGATAAATCCGGTGTGACCGACCATCCGGTGCTCGGGCCTGACGGCCAGACCCTGGACATGCCAGCCGCGGTGCATCGACTCCCACGCGGCAGGCTCGGTGAAGCCGCCGTGCTCGCGTAGCGCCTCGACCACGCGAGAGAGCTGCGTCGTCGTCGCCACGTAGCAGCAGATGAGGCCGCCAGGGACGAGCCAGTGCGCCGCTCTGGCGACGTGTTCCCAGGGAGCGAGCAAGTCAAGCACGATCCGGTCGAAGTCATGGGCCGCGGGCTGCGGCTCGTCGTCAGGCAGGGCGGCGTCCGGCCCGGCGGCGTCCTGCGCGGCGGCGGACGGCCTGGCGTCGGCGGGCAGGTCGGCGATGACGAGGCTCCAGGCCGGGTGCGGACCGCCGAAGTACGCTTCCACGTTGGCCAGCGCGATAGCGGCAAAGTCGGCTCTGCGCTCGTAGGACACCAGCTTGCCGTCCTCCCCGACGGCACGTAGCAGCCAGCAGGACAGCGCTCCCGATCCGGCTCCGGCCTCGAGCACGCGGGCGCCAGGGAAGATATCGGCCAGGCCGACGATCTGCGCGGCGTCCTTCGGGTAGACGACAGCGGCGCCGCGCGACATCGAGACCGTGTAGTCGGCGAGCAGCGGCCGCAGTGCGACGTAAAGCATGCCGCCCGAGGCCCGGACCACGCTTCCCTCCTCCATGCCAATCACGTCGTCGTGCGCGATCGAGCCGCGATGGGTATGGAAGGACCGCCCGGGCGCCAGCACCAGCCTGTGGCTTCGGCCCTTTTCGTCGGTCAGTTGCACCTGGTCACCGGGCGCAAACAGCCCGCGGCGCTTGATGATCACGACGCTCAGGCTAGCGCCGGGGCAGGCCAGCCGGCCCGTTACGACCCGTCATACTCCGGCGAACGCCAGATCGAGGTCGGCGGCCGCGAGTACCCCGAACACTTGGCCGGACGGCTCGATCAGCAGGTACTCGCTGGTCGGCGCCTGCTGAACGGCCTTGATCAGGTCCATGCCTGACAGGTCGGCGGACAGCACCATCTCGGGGCTGAGCGACCTGGCGAGCGAGCCGACCTCGATCCAGGGCCTGCGCTCCTCTGGTGTGGCCTGCACCGCTGACTCGCTCACCAGCGCGGTCGGCGTGCCTTCATGGTCGACGACCACCAGGGCGCGCGCCCCGGCCGCCTGGGCGCGCCTGACCGCTTCAGCCAGCGGCAGGCTGGCCGAGACCGGGAGCGCGCGCCTACCGAGCGCTCTCGCGCTGACCATGGGCAGCCGCTCGCGGATCTTGGCTGCCCTGATCGCCTGGGTCGACTGTATCCACATGAATCCCGCGATGACCAGGAGCCACAGCCAGCCCACGTTGAGGAAAGAGCCGGATTTGCGCTCGCCGAACAGCGCGAGCCCGGCCAGTATGATCGCGAGCACCCGGCCGGCCCATGCCGCCGTCATGGTCGCCGCGACCTGGCGGCCGGTGATCTTCCAGACGCCCGCGCGGAAGATGCGGCCGCCGTCCAGCGGCAGGCCAGGCAGCAGGTTGAAGATCCCGACAATGAAGTTGGCGACGAACACCTGGGCGAGTAGCTGGTGCCCGAGGCCGGCCGGAACAGCCATGGCGATCAGGTAACCGAGCCCCCCGATCGCCAGCGACACAACAGGTCCCGCAACCGAGATCAGCGCCTCGCGGCCCGGCGTCGCAGGCTCCTGCTCGATCTCGGAGTACCCGCCGAGCGGGTAAAGCAGCACGCGGCGGACCGGCAGCCCGAAGCGGAGCGCCACCACGCAGTGCGCGAGCTCATGCACGAGCACGCTGAGGTACAGCAGCAGCACGAACGCGGCCGCCACGATGTACCTGCTCTGGGTGCTCGCGCTGTCGGCCCCTGGGCTGTTGGCGTACATCACCACGAGGACGACGGCGAAGACCAGCCAGTAGGGAGAAATGTAAACGGGGATCCCGAATGGCCGGGCAACGACAATGCCGAGCTTGGGATCGCGGCGCGGCGGGCGGTCGGGCGCCTGTTGGCCGGAGTCCGCTGTGCCGCGCTCCGGCGTGCTAGTGGCCACGAACAGATGCTACGTGCTCTGGCCCGCCGCCGCTCGTCCGCCGCCGCGCCAAGGCTGGCTCGCCCGTCGGCCTGTTGACGGTGAAATGTCGGCGGGATCGCCTACCCTGCCAAGTGTGGAGGACAAGCACCCGGGCACCGCAGGCGGATCAGCGACAGCAGTAGCTGCGGTTCCCGCCAATGCAGTCTCGGGCGACGCGCGCCACGGATGGTCGCTGTCGCCGTCGCGCGCGGCCGATTTCCTCACCTGCCCGCTGCTCTACCGGTTCCGCGTTATCGACCGGCTGCCGGAGGCGCCGAGCCAGGCGATGGCGCGCGGCACGCTCGTGCACGCCGTGCTAGAGCGGCTATTCGACCGGCCTGCCGCCAACCGGAGCCCGGAGGCCGCGGGGGCTCTGATCGCGCCTGAGTGGGACCGCCTGGTGGCAGCGGAGCCCGAACTCGCCGCGCTGTTCGCCGACGAGGCCGAGCGCGGCGCCTGGCTCGCCCAGGCCAAGGCGATGATCGGCCGCTATTTCACCCTCGAGGATCCGACCAGGCTGGAGCCAGCACACCGAGAATTGCATGTCGAGGCGGTGCTGGCGTCGGGATTGCGGCTGCGCGGCTACATCGACAGGCTCGATATCGCCTCGACCGGTGAGATCAGGATCGTTGACTACAAGACGGGCACGGCGCCGCGGGCAGACTTCGAGGCCCGCGCGCTGTTTCAGATGCGGTTCTACGCCCTCGTGCTGTGGCGCACGCAGGGCACGGTACCGAGGCTGCTGCAGCTGATGTATCTGGGCAACGGCGAGATCGTCCGGTATGCGCCCGACGAAGCGGACCTGCTCGCGACTGAGCGCAAGATCGAGGCCCTGTGGCGGGCCATCGAGCGCGCCATGGTTGCGGGTGACTGGCGGCCGCGGCCTGGCAAGCTCTGTGACTGGTGCGCGCACCAGTCACTCTGCCCGTCTTTCGGCGGTACCCCGCCGCCGCTGCCCTCCCCAGCTGAGCCCGACGAGCCTGACCTGCCAGCGCTGGCGGACGAAGGCGCCACGGTCCTAGCCGGTTCCGGGATCGCGCGAGACAAGGACTACGAGCTGTGAGCGAGCGTCAGGCCGGCGGTGCGGACGTCATCGCCGCCCGGGCGACAAGCGCGTCCAGCAGGTCCAGGTCGACGTCGGCAAGGGAAGCCACGATTGTCAGGCCGGCGCGCGGCTCCACGTGCGCGACGCCGGGCACGGCGACCGTGACGCAGCCGGCCGCCAGCGCGGAAGCGACGCCGTTCGGCGAGTCTTCCAGCGCGACGCAGAGTCTGGGATCGGCGTCGATCAGCGCTGCGGCCCGCTGGTAAGGCTCCGGGTCCGGCTTGGGATGGCGCACGTCAGCGCCGCATACGGTCCCGGTGAACGCGATGTCATGTTTGGCCAGGCTCGCCAGCACGGTGTCCATGATCACGCGCTCGGACGAGGTGACGAGCACGCGCGGAATCCCGGCCGCCGCTACCTGCCCGAGTAGTTCGATCGCGCCGGGCATCACCGCAGCTTCGCGCTCGGCCAGCAGGTCAGCCATGCCGCCGACGAGCCAGCCGGCCACCTCGTCATGGCTCGCCGGGAGGCTGGCCCGGTCCATCAGGTAGCCAACGCTGCGCTGCAGCGAGCCGCCGACCAGCGCCTGCTGGTCCTGCGGCGTCCACTCGCCGCCCAGCCTGCTCATCACCGCGTGCTCGACCTCGAACCAGAGCGGCTCGGAGTCTACGAGCAGCCCGTCCATGTCAAACAGCACAGCCTGAAGCTGACTGCCGGCCGGTGTCGTCGCCATCAGGTGCTGAAGTACTTCGCCTCGCGATGATGCACGATCAGCGCGTCGGTGGACTGCTCGGGTGCCAGCTGGAACTCCTCAGACAAGGTCACGCCGATTCGCTCTGGCTCGAGCAGCCGCATCACCTTCGCCCGGTCCTCGAGGTCAGGGCAGGCCGGGTAGCCGAACGAGTACCGGCAGCCCTGGTAGCCGACGCGCAGGATGCCATCGAGATCGTCCGGGTCCGCGCCACTGATGCCCAGGTCTGTCCTGGTCCTGGCGTGCCAGTACTCGGCGAGTGCCTCGGCAAGCTGCACGGACATCCCGTGCAGTTCCAGGTAGTCGCGATAGGCGTGCTTGGCGAACAGCTCGGCCGTGGCCTCGCTGATCCTCGATCCGACGGTGACCAGCTGGAACGCCACCACGTCGGTCTCACCGGACGAGCGGGGCCTGAAGAAGTCGGCCAGGCAGAGCCTGCGGTCCCTGCGCTGCCTGGGGAACCTGAAACGCTCCCGCTCGCTGCCGTTCTCGCTCAGCACGATCAGGTCGTCGCCGTCGCTGACACAGGGGAAGTACCCGTGCACGACCGCCGCCTGGAGCAGGCCCTCGGTCTGCGCCCGCTCCAGCCACATCCGAAGCCGTGGCCTGCCCTCGGTCTCAGCGAGCTCGGTGTGCGACGGCCCGCTGCCGCCCTTGGTCGGCTTCAGACCCCACTGGCCGAGGAACAGCGCGCGCTCGTCGAGATAGCTCGCGTAATCGGCGAGCGGTATCCCCTTGACCACCTTGGTGCCGTAGAACGGGGGCTGCGGCACAGGCTCAGTGCTGCTGACGTCTGAACGGACCGCAGTGGCAACCGCCGGCTCGCCTCCCGACTCCGCACCGGTGTCGGACCCTGGGCCGCGTCCCTGGCCGGCCACGCTGGCAAGGCGCACGCGTCGCTGGCGCAACGCGGGCAGCGCAGCGCCTGGCTCGCCCCGTTTGATCGCCATCATGGCGTCCATGAGCCGCAGACCCTCGAACGCGTCTCGCGCGTACCGCACTTCGCCGTCGAACAGGCTGGCCAGGTCCTGTTCTACATAAGACCTCGTCAGCGCGGCGCCGCCGAGCATCACGGGCCACCGGCCGGCCAGGCCGCGCGAGTTGAGCTCGGCCAGGTTGTCGCGCATCACCACGGTCGACTTGACCAGCAGCCCCGACATGCCGATCACATCGGCCTCGTGATCGGTCGCTGCCTGCACTATCGCCGAAATCGGCTGCTTGATGCCGAGGTTCACGACGTCGTATCCATTGTTGGAGACGATGATGTCGACCAGGTTCTTGCCGATGTCATGCACGTCGCCCTTGACAGTCGCCAGGACGATCTTGCCCTTGCCCGCCTCGCCCGAGCGCTCCATGTGCGGTTCGAGGTAATTGACCGCTGCCTTCATCACCTCGGCCGAGGTGAGCACGAACGGCAGTTGCATCTGGCCGGACCCGAACAGGTCACCGACCGTCTTCATGCCGTCGAGCAGGACGTCGTTGACGATTTCCAGGGCGGGCCGCTGGCTCAGCGCCTCGTCCAGGTCGGCCTCGAGCCCCACGCGCTCGCCGTCGATGATGCGGCGCTTGAGCCGCTCCCATAGCGGCAGCCCAAGCAATTCGGCTGCCCGGCTGGCCTTCAGCGACGCGGTATCCACGCCCTCGAACAGCTCGAGCAGCTTGGCCAGCGGGTCGTAACCCTCCCGGCGGCGGTCGTAGACCAGGTCGAGCGCGACCTGGAGCTGATCGGCCGGGATCCGCGCGATCGGCATGATCCTGGCCGCGTGCACGATCGCCGAGTCCAGCCCAGCTTTGACGCACTCGTTCAGGAAGACCGAGTTCAGCGCCGCCCTGGCGGCAGGATTCAGGCCGAACGAGACGTTGGAGACGCCCAGCGTGGTCTGCACGTCCGGGTAGCGCCGCTTTACCTCGCGGATCGCCTCGATCGTCTCGAGCGCGTCCCGCCTGGTCTCCTCCTGGCCGGTGGCGATCGGGAAGGTTAGGCAGTCCACGATGATGTCGCACGGGCGCATGCCCCAGTTGCCGGTCAGGTCCTCGATCAGCCGGCTGGCGACCGTGGCCTTCCACTCGGCGGTTCTGGCCTGGCCTTGCTCGTCGATCGTCAGGGCGACGACCGCCGCGCCGTGTTCGCGGATGATCGGCATGACCTTGGCGATCCGCGAGTCGGGGCCGTCGCCGTCCTCTCCCGGCCGACGTAGTCCACGCACACGTCGAGCAAGTGCGCGCCGTCCCTGGTCTGAGCCCGGGCGATCTCCACGCAGTCGTCTAGGCGACCGTCGTTCATTGCGTCGCGGAACGCCCTGGATCCGTTCGCGTTCGTCCGCTCGCCGATCGCCAGGAACGCGGTGTCCTGACGGAAAGGTACATGCTGGTACAACGATGCAACGCCCGGCTCTGGGCGCGGCCTGCGCTTGGCGCGGGTCTTGCCCTCCAGCCGCTCCCGTACCGCGGACAGGTGGTCGGGAGTCGTGCCGCAGCAGCCGCCCACGAGCGAGAGGCCGAACTCCCCGACGAACGTCTCATGAGCGTTGGCCAGCTCGTCCGGCGTGACCGGGTAGTAGGCGCCGTTGGCCGTGAGCTCGGGCAGGCCCGCATTCGGCATGCAGGAAATCGGGACCCTCGAGTGCGCCGCCAGGTAGCGCAGGTGCTCGCTCATCTCGGCGGGCCCGGTCGCGCAGTTCAGGCCGATCACATCGATCCCGAGCGGCTCAAGCGCGGTCAGCGCGGCGCCGATCTCGCTGCCGAGCAGCATTGCGCCGGTCATCTCGATCGTGACCTGCGCGATCAGCAAGATGTTGTCGCCGGCCTCGGCTGCGCTGCCGGCCCGGGGGCGCGACCCCCAGGAACCCCCCGATGCCGCTTCCGCGGCTGCTTTGATCGCGCGCTTGGCGCCGATAATGGCAGCCTTCGCCTGGAGCAGGTCCTGGCATGTTTCGAC
>WNFF01019646.1_pt1 | contig 12245 bp, 6 predicted proteins | sample 5400441 | NCBI WGS metagenome assembly WNFF01 (sample SAMN13153345, study PRJNA577476) | soil metagenome | isolation source: 120 cm saprolite under Douglas fir tree site 2 hole 3 replicate 1 | place: USA:California | collected 2015-04-18
CCACCACTTCGTCGCCGAGGAATTGCGCTTCGTCAATGCCGATGACTTCCGTGCGCGGCGATAGCTTTTCCATGATTTCGGCGGCTTTGAACACGTTGTCCGAAGGGATGCCGAGACCGGAATGCGAGACGATTTCGTTGGCGGCATAGCGCTCGTCAATCGCGGGCTTGAAGATCTGCACGCGCTGGCGGGCGATCTCTGCGCGCCGCAAGCGGCGGATCAGCTCTTCGCTCTTGCCGGAAAACATCGGGCCGACGACGACTTCGATCCAGCCCATGTTGCCTTTGACGATATCCACGTTTGCTCCCTTGAAACCGGTAATCGGTAATCCGTATTCAGCGTTCAGTAAAGAAACTCAAACCCCAAAACGCTATGGCCTGATGTCCGTCGTGCCTTTTATCCCAACGAGTTTGATGCGTTGGCGGCCGCGGCACGATACATCCTGGCATTATAGAACGGCGCGAACGCGGCGATTACCGCTATTCGAAAGGCTTCCTGCCGCGTGATGAAATTGCCCGACAGCACGCCCCAGGCACCTTGCGCGTCGCGGATTCCTACAGCACCGGCAAATCGATCGATGGCAACGGCGAGCTCCACACCATTTTCCAGGACCTCGCCGGCAAGCGCTTCAGGCAACTCGATGCCTCCGGAGCGGCCATAGTGGCCTCGGGTGCCATCGGAGACGTAGGCCCAGCTTTCCAGGAAAACGCGGCGATGTCCATTCTCTTGCAAGCGTGAATGACCGAGCAGTTCGTCCTGTGAAGCGCGTTCACGAACTACATCAAGGCCACCTTCGAGCCCGACGAGGTATTGCCAGTTCGACCCGTTCTGGCGCGCCATCTTGACAAGCGCCTCGGCGCGCTGGCGGGCGCCGCGCATCAATTCGTCCCGCGACGCGGGCGTGTGGCTGACGCCGCTCTCTACCTCCACGCCGATGACTTCGAATTGCGCATCCTGTCGAAGAGCTGCTGAGAAAAGTTGAAGCGCTTCCGTGACCGCATTGAGCTTCGGGCCGCGCTTGCTGCCAACGGCGATGGTGATTTTATTCATTGGGAAATGGACGACGGCCTGATTCTAACGGTAGTTGAGCAAGAATATCACCAGGAATTCGCGAGGCTGAGGAAAACTCGGGGCTCCCGGCCACGCCTCGCGAATCGGCGTGTTCTCAGCGTAGTTCTTGCTTTCGGCCGGTGCGCGCCGACTCGCGCGCTGCATCCAGAATGTCCATCACCTGGACGTTCAATTGAGTCGAGAGAGGGTCTGCGATCGCCTTATCGTGGCGGATGCAGTCCACAAAATACGCGACGGGATTGCTTGTAGCCTGGGGAGGCGCAGTAAGCGCAACTGCCTCGCCTTCCGGAGCCATCTTCCTTCCCTCTTCGTTGGTAGGCCGGTAGAACAATTTATTCCGCGTCGCGAGCAAACTCCCCTTTGGGCCAAATACCTGCACTTGCCCCATGCTGTGCGGCCAATCCCAGGAAGCCTCAATAATCACTGTGGCATCCGGATATTCGAGGAGAATCGTCGCGTCGTCGTCCACCTGATTGTGCTGTGAAACCTTTAATTTCTGCGATATCGCTTCGACACCCTTTGGCCGGCCCTTCAGCCAGAGCGCCCACTCCGCGCCGTAGCAGCCGAAATCCATGATCGCGCCGCCGCCATTCTTGACGGGATCGTAAAGCCAATTCGCAAAATACTCGGATACGCCAATTTCCTTGGGGCCCGCGTGACCGTATTGCACGATGATTTTCTGCACCGGGCCAACCTGCCCGTCTTTCACGCGATGAAAAAGCTCGTGACTCGGCGCTACCCAGGCGTTCCAGTAGTTCACCATGAGTTTGATTCCGGCCTGGTTCGCCAGTGTTTCCATCTCGCGAGCATCGGCGGCGTTCGTCGCCATCGGCTTCTCGACGGAATAATGAATGTGCCGCTTGGCGCACTCACGCAGAATCTCCAGGTGCCGGTCGTTTGACGTTGCGACGATGACGGCATCGGGCTTGGCTTCATCCAACATGGCAACGTAGGCGGAATAGAACTTCACGCTTTCGCGCACTTTCGATTTCGCCACATCCACGAGTGCTGGTTGGGATTCAGCGATGGCCACAAGTTCGGCGTCCGGTTCGCCTTGCACGTATTTCAGCAATTCCCATACGTGGTCATGGTCAAGACCGACGATGGCAATGCGTGTCTTACCCTCAGACGGATTCGGTTTTGCGGCGGCGGCCTTCGCGCCAAGAATTTGCAATACCGCGAGAAAAGCAGTCAGAAACACAAATTGTCGCGCGAATGCACCTTGTCTCATGGCAAGACTCCTCTCCCATCAAAGACCGTAGAATCCGATTCTGGGAAGCAGTCTCCTGAACGCCAGTCCACGCTGTCAAGAGACTCGCATGTCATCTGCGCAATCTTTCCTACCTTATTGCTAGATAAGACTTTACGCCGAGACATTCCCCGCCCCGAGTATGTGGTTTTCGAAGCCGCCTGGCGGTCGGCCGACGAAGTGGCCGGTTCCCGATCTACTTGGCGGATTTAGGAAAAATCGCCGGGCCTTTAGTTCCCGACCCCATTTGAAGATCGTCTATTGTCCGCCCGCAAAGCCGCAGACGCTTTCTGGGCGATTAACTGAAAGCCGTCCCTGATCGCGTCTTTCTGTAAGGCTTCGAGGTAGGCGCGGCCTGCATTTGGCCCTGCTCTCCCCATCTCAATCTCCCCTTTTGCCAAGCGAGCTTCGAGCATCGTTGCTTCGAACCCAGACGTGGATGCGTCAGCAATCAGTCTATCGAGGCGACGTAGAGCCTCATTAATTCCCTCAGGTCCTCCAGAAGCCGCGCGGACACGAGCGGTCATCAAGGCGGCAGATAGTTCCAATTCTCGATTGTGTGTTTCGGTTGCGACGGCCGTAACCCGGTCGACGAGCTTGTAGGCATCACTGAGACGGCCGGTCATCACTAGCGTTCTAGCCAGCAGCAGGCTGGCAGCCGCCTCGTCGCTCGTCCCCTTGGTTTTCTCAAATACGTCGGCGGCACGCCGGGCCGACAGTGAAGCCTGCTCGCTATTGTCTTCATCAAGGAAGAGTTCAGCAAGATGCAGGTCAACCTCCGCTACTTCGGTTCGGTCACCAATCTCTTCGAAAATGGTTCTGGCTTCCGTTTCTTCCTTGTGCGCTTGAGCCAGATCCCCCTGGAGCCGATGGACCCTGGCTTTACCGGCTAGTGCGCCAGCCTGCCGGCCTCGATTGCCAATCCGGCCGCAGATCTCAAAAGAGCTCTCGAACATCTCCATCGCTTCGCGATGCTTGCCCATGGCCAGGAACACGTCGCCAAGACCATTTTTTGCCAAAGCTTCACCGTTTTGATCACCAACTTCATGATAAATAGCCAGGGCCGCCTCATACCCGCGGCGAGCTCCCTCAAGGTCGCCAAGATAAACAAGAATATCCCCGATGTTGTCATTCTCAGCGGCGAGGCCAGTGCTGTTTCCGATCTGGCGATACAGCGCCAAAACCTCTTCATAGCCTTTCTTTGCGCCCAGATAGTCTCCTTGATTCTTGAGAGCAATCGCGCCGATCGTCGTGGCCTCCGCAACCCCGCTGCGGTCATTTGCGGCTACATAGAGTTCTTTCGCTTCGCGCACCGCAGCCTCAACTTCAGAAAACCTGCCGAGGTTCTCGAACAGCCACGCTTGATCGAGACGGGCCTTTGCCAGAAGCAAAGATGCCCCGGCAGCATGAGCCTTTTCCGCGGCCCTCACGAGCGCTGCCTCGGACCTCTTTGTGTCTCCCAACGATCGCGCCGCGTCCTGTTCCGCCAAATCGATTCGCGGATCGTCGCGCAGGGGCGCGGGCAGCTCGCGCAAAGCGGCGATGGTGGCCAGCGTATCTCTCCATTTATTGGCTCGGTATTCCGCATTGGCGAGCGCAAGCCCGTAGTCAAGATTGTCTGGAAAAAACTCGAAGAGAGCCCGGTAGATGGCGGCTGCTTTGTCCCAGTCCCGGGAAGTCTCATGAAAACGTCCTTCGACCAGGAGGCGCTCCGCGCGAGACAAGCTGGAAGATAGATCGAAGGCCTTCTTCGCCTCGGCCTTGGCATTTTCGTCATAACCGAGCTGCGCCCAGGCTTTGGCCAAAGCCGCATGAGATAGGGCGTAAGCCGGTTCCACCGCTATGGCGTTCTGGAAAAGCCCGCGCGCCTTGAGCGCGTCAAAGGCACGCAACCGGACTAGTCCTTCGGAGTAAAGCTTTGCGGTTTCACTCTTGGAAGGCAGCGCGATCGCCACCTCCGCCGCCTCTTCCCTCGTCACCGCTCGCACGCCCAATTTCGTCCGCAGCTGTTCCCCGGCCCGGGAAACAAGATCGAGCAGATGGTTCTCTGTTCCCGTCTCGGAGAATGCACCGGTCGTTTCTCCGTTTCGCGTGTCCTGTAACCGCAGGTCAAGACGAATTTGCCCGTCGGACTTGGCGCCCAACATCGCATATGAACCTACGACCACAAAATCGGTTCCTAGATTCTTGCGAATTCGCGCCAAACTGTCCGGGCTAAGGGTGTCCATGTCGGCCAGCGAAAGTTCCATCTTCATTCGTGCAACACTTTCGGAAGGTATCGTGCGCACCTGTTCGCCGGCCGCGAGTTCAGTGACGAGCCAGTCGGCAAACGCAGTGGACAGCCATCCCTCCTGTGCGTCGCCGGAAAGATTCTTGAATCCCAAAACCGCCACCGACTGCCGCAAATTGCCGCCATTTGCTGGGCCGGCAGAGCCGGAGGAAGCCTGAATTCTCGTGTATGTAAACATCGCCAAAATCACGAACGCAAACGCTGCGGCCAAAACAACACTGCGTCGTCGCCCCGCCCGCGTGCGCCAATCCAGCAGAACCAGAAAACGTTGAAGGTGGCCGGGCTTTTCTTCGCGCCCCGGAGCCATTCTTGGGTGGCCAGCATCAGATGGGCTTGCCGGAAGAGTTGCAGCTCCCGTTCCTTCCAGATGGTCGAACACGGGCGCCAGGAACCGGTATCCATGACGGGGGATCGTTTCGACGTATCGGGGGCTCTCCGCCGAATCCCCGAGAGCGGAACGCAGCTTGGTCATTGCTTTATTGAGGCTGCGGTCAAAATCAACGAAAGTATGGGCTGGCCAGAGCCTTTGCCGGAGCTCGTCTCGCGTTACCACCTCACCGGAATGGTCCAGGAGAAGGCAGAGAATTTGGAAGGGCTGTTCCTGAAGCTTGATCCGAACGCCGCGCTTGCGAAGTTCAGCCGCCCGGACGTCCAGTTCGAAAACGCCGAAGCCGCGAGTTTGCGCGCGACTCTCTGTCGCTTGCATCGCCACACACCCCTAGCTTAAGCAGCAGCGTAGCACGCGAGTTTCGCCGGTTCAATACTCACTTTGGCCGCTCCACTCGAGACGGTCCGGCGATGCGGACGGTTCGAATTCGCGGCTTGTTCGAACCTCCCTGCCAGAACTCCAGCTTCTGCCGATTTCAGAAAGATGGGATTCTTGGAGATCGCTTTCAGGGAGTGTAAAATTCTACGCATGCCCGAGTCCCCTTCATCCATTTCCCCGTTTCGCAATCGTCTCCGCGGAAGTACCCTGGTGATTTTTCAGCTCTTATTCGTCGCGGCCTTGTTCTCTTCGGCAATCCACGCTCAATCAAATTCTGGATCTCTGTATCTGAGGCTTCGGGAATACGAAAAAGCGGCCGCGGTCCTGGAAAAAGGATTGAAGATCGATCCGAAAATGTTTTCCGCTTTCGCGCTGCTGGGAATCGCGCGTTACGAGATGGGCGACTACGCCGGTGCGCGCACGCCGCTTGAAACCGCGTTGCGCGGCAATTCGAATGATGACAACGCCGAACTAATTCTTGCGAATGACTTGATTAAGCTTGATGAACCAAATTTGGCGGCGGAGCACCTGAGAAAACTTTCGCAGCGCCAGCCAGCCAACCAGGAAATCTGGTACCTGCTCGGCAAAGTCCACATGAAGCTTTCCGAGAAAGCGCTTTCAAAGCTGAATGAACTTGATCCTAACTCCGTGTGGGTACACGAAATTTCCGGCGAGATCATGGAGGGGATGAAAAATTATGACGGCGCTCTCGCCGAATACAAGAAAGCGGTGGAGATGGCGCCGGAGCGGGCCGGAACTCACTACCTGCTCGGGAATGCGTACTGGTCTCTTAGTATGTGGGCCGCAGCCACGGAACAGTTTCAGGCGGAACTCGCCAACGACCCGGCGAACTGCATGGCGCGGTGGAAACTCGGCAACATCGTACTGGAACAACATGCCAATCCGGAAGAAGCGCTCGCGAATGTTGAAAAAGCTCTGGCGAATTGCCCGAACCTGATGTCAGCGCGGGTCGATCGCGCACGGGCATTGATGAAACTGGATCGCCATCGAGAAGCGCTCAAAGATCTCGAGGCGGCGGAAAAATCGGATCCAGCCGAGGCTTCCACTCATTTCTTGCTGGCCCAGACTTACCGCGCGCTTGGAAAGACACAAGAGGCGCAAGCGGAGATGAAGCTCTTCAGCAAGCTGGAGGAAAGTTCCCGCGCGGCGACCGCGGAACGCGCCAAACAACTGCTGCAGGAAAAAAGCAAAGAGCCTTGACGATTTGCAGAAACGCGCGCGGCGTTGCGGCGCGAATCCTCGCCCCGCGAAATTCATTTGCAGTTCGCGAGAGACAGTTACTCTCGAGGAGTCTCCGGAATGGAATGGCTGCTGGCCATCGCGGCGCAGCGGTCGAATTCACTTTTTGCTTTTTCGGCAAGGCCCTGCTTGCGATAAACGGGAGCCAGCATGCAGTGGAGATTGGCGCTTTGCGGAGAAAGCTCGATGGCTCTTTCCAGTTCGGCCTGCGCTTTCGGAAATTCCTCCAGGCGCGTGTATGCTTTCCCCAATAGTTCGTGCGCACGAGAGCTGCGCGGGGCGATCTCTGCCGCCTTCAGAAGGTAGGAAACGGATTCCCCGGAGCGATTAAGATCAATGAGCAGCGTCCCGAGATCAATGTAGGGCCCCGGGGTTTTCAATGGTGCTTCCTCCTGCCACGCCATTGCTTGCTGGTAGGCCGCAGTTGCCTCCTCGTTACGGCCGAGCCCGGCGTATGACAAGCCAAGATTGTCTTCGGCTTTCACGTTTCGCGGTTCGAGCTTCAAGGATTGTTGAAACGCGCTGACCGCTTCGGCAAAACGGTTCTCGTTGTATTTCGTGCGGCCGAGGAGATACCAGCCGTCGGCGTCGTCTGGAGTCCACTCCAGCAATTTTGTCAGCCACTTGTCCGCATCCGCGTAGGCGCCGAGCAGGACATAGTCAAGCGAGACAATTTTCAAATCGGCTGCGCCCGGGATGTGGTACTTTGCGCCCGTGGTGAATTCCGCGAGCGAAGCCCTGGCCCTCTCCGCGATCAGCCTTCCGTCGGTGGAATTCGTTTGAGAAACTGTTAAGCCTTCCAGTTGTGATCCGGCAACGGCGTCCGTTTGGATTTCGCGGAACAGGATATGCCCGAGCAGGAAGTGGCCTTCGGCGGATTCGGGTTGGACGGCAAGAAATCGGCGAACGGCGCTTTCCGCCTCGTTTACCCTTCCCCGCCGTAACAATGATTTAGCTTCGGCAAGAACCGGATTCGCAGAATCCTTCGGCGATCCTGGCTCAGAAGCGGTCGGACTCGATTGACAGAACGCGACGCGCGAAAAAACAAGCAGCAAACAAACCGTCAAAGCAAGGCAGAACACAAATGGTCTAGTCGGAGCGGTGCGCCACAGCGCGAAGATTCGCGCTGGAAGCAAGTCCCACGGTTTTCCGAGATGTCGCGCGGCAATCATAGGAATCGGTAACAGAGATTATAACGTTTGGCAAAACTTAGTGGTCACTGGAATCGAAGGCGAAGGGAGTTGGCGCTAGTTCAAAGGGCCGAGCTGGTGAAACAGGGTGAACATTCTTCGGCGCAATCCCGGGACAAAAGATTACAAGCTGGGGCCGGTCTGATCGACCATTTTCTGCGGCTCGAAATTGACGCGCAAACTGGACCCGTCCATATTGCAATTGAACTCAACGCTTTTTTCATCGGAAGGAATCGTGGGTTCGCCCGAGGCGGTCTTTCTAGGAAAAAAGAAAAGGGCCGAGGTGACCAAAATGCCCTTTGTGTCTCGTTCAAAGCGGACCTGGCTCGGCGGTATTTTCTGCTTTGATCTCTTCGACTGGAGATAAGCATTTGTCTGATAGAACTTTTCATCTTTCCGAGTAAATGGAGCCATATCCTCCGACTGAACGAGGATTTGAATTTCCTCCTGCGGCTCGGTGACGTATTTGTCCACGTCCATGTCCTTCTTGTCTCCGTGCAGTACGCTCTTACGAGCCGAGGCAGCCCGTATCACCCAGGAAGACGCCCAGAACACATAGAACTTGAGTTCACCGCCCACGGAGGTTTCACCGGATCGTTCAAGTTCGGTAGGAACGGGTCTTCCAGCACCAGAGATGATCTTGTCGGGGAGATCCTTGCTGGAAATTGGTAACCATGTTCGCGTGATTGTCGTAGTGCGTGACCAAGGCGAGTCCAGGAAAACGCGTGATAAGGCTTTCCTTTCCAGGGCTCACTGCCGGCCCAGACCGCAGCACTGAAGAACATCACGACGCTGAAAACCAGCAAGGATTGCGCGAAGGCGTTGCGATTCTGTCTCTTCATGTCGAACCTTCTCCCTGACTTCAATTATTCCTATCCTGATCAGCGAGAAAAACAAAACCGGGGCTATGAGCCCCGGCTTGCGGGATTGTGGAATCAAGGCTGATCGCTCCAGACCGGGCTAGAACTTAACCGTGAAGAAAGCTTGTCCTTGCCTTGGGCTGTTGCCCTGACAGACCGTGGAGCTCCCAAAGCCGAATCCGGTTGAAGTAGGGCTAAGCGTGCCCCCGCCATCGCAGACCCGCATCCGGTTGAGGACGTTAGCAAACTCTATCGCCAATTCAGCGGTTATCCGCTCCCCGAAGAAGAATTTTTTCTTGAGGCTGGCGCTTTCGTTGCTGTCGAAGGGGTTCCGCAAGGCCGAATAAAGCGGAGCTGCATTGCCTATCGTCCAGAGGCCCGGAAACGAGAACTTGTTTGCGTTGAAGACCGGCTTTCCAGTGTAATAGCCGTCCCAATTCACGTTGAATGACCCCGGCTGGATATTGCATCTGTTCTGAGCGCTATAGAAGAGCGGCGTGTTGTTGATGGCACCTGAGCAGAATATCTGTACAGGTGTGCCGCTATGGTAGGTGTAGATGCCGCTAAACTCCCAGCCACCCACCAGGTTCTTCATGGCCATGCCGCCCCGATTCAGGAACTTCTTACCCGGCCCGAGAGGCAGCTCATAAACCTCCGCGATGTTGAGGACATGCGTACGATCATCGTTGCCAATGGACCATTCCGCGTTAGGATTAAGCTGGTTTAAACCCCTAAAGTTGAAGGTCGAAAAACCGCTGTCCGTGTTCGACAAGGTCTTCGACAAGGTGTACGCCACCAGGAAGGTCAATCCACTGCCGGTGCGCTTCTGAAGGCTAGCCTGAAGGCCATTGTACTTGTCCGCCCCAGAGGTGTCGAAATTGTTCGTCATACTGCGGAACTGCGGGTATGGCAGGAGGGCACGGGCAAGAAAAGTATTGCCATAATCATTCTGGAAGTTGCAATACGGCATGTAAATGCCACCGCACTGTCCAAAGCCCTGTGTCTGGAGGACGGCCTGTCCCGCGGCACTGGTGAATGCTTGGCCGAGAATGCATTGGTTCGTGGCAGTAAGCCCCGCCGAGCACATCGAAAGGAAGCTGGCATTGAGCTCATTCCTTCTGAGCAAGGATGCGGGGAGATGCAGGTCGTGAGTGTGAACGTAGGAAACAGAGGCAAACGTCCTCCACGGTAACTCACGCTGGAAGCCAACCGTGAGCAACTCCGTGTATCCCTGATTGACATGTTTGTGCATTTCGTTCGTTGAATTGGTATTGAAGAAATCCGGGGTGAAGGGCGGCTTCGCCGGAGACGGAAGTTTAGTATTGTCCCACTGGCCAAAGCCGGGAACCTGGTTTGGCTGAGGGCTGGCACTAAAGGTGCCGTTCAGATTGTTCCCAAAGTTCACCGCAACCTTGTTAACACCGTACTCGTAAGCACCCGTGTCGAGGAAGCTGAAGGACAAGCCAACCAGAAATACGGTTTTGTTATTTAGTTGATACGAGAAGCCGAGACGGGGGCTAAAGTGTTTCCATTGCATGTCCATATGGTCCCAACCAATGCAGCCCGTGCAGCCGTTTCCAAATACGGCCATTGCCCCCAGCCGCGGCTGGCCCGTCGCCGGGTTAATGGCACTCGGGTTCGGCACTAATGGATTGAAGAAAACCAATTGGTTGGAGCTGTTGTCGTTCGAGAAGGGGAATGCCAAGTCCCAACGGAGTCCCCAGTTGAAAGTGAATTTTGGGGTGATTTTCATATTGTCCTGGAAATAAGGTGCAACGTAAAAATTGCGGAGCTTGGTCATGGCAGCAAATTGCCGGCCGGCGCTGTCGGAATTCCCAAGCAGGAAACTGGCAAAGCCGTTGCCAGTAGAACTGCCACTTGAGTCGATGAGCGGGTCGGCGGTCGTCACGGAACTGAAGGTAAGGTTACCGGCGCATTGCTGGCACTCGTCGTCATCCTGGAAGGTACGACGAATGTCGACACCGAAATTCATGGTGTGCCTGCCACGCGTATATAGCCAGTTGTTGTTGATAGCGAGGCCATGTTTGCGATTGATGGAAAATTGCCAGCCTCCGGTGCCCCAGTTCTGCGGTTCCCACGGCCCGCCGTCGAAGGTGACACCGGGCAGGTACACTCCGCCGCTCGGAGAAGGAGCTGCGCCAGCAAACGTGCCGATGGGGTTCTGCTGATAAAAGTTGTTGGTTTCTCCAATCCAACTGACGCCCGCGGTCATCACTAGGCGGGACGTTACAGCGTTAGAATAAGAAGCCAATAGTCCACTCCCCAGCAAATAGTTGCTGGTCGCGTTGTTAAGCGGATTTTGGATGAAACCACCTGAGGTGCTCCCATGGTTCCGCCAGTACACGCCGTGAAGAGCCTGCTTGGAGGTAAGATTGTGGTCTCCGGTAATGATCCAATTGGACCAGGTTATCACCGGAACGAAGTTTGGCGAGTAGTTGCTGAGTTCCTGTGAGTTCGTTGGCTTCGGGACGAATCCCAGGAGGGACTGTGAAACCTTGCTGATGCAACTGCCGGGAATTTTGTTACCCGGGAACTGCTGGCCGGGCGCCGCACCTGGGACACAGCCAGCGGGCACGAGTGATGGGTCAGACGCCCAGGCAATTGGAACAAAGATAGGAACTGGGTTCCCAAAGGTCGGACCGGCGTGGGGGTCGGTAAGCCCGCTAAAATCGCCGTTGACCATTGCCGGAGTAGGAACCGTAACGGCGCCTTGGCCAAAGGCCTGCCGGTATTTATCGAGGCTCATGAACCAGAAAGTCTTGTCTTTTCCGTGGTACAGCTTGGGAAAAAGCACCGGGCCGCCCGCGGTAAAGCCCCAGTTAATCTCGTGATCTGCATTGGGCGCACCGATAACGCCAGCATTGTTTCCATTGACGTCATTAAATGCGCCAGCAGCGTCGAAGAAGGCATCGCGGTAAATGGCAAATACGTCTCCGTGAATGGCGTTCGTTCCGGATTTCAACTGATACTGGGCAACGCCTTGGGAGAGTCCGTATTGCGCGGAAAAGGAGCCCTGCAGCACGGTGAATTCCTTGAGCGATTCGAAGGGCGGATTGATATAAAACTGGAAGCCCTGCGTTTCCGCAAAGGCGATCGGGACACCATTGAAGACAACCTCGTTCTGGAAATCCAACCCACCATTGATACGGTGGCTGAAGCTATCACCCGTTACTCCGGGGGCCAAGAAAAGAAAAGAATCGATCTGGCGGCCCGAGCCGGAAATGATCTGAGGCAGCTCCTGGACAAGCGTCTCCTGCATCGTGGTGCTGACCCGCGGTTCTTCGCTCTGCAGGGCAATCTCGGAGGCGGCAACTTCAACTGTTTCTGTGACGGCGCCTAGCACCAAGGAAGCGTTGGCCGTAGGCTGCGTGCCCGCCTCTACGTTGACATTGTTTTGCACGAATGTTTTGAATCCGGCTTTTTCCACTCTGACGGTGTAGGCGCCCGGGATCAAGTCGGTGATGTAATAGGTTCCCGCTGAACTGGTTACGGTGGTGCGAGCCACGTGCGTGTCAATATTCGTGATGGTTACCTTGGC
>WNFF01003869.1_pt1 | contig 12244 bp, 7 predicted proteins | sample 5400441 | NCBI WGS metagenome assembly WNFF01 (sample SAMN13153345, study PRJNA577476) | soil metagenome | isolation source: 120 cm saprolite under Douglas fir tree site 2 hole 3 replicate 1 | place: USA:California | collected 2015-04-18
AAGACAGGGAAGATTGGTGACGGTAAGATATTCCTGTCGAGGGTTGAGGAAGCAATCCGGATTCGCAACGAGGAGCGCGGTGAAAACGCGCTGTAGCCATTTATTTTTGGCCGCCGAGCAGCCAGCTTATTGACCGCAAGGCGATCAACGTGACGACCGCTGCAAGCCCCAGTTTAAATCCGGGCATCCCGCCCGCAAAGAACATGCAAGGTTTCCCAACGCCCCTGTCCGTGCTCGGCCCACAGGCCGACGCCGAACGGCAACGCATCCGGCAACAGTTTGAGACGGGTACCAGTGCGCGAGAAGCGGTGAGCGCTTTGTGCGAACTGGCGGACCGCAACGTCCAGCAAATTTTCGGCGAAGTCCTTCGGGTCCACAACCGCGAGGCGCAAGGGCTCTGCCTGCTGGCGCTGGGCGGGTACGGACGGCGGATGCTGTTTCCCTACTCCGATCTGGACATTTTATTTCTGCTGGGAAACGAGAGAGCAGAGCAGGAATCGCGGGCGCTGATCTCCGAATTTTCGCGGACATTGTGGGACATCGGATTCCGCGTCAGCTCGGCGGGGCGCACGCTGGAGGAGTGTAAGCGGATCGAAGAAGACAACGCGGAGTTCCACCTGGCGTTGCTGGATCGCCGATTTCTGGCGGGGGATGCCGCGCTCTTCGAGAAACTGGACACGAAAGTGCTGCCGGCGTCGGAAAAGCAGGCGCGGCCCTTCCTGCTGGCGCAAATTCACAGGCTGACCAGGGAACGATTGGCGCGCTACGGAAATACGATTTTTCACCTCGAACCCAACGTGAAAGAGTCGCCGGGCGGCATGCGGGATTATCAGGCGACGATTTGGCTGCGGCAGATCGTCGACGAGAAAAAGGGGATTCGAAACATCACGGCCGCGGAGGAAGAGCTTTCCGCAGCGGCCGTCGATTTTCTCAGCGCTATCCGATGTTTTCTTCACTACAGCAACGGCCGGAACGATAACACGCTCACCTATGAGCTGCAGGCGGCGGCAGCAGAACGCGCGCTGGGCGTGGGAGACGGCATTGCGCGAACTCCCGCGGAATGGATGCGGCAGTATTTTCGTCACGCCCGCACGCTAAACCGGCAACTCTTGCGCTATCTCGAGCAGAAAGCTCCGGTATCGTTAACACTGCGCCAGCGCCTGTTCAACGCCGCACGCGCGGCCAAGCTTGAGCCGGGCGATGACAAGTTTTTCACGGTGCGCGACGGGCTGCTCGAAGTGCTAGACCAGCCGGTGCTATCGGACCGCGCGATCACTTATTCGCTCTTCGCGGAAGCGGCTCGCACGGGGACTCCGCTGAGCCGCGAGGCGGAGCGCAGCATTGGTTATATCCTGACGCATCCGGAACTTCCTCCGAAGAACGCGGAGATTACCTGGGCCATGCTGCGGGAGATACTGGGCTCCGATTTTCCGGGAGTGGCCTTGCGGTCGATGCAACGGCTGGGGCTGCTGACGGAAATCCTGCCGGAATTCGGAATGATCGACTCACTGGTGGTGCGCGATTTCTACCATCGATACACGGTCGACGAACATTCGCTGCGGACCATCGAGCATCTGCAGGAATTAGGGGAGCCGCCGGATGAGCGAGGAGCGCATTTCGCGCCGCTCTGGAAGACCGCCGAGCGGCGGGATTTGCTGATCCTGTCGCTGCTGCTGCACGACGTGGGCAAAGGAATGCCGGGGGAGAATCACATCACGGGCAGCCTGGCGGCGCTCGATAGCGCCGCCAGAAGATTGCATCTTTCGCCGGAAGAAAAAGAAGAAGTCCACTTCCTCATCGAACACCACCTGGACATGTCCGCCACCGTGCAGCGGAGAGACATCTTCGATCCTGCGACCGTTTCTGCTTTCGCGCAGTCCGTCACAACGCTGGAGAGGCTGCAAAGATTGTGCCTGCTGACCTACGCGGACATTCACGCCGTCAATCCGGAAGCGCTGACGCCCTGGAAAGCGGAAATGCTGTGGCAACTCTTTGTGGCTACCTCGAACCACTTCAGCCGCACCCTGGATCGCGACCGCTTGCACGCGCCGGATGAAGGTTCGCTGCTCGAACGGGTAAAAGCGCTGGCCGGAAACACTACCCTCGAAGAGATCGAGCGGTTCCTCGAGGGGTTCCCGCGGCGGTATCTCGCGGTGCATTCGGCGGCGGAGGTTGCGGTGCACTTTGCGCTCTACCGGAAGCTGGGCGCGGATCCCGTGCAGACGGAACTCCTCGCGACGCGCCACGGGTTCTCCCTGACGCTGCTCACGGCGGACCGCCCGGCGCTCTTCGCGACGATTTCGGGCGTGCTGGCCGGCTGGGGCATGAACATCAACAAGGCGGATGCCTTTGCGAATGCTGCCGGCGTCGTGTTGGATACCTTTCACTTCGCGGATCTGCACCGCACGTTGGAGCTGAACCCCAGCGAAGCCGAGCGCTTCCGCAAGAGCCTTGCAGATGTCGTGAATGGAAAAGCGCCTCTGGAGCCGCTCTTGAAAAGCCGCGAGAGCGCGAGCCGCGGACGCGCACCAAAAGTCACAGTGGAAACGCGCATCAATTTCGACGATGCTTCGTCGGCGCACAGCACGCTGCTCGAAATCGTTACGCAAGACCATCCGGGGCTGCTCCACGAAATCGGTGCGGCGCTGGCGCGCCTGGGATGCAATATCGAAGTCGCATTGATCGACACGGAGGGCCAAAAAGCCATCGATGTGTTCTACCTTACCGCGCAAGGAAAGAAGCTCACCATGCAAAAGCAGGAGCTTCTCCGCGAAGTGCTCCAAGGAACCCTGGTTTAGCCACTTCTCCCGAAGTTCGGTCTCACTGCTGTATTAGATGCCGGCGTGTTCTCGACCGGATAAACTACAACTTCACCGTCTTGCCGGTATTAGCTGCGTCGTAGATGGCCATCATCACTTTCAAGTCGCGCAATCCCTCTTCACCCGGGGTAAGCGGCTCTTTGTTTTCCATTACGCATTCGGACATGTGGTCCACCTCGAGAGCGAAGTGGTCGCGGACGGGGAGCTCTTTTTCCTGGGTGACATCGCCGCGATGCACCTTCATGCGCAAACCTTGATAGACAGTGGCGGGATCCATCTCCAGCCAGGCGTCCGTTCCCACGACGCGATAGTGACTCTGCCAGGCGTATCCGTAGCTTGATGAGCAGTTTGCAAGGACGCCGCTTGGGAAACGCAGTTGAAAGTTGATGGTCTCCTCCACTTCCTTGAAACGGGGATCGCCAGGAGTGCTATACATTACGGCGTTCAGTTCGGCGGGCTCTTCACCAGAGAGATAGCGGGCGGCCTGGAGGGCGTAAATGCCGATGTCCATCAGGGAGCCGCCGCCTGCGAGTTCTTTGTTCAGCCGCCACTGGGCGGGATCGCCGATCTTGAATCCGTTGTCGGCGAGAATGACCTTGATTGAGCCGAGTTCGCCGGAGCGCGCCATGCGGATGGCTTCGCGATTGTAAGGCTCATAGCGGCAGCGGTAGGCGACCATCAACTTGCGGCCGGCTTTGCGCGCGACATCAATCATCTGCTGGCACTCGGCGGGGGTGCGGGCCATGGGCTTCTCGGTGAGGACATGCTTGCCGGCCTGCAATCCGCGGACGGTATATTCGGCGTGCATCCCGTTGGGTAGAACGATGTAGATGATATCTACTGCGGGGTTGTCCCTGATGGAATCATAGTTTTGGTAATTGTAGATATTTTGCGGGTTGACGCCATAGCGCAGGGCCAGCTTGTTGGCTTTGTCAGGATGGCCGCTTACGAACGCCACGACTCTTGATTTCTCGCATTTGGCAAAGGCGGGCAAAATCTCGTGGATAGAGAGGCTACCGAGGCCAACGATAGCCCATCCGAGTTTCTTACTAGGCGGATCGGGGACCACGAGTTGCTGTGCATTGGCGCCCTCCAGTAATGCCCCGGCAACATTGGCCCCGATGATGCCCTTGCCTACCCTCGCGATGAACCCGCGGCGCGTGATCTCTTTTCCAAAGAGAACAGCCATAATCTTTCCTCCATTATTTCGGACTTCGCTTCTTTCGAATTTCCTCCAATCGCCTCTTCAGGTATTCCCGGTACTCCTGCTGCAACTTGGGATCGGACGGAGTGGAGTAAATCTCACTCGACTTATACTTCCCTTCGGCAAATTTCTTTTTTGTCCACTCGTCGTGTATATGGATCTCATCGGCTTGATCCAGCACTTCCTTCACCAACTGTGGCGGAATAAAATAAACACCCTCGCGATCGCCGACCACGAGATCGCCGGGCATGACGGTAACGCCACCGATTCGTATCGGGATGTTGATGCCGGTCAGCATAACGTTCCCGATGGGAGTGGGATCGACGGCGCGGAAGTATGCGGGCATGTCGATTTCCGAAATTCCGTCAAGGTCTCGAATACTTCCATCGACGACCAGGCCGCCGCTGCCAGTAGCCTTCATCACGTAATAGAAGAGGTTGTCGCCGACAATGGTGCCGTTCACTTTTTTGCCGAAGAGGTCCACGACGAGCACATCGCCCGGTTGCAGCATGTCAATCGCGGTTTGATTGGTAAGGCGCAGCACGCCTTTGCCTTTCGCCTTGGACTCGGCAATGTCTTCAACATCGGGACGCAAGGGCATGAACTGAACAGTGAAAGCTCGCCCGACCATGTTCTTTCCGGGACGTAAGATCTTGAATCCGTCAGCATACTGATTGTTGAACCCTTTTTGTTGAAGAACGGCCCAGACTTCCTCAGATGCGAGTTCACGAGCCCTTTCCACCAAGTCGTTCGGCACTTTCGGCCGGCCATCGGGAAGGCGGTCAAATGGTTCTTGCGCCGTATAGTCCATCAGGTCCTGCTTCGAGAATGTAAAGAGTTGCGCGCGAATGGAACTGGGCGCAAGAAGCGCAATCACGCCCGCGCACAAAGCTGCCTTAATGCTCCGACTGGCGAGGGAATTATTTAGGATCGTCATCATCTAGGCCTCCGATGCGGGAGAGATGGAATGCTCGATAATACTTGGCTAAGTGAACCCGGCCCGGCCTTGACCATTATGTTATCGCGCCGAAACTCTCAAAAGAGCGATGATTTGTCAAACAGAAATCTTGTGTGGACCGTACAATCTTTGAGAAGCTTAGGTCGATTGAGGAAGACGCAGGCAGGTTCGGACGTCCGTCGTTGGCAACAGGGCCCGGGCAGATCGCCGCAAGAACTCCCTTTTTGGAAAAGGAGACAGCGCCATGATTGAGAACGGCCAGATCATTTTTGATCGCCGCGATATCCTGAGAGCTTCCGTTGCGGCACTGGGAGGCGCCCTGATGGCCGCGGAGCCGATGGAGGCTTATCCCAAGAACGTCAACACAAACTCGCGTCCCTCCAAGCTGAAGATTACAGATCTTCGCGTGGCGACAGTTGTGAAGCCGGGGCCGAGTCCTTGCCCCATCATTCGTATTGATACTGACCAAGGAGTGTACGGATTGGGGGAAGTTCGAGACGGCGCCAGTCCGACCTACGCTTTGTTTCTGAAGAGCCGCATTCTGGGTGAGGACCCGCTGCAGCTCGACAAGATTTTCCGAAGGATCAAGCAATTTGGCGGACACGCCCGGCAGGGCGGCGGAGTGAGTGCGATCGAAATGGCGCTGTGGGACATCGCGGGCAAGGTCTACAACGCGCCTGTGTACGCGATGATTGGCGGCGGCAAGTTTCGCGACAAGATCCGCATTTACGCCGACACCGAGGAGTCCAAAGACCCGAAGTTGTACGCGCGGCGCATGAAGGAACGCAAAGAAGGAATGGGCATTACGTGGCTGAAGATGGATTTGGGGATCGAGATGGTGGCGGACACTCCCGGCACAGTCACCAATCCTACAGACATCAGTCAATGGGGAATGAACCAGCTCCCTCATCCTTTGTTGGGAATGGAGGTCACCGACAAGGGAATTGCGATGCTTGAACAGTACGTCGCGGCGGTGCGCGATGCAGTGGGGATGGAAATTCCGCTCTCTATGGATCACCTTGGCCATCTTGGCGTGAAGTCGATCATCCGTCTGGGCAAGGCGTATGAAAAATACAACTTGTCGTGGATGGAGGACGTAATCCCTTGGACATACACAGACCTGCTCAAACAGATTTCCGACCAGAGCCCCACTCCCATTCTCACTGGCGAAGATATTTATCTAAAGGAAGCGTTTCACGAGCTGTGCGAGAGACACGCAGTGAGCAAGATTCACCCGGATCTCGCCACCTCCGGCGGCGTTCTGGAGACCCACAAGATCGGAGACATGGCCGAAGATTATGGCGTACCGATGGCCATGCACTTCGCTGGAACCCCGGTGAGTTGCATGGCGAATGTGCATTGTGCCGCTGCTACGCAGAACTTCCTTGCGCTCGAGCACCATTCCCTTGACGTACCCTGGTGGTCCTCGATAGTGGAAGAAGGGACGAAGACACCGATCGTCAACCACGGTTGGATCGATGTGCCTGACAGACCTGGCCTTGGTGTGACTCTCAACGAAGATATAGTCCGGCAACACTTAGAACCTGGCACCGGCTATTTCGAGCCCACCCCGCAGTGGGACCACGAACGCTCCTGGGACCGACTCTGGAGCTAAACGTTTGGGCCATTCCCGGAAAACTCTCCAGCGAGCGGCGGCAAAGCAAACTTCACACTATGCCTTTCCCCTCGACAATATGGATGTACCGGTTTGGGGCGACACTGGTGAACTTTTCGATACGCTTACTTGGCGCGGGCCAATGGATCTCGAGCTCATCGATCTGCGCAGCAGCGCCAATCCCGAGGACTTCCCGGAGATCATGCGAAGAGAGGTAACTGCCACCATTGTTCTTAAGGCGCTGGCGGAGTTTACCGCCCGCTTTCCAAAGAATGCGCGCGCCGATAGCATCGCGGGTGCAAGTCACGCCTTCCAGTTTGAGACCCAGCCAATTGTTCCCCTTGGCCGCGTTGTTTTTCAAAAGCACGGGAGCCCCGCCATTGGTTGCAATGAGCACGTCTAGCGCACCGTCATTGTCGAAGTCGCCCACGGCCAGGCCTCGGGCAGCGAAGCTGTTTTCAAACGCCGCCCCGCCCTCCGAGCTTACATTTTTCAGCTTGCCGTCTGGGCCCTGATGAAAAAGCAGGAGTGGCTCCTTGTACCGAACCTGCTTCGAGTAACGACCGATCATGTCGTCCGGATGGCCGTTGGCTAGGATCAGATCGACCGCGCCGTCGTTGTCATAATCGAAGTACTTGAGCCCCCAGCCACTCAAAAGCTTGGTAGCTTGCGCAACTCCGTGCAAGTGTGCGACGTCGTTAAAGGTCTCGTTTTTATTGTTTCGGTAAAGCGAAAACATTTCCTGATCGACATTAGCCACAAAGAGATCCTGCCAGCCATCGTTGTCCAGATCGCCGGCGTCCACGCCCATACCGGAGCGAGGCTGGCCATTGTCGCTAAAAGCTACCTCGGCCTGCAGCGCGATTTCTTCCCAGCGGGTTTTTCCGAAGGCATCCGGACCGCGGTTGACGAACAAGAAATTCTGGACGGTATCGTTAGCGACAAACAGGTCCATGCGCCCGTCGTTGTTGATATCCGTCGCCACGACCCCAAGCCCCTTGCCAATCGCTCGCGCTATATCCGTGCCTTTGCTCACTTCAGTGAACGTGCCATCGCCGTTGTTGTGGTAGAGAAAACTGGGGGTCCCGCGGAAAACTCTAGGAATGCAGTAATAGTGGTTGCCGAGCTGGTTGTCGCCGCAGGCGAGCTTCTGCTTCGCGCCATAGTCAACAAAACTGCAGATGAAGAGGTCAAGAAGGCCGTCATTGTCGAAGTCGAACCACACCGCGCTAGTGGTCCAGCCGGGGGTAGCGAGGCCGGCTTTCTCGGTCACGTCGGTGAAGGTGCCGTTGCGATTGTTCTTGTAGAGGATGCAGCGCCCGTAGGATGTGACGAAAATATCCGGCCACCCGTCGTTGTCGTAGTCACCGACGGCAACGCCCATTCCGAAAGTTCCGCCAGCCACGCCCGCTCTTTCGGTCACGTCGGTGAACGTGCCGTCCCGATTGTTCTTGTAAAGCGCATTTCGGGTCGGCTTGGTAGGGGTCCAGAAATCGCACAGCCCGCTGTTCACCAGGTAGATATCCATCCATCCATCGTTGTCGTAGTCGAGGAAGGCACAACCCGGCCCAAGAGTCTCGGGAAGGTATCGATTGTCTGACATCGCATTTTCGTGGACCCACGTAATACCGCTGGAGGATGCCGGGATCTCAATAAACAATGAGTCCGGCGCCGGATTTGCATTTCCTTTTCCCAGCAGACGCCAGGCGCCAGACGTGGACGCCAACCAAATCCATTCTCTTCTGGATAACTTCATGGAGTCCTTATTCGGAGATTGAGTGTTGGATGGTTCAAGAGTCCTAGATGGATGCTCCGCACTAGGCCCGACTCAGGCGCACAAGACACATACCCTCTACGGCGAAAATAACGTCGACAGAGGCGCGCAAGACAATCATGGGTTCCTGGCTCCGGGTTGTTTGGCTTGTGATTCAGCGGTCAGCTTTGCCACGATGTCTCGTTCTCGATTTCCGTCGTCCGGGCGCTTGAGGCGGAAGTAAGCAATCGACAAGGAGACGTGCGCTTCGGTAAATTGAGGCAATTCCTTGACGATTAATTCCAATTCGCGCCGCGCCTCCTCGACCTTGCCCTCCGACAGGGCCATGGTGGCTAGTTGATATCGCGCCGGCGCGTCTCCGGGGCGCGTCCTTAGGGCACGCATGAGGTAGGGTCTAGCTTCGTCATACTTTTGGTTCTGCCGGAGCATCGATCCGATCTGAAGGTTCGAATTGTAATCATAGGGATCGACCGCCAACTCGGCTTTGAACTCCTTCGCGGCCCCGTCAGGATCGCCGGTGACGCGCAGGGACTGTGCGTAAAGACCGTGGACCTCGGGAAGATTCGGGTTTAGCGCTACGGCTTTGTCAAATTCGTCGCGCGCGCCAGCAAAATCGGCTATGTCCATCTTTGCGCTGCCGAGCATCAAATGCGCTTCTGCGGATTCACCATTTCGCAGGATGCGATCGACCATGGCCTCTCCTTGCGACGCCTGGTGGTTCCGGATCAGGGCCGTTCCGAGCATGTAGACGATCGCGAGATCGTCCGGACGCAGTCTTTCCTCCGGCTGCAAAACGGCAATGGCGTCCTCATTTTGGCCCATCCGGAGGTAGCAATCGGCGAGCAGAAGTGTGGCCTGTGTGTTTTGCGGGGATTCCCGGTGAACCTTGACCAGTCTGGAGGCGGCGTCTCCAATGCGTCCCATTTTGTAGTACGCCAATGCCAGATTCAGTGCCGCGCCAGGAAGCGCTGGCGATTGTTTCAGAGCGATTTTGTATTCAGCGACGGCTTCTTCGAAGCGCCCTAGTCCGGCAAGCGCGGCTCCCAGATTTGATCGAACGACGACCTCGTTGGGATAGGTCCTCAAGAACTCTTTGTACTCCTTGACCGCACCCTCGAGATCACCCGCTTTTTGTTTATTGGTGGCGTCCTGCACCAAAGCCTGCGGCGTCTGCGCCCAGGCAATGGAACACAAGGTCAAAATCAGCAAGAAAATGGGCTTCCACATACTTGCTACTGAGTCCTCGGGGGCAAACTAGCGTCTTTCACCGGCCACTTAGCTTACGGAGAGCCGCCTCAAGCTGCTCCGCATTGAAATTTTGCTCACTCAAACCCGTGCTGAAGACGATTCGTCCCCGTTTGTCCACCAGGAATGCTTTGCTTGGCCAGGCCGCGTAAGCTTTTTCGGTCGCTCCACTCATTTTATCAAGGAGGGTCGTAAACTCAATGTTCAATTTCCGCACGCACATCGTTGCGTGGTCCTGCTGTTGGCCCATGTTTGCGGCGGGTTGCAGGGCGATGCCTTCGCGCTCGTTCTTTGTACTTGCCCAGTCAGCCGTCGAATGTGCCTCGCGGATATAGACGAGGTAGAACGGGACGTGGTCCTTGTACTGCGGGTACAGCCTGTTTAGGGCGCCTGCGGCCGCTCGAAAATTCGGGCAGGTATAACTTCCGAACACGAGTAGTACGGGGCCTGCATTGCGTAACTCTGTCAGTGTAACCGCGCTTCCGGAACCCATCCGGGTCACCTCGAATTCAGGAGCCGCATCTCCCGTTCTGGGCCCCTGGCCGGCACTAGCTTGCTCCGGTTCTAGACTAGCCACCATTCGGCTTTCACGCGCAGCATCCGCGTTCAGGTGCAATTTCTCATAAACCCGGGACAGGCGCCGGTGCACGGCTGGAGACTTCGGCCATTTCTTCTCCGCCGTTTCCAATTCCCGCTGGGCGTTCTGCAGCTTGCCTTCTCCGGCCTCCAAGTCTGCGAGTTCCAGCGTTGCTTCGAGCGAGTCCGGACGCAGCCGCAACGCACGCCGCACCAGGGGATCCGCTTCGCTCCATTTCACGCGCGCAAGCATGATCTGAGCCAGGTAAAGGTTGGCTTCGAAGTGATTCGGGTCTGAGGCCAACTCCTTTTGAAACGCATCGACGGCAGCATCGGGATCTCCGGTATTTAGTAATGCTTGCCCATAGAGTCCCTGTAGGCCAGGCAGACTAGAATTCAACTCGGTCGCACTTGCCAGTTGTTTTACCGCCGCTGGGAAGTCGCCAGCCGCAAACATTTGGCTCCCCAGGAGAAGGCGCGCCTCCGCTGAATCTCCCTGGCGGAGAATCTTGTCCACACGCTTTTGTCCCTCCTGCGGTTGACCGTCGCGGATCAGCGCCATGCCAAGCAGGTAGGCGATGGCGGGATCGTCGGCATTCCGTTGCTCGACGGGCTTCAGGAGCGCTACCACTTCTCGGTTTTGACCCAACCGCAGACGGCAGTCGGCAAGGAGAAGGGTCGTTTGCGGATTGCCCGGCGCCAGCTCTCTCGCCTTGGAAAACTCATAGGCGGCTTCCTCGATGCGGCCCGACTTGTAATAGGCCAACCCGAGATTGAGGACGATGCCCGCATTCCCTGGGTCGAGCGCCAGCGCCTTCTTATACTCCACTTCGGCTTGGTCGTATCGCCCGAGATGCGCCAGCAGCACCCCCAGGTTCGACTGCACCGCCGCCTCTTTAGGACGCACGGCCAGGAAGTCGCGATAGCCCCGCACGGCGCCTTCGAGGTCGCCCGCCTGCTGCAGCTCCATGGCATGCCGCAGCAAGTTCTCCGGCGAGGGCTCCTGCGCGAAGAGCACGCTGGTCAGAAACAATCCAGCTGCGAATAGTCGACCCATGGACCTCAAGTGGGATTCCCAAAACACAAAAATGGGATGGCCGAAGCCATCCCATTTTTGCCTCAAAACATTGTCCTGACCTTAGAAGTAGAACTTCGCGGCAAACTCCATAACGCGAGCTCCCTGCTTTTCGGTCGCTTTGCCGAAGTTCGTACTGCTCTGAGTTAACTTCAGAGTAACTGGATCCTGCACGAAGTTGAGATTCAGGTTGCTGCCGTTAAACGAGTACAAAGGATGGTTCAAGAAGTTATAGGCTTGAATGCGGAACTGAAGTTTCTTCGATTCCGTGATGGAAAAGTTCTTGAACAGCCCCAGGTCAGCATCGAAATACTTCGGTCCGTAGGCCACCGGGAGCAGAGTAGGCCCATTCGTGCCAACGGTCGTTGGCGCAGCAAAGCAATTCCCGTTGATGTACTGATGCGGGCCCAGGCCCGACAACGGATTGCAGGTCAGGATGGGGTTCAACTGCACAGCATTTGTCCCCAGTATGGATTGGTTGTTGATGGGAATGCCATTCGGGGTAGCCGCGCTGACCGACCCCGGAATGATCGCGCCATTCAGATTCATGCCGAAATTGGTGTTTGGGACGCCGCTGTAATTACCTCCGTAGGTGAGATTAGCGCCGCTTTGGATTTGTGTGATGCCGGAGATTTGCCACCCATTGGCGGCTCCGTTCACGAAGTGGTTTGAACGCACCAGCCTACCAAGGTCAATCGAGTAGGCAAGGTTGAAGAGGTGCCTGCGGTCCGACGGCAGAATACCGTAATTGCTTCCGAGATTGAAGGGGTTATAGGTCGGGGCAACGATCCCCAAGGCCTTCTGCAGCGTGTAGTTGGCTTGAACAGTATAGCGGCCAGCGTGGCGAATCCATGACAACTGCATGGAGTTGTAGTTGGCATATAGATTGTTGGTGGCCTGGTTGAGATCGCCATAGCCTTGCAGAGGTCTGAATTTGTTCGCATCAGCCAGGCCCGGGTTCGTCGCGGTCAGCATCGC
>WNFF01003870.1_pt1 | contig 12243 bp, 7 predicted proteins | sample 5400441 | NCBI WGS metagenome assembly WNFF01 (sample SAMN13153345, study PRJNA577476) | soil metagenome | isolation source: 120 cm saprolite under Douglas fir tree site 2 hole 3 replicate 1 | place: USA:California | collected 2015-04-18
CGCCAAGCCCGGCGATCGCCGTGACATCCGAGACAAACTTCGGGCAGAGCGCGAACGCAGGCACCTCGGCCGAATATGCGCGTGCCGACCATACCCACGGAACGCCCGCGCTAAGCCCGGCAAGCGCGGTGACAGCGGAGACGAACTTCGGGCAGAGCGCGAACGTAGGCGCCTCGGCCGACTATGCGCGTGCCGACCATACCCACGGAACGCCCCAGCTTCCGCCGCTGCCCGCGCTACCGAGTCCCGGAACCACCGTAACGGCCGAGACCGCGTTCGGGCAACCGGCGGCCACGGGCGCCTCGGCCGATTACGCGCGTGCCGACCACACGCACGGAACGCCGACGCTGCCGCCCTTGCCGGCCCCTGGAAACGCGGTAACAGCCGAGACAGCATTCGGACGATCGGCGGCCGCCGGCACCTCAGCCGATTACGCACGTGCCGACCACACGCACGGTACACCGGCGCTAAGTCCGGCAAGCGCCGTGACAGCCGAGACGAGCTTTGGCCTAAGCCCGAATGTGGGCGCCTCGGACAATTACGCGCGCGCTGATCACACGCATGGAACTCCCTCGCTTTCTCCCGTCCCTGGCGCGGCAAGCGTGGTCACGAGCGAGACGGTCTTCGGAATCAGCCCCAACGCCGGTATCTCGACCGACTATTCGCGCGCCGATCATACGCATGGAACCCCGCAGCTTCCTCCTGTGCCTGCGCCGGCAAGCGCTGTGACGCCCGAACCGAGTTTCGGGCAGGTCGGGAACGTGGGGACGTCGCCCGACTACGCCCGGGCAGACCACGCGCATGGCATCCCGCCGATTCCTGGGCCCGGCGGAGACCTCGGAGGGACGTCGCTCTCGACCGCCATAGTCAATCGCGTGCGCCAGATCGACGTGAACACCACGGGGGCCGCGAACGGAAACGTGCTGATGTTCGTGACGGCGACCAATAGCTGGCAGCCTCGTCCGCTTCCGCCCAGCCAATTCGTTCTGCGCTCCACGACCCAGCCCTACACCATCGTCGCTGCAGGTGCGATCGAATTTAGGCTGCCTCCGACCGGCGCGCCGCTACTTATTTCCTCGTACAACAAATTCCAGGTTCTGGGAGTCTACGATCCCGCGAACGGCGGTTTCCGGTGCACGTTCAGCGGGTACGTGGACGTAACCCTGCCCGCACCCCGCGTCCAATACATCGTGAAGCTCACGCCCTGGGCGCCAGGCGGAGCCGGCGCCAGGAACCCGTTCTCCGCGTATTTCTCTGATTTTGTCCCCGCGAGTGGCGCGTTGGAAGCCGGCTTCACGGTGACGATTTCGCCTAATGCCGCCGCGCTGGACACGACGGTACGCTTGATGATCGAAGTCAGCCAGATTGGATGAGCGCGGCCATGAGTGCACAAGACCTCGAAAAGCCGCTCATCGATAGCGGCATCCGCTCGGTCAATTTCTTCAATGGCCGCCTGCTGACGGCGAAGGACCTGCGGCGCGAGCAGGAGGCGCGGCACACGGCCGACCGCTGGCTCGGGCAAGCCGTCGGCGACGGCGTGGCCTATGGACTTGAGGTCAAGAAGCACGCGCAGTCGACGGCACAAGAGCCGCTGGTCACGGTAGAAGGCGGCCTGGCGGTGAATCGGGATGGCCAGGCGCTACGGCTCAGATCGCAGACCACGGTCGCGCTGGTGCGCAAGTCCAAGCTGGCCGCGGTGGACGACGCCAGCTTCGCCCGATGCGGCAACCTCCAGACCGGCACCTACATCGCCGGCCCCGGCGTCTACCTCCTGACCATCGCGCCGGCGCGCGCACAGGAAGGCAAGGCGCCGACCACCGGCTTCGATCCGTTCGGCGGCAAGTGCAATACCGACGCGATTGTCGAGACGGTCCAGCTCCGGCTCATCTCGCTCGAGACGCAGTTGGCGGATGTGGATTTCACCAACGAGAGCAAGCTGCGCAACGACGTGGCGTACCGATGCTTCGGGATGAAGGAGCTCGGGTTGTCCCGTGTGGATCCGTTCGGAATGGAGTGGAGCAAATACGGCATCTTGGACTCGATCTCCGACAGCGTCCTGACGCCGTGCGACGTCCCGCTCGCAATCCTGTACTGGACGTTGAGCGGTGGCCTGCGCTTCGTGGACGTGTGGGCGGCGCGTCGTCCGCTCAGTCGCGTGAGCGCGGATCAGTGGACGTCCCTGGTCGACGAGCGCCGCCCTGCAGTCGGCTACGCCATGTTCATGCAGTTCGAGCGGCAGATCATGGAACTCGCGACCCCGAGCGGTGATCTCGGCACGATCACCGCGCGCGGCGACTTCCGATTCCTTCCGCCCGTGGGCGTCATCCCCGTGGCGGAAGAAACCAATCAGACCGACGCAAACGCAACGCGCTTCTTCAGGGATATGACTTACCGCGGCCCCGCGTTCATCAATGCAGCGCGCCTGGAAGGCCTGGTGCGCGAGAGCATGTGCTATCCGCCGATCGATCCCCAGGACAAAGAGGTGATCTGGCTGTATCGCGCGCGCGAGAACCGGATGGCAATCGACTTCGCTGCCAGCGGCAAGCGGCCACGTTCCTACTTGGTTTTCTCGAGCGGCCATCTGCCATACCGAGCCGATGCGCAGTTCGACCTCGGTTACTGGAACTACGGCAACTATGCATTGGCTCGCTAGCAGCATTCACCCGTCTTGAAGGGGACTCGTCATGGCTCAGTCACCGATAGTTAACGCAACCCCGGGGAACGTGGTGGTTCCCTTGTCGGCGATCATCGATCAATTGAAGGACAAGCTGAGCAGCAGCCAGATTGACGCGCTGCTCTTCGCGATCCTGTCAGGAAGGAAGACCGAAGTCAGACCGGGCGATCTGATAACCGCCGATTTCATGAATGGAATACTGGCGCGGCTTGACGCAATCGAGGTCAGGCTTGCCGCCCTCGAGGATGGGAAGTCGGCGAAGGAGAAGGACCAGAAGGAAACCAAGGAGAAGGACCAGAAGGAGACCAAGGAGAAGGAGAAGGAGCAGAAGGAAGCCCTCAAGGAGGCCCTCAAGGAAAAGGAGCAGAAGGAAGCCCTCAAGGAGGCCCTCAAGGAAAAGGAGCAGAAGGAAGCCCTCAAGGAGGCCCTCAAGGAGAAGGACCAGATCGAGGGCGGCTTACCGTTCACGGGCTTACCGTTCACTGGCCTACCGCTCGCCGGCTTACCGTTCACCGGCGTACCGCTCTCCGGCTTACCGTTCACCGGCTTACCGTTCACCGGCGTACCGTTCACGGGCGTAACGTCCACCGGCGTACCGTTCACGGGCGTACCGTCCACCGGCGCACCGCTCACCGGCGTACGGTCCACCGGCGTACCGTCCACGGGCGAGCCGGTCGCTGGCATCAGTCCTGCCACTCCTGGTGGCGCACAGCCCTTCATACGGCCCGAAGAGCGCCCGCCCACCGGCGAAGGCATCATCACCGAACCGACTGGACCGAAGGAGCCGCAGTAATGCTCGCCATTCTGGCGAGCCGCTACGACCTCGCAGCCGCGGCGCTCGTCTCCCGGTGGGCGGCGCATGATGCGGCGCTTCTCACTTGTCGGGACATTTCCACCGTCGGGTGGCGGCACCAACCTGAATTTCCGACGCAGGGAACCGCTGTCATTGGTGCGCGCCCGGTGTCCATAAGCGAACTGACCGCGGTCTTGGTCCGTCTCCCCTATGTCTGGGAAACGGAGTTGGAGCATATAACCCCTGCCGCGCGTGCATACGTGGGCGCGGAGATGACCGCCTTTCTCGTATCCTGGTTGTCCGGGCTGCCTTGCCCAGTCGTCAACGCTCCGGCCGCGCCCTGCCTCGCCGGGCCGAATTGGCGGCCAGAGAAGTGGTTCCATACAGCGGCCCGGCTCCGAATACCAGTGCCCGGCATTGAACGGCATGAATGCCTCGGCAAGCCGATAGTGCCTCTTGAATCCGGCGCCATCACCGTGACGGTTGTAGGCCAACGCTGCTTCGGGGCGCCGAACGAGACGCTGGCGGTGCAGTCGCGACTCCTGGCAGAGGCGGCTGGGACAGAGCTTCTGATGGTGCGCTTCGGCGCCAATGAAACCGGGGTCCGCTTTCTCGGTGCCGATCCGTTTCCAGATCTGTCGGCACCGGAAGTCGCCGATGCCGTGCTCGAGTGCCTGCTCGCGGGCGGGCGATGCTAGTGCTCCTCTGGGGCCTGGCAAACGAGTCGCCTCTTGCGGCCGTGCGCGCCGAGCTCGACCGTGCCCATGTCGCGACCGCGCTTATAGATCAGCGCGATGTACTTGCCACCGAAGTCCGGACTCGCGTCGATGGTGAAGTCCTCGGCTGGATCCGGTCGCGAGGGCGCGAAGTGGATCTGGCCGCGGTCACCGCTGTGTACGCGAGACCTTACGACGCATGCCGTGTTCCGGCCGTCGCGAGCCAAGGCCCGTTGAGCCAAGCCTGGATGCATGCCTCGGCGGTGGATGACGCGCTTGCATCCTGGCTGGAGGTCACCTCATCCCTCGTGGTGAACCGGCCAAGTGCAATGGGGCCGAATTGCTCGAAGCCTTTTCAGCTGGACCAGATCCGCAAGCTCGGTTTTCGCGTGCCTGAGACGCTCGTCACTACTGATCCTGAAGCGGCGCAGGCCTTCTGGGCCCAGCACCAGAGCGTCGTCTACAAGTCCGTCAGCGGGGTCCGCAGCATCGTCTCGCGTCTCGGGCCCGAGCACATTGCCCGCTTTCCTGACATCCAGCATTGCCCGACGCAGTTTCAGCGCTACATCCCGGGGACCGATTGCCGGGTTCATGTCGTGGGAAGCGAGATCTTTGCCTGCGACGTGTCGAGCAGCGCGACCGACTATCGCTACGCAAGGCACCATCCCGTGCAAATCTCGCCCCAAAGACTCCCGCCAGCGATCGAGGAACGCTGTTTCGCCCTGTCGGCTTGGATGGGGCTGCCGGTCTGCGGGATAGACCTTCGACGGACCCCGCAGGATGAGTGGTACTGCTTCGAGGTGAATCCGTCGCCGGCGTTCACCTTCTACCAGCGGAAGACGGGACAGCCGATCGGCGCGGCTATCACACGGCTCCTGATCGGCGCGTTGCATTAGGAGAGCTGCATGGAACTGTGCTGCTGAGAAAAACGCTTTCAGAGAGGGTCGAAGATGGAAAAGATATTTGCCCCGGAGGAGCCGCGCGAGGTCGTCCGCGGATGGCTGATTCACGCGAGAAAGGGATGGAAGAAGCAGGACGAGGCGGCGCGCCTGCTCGAGTGGCAGTACCGGAAGGTCGGGTTCGCCAGCCTGATCCTCTCTACCATCGTCGGCGCGTCCGTTTTCGCATCCCTCGAAGCGGCGTATGAACCCTGGTCTCGCATCCTCGCCGGCATCGTGAGCATCTGCGCCGGGGTGCTGGCCGGGATGCTCACTCTTTATCGATACGAAGAGAGGTCAGAGAAGCACCGGGCGGCCGCGGCGCGCTACAAGGGAGCGCTCAGGGCGCTCGAGAGAGTGCACGCGGCGCCGGGAGATCCCGCGGCGGACAAGGGAAGCCTCGGGAAAATCGAGGCGGAGCTGGACGAGCTGGAGAAATCGGCGCCGGTGGTTCCCGAGGAGGTCGATCGCGCTGCCGAACAGCGCTATGAGGTTTACAGCTTCGTCTCCAAGGCAGCCGATCTGCGTCCCGCGCAGACCGGCGGGGAAGCGAGACCGGCGTGAGCGTCGCTCTCGCCGCGGACCGGACCATCGTCTCGCGCCTGCGCATCCGGCGCAGCAGCGTCGATCCGACGCTCGCGCGTTTGAGAGCCGCAACCCTTCTCTCATCGGCTGCCCTCACGCCGAGCGGGCTCTCGCCCGCAGCGATCCTGATCGTGCGCCAGCTCAAGGACCCCATGCCCGGGAAGCTCGGGTTGAGGAGCGCGGCCATCCGGCTGCCGTACGAGTGGGAGGAGGCCGTGCGCTCGCAGATGGCTGCACTGACGCAGCGCGCGCTTCGTCCGATACGAGACGCGGTTTCCGAGACGGCCGAAGCAGTGTTGTTCGCCGATCACGGCGAATTGCTGGCATGCCTCGCGCGCGACTGGCTGCATGGTTCGGTGGGGCGATGGTGGTGGCAGGCGCTCTTTCCAGATCGCGCTCTGGCGGCCGCAGTCGTGCGCGCCTGGTTGGAGCGCGCTGACTGCATTCCCGCCGCCATGGCGCATCTCGCTGCCAGCGGCGACGAGCTGGCGTTCGTGTTGCGCTTGGAGGATGAAGTCCGCCGGACTTTGCTTCAATCGGTGCTCCAGGTGCACGGATTACGCGATCTGCAGTCGGCGCTTGGGCCGGTCGTGCGGTCAGATAACCATGCTTCGGACCGCACCGCACTGTTCGAGGCGGTTCCACAGCATCGAACAGACCTGCGACGAAGCCAGGAGCGTGCAAAGGCGCCTTGGTCAGCGCAGAGCGGCTCGCAGCCGGGGCTCGGCGTCGTCGTCGAAGCGTTCGTGGGCGTGTGTCTCGCGCTGAGCAAGGCGCCGCAACGGGTTCGCAGCCGGGACTTTGCGGACCAGGCAAGGCGCTGGACTGAATGGCAGATCGGTGCGGAGCGCGCGTCACGCGAGACGGTAGCCGCGCCAACGATGGCCCCTGCAATCCCTCCGGAGCTCGATAGGGATGCTCTCGGGCCGGCTGAGCTCGAAGCTGGGGACGGGCAAGGCCGCCCAGCAATGCCTGCAAAAGAGAAACCGGATTCCCGGCGGCCACGCTCCGCCGAGCCGCAGAGGATGCGGCAGGCGGTGCACCTTGCGGATCACCCCGCCGATGAGGCTAGCGAGCCCCTCGAACTTCCGGCGATGGAATCGGCACTTCAGGCGAGGCCGGTTCGTGTTGCCGACGAGCTGGACGAGCAGCGCATCGACACCCAATTCGGCGGCGTCTTCCTGCTCATCAATCTGGGCTTGTTTCTCGAGTTGTACGGCGACTTCGCCAATCCGGGCCGTCCCGGGATCGAGCTGTCGATCTGGGATTTCATTGCGCTGCTCGCCGAAAATCTCCTCGGTCCGGAACTTAGAGACGAGCCGGTATGGTCGCTGCTCGCCAGGCTTGCCGGGCGCAGGGACCGCGAAGCGCCTGGCCGCGGCCTGCCGGGGCGCCGGCGGCTGAAGCGGCGGCTGCCTTTCCTACGCTCTCGCCTACGCCGCGCGCTCGGTGTGGCTACGGACGTCGAGGTTGGCTCGCTTCTACTCAGGCGCGCCGCGCGCGTGTGCGTGACGCCGACGCGGCTCGACGTGTCTTTTTCGCTCGCGGAGCTGCCGATCGAGGTCAGGCGCTCCGGGCTGGACCGCGATCCCGGCTGGGTGCCGGCCGCGGGCCGGACCATCCGCTTCCATTTCGACTGAGAGGCGCTCGCTTGCATCCCGCCGTCCTCGACGATCTCCCGGCGACGCCGGCTACGCACTTCCGGCTGTACTTCTATGCCGCAGTCATCGAACTGATCCGCGAGGCCGCGGCACGTGCCGGCTCGATGGACACGCTGCTCGAGCGGCACGGCTTTGTCGCGACTTACCTGAATGAGCTCGCGGAGCGCGGCCTCGAGGGCGGCACGCTGGAGCAGGCGGGCGGATGGTGGCGCGAAGCTGTCGGATCGTGGGAGCAATCCGTCGAGGACAAGTTGCCGCTACGCGAGCTGCGTCGCAGCGCGAGTCTGGATTACGAATCGATGGTTCTGCTCATGGGCGCCGGCCTGTCTGAAGAGGATGCCAGGCTGGGCGTACTGCTGGATACTGCCGCCGCTTCAGGGCGAGCGAGCGCCGGGCTCTTTGCCGGCTGGTTCAGGGACCTGGAAGCGAGCGAAGTGCGAACGCGGATCAGGCGCCTTGCCCAGATCGGCCTGCTGCAGGTGGCGAATCTCGATGGGCCGTTCCCGGCCTGGACGCTTTCGTGCCCGGCGCTGCTCTGGGAGGCGATGCGGGAGGAGGCCGCCGAGGCGAAGCGCTTCGACCTCGCCTGGGCTGAGCTGTGTCTTGCCGCCCAGTGTCCTGCGCTGGCCTCGTTGTCGTTTGCGGATGAGACTCGCGCACATATCGAGCGCGCCGGCCGGTTGCTCGAGGCGGGCGAACTGGAAGGGATCGTCGTGCGCGGACCGCACCACAACGGGCGTCGCGCGACGCTCGCTGCTCTGGCGCGGCAGGCAGGAAGGAATTTGCTGGAAATCCGTGCCCACGACCGGGACCATCCGCCCGATTGGAAGCTGGCCGGTCCGCTGGCGGTGCTGTGGGACGCCATGCCGGCGTTCGTGTTCGAACCGGGACCGGGCGAGGTCGCCACGCTGCCGAAGCTGAGCTGCGAGTGCGGCCCCGTCGGCGTGGTGCTGGGGTACCGCGGCGGGCTGACAGGTACCGAAGGCCGCAAGCTGGTGGCGATCGACCTGCCGATGCCGGACGCCGGGACGCGGCGGACTCTGTGGCGGCAAGCACTGGGCGGCTCCGGCGAGGAGCACCTCGCAGCGCTGTCCGAGAATTTCCGCATGACCAGCGGCAACATCCGGCACGTCAGCGCGCTCGCGCATTCGCACGCGCGGGTCAACGGCCGCAGCAGCGCAGGCGTCGCGGACGTGCAGGCGGCGGCGCGCGGGCTCGACCGGTCCGCCCTGGACCTGCTCGCCTCGCGCGTCGCGACGCGCGGGGATTGGGGCCAGCTCGTGCTGCATGCGGACACGCGCGCCGACCTGTGGACATTGGAGACGCGCTGTCGGAACCGCGAGCGCCTGTCGCAGATGATCGGCGAGGCCGCGGCAGGGCAGGTGAACTGCGGCGTGCGCGTTCTCCTGCGCGGGCCGAGCGGGACGGGAAAGACGCTCGCAGCCGGCGTGCTCGCTGGCGCCCTGAACAAGGACCTCTACCGCGTCGACCTGTCCACGGTGGTCAACAAATACATCGGCGAGACGGAGAAGAACCTTGATCGCGCCCTGAGCTGCGCGGAAGAGCTGGACGTCATGCTGCTGTTCGACGAAGGCGACGCCTTGCTCGGCCAACGCACCAGCGTCAACAGCTCCAACGACCGCTACGCGAACCTGGAGACCAACTTCCTGCTGCAACGGATCGAGGCCTATCAGGGGATTCTTCTCATCACCACCAACCTGGCAGACCAGATCGACAGCGCCTTCCAGCGCCGCATCGATGCCGTGGTGGACTTCCGGTTGCCGCAGGCCCAGGAACGGCTCGCCATTTTCGCAATGCATCTCCCGCCCGGGCATGAAGTCGGCGCGGCGCTTCTGGATGACATCGCCTACCGCTGCGCGCTCAGCGGCGGGCAGATCCGCAATGCGGTCCTGCATGCGTCGCTCGTCGCGTTCGAGGAGCGCCGCGCGCTCGAGGACCGCCATCTCGAGGCCGCGGTGCAGCGGGAGTACCGCAAGGCCGGTGCGGTGTGCCCGCTGCGCGGGCCGAAGAGAATGGCGGCCGCCGGCGTGTAGCCATGGCCGCCGTGACCCAGGTTCCCGCACGGCCCGCCAAGCCGCGCTCGCGCGCCCCTACCAAAGCGCCGCCGGCGCCGGCGGCTGCGGCTCCACAGGCTTCCCCGGCTGCCCCGGCTTTGAAGCTCAAGGGCGTGGACCCCAGCAAAGATCCGCGCTTCAAGAAAGTCATCGACAAGCTAGGCGAGAGCGCGAAGAAGGCGCGCTCGCATCCGCCGGCCAAGAAAAAGGCGGCGCAAGCCCAGGCCGCCGCGCTGCCGCCGCCGAACGAGAAGCTTGCGGGGGCGCAGGCCAACAAGGTGGACGACATGGGCGCGGCGCCGACCGGCAAGCCCGAGTCCACCAGTTTCCTCGCCATGCTGCGCGCCGAGATCCAGAAGGTCATGCCGAAGAAGACCGAGGACGCCGGCGACTTCATGAAGGGGGAGGACCGCAACCAGCTCAAGGGCGCGATGACCGGCAACGTCAACGCGCAGAAGGAAGAATCGACCAAGGGCATCGAGTCCGCGTCGACCGCGCCGCCGGATACCGGCAAGGTCGAAGGCAAGGAGGTCACCCCCGTGCCCGCCGATGCGGCGCCGCAGGCGCCGGCCATCGGCGCGGCCGACGCCATGCCGGACCGCAAGCCCGATGCCGAGGTTTCGCTGGAAAAGGGCAAGCAGGACACCGGCGCGCTGATGACCGACAACCAGCTCACCACGGGCCAGATGGACAAGGCGAACGACTCTCGCTTCTCCGCCGTGGTGAAGACCAAGTCGGAGGCCGACAAATTCGCCGACACCGGCCCGCAGAAGTACCGCACCGACGAGCAGAAGATGCTGGAGCAGTCCGGGGCGGCGGCCGCCGGGGACGAAAAAAAGGGCCTCGCCGGCTTCCTCGGCCAGGCGGGCAAGGGCCAGAAGCAGGTGAAGGAGCGCCAGCTCAGCGCGAAAGAGAAGGACGAGCTGGAGCGCAAGAAGGTCGCCAACGACATCCAGTCCATCTTCGACCGCACCAAGGCGTCGGTCGACAAGAAGCTGGAGAGCCTCGACAAGGAAGTCGAGGCCATGTTCGACGAGGGCGCCGACGCCGCCGTCGCGACGATGAAGAACTATGTCGAGACGCGCTTCGACGACCGCTACAGCGGCATATCGGGCGGGGTGCTCTGGCTGAAGGACAAGTTCATCCCGCTACCCGCCGCGGTCAAGGAGTGGTTCGACGAGGCGCACGTGGTCTTCCTTGCCGAGCTCGACCGCGTCGTCGTGCGCGTGGCCAACCACGTCGAGCGCCGGCTGAAGGAAGCGAAGGACGAGATCGGGAAGGGACAGAAGGAGATCCGCGACTACGTCAACGGCCTGCCCGCCAACCTCAAGTCGGTGGGCCTCGCGGCCGAGAAGGAAGTGCAGTCGCGCTTCGACGAGCTGCGCCAGGGTGTGGATGACAAGAGGAACGACCTCGCCCAGAAGCTGGCGCAGAAATACAAGGACGCGAGCGAGAAGGGCGCGAAGGCCCTCCAGGAGCTGAAGGACGCGCACAAGAGCCTGTACGAGAAAGTGCGCGACGCCATCCTGGCCGTGATCAAGATCCTGCGCGACTTCAAGAACCGGGTGCTCGCCCTGCTGGCCAAGGCCGCGAAGGCGGTCGACATCATCGTCTCCGACCCGATCGGCTTCCTGAAGAACGTCCTGGCGGCCATCAAGCAGGGCCTCGCGCAGTTCGTCGACAACATCTGGACCCACCTCAAGGCGGCATTCATGAGCTGGCTGTTCGGCTCACTCGGCGACGCCGGCATCGAGCTGCCGAAGGACTTCTCGCTGCCTTCGATCTTGAAGCTCGTGCTGCAGATCCTCGGCATTACCTACGAGCGCATGCGCGCGAAGGCGGTGAAGCTGATCGGCGAGCGCAACGTCGCGCTGATCGAGAAGGCAGTGACCTTCATCAAGGTGCTTGTCACCGAGGGACCGGCAAAGCTCTGGGAGATGATCAAGGACTACCTCTCCAACCTGAAGGAAATGATCATGGAGGGCATCCAGGAGTGGATCATCACCACCGTCATCAAGGCCGCGGTGACCAAACTCGTTTCGATGTTCAACCCGGTGGGCGCCATCATCCAGGCCATCCTGACCATCTACAACGTGGTGATGTTCCTCATCGAGCGGATCAACCAGATCCTGGCGTTCGTCGAATCGATCGTGAACTCGGTGTACGAGATCGCCACCGGACAGATCGCAACCGCGGCCAACTGGATCGAGAAGGCCCTGGCGCGCACGCTTCCCCTGATCATCTCGTTCCTAGCGCGGCTGCTGGGCATCACCGGGATTACCGAGAAGATCGTCGGCATCATCAAGAAGGTTCAGTCCAAGGTCGACGCCGCCATCGACAAGGTCATCGAAAAGGTCGTGGGCGGGTTGGGAAAGCTCTTCGGCGGCAAGGGCGATGCAGACGACCCGGAGAAAGCGAAGAAGCTTGCTGTCGGACTGGCTGCGCTCGATCAAGCCGATAACGCAGTGAAGAAGGACGGAAAGATCGATCGCGAAGACGCAGAGAAGGTGGCGGCCAAAATCAAAAAGGAGCACCCGGTCTTCAAGTCCATGTCCGTGGTCGACGGCGGCGAGACCTGGGACTACGAGTATGAAGCCAGTGCCAAAAAGAAGAAGCAAGGGGAAAAGAAGTCGGGCAAAGGTGGCGATGGCAGCACGGAGGCCAACGCGATCCAGATTGCCTGGTTCAAGCCCGCGATTAAGGACTATCCGCCCATTCAGTTAGCGCCGAAGGACGCAGTCAAGGCGGCGGGAGGCAGGGACGACCAGCCCTTGTCCAGGTCCGAAGTCGCGAAGCTGAAA
>WNFF01003871.1_pt1 | contig 12242 bp, 11 predicted proteins | sample 5400441 | NCBI WGS metagenome assembly WNFF01 (sample SAMN13153345, study PRJNA577476) | soil metagenome | isolation source: 120 cm saprolite under Douglas fir tree site 2 hole 3 replicate 1 | place: USA:California | collected 2015-04-18
CTGGTCTTTGCCTTGGCGGCCTGGCTTACGCATGGCGTCAGCGGCTCCGGCGCCTTGGCCGGGGCCGGCGTGGCTTTTGTGCTGGCCGCCACCGATCCCAGGCTTTTTGGGGTGTTGCTCGTCGTCTTTGCGGTAACTCTCGCAGCCACGCGTGTGGGGCGAGCGCACAAGGAGCAGTTGCGCGTCGCCGAATCGAAGACCGGTCGTTCCGCCTCGCAAGTAATGGCTAACGTTGGTGTTGCTGCGCTGATTGTTGCCATTGCTCCTCCGGCGTTGCGCCTCCTGGCTCTGGCGTCGCTGGCCGAGGTCGCCGCGGATACCTCATCGAGCGAAACCGGACAGGCCTTCCCCGGCAAAACGGTCTTGATCACGAACTGGAAGCCCGTCCCCTCCGGGCTCGATGGTGGAATCAGTGTGAATGGAACCACCGCCGCCTGCGTAGCCGCGCTGGTGGTGGCGCTGACCGCACGATGCCTGGGACTTGCTTCAGATCGACAGGCGGCCATCGTGGCTGCCTGCGGAATCCTGGGCATGCTGGTCGATAGCGTGCTCGGGGCGGTCTTCGAGCGGCGAGGATACCTCAACAATGACCTGGTAAACCTTTTTGGCACGGCTTCCGCCGCCGGTCTGGCATGGCTGATGATGTGACCTCAACTCCAGTGCAGCCGCCAGACTGTGTAGCTCGCAATCTCGTGAAAGACTTCTTCACTGCGCTTCCACAAAGACTTTGGCTTTGAATTAGGCCGGGGAGCGCCATAAACGGTAATGCCTTCGCGGGCAAGCATCTGCTTGATACGGAAAATGTGGTAGCCGTCACTCACCGCCAGGCACGAAGCCATTCGGTTGGCGCGCATGATAGTGGCAACGCGTCGCGCTGACTCGGCCGTATCCGGGCTCTGAGTTTCCGCGATAAGCTGTGAATCGGGAATGCCGAGCGTTTTCAGGTATTCCCTTCCCACGACACCCTCGCTAAAGTCCGGATCGCTTCCCTTGCCTCCGGTAGTAATCACAATGGGCGCCATTCCGCGGTGATAAAGGTGAGCAGCGTGGTCGAGACGGGCTTTGTAAACGGGCGAAGGCTTGCCTTGATACTCCGCGGCGCCGAAGACCACAATCACGTCCGCGGGACGGGCTTCGTTCTTTCCCGACTGTCTGACCACCAGCGCATACACCACCGCAACGTAACCGGCAATCAGCGCCAGAGGAAGCAGCAGCCATTTTTTCCAGCGTTTTACAGCCATTAATGCAGGAATTCTGCCAATTCGTTCTCCGGAATCGCACCCTGGCGCAGAATCGAGCATCTGCCGGAGTCGCTCATGTCCAGAATGGTGGAAGGGATGTCGCGCGGGCTGGCGCCGCCATCCACGATCACCCCGATGCTCTTGCCAAGCTGCGCGCGCACGCCATCGGCGGTTGTGCATTCGCTGGCGCCGCTGATATTAGCTGACGTGGCGGTAATGGGCACGCCCGCGGCGCGAATCACTTCGACTGGAATCCTCGAGGCTGGTACGCGCAAAGCCACATTGCCGGTATTTGCTGTGACCTTCAATGGCAGCCGTGATGAAGCCTTCACGATGATGGTCAGCGGTCCCGGCCAATACTTCTCCGTGATCTCGTAAAAAATATCGGGCAGCGGACGCGCCAGATATTCCGCCTGCTCCACGCTTTCAATCAGCAGCGAGAGCGGCTTGTGGCGGCTGCGCGTCTTCACGTCATAGATCAAGTCCACGGCACGCAGATTGAAAGGATCGGCGGCCAGTCCGTAAAACGTGTCTGTCGGCATTCCTACCACCTGCCCCGCCTTGATGCGGTCCGCTACATAGGAGACCAGACGCATGTCCGGCGACTCTGGATTGATCTTGATTATTTCCGCGGCCAAATCGACTCCATTCTTGCGTCCTTGGGAGACGCAAACCAATAAGAATAAACCAGCATGGGCCTAAAACCTAGAGTAGCCCGCCCCAACTGACTACACCTTTTGTTGATTCCTTGCCTTGTCAGTATGATGGCTCTGAGTGCCGTCTCAAGAACAAAGCCGTCTGCGCCCGGTAACCAGCCGCCAGAATTCGCTGGTAAAAGAGCTGCGCAAAGCCTTTGAACATGGTGTCCCTACCAGCGAGGGTTACATCGCCATAGAAGGCATTCGCACCATGGAAGAGGCCATCCGCAGCGGCTTGCGCTTTCAGGCCGTCTTCTTCAGCCAGCGCGGGAGCGATCACGCAGAGCGGCTTCTGCCTCAGCTTGCCGCGCATGTCGAAGCTCTATTGTTGCCGGATTCGATATTTTCAAGCGCCGTCGGCACTGAGACACCGCAGGGAGTCGCGGCCCTGGTGAAACTCAAAGCCATCAACCTTACCAATCTGATCGAAGACGATGGCCGCAACCTCTTACTGGTCGGCGTCGCTGGTATTCAAGATCCGGGAAACCTGGGCACCATCATCCGCTCAGCGGAAGCGTTCGGCGCCCGCGCGGTACTCGCCGGCGAGAAGACGGTAAGCCATTTCAACGCGAAGGTGGTGCGCGCCTCGGCGGGATCGGTCTTTCGCGAGCCAATCGTCAGCGTGCAGCTCAAAGACGCGATTGGCCTGCTGAAGCAACACGGAGTCCGCATGGCCGCAACGTCATCACATAAGGGTAAGCATCTCGACGAAGCCGACCTGACCGGCCCGCTGGCACTGCTGGTCGGAAACGAAGCAGCAGGTTTGCCCGCCGACATTCTGTCCCTGGCCGACGAACTGGTGACCATCCCGCATTCTTCGCGGGTAGAGTCGCTCAATGCGGGAATTGCCGCATCCATATTGTTGTATGAAGCGGGAAGGCAGAGAGGTGGGATCGGGAGATCCGGTGACCGGGTGATCGGGTGATCGGAAAACCCAAAGCCAGCCGCTTACCTCCCGGTTTTCAGATCACCCGATCATCAGATCACCAGATCACCCGATTGCATCCATGAGTTTGTTCCAAGCCATTCCGGACCGTGAAAGCAAGGGCGCACGCCCCTTGGCGGACCGTATGCGTCCGCGGACGCTCGATGAATTTGTGGGCCAGGAGCATATCCTTGCTCCCGGAAAGCCCCTGCGTCTGCAGATTGAGCGCGACGATCCCGGTTCCATCATCTTCTGGGGACCTCCGGGAGTGGGCAAGACGACGCTGGCGCAGATTATCGCGCATGTGACCAAAGCCGAGTTCATTGAGTTTTCCGCCGTGCTTTCCGGGATCAAGGAAATCAAGCAAGTGATGGCGGACGCGGAAAAAGCCCGCCAGTACGGGACGCGCACCATCCTGTTCATTGACGAAATTCACCGCTTCAACCGCGCCCAGCAAGACGCGTTTTTGCACCATGTGGAGCATGGCAATATCAGGTTGATCGGCGCGACAACGGAGAACCCTTCCTTCGAGATCAACGGCGCGCTGCTGTCGCGCTGCCGTGTCTACATTCTGAACCCGCTGACGGAAGAGCAGATCGTCGCTTTGCTTCAGCGCGCCCTGCAAGACACTGAGCGGGGATTAGGCAAGATGAAGTTAACTGCGTCCGCGGAAGTTTTGCAGCAGATTGCGTCGTACTCGAGCGGCGACGCGCGCTCCGCTTACAACGTGCTTGAAGTTGCGGCGGCCACGGCCGGCCAGAATGGCGAGATCACGCCGGAAATCCTGAAAGACACTCTGCAAAAGCGCGTACTGCTTTACGACAAATCCGGCGAAGAGCATTACAACCTGATCTCGGCGCTGCACAAGTCTGTCCGCAACAGTGACGTTGACGCTTCACTCTACTGGCTGGTGCGGATGCTTGAATCCGGCGAGGACCCCCTCTACATCGCGCGGCGCGTGGTGCGCATGGCGTCAGAAGACATTGGCCTGGCGGCGCCCGAGGCGCTGAATCTCTGCTTGTCCGCTAAAGACGCAATTGATTTTCTGGGTATGCCGGAAGCCAATCTCGCGCTGGCCCAGGCTGTTGCTTATCTTGCGCTGGCGCCCAAGTCGAATGCGCTTTACACCGCATACGGCGCAGTTCAGGAAGATGTGGAAAAGACCGCGGCGCAGCCGGTCCCGCTGCATATCCGCAATGCGGTTACTTCGCTGATGAAAAAAGTCGGCTACGGCAAAGGCTACCAGTACGCTCATGACATGGAAGAGAAAGTCGCGGACATGGAATGCCTTCCTGATAATCTGCGCGGACGTGAGTACTATCATCCGACCGCGGAGGGCCGCGAGAAGCTCTTCGCGCAGAGGATAGAAGAGATCAGGCGTATGCGCGACGAAGCGAAGAGGAAATCAGGACCAGACGAGCGCAATGACGATAAATAGCGCGATCTGGCGTTTGAATCTTTTCTACCTGGCTCGCCGCTGATGTTCCTTCAAGATGCAGCGGTCCATCACCACAAATATCCCGGCCTTCCGCGCCTTTTCCGCGGCGGCCTCGTGCACTACGCCTTCCTGCATCCAGACCGCGGAAACACCCAGCTTGATGGCCTCGTCCACTACTTCCGGCACAAATTCCGAGCGGCGGAAGACGTCGACGATATCGACCTTCTCATGGATATCGGAAAGTGAGGCCACGGCCTTCTCGCCCAGAGCTCCGTGGATGGACGGATTCACAGGAATGATCCGGTAGCCTTGCTGCTGCATGTATGCCGACACGCCGTAGCTTGGACGCAATGGACTGTCAGACAAGCCTACTACCGCGATGGTCTTTGCGCGTTTCAGAAGCTCGCCAATTTCGTCGTCAGCCGATGGATTCACATGGTCCCCCAGATTGAACGTTGCATTGTAAGGGAACGCGGCGCGAGATGGAAATGCTCTGCGTCACAGTTATTTCTGCGACTTTTTGTCCAAATACATCTTCATGGCAACTTTTCGGATGGTGTCGGGAACATTCTTGTTGTATTGCAGTTGGTAGAGGTCGTTGACTAAAAGGTTCTTCATGAGAGTGAGCCCCAGATCGAGCGGGCACCGCGGATTGTTCACCAGATTGCGCACCACGGGATAGCTTTTGACGAACCTGCGCCTGCGCGCAATCTCGCGCAGCACGTTTTCCTGCAGGCTCTTGGCCGCGGCAAAGGTCTCCACTTCAGGATCGGTCAGCCGTGGAGAAGAGAGCACGGCATTCTGCACTATCTTGGAAGTATCGCGGATCAAAATGGAGCGCTCTTCTTTATCGCCGCCGAAGGCGGTCTTGATGCGTTCGGCCACGGTCATTCTGGTGATTTTTTGCAGCGCTGAAAGCTTGCGCTGCTCCGCCGGGACCGGCATGGCCCGGATCTCAGCCGCGTATAACTCCGCCTCGGTGCTGGGAGCGGCAGCGACGGCTTGCTTTTCCGTGTCGTCAGGATCAACCAGTTCGAAGGCCTTGCCCTGCTCCGCGGCTATTGCATCCGCGTGTTCTTCCCAGAATGCCTTATGAGCTTCTTCCGCGGCCGGATCGGGCGCGGATATCGAGTCAAGCGGTTCCGCTGCGGCAGGCGTGGGCCGTATGCCCTCCATGTCGGTGGGCGCCAGGTTCGGATTCGCTTCCATGCCGACCCAGACCGCCTGACTGTCGCGAACACGGGGGCAGGCCATCATCACATCTACCATGGCGCGATTGGCTACGGTCGCCAGCTCTATCAACTCACGTTCCGTGATCGCGGGGTTTCCAATTAACGCGGGCATCAGCCTCAGACGCCGGTTTTCCTGCGCCCAAAAATAATCGAGCACTTCGCGAGGCGCATCAGGCTTGGAGAGGACTTCTATCGCGGATGTTTCATCCCAACCAGCCAAAGTCATTTTGGCGTCACTTCCAAAAATCGGATGCTTTGCCAGATAAACCAGGATTTCAAGCATCTCTACCGTGGGGACAGAGAGAGCGCCTTTGGCGGCTGACCGCATCATCGCCGCCGGCACTGAGTTCTGCTTGATCAGCTCAAGGAGTTTCAATTCAAGTCCCTGCGCGCCAGCAGATAGGCGCGGATGAACGGCCGTAGATCGCCATCGAGCACCCGGTCCACGTCGCCTACTTCAGTCTTGGTGCGATGGTCCTTCACCATGCGATACGGGTGCAGCACGTACGACCTTATTTGCGAACCAAAATCAATATCGAGCTTGGAATCTTCCAGCTTCTTGGTGATCTGACGCTTCTTTTCCAGTTCGTACTCGTAGAGCTTGGATTTCAGGATCTTCATTGCACGTTCGCGGTTCTTGTGTTGCGAGCGCTCGTTCTGGCACGCAACCACGATCCCGGTCGGGATATGCGTGAGCCGCACGGCGGAGTCGGTTGTGTTCACGTGCTGTCCGCCTTTGCCGCCGGAGCGGTAAGTGTCCGTGCGGACCTCTTCCGGCTTGATATCGATCTGAATGGAATCGTCAATTTCCGGCGAGACAAATACGCTGGCAAAGGAAGTGTGCCTGCGCTTGGCCTGGTCGAACGGGGAAATGCGCACCAGCCGGTGGACACCGATCTCGCCAGTGAGCAGGCCATAAGCGTAATCGCCGTTGACGGTGAAGGTTACGGACTTGATTCCCGCCTCTTCAGCCGCCTGGTATTCGTTTACCTCCGTGGCAAAGCCCTGACGCTCAGCCCAGCGCAGGTACAAACGCATCAGCATCTCCGCCCAATCCTGCGACTCGGTGCCGCCCGCGCCCGGATGGATGGTCACAATGGCGTTGCGCATATCGTTCTCGCCCGAAAGCAGAGTCTGTGTCTCAAGTTTTTCCGCAAGTTCACGCAGGCTCGCGATCTCATTGCGCAGATCGTCCGTGACCGCCTCGCCTTCGTGGGCAAGTTCGAAGTAAGCGGAGATGTCCCCCAGCCGGCGAGCCAGGTCGGCGTCTGTGGCCAGAGTATCTTCCAGGCGCTTGCGCTGGCGCATGAGCACCTGGGACTTCTCAGGATCGGACCAGAGCTTGGGATCAGCGGCTATTTTCTTTTCAACTTCAGCCAGCTGGGAGCGGAGAGAGGCCGCGTCAAAGATAGCTCCGCAGGTCATGGACCTTATCGCGGACGGCAGCGTATTCGCGTTCGAGTTCTTCGACCATAAGTTTCACTTACGCCGGACGGGCTTCAATCATGGTACCCGCCGCAATGCGTGCGCGCACAAACAGCGCCAGAAACGAGATTACCACACATATCCAGGCAAACAGATCGCCGTTGCGGGTGTAGAAAGTGGATTCCGCCAGGGGAGTATATGGGGCCAACAGCGCTGTACGCGTGTTTCTTTCAGCGCGCTTCACCACCCGTCCGTAGGGATCAATGGAGGCGGTAATTCCGTTGTTGGTTGAAAGCAGCATCCAGCGATGGTTCTCAATGGCCCGCATGCGGGTCATGTCCAGATGTTGAAACGGCGCGCCACTCTCGCCGAACCACGCGTCATTGGATATTGTGATCAAGGTCTGCGCCCCGTTGGCGGAGAACTCGCGCATCTCGTCGGGAAAAATGGACTCGTAACAGATCGCGGTCGCGATTTTCGAGCCGTTCAAATCAAAAACCTTGCGTTCCGTCCCGCGCGAGTAGTCCCCCACTTCCCGCGTGAGCTTCTTGGCAAAAAAGAGCAGATCGCGCAGCGGCACATATTCGCCGAAAGGGACAAGATGGTTCTTGTCATAACGCCCCACTTCGTTGCCGCGCGGATCAATCACCAGGGCCGAATTGAAATATTGGAACTGTCCACCGCTGGCTCGATTGTCGGCGGTGCCGGCCACGCCGATCACCAGGTAAGAATTCGTGTCCTGCGCCATGGCGGTAAGCCAGCGTCGCAAGTTCACGTCAGTCTCAAGAAATTCCGCCGGGGGCTCCGGCCAGATGATCAGCCCAGGAGTTCCGGGCGGGTTCTTTGGACTGGCATGGACGCTGAGCTGGGTCAGGTCGAAGAGCATCCGGTCGTAATATTGTTGCGACCACTGATAGGTATCGAGGACGGGAATGTTGGGCTGCAGCAGCACCGCTTGTTTCGCGATGGGAAATGGAGCTGGATTGGCAAATACGCCCATTTGCAACGCGATGGCCGCAGCCGTGGCTGAGATGAGCAGGTTCAACCGCCTCCGTCCGCGAAGCAATAAGGCCGCAGTGAAAGCACAGTTGACCAGAACAATGGCGAATGAGAGTCCGAAAACGCCGGTAAATTCTGCTATCCGGGTGAACGGGATGTTTCCAACCTGAGAGTTACCCAGCGGGTCCCAGAAGACCGGGGTCGCGCGATTGCGAAAGAACTCGATCGCCACCCAGAACACCGGCGCGAGCAAAAGCGGACGCCGGTTGCCCGTCGAGGACCTGCGCGCCATCCATACCACCAGCATGCCAAACGCGGCATGATGCATCCCCATGATCAGGCAGAACGCCAGCATGATCAGCACGGAAAGAAACATGTTCACGTGGCCGTAGCTGTTCATGACACTGACAATCCAGTAGCACGAGCCGATGTACCAGGCGAGACCCGCCACCCAGCCGACCATGAATCCCTGAAACAGCGTGAACGGACGCAGAGAGCGGCCTTCAGAATCAATCAACTCGCCTTCACCACCGCGTCCACGCAAGAGCGCGTAGAGCAGTGGGACCAAGGCTATCCAGCAAAGAAAAGAGAGTGGCGCACGAGGGAAAATCAGGACTTGCAGGCACGCAGACAATAAGGCCAGCAGCCACGCTCTGAGTGGGATTCTTGACACCGCAGAAATTTTAGCAAAGTTGATGGCTTGAACAGGCGTGATCCCGCCAACGCGGGAGGGAGACTGCTCCAGAAATTGTCAGCGTACCGCATAGTGCGAAGCACTCTCCTGCATACCTTTTGCGTCAACTCTGTTTGCAGTCTAGAATTCTTTCATGATCGATGCAGTCATGTCGGTGCTGGCGCCTGTGCTGGAAGTCCTGTTTTTTGTGGGCATGGCGGGCTCCGTCGTGGTGATTGCGATCAGCGCCGTGGAAGACATTTACACAATTCTGGAAAAGGACTAAAAGGAACATCGGCGCTGGAAGAGAACGCAGCGCTCCATGAGCGGCAATTGACCTTTCGGCTTGCCTCGCCGGACGGCCACGAGCGGCCCTGAATTTCAAAAGACCAATGTCATCAGGCCCGAACACATTACCCTCGCAACAAAACCGGGTGCGCCTCGTAGTCGCCACCACGGTCATGCTGACGTTCATCTCCTACTGGCGTGCTGCTGCCGTGGTGTTGAACGATCTGGCGTCCTCCGCCTTCTATGCCGGAGGAATTGCGGAACAGGCGGTAGGCAAGAGCGCGCCGTGGTTCATCCTCGCCGTAATGCTGTTCTCCTTCGCGGTCAGCACGGTCTATGTGGAGAGCTGCTCCATGTTTACGCGCGGGGGTGTTTACCGCGTGGTGAAAGAAGCCTTGGGCGGCCTGTTCGCGAAGCTGAGTGTCTCGGCGCTCATGTTCGATTACATCCTCACCGGTCCGATCTCTGGAGTCGCGGCCGGACAGTACATCGCCCGTCTCATCAATGACTTATTTACCGTGGCCGATGCGCATGGATGGATCCCTCGTGCGTTGCACGCGATGTTCCACGGACACACGCCTCAAGTAAATGAAAACTATACCGCTGCTTTGGTCGCGATCCTGGTGACGCTTTATTACTACCGGCAAAACGTCAAGGGAATTGAGGACTCCACTGAGAAATCCCTGCGCGTTATGCAAATTACAACTGTGATGGCAGTCATCCTGCTAAGTTGGGCGGCCATTACTCTGGCCAAAGTGGGGGTCCATCTACCGCCGCTTCCCTCGCCTTCCAATTTGCATTTTAGCGACACGGCACTCGGGTTTCTCAATGGGACCAACTTCGCGCACAATCTTGGACTCTTTGGGATCATCGTGGCCTTCGGCCACTCCGTCCTGGCCATGAGCGGTCAGGAGTCTCTGGCTCAGGTGAACCGCGAACTTGCCAGCCCCAAGCTTAAGAACCTGAAGCGTGCTGCCGTGATCATCGCCATTTATAGCGCGGTTTTCACCGGACTCTCTTCCCTGCTTGCGGTCATGCTGATTCCGGACAGTGTCCGGGTTGGAGTTTACAAAGACAATCTGATCTCCGGCCTGGCCATGTACATGGCTGGACCGCTGATGCTGCGACTGGTGTTCCGCGTGTTCGTCGTCGTCGTGGGCTTCCTTATCCTTTCCGGCGCCATCAACACCTCGATCATCGGCTCCAACGGAGTGCTGAACCGCGTCTCTGAGGACGGCGTGCTCACCGACTGGTTCCGCCGTCCGCACAAGAAGTTTGGCACCAGCTACCGGCTGGTCAATCTGATCGTCGGGCTGCAACTGCTCACCATCGTCATCAGCCGCGGTGATGTATACGCGCTGGGTGAGGCCTATGCTTTCGGCGTGATCTGGAGCTTCACCTTCAATTCGCTTGCCATGCTGGTCCTGCGCTTCAAGTATCACGGCGAGCGTGGCTGGCGAGTGCCACCCAACATCCGTATAGGCAAGTGGGATATTCCGGTCGGTCTTCTCTCAGTGCATCTGGTGCTGCTGTCCGTAGCAGTCACGAATCTGTTTACGAAGTCCGTCGCCACCAAGGCAGGGATCGCGTTTTCCATTGCCTTCTTTGCCATATTCACCATCTCCGAGCGCATCAACAAGCGCAAGTTCGCGCACGTTGAACAGCAGATGAAAGAACACTTCCAGCTGGTCCAGGAAGAGACGATTGACCGCAAGGCGATTGAAGTGCGTCCCGGGAACGTGCTGGTCACGGTGCGCGACTACAACACCTTGAACCATCTGCGCTGGGCGCTGGAAACGACGGACACGCATGAGCAGGACATCGTAATAATGGAAGCGCGCCTGACAGGCTATGGCAGCGCGGAATACGATCTCGCGATGGAGCAGATATTCAGCGACTACGAACAAACACTTTTCACCAAAGCCGTTTCTATCGCGGAGAGTTATGGCAAGACCATTTCACTGCTGGTGGTACCGGCGCGAGACGTTTTTTCAGCGATCGTGCAGACGGCAAACTCACTGGAGTCGTCGGCTGTGGTTGCCGGACTCTCCAGCAAGATGACAGGCGAAGAGCAGGCCTTCCGCATGGGACAAGCGTGGGAAGCAATGCCGGAGCCCAAACGTCAGTTCGTTTTCCAGGTGATGCGGCCGGACGGAGGCCTCGAAACCTATCGCATCGGCCCGCACACGCCGACCATGAAATCCGAGGACGTCCACCTGGTGCACAAGATCTGGCTGGACATGAAGAAATACAAAGGCACCGAGGAGATCCACCACTCCGATATCGTTACCCTGGCGCTGACGCGGTTGGCCCGCGATTACAGCCTGGATAAAGATGACGTCCTCAAAAACCTCAAGAAAAGCGCCCACGGTCCCATGCCCAAACCCTCTCCATTCCTGCGCGAACCGGACACGCAGCAAATCAAGAAACTCGACGACGATGGCTCCCACGAACAGCCCATGCCGCCCATGACGGGGCCGAAATAGCCATTGGCCAATAGCAGTTAGCCGAACCGCTGCCAATTCAATCTTTCCGCAGATCAGTGCGATCGGTGAAAATCAGTGGTGAGATTGTTATCTGCGAACGCCAGCGGAGATTCTCTCTCTTACAAACTCCACAATCTCCGGTGTAACGTAATGCGGAGGCTCCACCAGGAAAACCGGCCGCGGCCCGGTTAGATCCAGGGGAACGGAATTCCACTTCGGGGAACTGCCATTCTGGTGCAGGATGATTCCATCGGCTTGGGGAAGAAATTCCCGGGCAGATTCTTTGAAATCTTCCGTACCAGCGTCGAGAACACTCAAATAAACGTCCGGCTTCAGGAAGCGCATCACGCTGTTCGACTCCATGATCACATTCTCTGCCCCGGCGATTTTCTTCCTGATGTCGTCCATGGCTTCGCCGAGCCTGCCTTGCCGTGTCCGCACCCATAAGGAGCGCGTGGCGCCGGCAACCAGAAAACGAGAGCTATCACTCTCGCCGCTGATATCTCGCTCGTCGCTGATGGCGCGGAAGTGATCGTCACCGGTGTCGCAGTCGCAGGGCTTTCCGTCGGCGGAGCAGATGCCGTGTCCAAACTGCGTGATCTTTAAGGCGGTCCAGTGGAACTCGGGCAGAGCGGCGATCAGACCGGCAACAACGCTGGTTTTGCCTACACTGCGGGAGTGTCCGCCAATCACTACGATGGCCATGGAGATATTGTATGCGCGGGGGAAAGCCCTCAGCAATCAGCAGTCAGCATTCAGCCCTTAGCATTATGTTCGAGTCTGGCTCTCTGGTTGACGTGCCGCAGGGTAGCAAAGTTCAGCAACTCATCCGCAAGA
>WNFF01003883.1_pt1 | contig 12229 bp, 8 predicted proteins | sample 5400441 | NCBI WGS metagenome assembly WNFF01 (sample SAMN13153345, study PRJNA577476) | soil metagenome | isolation source: 120 cm saprolite under Douglas fir tree site 2 hole 3 replicate 1 | place: USA:California | collected 2015-04-18
CACATGAAGATTTTGCCGGCCTGCTTCGTGGTCGTGGGCGACACCGTGGAGAAGGCGCGGGCCAAGCGGGCGAAACTCGACAGCCTTGTCGATTACGCCAACGCCATCGCCTCGCTGTCCATCGCCCTCGGCCACGACGCGTCAAAATTTGATCCCGACGGGCCGCTGCCGGACAATATCCCCGAAAGCAACGCTTCGAAGAGTGGCCGTCAGCGGGCGATCGATCTTGCCAGGCGTGAGAATCTGACCGTGCGGCAGCTTGCGCAAAGGCTCGGCGGCTATTCCGGCCTCGCCATGGTGGGTACGCCGAAAACGATCGCGGACGAGATCGAGAAATGGCTGTTCACCGAAGGCTGCGACGGCTTCACCGTGATGTTCCCGTACTTGCCGGGCGGGCTTGACGATTTTGTCGCGCATGTCATTCCCGAGTTGCAGCACCGTGGCCTGTTTCGGCGCGACTACGAAGGGACCACGCTGCGCGAACATCTCGGCCTGCCGCGTCCCCAGAATCGCTTCTTTCCCGATTGAGTTTCACCATCCCGCGGGCTGAATCCATTGCATCGAAAGCGCGTTTGTTCCCGCTCGTAGAGCCGCCTTTCGCGTAGCGCGCCCGAAGACATTCGAACCTTGACCTCTGCCTCGAGAGGGCAAGAGGCAGTTGGTCGAAACGTTTCTTTGAGGCGGCAAACAATAGTGGTCTGCACGGCACCTTTCCGAATTGCCGCCGTATTAGCGCCACACCCCTACTACGAGACGAAATCGCTTCACTCCGAGCCGTTTTGTGCGCTGTTATTTGCCTCGATCGCCGGCTCAACCAGATGGCCGCGATTGCGGACCTATTCCGGGACAAAAACCGAAGTCGATTGATCATGGCCCGCGCCTCTAGCACGTTCAGGAAAAGCGACGTGACTCCCCTTGATCCGGCTGTAGTCAAGCTGATCGACGCCCTTGCGCGGTCGCTCGCCCGAGAGGATGATGCGCGCGAGCAACCGGCGACGGGGCATATTATCCCGACTCCGCCGGCTACGAGGAGGGAGAGGCCGCAGCCATGATTGAGAAGCCGCAACGTGCGGCGATCTATGCCCGGTTTTCATCTGAATTGCAGGACGCACGGTCAATCGCTGACCAAGTAGCGCTTTGCCGAGAGCATGCGCAGCGGCAGCAATGGGCGGTCTTTCAAGTCTATGCCGACGAAGCGGTGTCAGGCGCAAGCCTCCACGGCCGCGAGGCGTTGTTGCGCCTGGTCGAGGATGCCGAGCGAGGCTACCTCGACATCATCCTGATCGAGCACATCGATCGCCTCGCGCGCAATGCGGCCGACACGATCCGGCTGCGTGAACAAATGGAGTTTATCGGCGTTGAAATTCACACTTGCGCCTCGGGCTTGGTGACCGAAATGCACGCCGGCCTCGAAGGTCTTATGAGTGCGCTCTACCTCAAGCAGCTCGCCGTCCATGTGCGCCGTGGCCAGGCCGGCCGGGTGCGGGAAGGCCTGGCCGGGGGTGGGCTCACCTATGGCTATGCGCCGGTCCCGGGCGAGCGCGGCAAGCGAACGATCGTCGCCGCCGAAGCTGCCGTCGTCCAACGCATCTTTGACCAATACCTCGCGGGCCGCACCCCGCGTGAGATCTCCATCGACCTGAACCGCGAGAAGGTGCCGCCACCACGCGGCGATTTCTGGAGCGCAAGCACGATCCTGGGCAATCGCAAGCGCGGTTCCGGGCTGCTCTCCAACGCGCTCTATGACGGCCGCCTCGTGTGGAACAAGGTCACAATGCGCAAGGATCCCAAGACCGGCAAGCGCGTCTCGCGGATCAACCCGGAAGCCAGCTGGCAGGTGACGGCCGTGCCGCAGTTGCGGATCGTCGATGCGGAGGTGTTCGCCGCCGTCCAGACACGGCTTGACGAGCGCGGGCATGACACGCCAGCGGCGGCCCGCAGGCCGCGTCACCTCCTCTCCGGGCTGCTACGCTGCGGCTGCTGCGGCCGGGCGCTCGTGCTCAAAGATCGCGATTCCAAGGGCCGGCGGATTTACTGCACGAGAATGCGGGAGGGCGGCGGATGCACCAACACCCGGGCGTTCTATCTGGACGAGATCGAGCGGCGCGTGCTGGCGGGCCTGGAGGCACAACTCCGGGATCCTAGAGCCATCGAGCGGTTCCTGCACACCTACACAGAGGAACGCAAACGCCTCGCCGCGGCCGAGGAGACGAAACGCCACCGGAAGGAAACCCGGCTCGGCGAGGTGCAGCGCGAATTCGACCGGGTGTTCAATAGCTACATCAAGGGAATGGCCACCGAAGAGGAAACCAGCCCCCGCCTCGCTGCGCTACGGGAGGAGCGAAAAGCCCTGGAGGCCGAACTCTCCGCCATACAGCCCCCGACAAATATCGTAACGCTGCACCCAGGTGCCGTGACGCGTTACCTGGAAGTGGTTGACGATCTTGCAACATCTCTGCCGCGGCGGACAGTCGCCAGCGATGAAGGGATCGCCGTTGCGCTTCGCGAGCTTGTGTCCTGCGTGACCGTCACGCCGACCGAAAAAGGGCCGCCTGTCATTGATGTCACAGGCCGCCTCGCAGTCCTGATGGGCGCCGATCTTTTCCCGCAATCGCGTGGTGACATTAGTGGTAGCGGAGGAGGGATTTGAACCCCCGACACACGGATTATGATTCCGCCGCTCTAACCAGCTGAGCTACTCCGCCTCCTTCGGCCTGAAGGCAGGCACCTTTGGCCGCTCACAACTTTCCCGACGGCCATTAGCACATTGGCGTCAGGTCGCGGCGAGATATAAGGATCGTGCCGAAAAAGTGTCAAGCGGGGTCTTCAACCTCGCCAGGCCACGAGGGTCGCCGAAGCGACGCTGCTGTGGGGGTTGATCTGGGCTACAGTTGGAAGCTGCTGCGATCCGGAGAATTCCGGACGACACGTTCGCCGTAACAACGGTCCGGTGCCGGCGGCGGCAACGGTTGCAAGACGTTGCTTGCCGAGCCGTGACTCCGCGGAGGTAACCCCGCCCTCTCGGGCGTAGCACCGTGGTGCGCGTCTGCCTGCCGCCGGAAGTTGGCCGGGGTGCTGCGCCGCGGGACATGCGCGCCCGCGGGTGGGCTCAAGCCGTATGTCCCGGCTCGGCGTCGTTGGACGGCGTCTTGATCCGGCGGAGACGGGTCATCGGCGCCGGCTTGAGTTCCGCCGCACCCCTGGAGCCGCCGAGACGTTCACGTGCCACATCGTCTTCGGTCGGACGATCCGCATCGTCTGGCTTCGATTTGACTTTGGTCATTTGTTGCCTCTGTCAACGGTTTTTCCATTAAGCGCGCGGGCGCAATTCCGGTTCCCGCAGGCTGCCGGCGCAACGATTCTGGGAGCACGGGCACCTCGAACCTTGTCGGCATTCTGGGAGTTGGTTTCATGCTCTGCATGTATTGTCGGGACGAGAGAAATTCGAGGTTCCCGCCGAGAGAGAACATACACGCCTCACTTCCTGCCAAGGTTGCAGCCGCAATGGCCGACATCGACCCTGAACTTTCCATTTCCTCCGAAAAGGTGTGTTTCATCGTTGCGAAGGCGCGCGAATTCGATGCCAAAGATGTCGCCACAATTCCCGACGAAGCCTCCAATCCGAGTGACGATCGGATGATCGGAGTCCTGGAGGACCGCCCTAACGAGGACGCGGTGCTTCAGGAGCTACAAAGCCTCATCGGCGCCATGAGCGAAGATGAGCAGATTGACCTCGTTGCCCTGGCGTGGCTGGGGCGAGGCGATGCCGGCGCGGAGGGCTGGCAGGAATTGCGCCGCGAGGCCGCGCGAGCACACAATCGCCGCACCGCCGCGTATCTCCTGGCGATGCCGCTTCTCCCCAATTACCTCCAGGATGGGCTCGCCGAGCTTGGCTTCTCGTGCGAGGAGTTCGAGCGGGACAACCTCTGATGAGATTTCACGCTTCGGCCGCTTTTGCGAAGGCAATATGGGGCCGGAGGAATTCATGCGGCCGAAGGTTTGGTCACGGCGTAACCGTATAGGTCCGGCGGAAGTGCGCATGCTTTGCGCAGCGACGCCTATCGGTTGTCGCGCTTTGCCGTCCTGGCGCCGCATCGGAACCGACAATCGTGGTGGAAGGCAATCGCCGCACCGATGCGCAAGCCATCCGCGAGCACTTCCATGCATCTTCGGACGCGCTCGTGACGCCGGCCGCCATCGACGCCGCCCTGAAGGAACTCTATGAGACCGGTCTATTCGAGGATGTGAAAATTGTTCGGTCCGGCACGCACCTCATCGCCACCGTGGTCGAAGCGCCGCTGATCGAGCGCCTGCGGTTCGAGGGCAATAAGCAGATCAAGGACAAGGATCTCGCCAAGGAGATCACGCTGAAGCCGCGCGGTGCGATGACCAAAGCCGCCGTACGTGAGGATGTGGCGCGGATCATCGAGATTTATCATCGCAATGGCCGCTACCAGGTTGAGGTCACGCCCAACACGATCGGCCGCGGCGAAGGGCGCGTCGATCTTGTTTTCGAGATCCGGGAAGGCGCCAAGACTGGCGTCAAGCGCATCGCCTTCGTCGGCAACCGCGAATTTGCCGAATCGCGCCTGAAGGGGGCCATCAAGACCACCGAATCCGGCTGGTTCGGGTTTCTCAAGACCAGCGATGTGTACGATCCCGACCGTATCGAGGCCGATGCTGATCTCCTGCGCCGTTTCTACGTGAAGAACGGGTTCGCCGACGCGCATGTTTCGGCCGCCGCGGTCTACGATCCGGCTCAGCAGGGCTTCACGATGACTTTCACCATCGACGAAGGCGCGCGTTACAGGTTCGGCACGGTCGAAATCCAATCGCATATTGGGGCGCTCGATCCGTCTGGCCTGCGCCATGTCGTGCACCTCAGTCAGGGTGATATCTTTGACGGCGAGGCCGTCGGGAAGGCGGTCGATGCCATCGCGGTGGCAGCCGGCAAACGCGGCTTTCCATTCGTCGATGTCCGCCCGCACGCCAACCGCGATTCCGCAGCCAATGTCATCAACGTCGTCTTCACGCTTGACGACGGCCCACGCCGCTATGTCGAGCGCATCAACATTCACGGCAATACGGTCACGCGCGATGAGGCGATCCGGCGCGAATTCGACGTTGCCGAGGGCGACGCCTACAACCGCGGCCTGATCGACTCCGCAGAGCGCCGCTTGAAGCAGCTGGCGCCGTTCAAATCGGTGAAGATCACAACCGAAGGTGGCTCGACGCCGGATCGCGTGGTGCTTAACGTCGAGGTGGAAGAACAACAAACCGGCGATCTGTCGTTTTCGGGAGGCTACTCGACGTCCGTCGGTATCATCGGCGAGGTCAGCGTTTCGGAACGGAACTTCCTCGGCCGTGGACAATATGTGAAGGTATCGGTTGCGGTCGGTGAATACCTGCGCAGCGGCGCCGTGTCGTTCGTCGAGCCCTATTTCCTGGGCAACCGCATGTCGCTCGGGCTCGACTTGTTCTTCAAGGAGACGCTCGCCAATCCGACGCAGTCCTATGGCAGCGAAAGCTACGGCGCGGGCGTCAAAGTGAGCGCGCCGCTGATGGATGGGGTGACGAGCGAAGCGCACTATTCGCTGGTCAACCAGAGCGTGTCGCTTAGTCCCACCCTGATGGAATGCATCCCGCCGAATGCCTCGACCACGTGCCCATCCGTTGCCGTCAAGCAGGCCGCGCTTGACGGCGCCCAATGGGTGTCGACGGTCGGATCGACTCTCACTTATTCGTCGCTCGACAATCCCAAGAGCCCGCATGACGGCCTGCGCGCCGAGCTTCGCCAGGACGTGGCAAGCCTCCCCGGTACCGTCGATTTTCTGCGTACACGCGCGGCATTGCTTGCGAGGGTGAATTTCGCCATGCTGCCGACGGTGAGCTTGTCGGTGTCCTGCCGGTCCTTCGACCACGGCAACATGTGAAGGATTCGCTCCACCGGTCCATACGATCCGGTCGCAAAATAATAGCCCCACAAGGTGTCGAGCACCTCCGAGGTTGCTTCGAGCCTGACGGGCTCTGGCGTCTTGTGGCCAGTAAAGAAATCGCCGACCGATGCCGTATAGCCCTTGAGCTTGTCGAGCGGCGTTGGACTGGCCTCGAACGCGATTGCGTCGAGCGTCGGCAGCTTCCCGGTCGTGTATTTCTCGATCATCAACTGGCGGCTCGGCATGCGACTGGCGAAGCGATTGAGCACGTCGCGCCAATTCGGCAGTCCCGAATACGCCACGGCCCGCACGATGAGCCAATGGTCTTCGGCCTTGATCGGCAAGATCTTCTCGATGAGTTCGCCGGCCAGTTGCGGATAGGATCCGATAATGCCGGCGACGAAGCCCACATAGACGGCAGACGTCTCGGAATCGCGCAGTGCGCCGAGTTGGCTCAGGGTGCGCACCGCCGCCGGCACGCGGGCGACATCAGGCTTCGCCCGGTAACCATTGATCCAACGCAGCACCGCATCCGTCGTGCTAAGATCGGGTGCGCGGGCCGGGACGGCCGCAGCCGGTCCGCAAAGCGCCATGGCACAAGCGAGAGGCCACATCACGCGACGCATGTCGCCTCCGTCGTGACTGGCCCCCTTGCCGGGTCAGGAATACGACTTATCGGCCCGGCAATTTCGTGATTGTCACACGGCATCCACGTGCAATTTTGATGGCAGGGGGCGGAGGCGCGATCCGGCGCGGTATGCGGTGTCCCGCTGACACCGAAGCACACCACCCACGTCACTGCCGGCTTGACCCGGCAATCCGAAGCTCGTCATAAACAGACGATCAGAGCTGCAATCGCTACATGCCTCGCCGGTCGGCGGGGAAGCTCGCCAAGCGGACGATTTTTGTTTGGCGCAAAAATCGCTATATCAGGGCCGAACTTTGGAGTCTTGCATGACCGACCCGATCACCTCCGACAAAGTCCCCGTCACGGTCCTGACCGGCTATCTCGGGGCCGGCAAGACGACGCTGCTCAACCGCATTTTGTCGGAGCCGCATGGGCAGAAATACGCGGTCATCGTCAACGAGTTCGGCGAGATCGGCATCGACAATGACCTGATCGTCGACGCCGACGAGGAAATCTTCGAGATGAACAACGGCTGCATCTGCTGCACGGTGCGCGGCGATCTCATTCGTATCATCCAAGGCTTGATGCGGCGCAAAGGCAAATTCGACGCCATCATCGTCGAGACCACGGGGCTTGCCGACCCGGCGCCGGTCGCCCAGACCTTTTTCGTGGACCCGGAGATCGGCCGCAAGGCGAAGCTCGACGCCATCATCACGGTCGCTGATGCCAAATGGCTCAAGGACCGGCTGCGCGATGCGCCAGAGGCCAAGAATCAGATCGCGTTCGCCGACGTGATCCTTGTCAACAAGACGGACCTCGTCGGCGCCGCGGACCTGCGGGAGATCGAAGCGCGCATCCGCGCCATTAATCCGTACGCGACGCTCCACCTGACGCAGCGCTGTGCGGTGCCGCTCACCGAGGTGCTGCACCGCAATGCCTTCGACCTCGACCGCATCCTCGATGTCGAGCCAAAGTTCCTGGAGGCGGACGACAGTCACGATCATCATCACCACGATCATGCCGATGGCCACAACCATGATCATGGCGGGCTCAAGCATTATCACGACGAGGATATGCAGTCGCTGTCGCTCAAAACCGACCAGGCGCTCGATCCGGACAAGTTCTTTCCTTGGATCCAGAATCTGGTGGCTCAGGAGGGTCAAAATATTCTCCGCTCCAAAGGCATCCTGGCGTTCAAGGACGACCCCAAGCGCTTTGCCTTCCAGGGCGTCCATATGATGCTGGATGGAGACCATCAGCGCGACTGGCGCGAAAGCGAAAAGCGCGAAAGCCGCATCATATTCATCGGCCGCGAATTGCCGGAGGGCATGATCCGCAAGGGCTTCGAGGAATGCGCGGCGTGATCGCTATTCTCGCCGGCGGCTCAAGCGTTGGCCATGGCTGCCACTAACAAGCCCTCCGTCGCCGATCGCACGCGGCCGATCGCGGCGGGAGCGGCCGTGGTCGGGGCGTATTTTCTCGCCGACACCGCCGTATTCGTGCTTGGCGACGAAGCGCTGCTGTTTGTAGCGGGGAACGGCGATCCTCAACGTGTCGTGGTTCACGGCGGCGGCATCCTGGCGGCGGCGAGCGACGGCGAACGTATCGTGACGGCCGGCGACGACGGCAAGGTCGTGGCCACCAAGGTCGATATGGCGACGGCGACGATTGCCGCCGATCCCAAGCATCGCTGGATCGATCACGTGGCCCTCGCCCCGGATGGTACGGTCGGCTGGTCAGCCGGGAAAGACGCGTTCGTGCAACCCCGCAAGGGCGAGCCGCGCAAGCTCGAAGCGCCGTCGACGGTCGGCGGGCTTGCCTTTGCGCCCAAAGGCCGGCGGCTTGCAATCGCGCATTACCACGGCGTGACGCTGTGGTTTCCAAATGCCGCCGAGGCCACGCCCGAGCGGCTGGAGTGGAAGGGCTCCCACCTCGACGTCGCCTTCAGCCCGGACGGACGCTATCTGGTCACCGCCATGCAGGAACCGACGCTCCACGGCTGGCGGCTGGTCGACGGCAAGCACATGCGCATGTCCGGCTACGCCGCCAAGGTGCGCACGATGGCTTGGACCGCCGGCGGCAAGGGTCTGGCAACATCCGGAGCGCCCCAGCTCATCGTCTGGCCGTTCCACGGCAAGGACGGCCCGATGGGAAAAGAGCCGCTCATGCTGGCGCCCGCCGAGCATCAGGTCAGCACCGTGGCCTGCCATCCGCAAAAGGATGTGATTGCGGCCGGCTACGAAGACGGCTTGGTGCTTCTGATCCGGACGGCGGACGGCGCCGAGGTGCTGGCGCGCCGCCCCGGCGGATCGCCCGTCTCCGCCTTGGCCTGGAATGCGAAAGGCACGGCGCTGGCCTTCGGGACCGAGGACGGCGAAGCGGGCATAGTCGGTCTGGCCTGAGGGACAAGGCTCAAGAACGGGTTCCGGGCGGGCAACCCTTCGACTTTAGTTCGTCGTCGAACGCCTTCGAAGATTGCGGTGCCGTGGTCTGCTCCAGAGCGGCGATGTCTGCGTCCGTGAAGTCTTCAAGCCCCAGGACGAGCCGATCGCGTTGCTTGAGGCGGCGATACTCTTCAGCCGAGATCATCACTGTATGTTTCATATCCGTTGCGCATGACGGGGTTACCTACGAGGGCCATGTCAACAAAGCGGGGTCGGCGCGTCAACAGCATCCGAGGACGCTGGTTACTACTTCAAGTAGCGCTGGGTTGCGACGCCATGACGCGGGAACAGCCGCATTTCGACCTTAGCCGATTCCCACATCCCGAAAACGAGTCACGTTCAGGGAGAGGATGCTATGCCTCGATTTGGGAATTTGCCTCTTGGCCGGGCCGCCCTGTTGGTCGGCCTTGCTGCTACACTTGCGGTTGTGGGGTCGACCACCTCGATCGTGACGCCGGCACATGCGCAGGCGAGCGTGTCGGTCACGGCCGACTTCCGTATAGCGCTCGAACCTTATGGCGGCTGGCGCCACCACCGGCGCTTCGGCGATGTGTGGGTCCCGGCCAATCGGGCACGTGATTGGCGTCCCTACACGGTCGGTCACTGGGTCTACACGAATGACTACGGCTGGTATTGGGTCACCGATGATCAGGAGGCCGATTGGGGTTGGATCACCTATCACTATGGACGCTGGTATCGTGACGCCGATTACGGCTGGTTCTGGATTCCGAATGACGTGTGGGGTCCGGCATGGGTCGATTGGCGCTACGGCGATCAATATGTCGGATGGGCGCCCGAACCGCCCGACGAGATCGTCGTCGAAGTGCAGGATGAGCCGGCATACTGGTGCTTCGTGGGCGCCGGGGACTTGATCGCGCCGAGCATTGCTGCGGTATTGCTGCCGTTCGACCGGCGTGCGGAATTTTTCCGTCGCACCGCGCTGGTGAACCGCCCGGTGATGATGCGCGGGCCTGATCGGCACTTCGCCGTCAATCCAGGGATTCCGCCCGGCAACATAGCCGCCATTCGGGGCCGACCGCTGCCGACCTATCAGGTTCGCCCGCGCCTGCTGGCCGGCACCGCGGCACTGCCGGGCGCGGTCCAGGTCCGCGCGGCAGATCTGCGCCGCGACCGCGAAGGCGGCAATCGGCCGGCAGCCCGCGAGCGTGTCGCGACGCGGGATATCATCCGATCGTCAAGCACCATCAGGCCGACCCACGCAGCGCCACAGCCGCAGCCGCTGGGGCGGGGCGAAGTCGGTCGCCTCGGCGCAACGCCGCCGCGTGCCGCGCGCAACGCCGCCGTGGAGCACGGCACTGCGCAGCGCGCGCCGGAAACGCCGTCAGCGCAGCGGCAGCAAGGCGAGCAACGCCAGACTGCAGCACCGCAAGCGGGACGGGAGGCCGAACGGCGCCGGGGCAACATCACGCCGCCGAATGCACCGCCGCCGACCGCACAGGCACCTGCGGGGCCGCGCGAGGGCCGCGTCGACCAGCGGGCCGGTGGGCGTGAGCGCAATCAGCCGCTGAGCGCGATTGAGCGGCGCTCGCGGGAGCGAACGCCGGTCGCCCATGCTCCGTCCGGGAATCAGAGCATCGTGCAACGCCGGCCGGAAGCTCGGCCACCTGCGAACCGACCGTCCGCGGTTGTGACGCGGCCGCAGGTGAATCGCCCACCGGCCGTTGCGGCACGACCGCAGGTGAACCGGCCACCTGCGGCGCAGCCGCCCGTTAACCGACCTCCGGCCTTCGTTGCGAGACCAGCAGCTCCGCGGCCGGCGCCACCTCCGGCGGCTTTCGCCCGTCCAGCTCCTCCGCCAGCTGCGGCGCGACCAGCGCCACCTCCGGCAGCTTTCGCCCGTCCGGCTCCTCCGCCAGCTGCGGCACGTCCGGCCACCGTGGGGGCGGCACCGCACAGCGGCCCGGGCCCAAAGAGACCTCAATGAGTTTTGACAGCGCCTGACCTGTTCAAACTGCGCACGGGCGGCCGTAGCGCCGCCCGTTTTTCGGCCCAGCAGGATCACTTCAGCGCTTCGCACTCGACGTCTGAGGTCGAATATTGAGTCGGATTCCTGACAGTCCGGCTGGCGCCATTTGAGCAAAACGAAATACCCCTAAAAAATGGCGTCGAATCAATGGATTGTACGTACCCCAAGTAAGAGCGCGTAAAAGATTGAACGTTGGTACGACTCACCCCACCAACACATTCCGAAACTGCCACGGATCTACCGGATCGATGTTTTCCGGAAACAGCCCGGGCCGGCCCGTCAGCGGCGTCCAGTCCGTGTAGGTTCCGATCACCGGGCCGAGGTAGGGCCGCTGGATTTCGAGGCAGCGGCGGAAATCCATTTCGTCGGCCTCCACAATGCCGCGGTCCGGATTTTCCAACACCCACACCATTCCGGCGAGCACCGCCGAAGTCACCTGCAGGCCGGTGGCGTTCTGGTAGGGGGCGAGCTGCCGCGTTTCCTCCACGGAAAGCTGGGAGCCATACCAATAGGCGTTCTTGGCATGGCCGTAGAGGAGCACTCCGAGTTCGTCGATGCCGTCGACAATCTCGTGCTCGTCGAGGATGTGATGGTCGTCCTGAACGACGCCGGCCCGGCCGAACAACTCATGCAGCGACAGCACCGCGTCGTTGCACGGGTGGTAAGCGTAGTGGCAGGTCGGCCGGTACATGACCCTGCCACCCTCACGCACCGTGAAGTAGTCGGCGATCGAGATCGATTCGTTGTGGGTGACCAGGAAGCCGTATTGAGCCCGCGGGGTCGGGGTCCATGACCGCACCCGGGTGTTGGCGCCGGGCTGCAGCAAGTAGATGGCGGCCTCACAGCCGGCGGAGTGGCGCCGGCCGTTGTCCGGCATCCAGTTCTCGTGGGTGCCCCAGCCGAGTTCCGCCGGCTGCATGCCCTCGGAGAGAAAACCCTCGATGGACCACGTGTTGACGAAGACGTTGGGCGGCTTTGGGTAGCGGGCTCGCTGGGTGTCGCGCTCGGCGATGTGGATACCCTTGACGCCTAACGTCATGGCGAGCCGGCCCCAGTCCTCGCGGGACTTAGGCTCGCTCGCCTTGACGCCGAGATCGTGAGCGATATCGAGGAGCGCCTGCTTGACGAACCACGACACCATGCCGGGATTCGCCCCGCAGCACGACACTGCCGTGATGCCGCCAGGGCTGCGCCGACGAGCGTCCAAGAGTGTTTCGCGCAACGCGTAGTTGGA
>WNFF01009977.1_pt1 | contig 12225 bp, 10 predicted proteins | sample 5400441 | NCBI WGS metagenome assembly WNFF01 (sample SAMN13153345, study PRJNA577476) | soil metagenome | isolation source: 120 cm saprolite under Douglas fir tree site 2 hole 3 replicate 1 | place: USA:California | collected 2015-04-18
CCATCTCGTCGGCCAGCAGCCGTCGCACCGTGACCTCCACGGCGGTATCCGAGCAGGTGATGCAGACATCACCGTCACAGTGCTGCCCGCTCGCCTGCGGGGCGCTCATGCGACCACTCCGGGAGCAAGCACGCCCGGCTGCTCGAAGAACACGTGCACCAGCTCCCACAGCACGTGGTAAGTGGTCACGTGCAGCTCCTTGACCACCCGGGGATCGGTAGCGGCCGCGACCAGGAGGTGATCGACCGCCTTGCTGGCCGCTATCCGGCCGCCGTCCCCGCCCACTAGGGCGATCGTCAGCAGGCCCAGGTCCCTGGCCGCCTCGAGCCCGGCCAGCACGCTGGCACTATTGCCGTCGGCGCAGATTCCGAGGGCGATGTCGGCGGGGTCGGCGAGGAAACGGATCTGGTGAGAGAAGATCGCGGCCACGCCGTCCCGCTCGGCTATCCCGGTGACGGTGGCCACGTCGGTGGTGAGCGAGATAGCCGGCAGCGCGCGTTTGCCGACGATGACTGGGTGGACGAATTCCACCGCGACATGCTGCGCGTCGGTGCTCGGCCCGCCGACGCCGAACACCAAGAGCTTGCCGCCACGGTGGAACCGCACGGCCATGGCATGACACGCCGCAGCGACCGCGTCCGCCTGCCCGGCCAGATCTTGGGTGGGCCCGCTCCGCCGCTCGAACAGGCGGCGGGCCTCAGCGCCGTCGTGGGCAGCTTGCTCCGGCCCGCTCACCGTTCGCGGTGTGTCCAAGTCACTAGCCTCCTCGTACTGTCATGACAGCACCGTAGGACACTCCTGTATGGGCGTCCAGTAGCCGGCCGGACACTTCTGTCGCGTCGGCCAGGTGGAACGAGTCTCAGATGGGCTCGACCCTAGGGTAGACAGGCTCCCACATGGCCTGGCGCACCTGCTCGGCAGGACTATCGAGCCGCGCGTCCGACAGTCCCTCGGCCTGCGCGGCCCGGGCGACGGCGACCGCGACCGCGGCGGACACGTCGCGCAGGCTGGTGACCGGGGGCAGCACGGCGGCGCCCGGCGCGGCGGCGTCGGAGAGGTCGGCCAGCGCGTTGGCCGCGGCGGCCAGCATGCCGTCGCTGACGCGGCGGGCCCGGGAGACGGTGACCCCGAGGCCGAGGCCGGGGAAGATGAGCGCGTTGTTGGCCTGGGCGATCTGGTAGACGGTGCCGTCATGTTCCACCGGCGGGAACGGGCTGCCGGTCGCGATGAGCGCCCGCCCGCCGGTCCAGGCGATCAGGTCGGCGGGCTGGGCCTCGGAGTGCGAGGTCGGGTTGGACAGCGGCATAATGACCGGCCGGGCGGTGTGCGCCGCCATCTCGGTGATGATCGCCTCGGAGAAGACGCCGGGCTGGGTCGAGGTCCCGATCAGCATGCTGGGGCGGCTGCGGGCCACCACCTCGGCCAGGTCGATGCGGCCGTCGGCGTCGCGCCGCCAGCTGCTGACCTCTGCGACCGACCGGGCGTAGGGAACCTGGAAATCCCGTAGCGTCCCTGGGTAGTCGCTGCTGAGCAGGCCCTTGCTGCCCAGCGCGTAGAACCGTCCTGTGGCCTGGCCGGGGCTGAGTCCCTCGGAGATCATGACCTGCCGCAGCGCGTCCGCGATCCCGATCCCGGCGGTGCCCGCGCCGTGGATCACCACCGTCTGATCGCTCATCCGGGTCCCGGTGGCCCGGACCGCGCACAGCGCGGCGGCCAGCACCACGGCGGCGGTGCCCTGGATGTCGTCGTTGAAGGTGCAGCAGGTCCCGGCGTACTTGGTCAGGATGCGGTGGGCGTTGGCGGCGCCGAAGTCCTCCCAGTGCAGCATCGCGTTCGGGAACAGCCGGGTGGCGGTGGTGACATAGGCGTCGATCAGCTCGTCATACCGCTCGCCCCGCACCCGCGGATGCCGGCTGCCGAGGTACATCTCCTCGGCCAGCAGGGCCGCGTTGTCGGTCCCGGCATCCAGCACGACCGGGATGACCCGGCGCGGATGCAGGCCCGCCGCGGCGACATAGACGGCCAGCTTCCCGACCGCGATCGCGATGCCGCCGACCCCCCAGTCGCCGATGCCCAGGATGCCCTCGGAGTCAGTGGCCACGATCAGGTCCACGTCGTCGGGTCCCAGCCCGTAATTGCGGAAGGCCGTCTCGATCTGGCCGGGATGATCCACCGACAGGTACACCCCGCGCGGACGGCCGAACTCCAGGCTGTACCGCTCGATCGCCGTGCCCACCGTCGGGGTGTACACGATCGGCAGCATCTCGGCGATGTGCTCAGTCAGCAGCCGGTAGAACAGCACCTCATTGCGGTCCCGCAGGTTGCCCAGGTACAGGTTCTTGGCCAGGTCATCGGGCTGGCGCAGGTACTGCGCGTAGACCCGCCGCAGCTGCCCCTCGATCGTCGAGACGCCATCGGGCAGCAATCCGGTCAGCCCGAGCGCCTCCCGTTCGGCCAGCGTGAACGCGGTACCCCGGTTCAGCATCGGCGAGTACAGCACCGAGCTGCCCCGCAGCCTGACCCGCGCCACCATGCCCTCAGCCGTCCAGGCGAGCTCAAACGGACGCTCCGACATCACATCACCTCGAGTCCCGGCTAACGTGCGTGCGTGTGCCAAGAACTAGCACAGGAGAGATCTTTTTTTCGCCGAACGAGCCGCGGTGCTTGTTCGCGATCAAGCTGTCACGCGGCGTCCGGTGAGACCCCATCGTCGTGCTCTCGCCCGGGCCCGCGGTTTGCGGATTCGCACGGCCGGTGATGCAATGATTACGGCGATGAGGCTCGCCGCCGCTGCGGGTTACCCGCTATGGCCTCTGCCTGCGAACCGGTACAGGTGCGGACGGAGGCTGGGCATGGGCGGTGAGCCGTCGATGGAAGAGTGGGAGCAGACCTTCGGCGCGGATCTGCTGCGCCATCTGATCCCGGCCGGACTGTCCAGCCGGGTACGGGCGCCGGCCGACGTGAACGACCTGCCGGCAGGCGCGCAGGCCGACCTGTCCGCCAGCATCGGCCGCTACGGCCTGGAGGACCTGCTGATGGTGCCGGCCGCCGCGCAGACAAATGGCTGGCTGCGGCGCCGTTGCCAATACACCCCGCCGTGCGTCCTGGGGGTGGGGGAGCGGGCCGCGGCCCTGTGGGTGCAGGCGCCGCCCGCGCCGGGTATCCGGGCCCTGGTGCCGCTCGGCGAGATCGCCACGATTGCCCGGCTGGCCAGCGGGACGCGCCGGCAGCTGCTGGTCACCGGCCAGACGGGCCGGCTGCCGGTCCGGTATGACGTGGCCGGCGATGCCTTGATAGATACCGTGATCCGCCGCCTGCGCCGGCGCGCCGCGGGCGCTCCCGCCCCGGTTCCAGCCGATCACGTGCGGTCCCTTTTTGCCACCCGCGGGCGCCCTGGGTGCGATCCTGCGGTCTTGTGGCTCGATCCAGACGACGACATCGCGACCGCCGGCTGGTGCGGATCCGCCAGCCGCGGCACCTGCCTGGTCGCCGTCACCCCGTGGGAGCTGGTCATCCTGCGGTCGGGGCGAGTGGCCAGCCGGCGTGGCCGGCTCACCGATTCGCTGTATGTCCCGCGTCGCGCGATCCAGAACGCCAGCATCCGGTCGGGGTCGCTGCTGCTGCGCAGCGCCGGGCTGGACCTGGTCGTCCGGCTGAGATCCAGGAGGACCGCCGCGACGGCCTCGGCGTGGCTGGGGCAAGCGCTCGGCGATCACGACCACAGCGGCACTAGCTCCTGACCGCGACGACGACAATGGCCAGCGCCGCGGCGATGAGCCCAGCCGTGACCCAGGGCAATGCGGCCGCTCCGGCGCCGTCCAGGACGAGCCTGGCCGCCATCCGCGCCCCGCCCCGATGAAGACGGGGACCATCCGCTCAGGCGAAAGTAGACCCCACCCGCCCCACCAACCCCACCGTTCCCCCTCGCCGACGTTTAATCCCCGCCGCCCGAGCCCTCGTTCTTTGATCGCGAAAACTCGGCGTCTCGACGAGACGCTTTCTTTACGTGATCATGGGCGCGCCCTGCCGCGCGCCTGGCGAATGCGCATCCCAGGGCCTGGTCGTTTCGAGCAGGCAGGCGATCGGCCCGGCGTTACAGCACCGCGCCAGCGAGCAGCCCGATCTGATCGGGCGAGGACGTGGTCGGGACGAAGATGAGCTCGTCACAGCCGACTGACGCGAATGCGGCGGCGTAGTCTTTCGTCGTCTCGGGGCTGATGGCGGCGCCCGCTGCGATCTGCTTCGCGATGTCGCCCATCCAGGCGTAGTAGTGCAGGAGGTAGTTATCCGCCTGGTTGCGGGCATTGGGCCCGAGCGCGAAGTAGGCGAGCGAGAGCTTGCGCGGCTTTCCCGGCCGGCCCGCCTCTTGCCAGGCCTGGTCGACGCCGGCCGCGGCCTGCGCGAACATGTCGGGCGTGCCGCCGCCCATGATCCAGCCGTCGCCGAGCAGGGCCACCCGGCGGAAGCTGGCCTCGGCCATGCCGCCGAGGATGAGCTCCGGGCCGCCGCGCCGCACCGGCTCCGGCCCGATCGCGCCCGCGTAACCGCGGCGCTCGCCGGACCAGATCCGCTTCATCTCGGTCAGCTGCTCGTCCAGGCGTCGTCCCTTGCCGGTCGTCGGCAGCGCGCTGGCGGTGAAGTCGTCTTCGCGCCCGCCCAGGCCGAGGCCGAGCACCAGGCGCCCGCCGGAGAGCCGGTCGAGCGAGGCCGCCTGCTTGGCGAACAGCGCGGAGTTGGTGTACAGCGGCGCCAGCAGCACGCTGGTGGTTAGCCGGATCCGGCTGGTGACGGCGGCGGCGGCGGACAGGGCGACTAGTTCCTCGTAGTTCGGGTACACGAGCCGGCCGATCGTGCCCAGGGTGCTGAACCCGGCTTCCTCCGCGTTCTTGGCCCAGTCGATCAGCCTCCTGCCTTCGGTCCCCGGCACCGTGTTGGGCAGGCCGATTCCGATGTCCACGCAGTACCTCCGCTGGCGTCAGCGTCGAACGGTTCCGTCGGGTTTCCGTTCAATCCAAGCACGCTGGTCCCGTCCCGACCGTGCCGGGTAGTGCCTGCGGCCGCGCCCCTTAGGAGCCGGCTGGATACCACCGGCTGACGGTCAGGCGCGAGAACCCGGAGGTGGCGTCGATGTCGAACCGGGACGTGGCGGTGGCCCAGCCGGGCGGCGTCAGCACCGTCCCGCCCGCGACCCCGGTCAGGTTCTGGTCATCAACCGACACGTAGGAGGCCCCGCCGCCCACGGTCACCTGGGCCGGCACGCCGCCGGGCAGGCTGAGCAGGAACTGGGTCACCCCGCCCGCGAGCAGCAAGGGCAGGGTCCCGGCGGGCCGGGGCAGCCGCACGTCCAGGACGTCGGAACCCGCCGTGACGGCGAGCCCGCCGACCTTGCCGCCGCGCAGGTCGGTGACCTTGAGCGCGGCGCTGGCCCGGCCGGCGGTGGACAGGGACACGACGTGAGACGGGGAGGACGCCGTGAGGGCGAGGGCCGTGTCGCCGGCCGCCACGGCCACCACGGTGGCCACGACCGCGGTGAGGACGCGCCCCCGGGTGAACAAGCCCGACATACCGCGCACGGTTTCCCCCTTAGGGCGTCGCGGCTGCCCCGGAGCGAGAGGCGAGGGTGATGACAGAAAACGTTCAGATGTTGCCGCGGGCCATGCCGATCAGGCGGTCAAGCACGGCCCCGTCGCTGACCCGCAGGCCGTCGTGCTCGTACTCGCTGGTCACCCAGGCCTGAAGGCCGCGGATGGCCTGGGCCGTCTGCATCGATAGTTCGCGGTCCACATACATGTCGTGGTAGTAGACCGCGGCGGCCACCGGCACATGGTTAGCCGCGAGCCGCGACGGGTCGTACAGGGGCGGCCAGTCGTCGCGTTCGGCCAGGATGTCGGCGGCCTCGCGCAGCGGGCGCAGCACCGGGTCGGCGTCGATCATCCACGGGTAGATCATCTCGCCGGTGAAATACAGGGGAGCGCCCCCTGGGGCCTCGTCGATGGCCGGGCCCGGATCGAACTCCCCGAACTCCGCCCTGATGCGCTGGGCGGACCACCGGGTCGCGCATCCCTGGGCGTACCCCGCCTCGTGCAGCAGCGCGTAGAGCGGCCCGGCGGCGAAGGTGAGCTCCTTCATGACCGCGTACAGGAAGGCGTCGGAAAGCTCGTCGTCCGCGAACGGGTTCTCCAGCAGGTAGTGCAGCGAGTGGCTGCCCGAGCTCTGGCCGAGCATGGCCCCCAGCGACTGGAACGCCTGCACGGAAAGCGGTCCGCCGTCCGGCAGCCGGACGTCGTGGTCCGCCAGGTACCTGGCGATCCGCCGCGCCCGCTCCGCGTCGTCCGGGTACCGCTCGTAGTGCGCGGCGTTCTTGGCGGCCACCGTGCGGTAGGTCTGCCGGTAGACGTCGTCGGCGGTCACGGTGAGGCCGGGCAGCCCGCCGGTGATGAACGCCTCCCGGATGCCGTGTGGCGCGAACGATAGGTAGGTGACCGTGCACATGCCGCCGAAACTCTGCCCAAGTACGCTCCATGGCTGATCGGTCAGCTCGCGCCTGATCAGTTCGGCGTCGAGCACGATGCTGCCGGCGCGGAAGTGCGTCAGGTAGTCGGCCTGGGCCTGGGCCGGGTTCCCGGGTGCCTTGGCGCCGAGCCGGGCCAGGGTCCGCCGGTTCGCGGGGGAGGACCGGCCGGTGCCGCGCTGGTCGAGCAGCAGCACCCGGTAGTCGTGCAACGCCCGGTCCAGCCAGGACTCCCGGCCGGCCGGCCGCGGCGCCCCGAACCCCGGTCCGCCCTGCAGGAAGAGCAGCCAGGGCAGATCCGCATCGGCCTTGTCGGCGGCGACGACCTCCCGGGCGAACACCTCGATCTGCTCGCCGTCCGGCCGCTGGTGGTCCAGCGGGACGCCGAAGAACCGGTCGGTCAGCACGGTGCCTGGCTGGCGGACGCTGGTCACGGTCCGACGTTACCGTGCTGGCGCCTTGAGTAGGGTCGTGGCCATGGGAAGGGTTATCCGGCCCGTCAGCGTGGCCGAGCGGCGGGCCCGGCTAGCAGTCCGGCACCACCTGGCGCCGGGGACGCGGGCCGTGACCGTAGCAGCCGCGACGGCAGACATGATCGGGCTGCACGGCACCGACCCCGCGTCGGTCTACCTGGCCGCGTGGGCCCGGACCAGCTCTGCCGACCAGGCGGCGATCGAACACGCGCTGTACACCGAACGCACGTTGGTGCGGATGCTCGGCATGCGCCGGACGGTGTTCGTGGTGCCGGCCGACCTGGCGCCGGTGATCCAGGCGGCCTGCACCGACCAGATCGCCGAGCGGATGCGGCGGGACCTGGCCCGGCGGGTGCAGGAGTCCGGCATCGCCGCGGACGGGGGGAGCTGGCTCAAGGAGGTGGGCGAGGCCACGGTGCGGGCGCTGGCGGCCCGTGGCACCGCGACCGGCACCGAACTCGCCCAGGACGAGCCGCGGCTGCGCGCCCAGATCATCTACGCCGCGGACAAGAGCTACGGCGGGCCGGTGAACGTCACCACCAGGCTGCTTACGCTGCTGTCGGCCGAGGGGCTCATCGTGCGCGGCCGCCCGCGCGGCGGCTGGACCTCGAGCCAGTTCACCTGGTTCGCCGCCGGGGACCAGCCGCGGCTGCCGGCCGCCGCCGCGCGGACCGAGCTGGCGCGCCGGTGGCTGCTCGCGTTCGGCCCGGCCCGGGCCGCCGACCTGCAGTGGTGGACCGGCTGGACGGCCGGGCAGGTCAAGCAGGCGCTGGGCCAGCTGGAGGTCACCGAGGTGGACCTGGACGGGGCGCCAGGCGTCATGCTCGCCGCCGACGAGCCGACCGTCCGCCTGCTCGAGGACATCGGCGCCGAGGGCTCCGCCGCGCTCGCCGCCGAGGCGCAGCGGCTCCGCGAACGGATCGGGGCAGACCCGCGAACCAGGATCACCCCGCGTTTCCGCACCCCGCTGGAACGCGAGCTAGCGACCTGAGCCCGCGCCGACCCGCGCGGACACCATGCGCCCATCAGGCACCACCCTGGGCGTAGCACAACGTCGAACCGTGCCCGCTGCCCGAGCTTTCCGGTCGCGAAGAGCTCGAGCCGGTCGCCCTCGGCATGGGTGATGCGGGCCGAACGTACCGTGCTGAGACAACGCGGCAATTCCCGTTCCAGGTCCGACGCCACCGCCCACACCTGCTCCACCGGGGCGGGCAGCACGATCTCGGCGACGTAGACGGGAAAGCGTACGGTTTCGGCCAGCACCCACAGCCTTCGCACCGGGTCCAGCTCGGCCACCGGCCAGTTTTCAGTCATGATTCCCAAGCCTTTCGGAAACCGCGTCTGGCCCGGAACAGCCGAGAGCGCACGGTCCCGGGCGGTACCGACAGGATCCGGCTGGCCTGGAGTTCATCGAGTTCCTCGATGTCACGCAGGACGAGCACCGCCCGGTGCTCTGGCGTGAGCCGTGCGAGCGTGTCGGTGATGTCGACAGCCAGCTCCGGGTCACCTGGCGCGCCGATCTCCTCGACTGGCAGTGCGGAGATCTTCACCGTGTTACGCGCGATCCGGACTGCCTCGCGGACCGCGATCACGCGCGCCCAGCCGAACAGCGCGGCAGGCTCCTTGAGTCCCCTGATGCCGCGCAGGATCGTGATCAACGCCTCCTGCGCGGCATCGGGGCCGTCCTGTAGGGCGATGGGACCGCAGATCCGTCCGACATAGGGCGCGAGGATTTCCATCAACTCGCCAAGTGCCATCGGATCCCCGCGCTGAGCAGCGCGGACCAGGGCTGGGTCAGCTTCCGCATGCCCGGCCATGGTGGATGTCTCAGCTCCCTGTCATCGCGCCGTCGAGCACGGCACGACTCCTTAGTATCAGCATCTGCCGAAGTGCTCGCGCGCCGCGGCCGCCACGATTCTGGGAGCGGTCTCGGCGAGCAGATGCCATCCAGGCACGATCGCGATCTCAAGGTCGCCGGCGTGATCGGCCAGGTACTTGCCTGGCGCCGGGCGCGATACCGGATCCTTCTCACCGGCCAGAATCAAGGTTGGAACGGCAAGATGGCTGCGGCGGTGACTGCGGAGCACGAGCGCGGGGATGTCACGCACCACGAACTGCCACAACATCTGCTGGATCGCCCTCGACCCCGATCTTGTACTGCTCGCCTGGACGAACTCCTCCAGTTCGGCCGGATCCCATTGGCCTGACGGACCCGCCCATCGCCGAAGCAGGAACCTGGTGAACCCTGGCCAGTGACGCAGCACTAGGCGTCCGGCACCCGGATACTCCCAGAACGCCGTGTACCAGAACCGCCATGCGTTCCGTACCAGCCTGGCGCGCCCGGGCCAGGGGTGCGAGGTGTTCACGGCCAGGAACCCGCTGAACCGCTCGGGTGCGGAAAGGCAAAGCGCGAATCCGAGCCAGCCGCCGTTCTCGTGCCCGATCAAGCGGACTCGCTTGAGGCCAAGGGCGTCCATTACGGCCAGGATGTCCCGCACCTGCTCCCGCATGCCGTATCCGCGCCGGGTTGCCTCGGACCACCCGCAGCCACGCAGGTCGACGCAGAACAGCTGATACTCACCGGCAAGCTCGGGTATGACCTTGCGCCAGGCATACCAGTGCTGCGGAAGGCCGTGCAACAGCACGACCGGATCGCCGGCACCGGCCTGGGCAACCTGGTCAACCGCGTGGTCGCCATGATCGGCCGGTACCGGGACGGGCGGAATCGGCCGATCGCCCGGGCCGGCGCCCATCTGGGCATCGCCCTGTAGTGCGGAAAGAGATGTCATCGTGGCTCCTGGTGGCGTGCTGGCGAACGAAGGTGGTCGGAAGGTAAGAGGCTGCGCAGAACCAGGCCACTCCTGTGATACGCGTCACAGAGCTAGCCAGCTGAACCCGGGGCCGCCAACGCCAGGCGCCGGAATACCGGGGACGGCGCCGGAAGCCGGCGATCGCGCGGTGTGCACTGACTGGTGATTCGGGCGGCCGCGTCGGGCAGGAACGGCGTGAGCTCCCGGCCGAGCGCCGAACACGCCCCGATCAGCGCGGAGAGGACGGCGTCGAGCCGCGCCCCGGCCGCGACGTCCCCGGCGCGCTCCGCCTTGGCCAGCTCCCAGGGCCGGACGCGGTTGATGAACCGGTTCGCCTCATCCGCGATCGCCCACACCGCCGCCGTGGCCTGCCGGAAATCGAACTCATCCAGCGCCGCGCCGACCAGGTCGCCGGCCTGCCGCAGCGCCGCGTCGAGGTCCTCCCCGCCCGGCGGCACCGGCGCCAACCCAGTTACCCCGGACAGGTCAGGGATCCGCCCGTCCCGGTACCGGCCGATCATGGCGACCACGCGGTTGACCAGGTTGCCCAGGCCGTTGGCGAGTTCGTCGTCGGCCCGGGCGATCAGCCGCCCGACGGTGAAGTCGGCGTCGCCCACCCGCGGCACCTCGCGCAGCAGCCACCAGCGCACCGCGTCGGCGCCATACTCGGCGGCCAGCGCGGCCGGCTCCCAGGCGGCCGCCGCCCCGGAAGCACCGGCGGACTTGCTGATCTTCCGGCCGCCCGCGGTCAGGTAGTCGTGCACGAAGATGCCGGTGGGCAGCGGCTGCCCCGACGACAGCAGCATGGCCGGCCAGTAGACGGCGTGGAACCGCAGCACGCCCTTGCCGAGCAGGTGAAGGCGGCTGCTCTTTTTTTCCGGGGCGTCGCTGGCCCACCACTGCCGGTAAGCCTCGCCGCCATCGTTCCCAGGGTTGTTCGCAGAACCGTAGCCGAGCGCGGTGACGTAGTTGCACAGCGCGTCAAACCAGACGTAGATCACCTGGGTGGGGTCGCCGGGCACGGGAATGCCCCAGCCGCCAGCCCGTTCGGCGGGCCGCGACACCGAGAAATCCTCCAGGCCGCCGTCGATGAACGCGAGCACCTCGTTGCGGCGCCCGGCGGGCTCGATGCACAGCCGTCCGGTGGTGATCGCCTCGCGCAGCGGCCCGGCGTACCGGGACAGCCGGAAGAACCAGTTCTCCTCGGTGACCTGCTGCGGCACGGTATCGTGCTCGGGGCAGCGCCCGTCGCGCAGTTCGGCGGGCGTGTAGAACTGCTCGCAGCCGGTGCAGTACAGGCCCTCGTACCGCTGGCGGTACAGGTCGCCGGCGTCGGCGCAGGCCCGCCAGAACCGCTCGACGCCGGGCCGGTGCCTGGGGTCGCGGCTGGTGCGGATGACGTCGTCGACGGTCAGCGACAGCGCGTCGCCCAACGCCAGGAACGCCTCGGCGTTGCGGTCGACGAACTCCCGGATCTCGACCCCGGCCGCCTCCGCGGCGAGCACGTTCTTCAGCGAGTTGTCGTCGGTGCCGGCCTGGAACCTGACGGCATCCCCGCGCCCGCGGCGGTGACGGGCCAGCACGTCGGCCTGCACGAGCTCGAGCGCGAACCCGATGTGCGGGCGCGCGTTCACGTAGGGAATCGTGGTGGTGACATAGGTATGCGGCGCGGTCATCGCAGCCTCCTCAGATCAGGGGGCTCCGAGCGCTGAAACAGATCGAGGCCCCGTCGCAGGGCCTCGGAAACAAACGTCCGGACGCGTCAGCGGCCCCGCGCGCGGGGCATCATCACCTGTCGTCCGTAACCGTTCATGCCATCAATCGTACCGCCCCCGATCCAGGCGCCAGCATGATCACTCGATAGGTTGGGCCGGTGCGGCTAGGCGTAAACGTCCCGAACTTCGGTCCAGGCACCAATCCGGACGTGCTGCGGCGCTGGGCCCTGACGGTGGAGGGCCTCGGCTTCGACCTGCTGATGATGTCCGATCACATCGCGGTGACACCCGACGTCGCGCAGGAGTACCCAGCGCCGTTCTACGAGCCGTTCATCACGCTGTCCTGGCTGGCGGGCATCACCCGCCGGGTGCGGCTCGGCACCACGGTGCTCATCGTGCCCTACCGGCATCCCTTGCTGATCGCCAGGATGGCCGCCAACCTCAACGACCTTAGCGGCGGGCGGCTGGTCCTCGGCGTCGGCGTCGGCTGGGCCCGGCAGGAGTTCGACGCGCTCGGGGTCGCCTTCCGCGAGCGCGGTCGGCTGACCGACGAGCACCTTCTCGCCATCCGCGCTGCCTGGCAGGAAGACGGGGACTACCGCAGCGGGCAGATCCCGATCTGGATCGGCGGCAACAGCGATGCGGCGCTGCGCCGGGCCGTCCGCCTGGGCGACGCCTGGCACCCGCTGCGATTCACCCCCGGCTGGATGGCCGCG
>WNFF01009159.1_pt1 | contig 12218 bp, 10 predicted proteins | sample 5400441 | NCBI WGS metagenome assembly WNFF01 (sample SAMN13153345, study PRJNA577476) | soil metagenome | isolation source: 120 cm saprolite under Douglas fir tree site 2 hole 3 replicate 1 | place: USA:California | collected 2015-04-18
TCAAGTCCTCGAATAGACCGTTGTGAGCTGGATAACCTTTTGATCTCCGCTCTGATTCCCGGTTTGGCTGGGGACCTTAATACTCTGGACCTGAACTTCCGTGAATTCCCGGGAGTCCTCGAGAGCGCGCAGGAATTTCGATTCGGCGTCTTCGCTGGTGGCGCCCACGGTGAGTTTGACCTCCACGTGTCCTTCGACTTGCTTTGGCTCGATGCTGACGACGCGCACACCGCCGGGTAGAACGCGCTCCAGATCCATGAACATCTGCGTCCAGTTGAAGCTGCTGGCATCGATGATGCCGTTGATGAAAGCGGCGCGGGCATTCAATTCGGCGATGTCCTTCTGACTGAAATAACGCTCCAGATCGCTGCGCTGCGTCTCAAGCTTGGCCATCTCCTGGCGATTTTTTTCCGCACGGGCGCGCAGCTCTGAGTCGACTTTGCGCGCGGAATAGACGTGCCACCCAAGCCCGATAAAAACAATCCCGGCCACGGTGGCGATAAGCCCGGCCCCTGCCAGGAACCTGCGGTGGGTTTCCAGAGCTTTCGTCGCTAAGTTGAGCCGAATTCTCATTCCCTAATCTGCTCCTACCCTCGGACTTTAGTTTCAGCCACGCTGCAGCATCCAGCCAATCAATCCTTCGAGTTCGCGATCCGCCAGTGAACGGGCGTCGTCTTTGATGCGCCCGGCGGCAACGGCGGAGTGCAACAAAGACGTTACCTGGCAGCGGAACTCTTCTTCAAGCGGCCGGACGAATTCCGGGAGGCGGGATCCCAGTCCGGCGACTCGTACCGAATGAATTCCCTCCTGCCAGGTGTCCTGATAGTAGGCCGCAACGGGGAAGATCTCCTCCAGCAGCATCTGCGGTACGAGATCAAGGCCGTGCGCGGGAAGCTCTGTGCAGCGATAGCCGCAGAGGACACCGTCGCGAACGATCACGGTGGTAAGCGCAGAACCCGATACACGCGCGAGCAAGGTAGGCTTTTCCTCATCGAGAAGCGAAACCGCGGCAAGCGATGAGCTGAGTACGACGCCAGGCCGCAGGCCGACGCTTTCGGCGAGGGATTCGTACTCGCGGATGATGCGCAAGCGCGCAAGCGCGGTCACGACGTCGACGCCGTCTTCCCGCGGCGCCTGGCGCATGTAGGAAATCAGCGTCTCGTCGGCTTCAAAAGGCACGCTTTTCTTCAGCTTCCAGCGCAACATGGGAACGGCTTCCTGCGGCGAACGCGGGAACTCTTCGAAATGTTGGACGAACACGCGAATCACGGGATCCGGCAGGATCATGGCCACGTCTTCATCCCTGCCGCGCAAGCGATCGATGGCGCTTGCTACGGCCGATCGCACCGCCGCAGTGTTAACGATGTTGGTTTCCACAGCAGAAGGGACAATGGCTCCCATCGGCAAGACTTCCACGGCAAACCCGTCGAGAGAACCGGTGCGGCTCCAGCGGGCTGCGGCCACGCGCTCGGCTGAAACTTCGATGGCTAACGGTGGGTGAGGCATGGCGTCGAGCCAGCGCGCCACCTTGCGCACGAACTCGCTCTGGTAAACGCCTTGACGGAATGTCGCGGTACTACTCAACGAACGTCACCTTGTTAATTTCCTTCAACGTGGTGATACCCGCGCGCGTTTTCGCGAGCCCGCTCTCCCGCAGCGTAATCATTCCCTCTTCGCGCGCCACACGCTTGATTTCCGAAGTCGGCCGGCGGTCAATGATCATTTCCCGGATGCGATCCGTCAAGTCGAGCAGCTCGCAAATGGCGGTCCGGCCGTGATAGCCGGTGCCCGAGCACTCCAAGCAGCCAGCGCCCTCGGAAAACACGACATCTGCCCACACCGCCGGGTCCAGACCGGCCTCCTGCAGCTCTCCCGGAGAATATTTTCTCTGTTTTTTGCAATTGGGGCAAATCACGCGGACGAGACGCTGCGCCATAATGCAGTTCAGAGCAGAAACAAAGTTATACGGCTCGACGCCCATGTTGATGAAGCGACCGATGACGTCGGTCACGTTGTTGGCGTGGACAGTGGTGAAAACGAGGTGACCGGTGAGCGCCGATTGAATCGCGATTTGCGCGGTTTCCTGGTCGCGAATTTCGCCGACCATGATCTTGTCGGGGTCGTGGCGCAAAATGGAGCGCAATCCGCGCGCAAACGTCAGGCCTTTTTTCTCGTTCACGGGAATCTGCGTGATGCCGCGGAGCTGGTATTCGACGGGGTCTTCGATGGTGACGATTTTGTCTTCGTCAGTCTTGATCTCGTTGATGGCGGCGTAGAGCGTGGTGGTTTTGCCGGAGCCGGTCGGACCGGTGACCAGGACCATGCCGTAGGGTTCACGGATGTAGCGGCGAAAGCGGCGCGTTTCATCCTGGGAGAAACCGACGACGTCCAGGCTCAAGCTGTGGAACTTTTCTGAAAGCGTTTCCTTGTCGAGTACGCGAAGAACGGCGTCTTCGCCGTGGCTCGCGGGCATGATGGAAACGCGCAAGTCAATGTAACGTCCCTTGTATTTGACGCGGAAGCGGCCGTCCTGTGGAATGCGGCGCTCCGCGATGTCCAGGTCGCTGAGCACTTTGATGCGCGAGAGAACCGTGGAATGCCATTCCTTGGAAATGGGCTGCATGGCATGCTGCAAGACTCCGTCAATGCGGTACTTGACGGCGACTTCGGTATCGCGCGCTTCGATGTGGATGTCGCTGGCGCGGCGTTCGAGCGCGGTAAAAATAACCGTTTCCACGAGGCGAACCACCGGGCTGGCGGTACTGTCGCGGGTGAGCCGGTCTCCCGAAATCGTTTCTTCGCTTTCTTCCTCTTCCTTGGAGGTTTGCAGGGCGAAAGCTTCGGTGGCTTGCTCGAGAACGCGCTGCGATTGCTCGGTACGTTTCAGCAGGTCGCCGATCTGGCGCGCGGTTGCGACGCGGATGGCGAGCTTCTTGCCGAGGAGCAGCGGCAGCTCGTCGCTCATCTGCACGCAGGGATCGGCTACCGCGATCGACAAAACGTTGTTCTGCACTTCCAGCGGCACGAAGTTGTAGCGGAACATCAGATCCGCGGGAATGGTTCGGAACAATTCCGGGTCGATGCGCTGTTCCTTGAGATCAATAAAACTGAGGCGATAGCGCTCGGCGAGTTTGCGGGCAAACTCGCGTTCGTGCTGCTCGTCACTGCCTGGCAGCCCCGGCGAAGGAGGAAGTTGTTCTGTGGTAGCCATAAATCCTTACTTAGGCGCTCCCGTCATCGAGAAAGAGAAGATCGGCAAATATAGCGAAATCAGAATAAAGGCAACCAACAATCCCATGAAAACCAGAAGAACGGGCTCGATGATGGATACGAGCGCAGACAATCGCAAGTTGACTTCCTCTTCGTAAAACTCGGCCACGCTGGTCAGCATGGGAGAGAGCGCGCCGCTCGATTCGCCCACTTCAATCATCTCCAGCGCCATTTCCGGGACAACATTCTTGGAGGCGAGCGCTGCATGCAGGGATTCCCCTTCGCGCACCCGCTGGGTTGCTTGAGCGACCGTGGCGCGCAGCAGCTTGCTGGTGATGGCGTCCGTGGCAGTCTGCAATCCCGCGACGAGCGGGGTGCCTCCCGTCAGGAGCGTCGCCAAGGTGCGCGAAAACTGGGCCACCTGGAACTTCAGGAGCGTATCTCCAACGACGGGCAAGCGGAATTTGAAACGGTCGAAAGCGGTTCCGCCTTCCTCCGAGCGCGACCACAAGAAAACTCCCGCGGCGGCCACCGCCAACAGCGCTACGGCTCCTAAGAACGCGAAACGGTAGTCCACCGTCAAGGCAATCAACAGCCGGGTGGGTGCAGGCAGGTCTACATTCAAGTCCCGGTAGAGCAGGGCGAACTTCGGGATCACCGCGGTAACGAGATACGAGACGATAATGATCGCGACGCTAATCAGTAGGACGGGATAGACCAGAGTCGCCAGAATCTTTTTGCGGACGCCAGTACTCACACGCTGATAAGCGATGTAGTAGTCCAGAACTCCGGACAGGTTTCCGCTCTTTTCACCGGCGAGAATCGCCGTCGAGTACACTTTGGAGAACGCGCCCGCTTCTGCCACGGCTTCGGAGAGAGACTTGCCCTCACGGACGCGATCCCGAACTTGAGAAATTACGGGCCGGAGTTTTGGGGAACTGGCGCGATCGGCCAGGAGGTCCAAAGCTCTTAGAATCGGCAAACCCGCTTTGATGAGGGTGTTGAATTGCTGGTTGAGGATGAGGAAATCCGAGCCGCCAATTTGGCGGTCGCTGCCCCGTCGAATCAGATTGGCGAGCCGGCCGCCCCGCGATTCCACCGAATAGATATACAAACCCCGGTCTACGAGCTTCTGGCGCGCTTCGTCCAATGAGCTCGCAGCCTCGACGTGTGAGAAGACACGTCCCTCAGAATCCGCCACGCGGCAGACAAATTCCCCCATAGGCCTTCAGTTTACCTCATCTGGATGATATGCGGGGTAGGCCTCAAGGGTTGGCTGTTCTCCGCAGAAAAGGGGTACCGGAACTCCCGTAGATTTAATGCTTTACGCCAGAGTCTCCGAGCAGTAGCTCTCCGTTCACAATGGCCACTCCCTTGGGGACGCTAAAATGGAAGAACGAATCCGGCACCTGAGGATCTATCCGCCAGTTAGCAAAAGAAAATTCAATTCCGATCCCGCCTGGGTAGCGAACAAGCACGCGGACAAGATCGCCGCTGTTCTTGTCGACCTCAAAGAGCACCATTTCGCTGTTCGAAGATTTTGGGGATAGAGACTCTCCCGACGCTTCTTTCGGGGATTTGGATCCTGCCCCACGGACCTCGCAGCGGAGCATGGCGTGTTCCGGGTTTTCAGGCTTTTCATCGACCGCGTCCACGACTTGTTCGCAGACTCGTGATACTTTCATGCGGCCGGCCAGCAATGCCAGTGGCGTTCGCCAGTCGGCACTCTCGGCAACGGGTACGCGGGTGACGGAATGATCGGCGGGCACGTAAAACCAAACCGCTTTACCATCGACGAGAAAGAGGTTCTTCTCCGGCGCCTCGTATTCCCAGCGCATTTTCCCCGGATGCTTAAAGTAAGCGGTTCCGGATTCAACCCGAACCAAACGGCCGTTGTCCGTGTAGCGCTCGAGAAACGAAGCTTGCAGTGTCTTCGCCGAACGATATCTCTCCTCCAGGCGAGCAACGAGCACCTTGGAATCCGTGCTTCCGACAAGAGTGAGGAGAAGAAAAACCAACGCGTGAAAGTATTCGCCCATGCGAAGAGTCTACCAGTGTACGGCCTCGCACATACCTGGGAGTCGTCCGAGCAACCCAATGGCGCGGGAAAACACGTGGATCTGGAGATCCCGGATGATCAAATGGGAGGGTCTGTCAGCGTTGCCGCGGCTGCGTTATTGAAGCGAATCACACCCGGCTCATTGCTGAAAAAGCTCCGCCGGCCTGATCCTCCACGGAGAGTCGGGTCGGCATGTACAGTGTATGCGATGGAAGGTGTATTTCCATCGTTGACGTATGTGAATGAGTATCCGCTCTTAATGCCGCTGGCCAGAATGCTATCAAGAAGGCACGCTCGCGTGCTTATGGCCACGCAATTACTTGAGCCGCCATCTCCGAGATCGATCAGAGCGTTTGAATATCCGATGCTCGCATAAGACGTCGCATATGCAGTTTCCGCTGTCGAAATGGTTCTTATGGCGGCAACGGCAGAAGCCTCGTTGGCAGACATGCGTGAGTTTAGGAAGCTTGGAATGGCAATCGCGGCGATGATTAAGATAATCGCCACGACGATAAGAAGCTCAATGAGTGAAAACGCTGCCTGTCTTTTTCTCATCATTGGAGTCCCCAGCCGGCAATAACGTTTCCTCGCATAGGAGCTGAATCCATAGCACACATAGATGGGGAGCACTTTGTGGGCCAATTCCAATCAAGATTCACGTCCAAGTCTTATGATTTCAGTTGGATAGACTCACAAAGTTCGGTCTTCGTGGGCGATTATTGTCATTAACGACAAAAAATGTCCTCGGAACTGGACCCTTAGCCCTGAGTGGCTCCTGTATGCGCATTGTTCACATCAGCTTGCGCGCCAACTATGCGAGGGGTGGCGAAACCAGAAATGAAAAAGCACGGGATCTCCCCGTGCTTTTAATTCTAGACGCAGACAAAATACTGTCCGCAGATTGGGTTCTTAGAGTGCCGGACTCCCAGCCGTAGCGGGGGCACCAGTCGTGTCGTAACGGATGACACCAGACTGGTCGGTGAAGAACGACCGCTGGCCGCTCGAGCCGACGAGGGTCGGATCCGCTGTCGCAGTATAGTTAACCCTCGGTATAGGGGCAACACCCGGGGCTGTGAAGCTATAGCCGCTCTTCTTCCCCGTTGCTGACAGAACCTCGTCAATCAGGCAAGCCGTCACTGTCGTCGCGGGACCGCAAGGTGCCGCGCCTCCAAGGTTGGTCAGCGCTGCCGCAAAACCTTCCGTCGGGTATGCCGTGGCATACGTTACTTCTGCCGTGTTGATGGTGCGGAGTGAACCGACTGCCGAAGACTCATTCGCGGCCATACGGGACCGGAGGAGGTTCGGAATTGCGATAGCCGCGATGATCAAAATGATCGCCACGACGATCAGCAACTCGATAAGAGAGAAGCCCTTCTGTTTCTTCATAATGCAAAATCTCCTTGAGAAATCATGTGGTGTACCAGTACACTTTGAGTGGAGCAAGCCTTAGGCCAATCGCAAAGAAGTCCCATAACTGCCCGTCCAACTTGTACCTGATTGAGGAATAACACTTTAAATGTATTGGATCGGGCCAGTCCATGGAGAAAGTTCAACTGATATTCTATCGATCCGCGTTCAAAATGACCTTTTTCGTCGGTCCGAGATGCCCTTACGTGTCACCCAATGAAAAAAGCACGGGGCTCGCGCTCCGTGCTTTTCCATTCTAACTGCGGGCAAGGACAGGCCGCAGCAGGCTTGCGGTTCTTAGAGTGCCGGACTCCCAGCCGTGGCTACTGCGCCGGTCGTGTCGTAACGGATGACACCAGACTGGTCGGTGAAGAACGAGCGCTGGCCGCTCGAGCCGACGAGGGTCGGTGTCCCTGTCGCAGTGTAGGAAACTCTCGGTATAGGGGCAACACCCGGGGCTAGGAAGCTATAGCCGCTCTTCTTCCCCGTTGCTGACAGAACCTCGTCAATCAGGCAAGCCGTCACTGTCGTCGCGGGACCGCAAGGTGCCGCGCCGCCAAGGTTGGTCAGCGCTGCCGCAAAACCTTCCGTCGGGTATGACGTGGCATATGTTACTTCTGCCGTGTTGATGGTGCGGAGTGAACCGACTGCCGAAGCTTCATTCGCAGCCATACGAGACCGGAGGAGGTTCGGAATTGCGATGGCCGCGATGATCAAAATGATCGCCACGACGATCAGCAACTCGATAAGAGAGAAACCCTTTTGCCTTTTCATACTATCTCCTTGAGAAATTCGATAGTGCCAGAGCACGCCTCAGTATAGGCATGGGAAAGGCCAACTCCGGACAGATGTGAAAGATTGTCGTATATTTCTGTATCAATATGAACAAACTGCACTTAGAGCCATTGACGCGTGATTTTGGTTGGCTGCCAGCTGCTCTAGAATGACGCGGGACACTCTCCGTCGACCCTTTTTGTCCATCAAACCGGACACTTTCCGTCATGTCTGAACAGGGTGCCAGCAGTAAAGCCGCAGCGAGCCACCACTATCCCTAGATGTTGTGTTTCTTCGCGTAGTGCCGGAAGGAGCGATAGCTGATTTTGAGGAGCTCTGCCGCTTTTGTACGAACCCCATCCGACTTCTCCAGCGCAATCCGAAGGTAGCGGCACTCTGCGGCGGCGATCTCTTTCTCGAAGTCCAGACCGTCTGGGGGAATTTCAATTTTTGGGCCTACAGGCGCCCCTGAGAGGGAAATTTCCAAAGAACCGCTGATGCGGTCAGGCAGGACGCGCAAGGAGATCTCCTTCCCCGTTTCCAAGGCAACCGCGCGTTCCATGGTGTTCTCGAGCTCGCGGACGTTGCCCGGCCAATCGTAGGATTCCAGCCGGGTCATGGTCTCGGGCGAGATGCCCTCAATAGGTTTCTCCATGGTATTCCGAAAACGCTCGAGAAAATGGCGTGCCAGGAGCGACAAGTCTTCCCGGAAACGGCCTTCCGCAATCTCCTTTTCAAATTCTTTGTTTGTGGCCGCAATGATGCGGACATCAACATCCGATTCTTCGGTGCTGCCGATTGGGCGCACCTTGCCTTCTTGCAGGACGCGATAGAGTTTCACCTGCATGGTAAGGCTCATATTGCCAATCTCATCCAGGAAAAGCGTGCCGCCATGGGCCGCCTGGAAAAGGCCTTGCCGGTTTTCGTTAGCGCCGGTGAACGCTCCCTTCATGTAACCGAACAGTTCCGACTCCAGGAGAGTCTCAGGGAATGCGCCGCAGTTAATGGTGATGAAGGGGGCCGAGGCCCGAACGCTGTTCTCGTGAATGGCGCGGGCCACCAGTTCCTTGCCGGTCCCGCTCTCCCCGGTAATGAGAACACGGCTCGTTTGAGGGGCAACGGTTTGAATCATGTCGAAGATAGCGCGCATGTTCGGGCTCTGTCCGATGATGTTGTCCAGGCCCGTAAGGCGGCGTATCTCCCGCCGCAAATAACCGGCTTCCTTCTTCCATTTTAAGTTCTCGGAAACTTCATGAACCGCCTGCCGTAATTGATCGACCAGCGAATCTCCCTTAACGACGTAGCGGTCAGCGCCGGAGTTGAGCGCGGCGATGGCGGTGTCCAGGGCGGGAAGCGCGGTCATCAGGAGAAAAAACGACGCCGGGGCAATTTCCTTGGCGAATTTGAGAAGGTCGACTCCACTCTCGCCGGGCATGCGAACGTCGGAAATGATGATGTCAAAGATCTGTGATTCCAGCTTGCGCCGGGCGGCTTCCACGCTATGCACGACTTCAACGCGGTGACCTTCCTTGCGGAAGGTAATCTCCAGTAACTCGCCGATCGATCTCTCGTCGTCAACGACGAGAATATGGGGCATTTCACGCCCCGTTTCCTTCACTGCGGTTTTCGTTCCTTGCATAGCGCCTCACGCAACCCGCGGCAATTCAACAATAAACTCCGCGCCACGGTCTTTTTCTGAAATCACACTGATCCTGCCACTGTGGGCCTGCACGATCTGATAGACGATAGAGAGCCCCAGGCCCGTGCCGCCTTCAAAACCCGATTGAAGAGGCTCAAAAATCTTGGCTCGCTGCCTGGGGTCGAGGCCGATGCCGGTGTCGTGGAACGCGATGCGCAACCAGAACGGACGCGGTTCGAGCTTTACGGTGAGGGTACCGCCATCCGGCATCGCCCGCATGGCGTTATCGCAGAGATTCCAGAAGACTTGCTTGATTTTGTCGGCGTCCACGCGAGCGCGCATTTCGTGCCCGTTAAACGCACGCTGAATCTGGTACTTGGCCCCAATTTCCGGCTTTTTCTCCATCAACATCAGGGTTTCATCCAAGAGACTGCGGACGTCCTCTTCCTGAAATTCATAGCTTTTCTCCCGGGAATAATTGAGAAAGTCGGTGATGATATTGTTCAGCCTCTCGGATTCCCTGCTGACAATATTGACCAGATGCTTCTCGTCTTCCTCCAGGGGAACCAGCCGTGCAAGCTCCTTCACGGCGCCGGCCATGGCCGTGAGCGGCTGCCGAATTTCATGAGCGATAGCGGCGGAGAGCCGGCCCAAGGCAGCCATGCGTTCCTTGGTCGCCACTTCCTGCTCCAGCCGGCGCAACTCGGTCAGGTCCTGAAAGTTGAAGACATAGCCGCTGCGCTGCGCGTCGCGAGTGCGTAGAGGAGAAATACTGATTCCCAGATATCGCCGCTCGCCGGTGGGTGTGCGGAAGTCTATCTCTCTTCGAAGCGAGAGCCTTTCCGCGCTGGCGTACTGGCCGGGCAGCCAGAAATCCTCGTTCAAATCCTGCAGGCTCTTACCGTGCACATCGGAGAAGCGGAGCCCAAGAATTTCCTCTCCCGTGCGATTCAGCAGCAAGATGCGGCCCCTGAGGTCCGTGGTGATGAGTCCGCCGCGCATCGAGTGAATGATGTCTTCCGTGAAATCCTGCAGGCTGAGAAGCTCTTCGCGCTTCTCTTCCAGCTCTCGTCCTTTGCTGCGAAGCGATTGAGCTAGCAGGCTGGCCAGATAGGTGACCGCCAGAAAACCGAGAAGGTTGATCACCAGCCAGGTGCGCAGACTCTCGGGAGTCGGCGGGCTCGAGTAAGTGGGAGGAATTTTGCCGGTGTAGGAAAGAACGGTCATGCCGGCAAGGAGGATGAAGCAGGCCGCGGTGATCAAGAAGGCGATTCTGCGAGAGAACAAAATGCTCGCGACGATAATCACCAGCAGGTAGAGCGAGATGAAATAACTCTCTTGCAGGCCCGTGGAATAGATCAGTAGCGAAATCATCAGCACATCGCCGGTAACCTGCAGCCCGCCGTGCCAGCGTGCCTCGGGATCCCAGCGCAGGAGAATGAGGTGAAGAATTCCGAGCGTTATCCAGAAGATGAAAAGAGGAAGAAAAAAGCGATTGGCACCAAGATTCCCAACGTATTGCGGCCAGACGACGCCGACGGTCAAGATGAGGGTGATGGTGAGCAGACGAACACGAGTCAGCCAATCCAGCCATTCCCTTGTCGCGAAGCTTTTGTCCATGGCTTATCCGCGGCGATGCTTCCGCCGCCGGAACCCCCCAGGTTCGGGCAGAAAAGCGGAGGGCAAAGATTCTTGCAATGCCCTCCGCCAAGAAGATAACCCGTGGACGGAAGCGCGATCTAGTGCATGGAGCTCAACTTGCCGATCAGCGAGAACAGCGGCAAGTACATGGAAATGACCACACCGCCGACCACGATGCCGAGAAAAACGATCATGACGGGTTCGAGAGCCGTCAGCAAGTCCTTCACCGCCGCGTCCACTTCTTCTTCGTAGAAATCGGCGATCTTCTGGAGCATGGCGTCCATAGCGCCGGTCTGTTCGCCGACGGCAATCATCTGCGTCACCATGCCCGGAAAGACTTCGGAATCTCTCAGTGGTTCCGTGAGCGACTTACCTTCCTCGAGCGATTTTCGTACCTTCTGCAAAGCTCTCTCGACAACCGCGTTTCCGGCGGTCCTCGCGGTGATGTCGAGTCCTTCGAGGATGGGTACGCCGCTGGAGATCAGCGTTCCAAGCGTTCGAGTAAACCGGGCCACGGCGATCTTTCGCATCAAGATGCCAAGGACGGGAAGTTTGAGCACCACCGTATCAAGCGCAAAGCGGCCTTGCGCCGTGCCATACCAGACTTTCAATCCAAAGAGGGCGGCCCCGAGGGCCACGAGGATCAAAAGGCCAAAAATACTGCCCACAAAATTGCTTAACCCGATGACGATTTTCGTGGGCAAAGGAAGGTCGACGCCAAGTCCTGCGAACAACGTGGCGAAAATCGGCACGACTTTCCAGAGCAGCAACGTGATGACACCGCCGGCCACGGTCAAAACACCGACCGGATAAACAAGTGCGGATTTGACGGCACGCTGCAGCTTGACGTTCTTTTCGATGTAGGTGGAAAGGCGCTGGAGAATGGTGTCGAGAATACCGCCCGTTTCGCCCGCTTCGACCATGTTCACGTATAAAGCGTCGAAGACTTTCGGCGAGGTTCGCATGGCAGCGGAAAGCGTCGCGCCCCCTTCGACCTGGCCGCGCGTGGCGATCAGCACCTTCTGAAAGAATTTGTTCTCCTGTTGGCTGGCCAAAATCTCCAAACACTGGACGAGCGGCAGACCAGCGTCGATCATGACCGAGAACTGGCGCGTAAAGATGGCCAGTTCCTTGGCATTCACGCCTCCGCCGAGCTGGGGCATATTGAATTCCTTGCCCTTCTCGGTCATTTTGGTGGCAGTGATCTGCTGGCGCTTCAGCAGGTTCGCCAGTTCCGTCTTGTTGGAAGCGGTCATAACACCGCTGACGCTGGCGCCGGCGCGGCTGGTTCCTTGATATTTGTAGTCCGGCATGTTAAATCCTCCTAAGTCCTTCCATAGTTCCGGCCTATGGCCGTTTCGAAATCAAAATCCACTAACGTCTGCTGGCTACGGGGGTTTTGGCCCCGGCTCCAGAAGTAGAAACTCCACGGTTGATCATGTCCTGCAATTCATCGGGATTCGAGGAACGTGAAATCGCCATATCGAG
>WNFF01030974.1_pt1 | contig 12218 bp, 10 predicted proteins | sample 5400441 | NCBI WGS metagenome assembly WNFF01 (sample SAMN13153345, study PRJNA577476) | soil metagenome | isolation source: 120 cm saprolite under Douglas fir tree site 2 hole 3 replicate 1 | place: USA:California | collected 2015-04-18
GAGCAGCGCGCCGACCTCGCGCAGCGGGCTGCGCATGTCGCGGTAGCTCTGGCCGTTGATCGTGGCCGTCCCGGCGTCCGGCCGGTCCAGGCCGAGCATCATCCGCATCGTGGTGGACTTGCCGGCCCCGTTCGGGCCGAGGAACCCCGTCACCGTGCCGGGGCGTACGTCGAAGCTGAGGTTGTCCACGGCGGTCGTGGGGCCGTAGCGCTTGACCAGGCCGCGTGCCTCGATCATGAGAAAACCCTCCGTTGGCTTGGGAGCGAGCCCGGCCCCCGTTCGGCGGGCGCGCTCAGCTGCGTCTGGTGTTCACGCTACGAACCTGGCTCCACGGGGGGAACGCGGCCAACACCCCTCTTCGGGGTGGGGTTTCCCCCCGTGCAGGATCCCGGCCTGCAAAGACGAGGCGGCCGGTCCCGGGACAATCGCCGGGACCGGCCGCCTACTGTGGCTGGCTGGGCCGCCCTACCAGTGGTGGGTGGTCGCGTAGGAGTGGCTGGTGATCATCTCGGTGTCCTCGGGCGGGGAGTAGACGGACTGCACCGCCACCCGGCCGGGGCCGAACAGCCTGACCCAGATGCTGCGGTAGCTCCACCGGCTGTGCCAGAAGGCGAAGCCCATGTTCCGCGGGTACTCCAGGTGCAGCGCCATCCGGACCGACACGTCCCGGTACAGCAGGGAACTCGGCTGGACCAGCAGGCTCTGACCGTGCTGCAGGTCGCGGATGAAGACGTTGCCCGGCGCGTGCAGCAGCAGCAGGCCGGGGGCCTCGTGCGCGCCGAAGACGTCGCCGTACTGGCCCATCGGGTAGTGCATCTCGCGGTCGTCGCTGTCCTGTCCGGTCTCGTACCAGATGTCCGACGGGTACCAGTCGTACTTGATGTTGCCCGTGGCGCACAGGAAGCGGTGCTCGCGGACCCAGATCTGCTGGCCGTGCTGCATGGGCAGGGCCACGACCTCGCCCGCGTGGTTGTCGGACAGCGCGACGTGCCCCGGGCCGCGGCCTTCGACCATGACCAGCGGCAGCCCGGCCATCTTGCGGTTCCACGCGCCGCGCATCGGCATGTTGGTCAGCCGGGTGGCGGGCTCGGTCCACAGCAGCACGTGGTGGGAGAAGTAGATCCAGTCGTTCGGCGCGAGGTTGAACTCCGCGACCGGGACGGTGGTGCCCGCGATCTGGACGTGGGACTGGCCGAACTGGAGCCGCGCCATGTCCTTGATCGGCGGCTGCTCGAGCCACCCGGAGTCACTGACCGAGGACCTGATGTCGACCGGCGCCCCGCACAGCGGGCAGGTCGGCGAGTTCGGGTCGCTCGGCTGCCTGCAGTACCGGCAGATATAGGTATTCATCGCTGGGCCTTATTCGGCGTGGTGGTGGACGTACATCGACTGGATGCCGACCCGGCCGGGCCCGGTCATCTCGGCGAGGTACATGCCGTGTCGCAGCATCCCGGTCTTCAGCGGCATCTGCGAGGCCTGCATCTGCACTGCGGAGTCCTTGTACAAGAACCCGCCCGGCTCGACCAGGATCTTCTCGTTCGGCCGCAGCGTCCGCTCGAGCACGTTCCCGTTACCGTGCAGCAGCAGCATGCCGGGCGCGCCCGCCGTGACGAAGCGGTCCATGTACATGCCGCTCCCGCCGTGCAGCAGGTTGACCAGTCCCTTGATCCGCACGAAGGAGTACTGGACGCTGTGCGAGGCGACCAGGAAGGCGTGCTCGCGGACGTCGAGTTCCATGCCGGGGTGCAGCGGTAGCACGACGAGCTCACCGGGCGCATCGCGGGAGAACGCGATGCGGCCCGGGCCGTTGGCCACGGTCACGATGTGCGGCATGCCGCCGATCGAGCGCTTCATGCCGCCGCCGGTGTTCAGCGACGAGAGCGGTACCGTCTCGTCCTTCCACAGCAGCACGTGGTGCTCGAAGTAGAGGCCGTCCTGCGGGTGCAGGTTGATCTCCGCCACCGGGACGAGCTCGCCTTCGACCTGGCAGGTGCTGCCGGAGAACCGGAACTCGACCATGTCGCGCAGCCGGGGCGCCTCGCGCCAGCCGGAGTCGCTGACCTTGTCCTTCTCGTCGAGAGGAGCACCGCAGGTCTGGCAACTGGTGGTGCCTGGCTGGTTCTGCGCGTGGCACCACCGGCACTGAATCATTTCCACGCTCGGAAGATAGCAGGAAAGGACCTCTGACAACGCCTTATGCCGTAATCGAGAGAACCGGTATGGTTCTCCCATGGCACTGCTCGGGCGGGAGTTCATCGCCGTACCTGATGACCGCAAAGGTCAGATCGTCTTCAAATGGCCGGACGTCACTATCCGTCGCTACACGCGTGCGATCGTCAACGCGGACGAGATGGCGATGTTCGTCAACACCGGCCAGGTCGTGCAGACCCTCGGCCCCGGCCGGCACCAGATCGACGCCAACGAGCTGCCTGGGCTCGGCTCGATCATCGATGCGGTCAGCGGCGGGAACGCCTACCGGGCCGAGCTGTACTTCGTCGGCACCCGCGAGTTTACCGGCTTCAAGTTCGGCGGCCGGGTCGACGACGTCCAGGACCCGCGGACCGGGCTGGTCGTGACGCTGCGCGTGTTCGGGGATTACGCGCTGCACGTAGCCGACCCGGTGCGGCTGGTGACCAACCTGACCTCCACGGTCGACGTCACCGACAACGAGCGGATCGCCGGCTGGGTCAGCGACCAGCTGCTGAAGGTGCTGCGGACCCACGTCACCACGCAGATCATCCGCAACGGGTGGCCCATCCTGGGCCTGATGGCCTACTCCGCGGAGATCGAGCAGGCGACCATCGAGGCGGGCAACGGCCAGCTCGCCGCCTACGGCGTGCAGCTGACCCGGATGGGCAACTTCGACATCAACCTCTCCCCCGAGGACGAGCAGCAGCTCAAGCAGCTGGCCAAGGACACCAGCTACTCGCAGCTGGCCGGCGGCTTCCAGAACTACGCCCAGGGCGAGATGGCGCTCGGCGCGGGCCAGGGCATGGCCCAGGGCGGCTCCGGAGTCGATGGTGCGTTGCTCGGAGCCGGGTTCGGGCTGGCCAGCGGGTTCGGGATGCAGCAGGCGGCGGCCCAGCAGGAAGCGCAGCGGCAGGCCGCGCAGCAGGCGGCGGCCCAGCAGGGCATGCCGCCCTACGGCCCCGGCGGTCAGGGGGTCCCGCCTCAGCAGCAGCCGGCCCCGCCTCAGCAGCAGCCGGCCCCGGCCCCGCCGTCGTCCGGGCCGGTGTGCGCGTCCTGCCAGGCGTCCAACCCGGCGGGCGCGCGGTTCTGCATGGGCTGCGGCCAGCCGCTCGCGCCCGCGGTCGCGCACTGCACCGAGTGCGGTGCCGAGCTTCCCGCCGGCGCCCACTTCTGCGCAGGCTGCGGCACCAGGGTCGGCGGCTGAGCAATCCGCTCGGCGCTGGTGTCCGCTCGGCGCTGGTGTCCGCTCGGCGCTGGTGTCCGCTCGGTGGCTGAGCAATCCACTCGGCCTCGCACTCGCCAGTCGGCTCAGCGCTGCCGTCCGCTCGGCCTCGCGCACACCTCGCGCACCAGCGCTTCCATGGCGCTTGCTCCGAACCTGTCCCACGCACCTCGGCCCGACGTCCCGCTAGGGCTCTAGCTGGCCTGTCCGCCGGCGCAGGGACCGGCGAGCCGAGTAGGTGGCTTCTCGCCAGAGGGGAAACATGCCCTGCGGGTGAACGAAGACTTCCTACTATCCGTGTTAGTAGCTAGTGCATGGTCAAGACTAGCGGGAGTTAACCATGCGACAGCTAAGAATCGTCATCGCAGGCATCGGCCTGGCCGCGGCGGCCGCCTTCAGCGGGGTCACCGCCGCGGCGGCCACCGCCTCGCCTGTCGGCACCGCATCCGCCACCAGCACGGCGGGCGGCCCAGGCAGTCTCGATCCCACGTTCGGTAACGGTGGCGTGGCCCTGGCCAGCGTTGGCGGCCAAGCCGTGGCGACCGATGCGGTCCTGCAGTCCAACGGCGACATCGTCGTCGCGACCGAGAACACGCCCGAGGCCGGCATAGTTCGCTTCCTGCCCAACGGCACCCTAGACCATACGTTCGGCAGCAACGGTTTCGCGTCCGCCGGGTTCAACGACATGGGCCTGAGCCCCTCCGGCGTGGCCATCCAACCAGACGGCAAGATCGTCTGGGTAGGCAACACGACCGCACAGGTCACCGGTGGCAGCGTCACCGATTTCGCGATCGCCAGGTTCAACCCGAATGGCACCCTCGACTCCGGGTTCGGCAGCGGGGGCCAGGCGACCACCGAGTTCTTCGCCCCTCCCATGGTCGGCGCGCAGGAACTGGCGGACGCGGTGCTCGTGCAGTCGGACGGCAAGATCCTGGTCGGCGGCTCCGCCACGCAGGGGCAGATCAGGTTCGCCCCCAAGCAGCCGGCGCTGCTCCGCCTGAACGCCAACGGAACACTCGACACCACCTTCGGCAACGGCGGCCGGACGCTGTCGGCAGGCCCTGGCAACATCACCGCGCTGGGCCTGGACGCGGCGGGCACGCCCGCCGCCATCACCGTCAGCTCGCACGGCGGCGCTGCCGCGTTCTTGCCCAGCGGGCAGTTCGTAGTCGCCACGGCGTTTAACGTGGCCAAGCATGACGTGGACGTGCAGGTGCAGCGGTTCAACGCCGGCGGCAGCGTCGCCTCCACCAGCCCGTCGTTCGACTACTCCGGAGCTATCGGCCTCGACCAGGCGCTGGACTTCGTGGGCGCGGTGGCCATCCAGGCCAACGGCAGTGCGATCGCCAGCGGATCGCATTTCTTCGGCACCTCCGTCTTCGGCCTGGCGCGCGTCAACGCCAGCGGGAGCCTCGACACGACGTTCGGCAACGGCGGCACCCTCACCACCAGCATCCAGGGTGGCGACTCAGCCGGAGCACTCGTCATCCAGCCCGACGGCAAGATCATCGCCGTCGGGACGTCGCAGAACAACAGCACCGGCCAGATAGATGTGGCGCTTGTCCGCTATCTCGGCTGACCAGCTTCTCTGCAATGTGCCCTCGGGCCCGGCTCGGCCGGGCCCGGGGGCGCGTCCAGGCCGTTTCGCATCCGTGGTTCCTGTCCTGTTCAGAGGCGGTGGAGGCGTTTGTCGGCGACCGGGCCCCTTTCCAGTCGCTCACTCCCAGGCTGGCCCGGTGGCCTCGCGGACGTTGCCGTCGGGGGTGAAGATCAGGAACCGCTCGAACGACCGCGCGAACCAGCGGTCGTGGGTGACGGCGAGCACCGTGCCCTGGTAGGACTCAAGTCCCTGCTGCAGCGCCTCGGCGCTTGGCAGATCGAGGTTGTCGGTCGGCTCGTCGAGCAGCAGCAGCGTCGAGCCGGCCAGCTCGAGCAGGAGGATCTGCAGCCTGGCCTGCTGCCCGCCGGACAGCGTGCCGAACGGCTGCCGGGCGCACGATTGCAGTTCGTACCGGGCGAGCGCGGACATTGCCTCGTTGGTCAGCAGCGCGTGCTCGGTCATCAAGATCTCGACCGGGGTCCGACCCGCCAGGTCAGGCCGGGCGTGGGTCTGCGCGAAGAAGCCGGGCACCACCCGGGCGCCCAGCCGCGCCTGCCCCTCATGCGGCACCTGCTCCCCCGCGAGCAGCCGGAGAAAACTCGACTTCCCCGACCCGTTGGCACCGAGGATCGCCACCCGGTCGTCAAACCAGATCTCGGTACCGAACGAGCTGGTGTTCCCCGTCAGCATTAGGTTCTCGCACATCACGGCGCGCTTGCCGGTACGCCCGCCGCGCAGCCGCATTGTGACGTTTTGCTCCCTCGGCGCTTCCTGCGGTGGCCCTTCTTCTTCGAACCTGCGCAGCCTGGTTACGGCGGCCTGCAGCCGGGAGGCCATGTCGGAGTTGTAGGAGGCCTTCTGCCGGTAGGTACGGACCAGCTCCTTCAGCTTCTCGTGCTCCTCGTCCCAGCGGCGGCGCAGTTCCTCAAGGCGGCTGATCCGGTCGGTGCGGGCCTGGGCGTAGCCGGAGAAGCCGCCGCCGTGCACCCAGACGTGCCGGTCCTCGACGGTCACGATGCGCTGCGCGCATGCGGCCAGCAGTTCCCGGTCGTGGCTGACTAGCAGCACGGTCTTCGGCATGGCGGCCAGCTGCTGTTCCAGCCAGCGCTTGCCCGGCACGTCGAGGTAGTTGTCCGGCTCGTCGAGCAGCAGCACGCCGTCGGAGCCGCGCAGCAGCGACTCGAGCACCAGCCGTTTCTGCTCGCCGCCGGACAGCGTGTTCACGTCGCGCCAGCGGCACTGGTCGTACGGGATGCCGAACGCGGCCACGCTGCAGGCGTCCCAGTGCACCTCGGCCTCGTAGCCCCCGGCTTCGCCCCATTCGGTCAGGGCCGCCGCGTACCGCAGCTGCGCCCGCTCGTCGTCGCGCTCCATCATCGCCAGCTCGGCGGCGTCCAGGCGGGCCGCGGCCTCCCGCACCCGCGGCGTTGAGACGGAAAGCAGCAGGTCACGGACCATGGGCGTCGTGTCCTGGCCCTGGTTCGTGCCGATGAACTGGCGCATGACACCGAGCCCGCCTGTCGCGACGACCGTGCCCGACTGTGGCTGGAGGTCCCCGGCCACCAGGCGGAGCAGCGTGGTCTTACCCGCGCCGTTCGGCCCGACCAGGGCGGCTGTGATCCCCTCGCCGATTCGGAAGCTCACGTCGTCGAGCAGCGTCCGCCCGTCCGGCAGCACATGGCTGACGTGCGCCACCTCGACGTGCCCCCAGGAACTCACTCCCGGACAATAGCTGCGACTCGCCGCGCCGACAACGAGATTATTCGCAGCACTATCCGAGCGCTCCCGTATCGCCTTCGATGGTTCCAGGCAGCCGTGTCAACAAGTCGACTTTCAGCGTGCGCTGCGGTAGGTATCAGCATTGAGAAGCGTCCAGGCGAGAGCGACTCGTATGGGACCGCGACGAGCTGCGCAACCGCATCCAGATCGTGGTCCCGCACACTGGCGGGGTGACCGAAACGATCCCGAAAGGCTCCGAGGACGTCGGCAACGTCGCGGTCTTCGCCGGCGAGTGGTCGCCGAGGCGTTCTGTGTGACGTGAGGCTCGGAGACCGCAACCAATGGCGGGGCGCCGCTTAGGCGGGCACGCCCTTAACGGACACGGGCTCGCCGACGGTCAGCTCCGACTCGGCGATGAGCTCCGCCAGCGCCGGCGCGGCCGCGGCCATCGCATCGCTCCCGCGGTGGGCGGCGAAGGCATCCTCGTCGGCGCAGAGCTCAGAGACCCAGAACAGCCCGGGATCGTCCTTCGACCGGTGCAGGACGTAGAGCAGCGTGCCCGGCTCCTTCTCTACCTGATCGAACACGGGCCGGAACGCGGCGATCAGCTCCCCGGCCCTCCCTTCCTTCGCCTTGACCCGGGAGAGCAACGCAACCCTCGGCATCCGAGCGCTCCTCCAAGACGTGGAGCCGGGATCGTAACCGCAGCCGATGACCGTGCACGACTGCCTTCGGTCGTTACTTCGAGGACTTCGAGCCCGGCGACCTGTACAGGCACTGGCCGGGCAACACTATCACCGAGTACGACGACCATTTCTTCTGAATGATCACGATGAACCACCATCCGTGCATACGGACGCGTGGTTCGCCGAGACGCAGACGCAGTCCAGCAAGAAGGTCGGCGCCGGGAACCTCGTCTACCCGGCTGTCTTCCACGATGAGCCGTGCCTTCATGCAGTGACGCCTTCGCTGATAGCAAGACAGGCCTATCGCCAAGGCCTTCCAGCAGAAACGGTGCCTATGGCCGGTGCCACCTCATCCCTGCCCTTAGGGCCGGGAAGGCACCATTTTGTCTTGCCCGTCGCAACTGCAACCTGAGCCCATCAAGACACGCCGATAACAGACTTCCTCGTTGCGCATGGTCATCGTGCTGCGAAATCGTTTCCGTATATCACTTCGGCGTGTCGTTGCGCCGTGGTCCGTCATGCGATAAAATGTTTGAAGACTATGTGAACGACTTGATGCTCATTGAAAACAAACCCGAAGGCCGTTCTTAGCCGGGAGGCAGCACGTGGACGAAGAACCGGCTTCGAGCCCCGGGCGGGGCCGCTCGCTCCGATGAAGATGATGAGGAACCCCCGCTCAACAGCATGTGCGCCGGCCTGTACGGGCGCAGGTCGGAGCGTAAGCGCGCTGATGCCGCTGTCCGCGCCGCAGGCAGCGCCGCATGACTGCGACCATCCAGGCGTACCAGTTCGCCCTGGATCCGACACCGGAGCAGGAGGACATGTTGCGCTCGCACTGCGGGGCGCAGCGTTACGCCTGGAACTGGGGCCTAGCCCGGGTCAAGGCGAACCTCGGTCAGCGGGAAGCGGAGAAGTCCTACGGGATCGCCGGGGATGACCTGACACCCGCGCTGTCCTGGTCGGCGTACTCGCTGCGCAAAGCCTGGAATGAAGTGAAAGGCGAGATAGCCCCGTGGTGGGCGGAGAACTCTAAGGAGGCGTACGCGGCGGGTCTCGCGAACCTGGCGGTCGCTCTCGGCAACTGGAACGACTCCAGATCTGGGAAACGGAAGGGCCCGAGAATCCGGTTTCCCCGGTTCAAGGGAAAGCGGGCCGGACTGTCGTGCCGGTTCACCACCGGGGCGTTCGGCCTGGCCGGTCCCGGCCGGCGGCACGTGCAGCTGCCCCGCATCGGCGTGATACGCACCTTCGAGTCAACCCGGAAACTAGCCCGGCACGCTAGGCGCGGCACCGCTCGCATCCGCTCGGCCACCGTTTCTTACCGTCGCGGCCGGTGGCGGGTATCGTTCTCCGTCGAGATCACCCGCCAGGACCTGCCGGCCGCCCGGCCAGGCGCGGTCGTGGGCATCGACCTCGGCATCAAGTGCCTCGCCGTCCTGTCCACGGGGGAGGTCGTGCCGAACCCGCGTCGTCTTGAGGCGGCGCAGCGGGAACTACGGCGGTTGCAGCGTCAAGCAGCGCGCCGGGACGGGCCGGACAAGCGGACCAGGGCCGTACCGTCAGCACGGTGGCGCAAGACGCGGGCCCGCATCACCCGGCTGCACGCCAGGGTGGCCAGCGCCCGCAGCGACGGGCTGCACAAGCTGTCCACCCGGCTCGCGTCGGCTTACGGCACGATCGTGATCGAGGACCTGAACGTGTCCGGGATGCTGAAGAATCGCACGCTCGCCCGGCATGTCGCCGACCTCGGCATGGGCGAGTTGCGCCGCCAGGTCAGTTATAAGACCGCCTGGCACAGCGGCCGGGTGGTGGTAGCGAACAGGTGGTACCCGTCCTCCAAGACGTGCTCGGGCTGCGGCGCGGTGAAAGCCAAGCTGCGCCTGTCCGAGCGCATGTTCCGCTGCGACCAGTGCGGACTCGCGCTGGATCGTGATCTCAACGCCGCGCTCAACCTTGCGGCGCTGGTGTCCTCCCGCAGTTGGCGGGCGACAGTAAACGAGCCCGATGGAAACCCATGCAAGACCAGCGCTGCGCTGGCGGCGGGTACAGCCACGGGAAGACCCGCAGGGTCAACGCCGTGCCGCGAGGCGACGGCTCATGACACCCTCTTGCGTGTTTCATGAACGGTACGCGCACCGGCGCGGCGCCCCCCGCGCGTCACCGGTGCGGGTGACGGCCCGGCGGCCGGGTTCGGCATGGGCTGCCCATTTGATTCCTTTACCCCGGCGCCGTCCTGGCCGGGCTGGCCGATCAAGCTTCCGGTGCGGACCGGGCGTTCACCGACGTCAACGATGATCAGCTGATGGGGCTGATGGGGCACGGCAGCGGCAGGAGGCGTGGAGCGTGGAGAAGGGCCGCCGGGGCCACCTGAGCCTCGGCGGCCACCCTCGTCGCGGTCAAAACATGCGCTGGCTTGTTCACCGGGTAAGCTGCTCGCCGTGAATTCCAGGTTCCAGGACTCGTGCGACGTCACGCGGCTCGTCGAAGAGCAACAGCCTGACACGACGGCACCGTGCCCGCACTGCGGGCAACCGGTCGGCGATGAGGCAAACATCAGGGTAATGGGAAACGAGCCGCGCCTGCTTGTGACCTGCGGTGGGAGCGGACTTGACTACACCGGGACCGGCTGCTTCAACGAGGTTGCCTGGGATTCCGCGGCACGAAGATGGCTGCGCTGGGATCCCGAGGCACGCGACTGGACAGCGTAGCAGGCTATTGCCCGGTATCGCTCGGGGCAGGGACATCACGCGGGCGGTCCGGTGACCAGCTCCGTTGCTATTTCCGCCGTTTCGTGCCGCCCTTGGGCCGCGCCTCGGAGTGCTTGTCGTCCTTCATCGTGCCGATGTCACTGGAGCCGGCCTTGGGGAGCGGCTTAACGGTCGGCGGGGTCATCGGGGTGCCCATCACACTGTCCGCCGCTCCCTGGATCACCGGCCGCGGCGGGTCGTTCTTGGCCGGGGTCTTGCTAGGCTTGGTGCTCTTGGCCTTGGCCATGTCAGGCTCCCCCGCCCTGCGGGTCCGGGTCTGGCTCCGGCCACGGGAAGTCGACTGGCAAGCGGAGCGGCATGAAGTACTCTGGGCGGGCCTTCGGCAGAGCGTGGCCGGCCACCACGAACATGCCGAGCCTGCCTCGCGGGCTGGGTCCGCGATAAAAGGTTGATGCGAGGCCGGGCCCCGTCTGCCGGCACAACCACCGGGACAAGCAAGCACCCGGCTGGCACCTGGAACAGGCCGGATCCCGCGGCTGGTTCCGGTGGACCACCCCCTCCGGACGCAGCTACCTCAGCCGGCCCACCCAGTACCCAGACTGAGCATCCGACTCCTCGAGCGGCGGGCGGAGCCTCCGGAACGGATTGGGATTCGCGCGTTGCCGGTGCGCAGGCTCAAGACGGAATGAAAATATGCCCGGCCGGGCTGTTCGGTGTCATGAGCATCGAACTGGGCACGGTAGGCATCTGGCGGCACGCCTCGGGGCTCACGCCGGAGGTAGTAGCCGAAGTGGAAGCCCTGGGTTACGGGGCCATCTGGGTCGGCGGCTCCCCGCCCGGCGACCTCAGCGTCATCGAGCACCTGCTGGACACGACGGATCACATCGCGGTAGCGACCGGGATCGTCAACGTGTGGCAGGACGACGCCGCGACCGTGGGCGCCTCCTACCATCGCATCACGGCCAGGCACCCGGGCCGTTTCCTGCTCGGCCTCGGCATCGGGCATCCCGAAGCCACCCAGGACTACCAGCAGCCCTACGCCAAGCTCGTCAGCTACCTCGACCAGCTCGACGACGTCAAGGTCCCGGCCGAAGGACGGGTGCTGGCCGCCCTCGGCCCGAAGGTCCTGAGACTCGCCGCGCAGCGGGCCGCGGGCGCGCACCCCTACCTGGTCACGCCGGAGCACACCCGCTGGGCCCGGCAGGTCCTTGGCGACGGGCTTCTGCTGGCCCCCGAACAGAAGGTGGTGCTCGAGACCGACCCGGAGCGGGCCCGCGCCATCGGCAGGCCGCGCGTGCAGAAGCCGTATCTCGGCCTGACCAACTACCTCAGCAACCTGCGCAGGCTGGGCTGGACGGACGCAGACTTTGCCGACGGCGGCAGCGACGCGCTGATCGACGCGCTGGTGGTGCACGGCGACGCGGAGGCGGTCGCCCGCGGCGTCACCGCGCACCTGGACGCGGGCGCGGATCACGTGGCCGTGCAGGTCCTCAACCCCGATCCGCTGCCCGTGCTGCGCGCGCTGGCCGGCCAGCTGCAGCTCTGACGACGGGCACCGGGAACACCGCAGCCGGTGCCGCACCGAAGGATAACCTCCACGAACAATGGAACAGCCAGTCATGCTAAGTGTGGGCGGCCATCGAGATCCGCCCCGCTGGCGGTCATGAGTGGTTACCTGGAGGCGGCCATCTAGGTCACGGAAGGTAGCTGACAACCTCGGCGCTAGCATTCCTGACCCGCCGTTACGTGCGCTGAGTCGATCGACTGGTTGCCAGTGTCAGCCGCCCGGATCAGTCATCTTGGGCTGCGATGGGTTCGGTGCCACGTCAGGATCACGCGCTCGCGGCCGCGCGGGATCCGGGCCGCAGGCGGGATGGCCGGCCCCTGATCCTGGTTGAGGAGGTGCCGGACATCGGAAGATCGCGCTGGTTTCATGGCTGGCCATTTGACGATCGCGTGTGGCTCCAGACCCGGCGCCTGGTGGTGCTAAACCTTGCGGTAGCGGCGGACCGCCAGGGGGGCGAAGACGGCCAGGATGGCGATGCTCCACAGGATGGTCCAGATGAGGTTGGTGGCGATGGGACCGCCTTGGG
>WNFF01019864.1_pt1 | contig 12215 bp, 10 predicted proteins | sample 5400441 | NCBI WGS metagenome assembly WNFF01 (sample SAMN13153345, study PRJNA577476) | soil metagenome | isolation source: 120 cm saprolite under Douglas fir tree site 2 hole 3 replicate 1 | place: USA:California | collected 2015-04-18
AAGTAAGGGTGCAAGACGGTTCCCGCCGCCGCGCGCGGCTGATCCTGATCCTTGGAATCGTGCTGGCGCTGTTCGCCGGCGGAGGCACGTTCCTGTACGCCTCGCAGGCTCAGACGGCGCCGGCACCGGTGATCCCGACGACGCCGGTCTTGGTAGCGGCGCGCGAGATCCCGGCCAAGACGCAGCTGACACCGGCCGACCTGAAGCTGCAGGACTACAACGTCGACGCGAAGCCGCCGGCAGCGCTGGCAAAGTTGGACGAGGCGGTCGGAAAGATCACGATCGCTCCGATCGCAGTCGGCGAGCCGATCCTGTCGACGAAATTCTCCGATCCCAAGAACCCGGCGTTCGTCGTCATCCCGGCCTCGTTCGTCGGCCCTGACGGCAATCTCCTCCCCAATACGCCCAACTTCCGCGCGATGTCGATCTCGGTGAGCGACACGAACGCGGTGGCCGGTGTGGTGCAGCCGGGCGACAGCATCGACATCATGCTGACGCTCCAGTTCGACCCGGCGAAGTTCTACGAGAAGGTCAAGCCGACTCAGGTCGCGGACTTCACCGCGAAGATCATCCTCGAGCGCGTTCCGATCCTTGCCCGGGCCGGCGCGGTCTACACGATCCGCGTCGATGCGGCCACCGCCGAGCGCATCGCGTACATCCAGGGCAGCGGCGGCAGCATCGTCTTCCTGCTGCGCGCGCCAAAGGACGAGCGCGCCAGCGGCACCACCGGTGCGCAGAGCTCAGGATTCCAGAACACGTTCAAGATCCCGATCCCGGAGAAGCTCCCGGCCCCGTAGCCCTAGCCGCGCAGGCGGGACCACTCCGCGCGCACGCGCTCTTTGGTCCGGTCGCGGTCGGCGCCGTTCTCGATGACGACGTCGGCCGCGGCCCGGAACTCCTCTTCGCGGTACTGATTCGCAAGGCGCATCTCCGCCTCCGCCCGCGGGAGGCCGCGCGCGGCGAGCCGTTCGAGCATCACCTCGCGCGGCGCGAGCACGACCCAGACCTCGTCGCACACGTTGCGCAGGCCCGACTCGAGCAGCTTGATCGCTTCGATCACGAGCACGTCGCCCTCGCGCAACATCTTCCGCGCCTCGAGGATCCGCGAGACGACGCGCGGATGCATGATCCGCTCGAGCTTCGCGAGCTTCGCCGGATCGCCGAAGACCTCCTCGGCGAGCTTCGCGCGATCGATCTCCTTGTCCTCACGCAGCACCTTCGTGCCGAAGGTCTGCACGATCGCGCTGTACCCGGTCGTCCCGCGCGATTGCTCGTCGTGGACGATGGCGTCGGCGTCGAGCACCTTCGCACCGAGCTCCCGCAGCATCCCCGCGACCGTCGACTTCCCCGCCCCGATCGGCCCCGTGAGCCCTATCACCGCCGCGCTCACGACGACTCGTCGCTCTTCGTCGCGTCCTCGCTGACCTTCGACCATTCGTCGTAGAGCTCGCGCAACGACTTCTCGAGCGCCGCGTGCTCTTCGCCGACCCTGCGTGTCTCCAGGTAGTTGCCGCTCTGCGCCATCTGCGCGACCTTCTCCGTCAGCTGCCGCAACTGGAGCTCCATCGCTTCGATCCGCGCCTCGAGGGCCCGCGTCGGATCGACGCGTCGTACCGGTGACGATTTGGCGTTGCGGCGCTGGCGCGACGGCGGAGCCGAAACCCTCTCTACCTGCCGCACCCCGTCGCCTCGGCGGGACGGGGTCCCGCGGCGCGGCGCTCCGCGTACAGGGGTCCCTACCCCTGCCCTCGGCTCCGCCGTCGCGCCACCAGCGCCGATGCCCGCGGTCGTCGATGTGTCGTACTCGACCACGGGCACGTCTCGGCCAAGAGCTCGTTCGCGCTGATAGGAGCTCCAGTTGCCCTCCCAGCGACGGAGAACGCCGCGGTCGATCAACCAGAGCTCTGAGGCGAGCTTGTCGATGAAGTAGCGGTCGTGCGACACGAACACGAGCGTGCCGCCGAAGCCGTCCAGCACGCGTTCGAGCTGCTCGCGCGCGGCGAGGTCGAGGTGATTCGTCGGCTCGTCGAGCACGAGCAGGTTCGCCTCGCGGATCGAGAGCCGCGCAAGGGCAAGACGCGAGCGCTCGCCACCGGAGAGCACGCCGACGGCGCGGTCGACCTCGTCGCCGCGGAACAGGAACCGCGCAAGCAGGTCGCGCGCCTCCTGATCGGTCAGCGAGCTCGATGCGCGGATCGTCTCGAGCACCGTCGCGCTCCCGGTCAGCTCCGCCTGCGCCTGCTCGAGATACGCGACGCGCGCCATCGGCGCGGTCGAGACGTAGCCCTCGAGCGGTGAGACCTCGCCGAGCAGCGATCGCACCAGCGTGGTCTTCCCCGCCCCGTTCGGGCCGACGACCGCAACGCGCGCATCGCGCCCGATGCGCAGCGGCCCGGTACGGACCACCGGCGCGGTGTAGCCGACCGCGAGCGACGTCGTCTCGAGCACGGTCTCGCTGCCGAGGTCGGCGGCTTCGAGCCGCCAGGTGTGCTTCGTCTCACGCGTCGGTTGCGCGATGCGCTCGACCCGCGCGAGCTTCTTGCCGCGGCCGCGCGCCTCCTTGGACCGCTGTCCCGCGCCGTATCGGCGGATGAACTCCTCGGTGCGCGCGATCTCCGCGGCCTGGCGCGTGGATGCGGTCGCCTGCGCGGCCTCGCGCTCGGCGCGCTGGCGCGCGTAGTGGGTGTACCCGCCCTTGTACTCGACGACGGTCTGGTCCTCGATCGACAGCGTTCGCGACGTGACGCGGTCGAGGAACCAGCGATCATGACTGCTCACGAGTGCCGTGAGCTGCTGCTCGACCAAGAAAGTCTCCAACCACTCGAGCGCGGCCACGTCGAGGTGGTTCGTCGGCTCGTCCAGCAGCAGGATGTCCGGGTCGTCAAGCAGGAGCCGCGCGAGGCCGAGGCGCGTGCGCTCGCCACCGGAGAGCGTCGCGACCTGACGGTGGATGAGATCGGCGAGGCCGAGCCCGGAGAGGACGCGGCGCAGCGTCGCCTCGAAGTCGTACCCGCCGGCGTGCTCGAAGTGGTGCTGCAGGTCCGAGTAGCGCTCGAGCGTCTCCTGGTCGGCATCGCCCAGGCGATGCTCCAGCTCGCGGAGGTCCGCTTCGAGCTCCCGCAGATGCGCGGCCGCGCCGCGCGCGTGCTCGTCGACGGTGCCCGTCGCTTCGGTGAGCAACTCCTGGCGCAGGAAGCCCAGACGCGTGCCCCGTGCGTACGCGACGTTGCCCGCGTCCGGCTCCTCGAGGCCCGCGGCGATGCGCAGCAGCGTGGTCTTCCCGGTCCCGTTTGGGCCGACCAGGCCGACGCGATCGCCCTGCGCGAGCCGGAACGAGACGTCGTGCAGCAGCTCGCGATCCGCGAAGCGACGGCCGACCGCCTGGACCGAAAGGATGCTCATTGCCCTCTCATGATGACGGCGCGCGCTGGCAGTGCGGGCAGTGGAACGTGCCGCGCCCGCCGACGACCGTCCGCACGATGGCGCGGCCGCACCGCGGGCACGGCGCGCCGGCGCGCCCGTAGACGTTGAACTCGCGCTGCATGCGGCCCGCGTTCCCGCGCGCGTCGACGTAGTCGCGCCGCGACGCGCCGCCGAAGCGAATGCCCTTGCGCAGCACCCAGCGGATCGCCTCGTGGAGCCGCGCGACCTCGGCCGGCCGGAGCGAGGCCGCGGTACGCAGCGGGTGGATGCGCGCGCGCCAGAGCGCCTCGATGTCATAGATGTTCCCGACACCGGCGATCTCGCGCTGGTCCAGGAGCAGCGGCTTGATCGCCGCGCGCGGGCGTCGTTTCAGCATCTCCGCGAGCCAGCGCACGGTGAAGCGGCGCGAGAGGGGCTCGATCCCGAGCGAGCGGTGCAAGGGCGCGCGTGCCACCTTCTTATCGCGCCCTGTGCGGCGAACGTCGACCAGATCAGCGCGGTCGACGATGGCCATGCGCCCGAACTTCCGCGTGTCGGCAAAGCGCAGGAACGTCCCGTCCTCGAACGAGAGCGCGGCGCGTACGAAGCGGTCGTCCGCGGCGGCGGCCTCGCGGAAGAGCAGCTGGCCGGTCATGCGGAGCGAGACGATGAGCGCCTCGTCGCCCTCGAGCTCTAAAACGACGAACTTGCCGCGCCGGCCCACCGCGGTGATGCGCCGGCCCAGAAGGCGCGCGGCGAAGTGCCTCGCCGGCAGTGGTTCGGTGACGCGGTGCCAGTGCGACACGAAGGCACTGATGCGGCGACCGACGACGAGATCCTGCAGCTGGCGCGCGATGGTCTCGACCTCAGGCAGTTCCGGCAGCGGCCTTCACCTTCATCCGGGTCATCTCGTCCCAATTAGCACCAACTCTCACATCGACAACGAGCGGTACATCGAGCGAGTAGGCGTTCCCCATCTCCTCTGATAAGACGGCTGCGACGTCGTCGACCTCGTCGCGCGGGACCTCCGCAACGAGCTCGTCGTGCACCTGCAGCAGCACACGTGCCGCGAGGTTCGACTGCGCGAGCCTGTCGTACACGCGGCGCATCGCGATCTTCATGATGTCCGCCGCCGTCCCTTGGATCGGCATGTTGATGGCCATGCGCTCGGCCGCGCCGCGGATCGACCGGTTCGTGCTCGTCATGTCGGCGAGGTAGCGGCGGCGCCCGAGCAACGTTTCGACGTAGCCCTGCTCCGCCGCGAACGCCTTTGTCTCGATGACGTAGCGCTGCACCTGCGCGTAGCGCTTGAAGTACGCCTCGATGAACCGCTGCGCCTCCTCGCGCGGCATCTTCATTCGCCACGCGAGTCCGAAGTCGCTCATCCCGTAGATGATCCCGAAGTTGAGCATCTTCGCGACGTCGCGTTGCTCGCGCGTTACTTCGTCCTCGGAGACGCCGAAACCCGCCGCGGCGGTGCGGCGATGAACATCGGCGCCTTCGCGGAAGGCCTTCGTGAGCTCAGGATCGCCGGACACGTGCGCGAGGACCCGCAGCTCGATCTGCGAGTAGTCCGCGGCCACGAGCGTCAGATCCGCACCGCCGGACACGAACGCGCGGCGGATGCGCCGCCCGAGCGGCGTGCGGATCGGGATGTTCTGGAGGTTCGGGTTCTTGCTGGAGAGACGGCCCGTCGCGGCGACGGCCTGATCGAAGGAGGTGTGGACCCGGCGCGTCTCCGGATCGACGAGCGCGCCAAGCCCTTCGGCGTAGGTCGAGCGCAGCTTCTCCACCTCGCGGTACTCGAGGATCGGATCGATCACCGGATGCGCGGCGCGCAGCTCCTCGAGCACGGTCGCATCGGTCGAATAGCCGGTCGCGGTCCGGCGGCCGCGCGGCAGCTTGAGCTCCTCGAAGAGGAGCACACCAAGCTGCTTCGGCGAGTTGATCGGGAACTCGTGACCGACGGCGTCGTATGCCTGCTGCTGGATGCGCGCGACCTCGCGGCCGAACTCCTCCCCCAGCGAACGAAGGTATGGGACGTCGACCGCGATGCCGGCCTCCTCCATCTCCACCAGCACGTCCACGAGCGGCAGCTCGATCTCCTCGAACAGCTTGCGCAGGCCGAGCCGATCGAGGTCCTCGTCGAAGAGCGCGCCGAGGCGCGCGGCCGCGACCGCGCCGGCGCCCGCGCGCGCGATCCGTTCCTCGAGCGTCGCGGCATTGACGAGATAGGAGGCGAGCATCGTGTCCATGCGCACACCACGCAGGGCGGCGCCCGCACGGCGCAGCGCGAGACGCGCGGTCTTCGCGTCGTGCGCGGTCTTTCGCACGCGCTCGTCCGCGAGCACCTCCGCGATCGGCGCGGGGAGGCCGTTCGACGCCGGCAGGTACCACGCGCGGTCTCCGACGGCGAGGCCGAGGCCGATGAGATCGGGGTGGCGCTTAACCTCGACATCGGCGTGCAACGCCAGCGTCCCCGCGTCGCGCGCGAGCTTCGCGACGTTCGCTGCCTCGCTCGCGCCGAGCAGCGCCGTGTCCACCGGCGCGGCGACCGGCGCGGCCGGCTCGAGACCGAGCGCAAGCTGGCCGGGTCGCGCGGCGACGGGACCGGGTGCCGCGAGATTCGCGTCGGCCGGCGGCAGGCGCGGGACCAGAGAGCGGAACTCCAGGTCTCGGAACAGGTCGAGGACGGCGGCGCGGTCGTAGCCGCGCCACTTCGTGCGGTCGATCTCGAGCTTCACCGGAAGGTCCGTGACGATCGTTGCCATGACGCGGCTCTTGAAGACCTGCTCCCGGTGCGCGGCGAGCGATTCGCGCAACTTGGGCGTGAATCGCGACAGGTCGGCGAAAACCCCCTCGAGGTTGCCGTGCTCTGCGATGAGCTTCGCCGCGGTCTTGTCCCCCACGCCGGGAACCCCGGGGATGTTGTCGGTGGTATCGCCCTTGAGCGCCTTGAAGTCGACCATCTGCGATGGCTTGAGCCCATAGCGCTCGTCGATCTTGGCCTCGTCGTAGACGACCGTGTTCTGGAAACCCATGCGCGTGGTGAAGAGCTTGGTGTTCGGGGTCACCAATTGGAGCGGATCGAGGTCGCCCGAGACGATCATCGTCTCGAGGCCGGCGGCTTCGGCCTGGCGTGCGAGCGCACCGATGACATCATCGGCCTCGTACCCCGGTAGGGAGTAGATCGGCACTCCGAAGCGATCGAGGAGCTCTTTGACGCGCTCGAACTGGGGACGCAACTCGTCGGGCATAGGCTTGCGCGTAGCCTTGTACGTGTCGTCGGCTTCGTGCCTCCACGTCTTGCCGGGCAAGTCAAACGCAGCCGCCAGATGCTGGGGCTTTAACTCCTCGATCGCCTTGAGAAAGATCGACGCGAAGCCGAACGTCGCGTTCGACAACTCCCCTTTTGTCGTTGTCAGCGGTGGGATAGCGAAGAAACCGCGGTATATGAGGGAGTTGGAATCAACAAGAAGAAGACGTTCTCGCATCGACACCTGCCCAATTACACAGGGTAGAGGCATTGACACGCCCGCGTGAATTGTTGATAACGAAAGAATCGGGAAGAACTGGGCGCGGGGCCTCACAAGTAACACAGATCCGCGCGTCGCGCGCTCAGCGCGCGCGCATCTCGGCCTCACGTATCAGCGCCGAACACCCATCGAGGACTGTCATTGGTGGCGCGGACCGCGCGTACAGATCGGCCCGATCCCATGGAGCGCGGACTTCGCCTATGCCGTTGGCCTATTCGCGACCGACGGCTGCATATCGATCCTTGCGAACGGGTACTCGAGCATGAGCTTTAGTTCAAAGGATCGAAATCTCGTCGAGGCCTTCGCTGCCTGCGCCGGTGTCACTGCCAAGATCAGGCAGCGACGCCGAGTCGCATGGGGTAAGGAGTGGGTCGGTTATGAAGTCGGCTTCAGCAGCGTTCGGCTAGCTCGCTGGTTTCAGGAGATTGGCATCGGTCCTCGCAAGAGCCTGACTCTTGGCGCCCTTCGAGTTCCCGACGACTACTTCTTTGACGCCGTGCGCGGCCTGCTCGACGGCGATGGCTCGATAGCGAGATACACGGACTCACGTGGCAGGCACTGTTTCTCCTTGCGTTTCTACTGCGGAAGCGAGACACACCTGCGCTGGCTTCGGCAGGCGCTGAACTCTCGGCTCGGCGTCGATGGATCGCTCGTGGGCACGATTCGGCCGAGAGGCTTGAGTCAGCGACCAATCTTCCAGCTCCAGTACGGACGGCGCGCATCGGAGCAGATCGCCAAATGCATCTACCTACGGCCAGACGCGCCGAGACTCGAGCGGAAGTGGATCCGATGGGCAGCTGAGCTCGAGGCCATCGAGCTTAGGCCGTGCGAAGCCTCCGTTGCAGACCGAGCGCGATGATCGCAGTCACGATGGCGAGCGCGAGCCACAGCCAGGGGCTGGAGAGGACCGACCCGCGACCGACGAGGTCGTGCGTTTGCGTTGTGTCTGAACGCGCGCCGACCTCCGGTGCCTGTGAGACAGCCGCAAAGGCAGCACCCGATGGAGTTGCGGTCGTGGCCTGTTTCGCCGCGTCGGCGGCGTAGGGGGCCGCCGGACTCGTCGCCCCCGCTGGGCCGAGCGCGCTCCGCGGGCGCGGCGGCAGTGCCCGCGCTGCTCGCGACGCCACCGACGTTCGCGAGGAGCGCCGTGGCGAGGAACAGGAACACCGAGACGCCCGACGCCAGCGTGGTCAGCGTGCGCAGCGGCGCGAGCCACGCCGGGGGCGCGGCCACGCGCGGAACGAGGCGACGGCTCGGCACGGGATCGGGCAGCGAGCGGATCAGGCTCGCGGTGGCCCGCAGCTCGCCCAGCCGCGCGCGGCAGTCGGTGCAGGAGCCGAGATGGCCCTCGACCGCGACCCGCTCGGGCTCGCCAAGGGCGCCGTCGAGGTAGGCCGAGAGCTGGGCGCGCGGATGATCGGAGCTGTTCATCACTCTTCCCTTCTGACGACGGCGGCGCCCGATGGTTCCCTCATCCGCCCGATCCCCTCCAACCCCGCGAGATAAGGGTGTTCCGCACGGACACACGGGCGCGGTGGATACGCGACTTGACCGTCCCGATCTCGGCGTTGGTCATGATCGCGATCTCCTCGTAGGCGAAGCCTTCGACGTCCCGCAGGAGGAGCGCGGCGCGCTGCTCCTCGGGCACGAGCTCGAGCGCCTCCTCGACGACGACGAGCGCCTCCCGGCCAGACGCGATCTCGGCCAGGTCAGGTCCGGGCGCGGCCGGTTCAGCCCAGGTGATTTCCTCATCGACCGCTGGCTCGAGCGGCAGCTCCATTCGACGCTTGCGCGACCGGATCCGGTCGAGCGCGCGGTTCGTGACGATGCGGAAGAGCCAGGCCCGGAACGACGTGCCCTCGAACGACCGGATCGACTTCCATGCCGATAGGAACGCGTCCTGCACCACGTCCTCGGCATCGGGCCCGGGTCCGACCATTCGCGCCGCATGGCGGTAGAGCGCTCGCTCCTCTCGTCGGGCCAGGTCCTCAAAGGCACGACCGTCTCCCGCGCGCGCGCGCTCGATGAGCGCGACAAGCTCCGCATCAGCGCTCGATGTCATACGTGCTTGCGCGTCATCGATTAATCTCGGCGGCCTTGGAACAGCGGAAACGGGTCGTCGTCATCGGCGAGGACGACGAGCCGATCGCGCGCCTGCTGCACGATGCCATCAACGACGAGCCAGCCTACCAAGCGGTCATCGTCCCGGACGGCGCCCTCGTCCTGGAGACCGTTCGCCAGGTACACGCCGATCTGCTCATCCTCGACGTCATGATGCCCGGATTGAGCGGCATCGAGGTCTTCGACCGCGTGCGCGCGGAGAAGGAGATCCGCGACATGCCGGTGCTGTTCGTGACCGCGGCGAGCCTCGACTTCGAGCGGCAGTTCAAGGACCGCAAGATCGCCGACGTGATCGCGAAGCCGTTCGACCTCAACCAGCTCCTGGCGAAGGTGCGCAAGCTCTGCCCGCCCTGAGCCCCGCCGCCTCCCGCCGCTACGACGCCATGGCCACGCTCGCCGCGAAGACCGCGGTCGAGGTCGGCGACGCCATCGTCACCACCGAGATCGCCGTGGTCACCCGCAAGCAGGGACGCGCGAACTTCGCGACGGCCGCGGACCACGCCGCGGAACGCGCGATCGTCGCGCGTCTCACCGCGGGCTATCCCGACATCCCGGTGCTGGCCGAGGAGAGCGCGACAAAGGCGCTGCGGAAGGCCGAGCGCCTGTGGGTCGTCGATCCGATCGACGGCACGCTGAACTTCAGCCGCGGCATCCCCTTCTACGCCGTGGTCATCGCGTACGTCGAGGACGGGCGATCGCGCGCCGCGGCCGTGCACTCGCCGCGCACGCGCGAGACGTTCATCGCCTCGGAAGGCGCGGGTGCGACGCTCGGGCGCTCGCGCATCCAGGTCTCGGACACGCGACGTTTGTCGCAGGCGCTTGCCACCGCAAGCCTCTCGTACCGCGTGCTGAAGAGCAGCAAGCCGAAGATGCTCACGCTCGCCGCCGCCTGCGCGGGAATGCGCGACGTCGGCTCCGCCGCGCTCGGCATCACCTATGTAGCCGACGGACGGTTCGACGTCTTCGCGCACCAGTACCTCTCGCCGTGGGACATCGCCGCGCCGGGCCTCATCGCACGCGAGGCCGGCGCGAAGGTGCTCTCGCTGAAGACCGGCGAGGACGCGAGCTGGGATGAGGCGCAGGTGATCATCGGCAATCCGGTACTGGCAAAGGCGGCACTCGCGCTGCTCTCGCGAACGTAGAATCGAGTCACGCCGGAGTGGCGCAATCGGCTAGACGCGGCAGATTCAAAATCTGCTGGGCGAAAGCCCTTGAGGGTTCGAGTCCCTCCTCCGGCACCGATCGACGCGAGACCGCACTAGAGCGGTAGCCGCGCTCGCACCGTAGTCCCGCGATCCTCGCCGGGGCTCTCGATCAGCAGCGATCCGCCATGCGCCTCGGCCACGACCTTCGCCACGTACAGCCCGATGCCCATGCCCGCGAACGTCGCCGCTTTTCCGGTGCCGCGCGCGAAGGCCGTCCCGAGTCGGGGCAGATCCGCGGCGCTGACGCCGATGCCTTGATCGCTGATGACGATCTCGGCCTCGCCGTCGCGCTGCGCGAGCGCGACACGGACCTCTCCACCACGGGGCGAGTACTTCACCGCGTTGCCGATGAGGTTCATGAGCAGCTGCTCGACGCGCGCCTCATCCGCATTCACGGTGAGCGACGCCGGCGCGTCGACGAAGATCTTGTGGCGCCCCTCTTCGCGTGCCGCCTCGGCATAGTGCTCCGCGGTGTCACGCACGCTCGCGGCGAGGTCAAAGGGCTGGCGATCCATCTCGAGCGCGCCGCGGCCCGCGCGCGCGACCGAGAGCAGATCGCTCACCAGTCCGTTCATCCGGTCGACCTGACGCTCGATGGACATGAGGTTGCGCTCGAGCGATTCGAGGTCGAGCGGCTGTTTCCCATCGCGCGCCTTGCGGATGCGCGACACCAGCAGCTGCGCGAGCGCCTTGAGCGGCGTGAGCGGCGTCCGCAGCTCGTGCGCGACGATCGAGATCAGGCGTTCGTCCGGCGGCAGCTCGCGCTCGGGCATCGGGATGAGTATGGAAGAGGAGGGCTAGCGTGATGCCAGCGAGGGAGCGAAAGGGCGCTTAGCGCGGGGGCAGCAGCACCTCGACCACGTCGCGGCCCACCTCGCGTTCGACGGCCTCGGCCACATCGGTCGAAACGCTCGTCTTGAACGAGGTCGGAACGCGCCGCGGCGCACCGGTCGCCCGCGGAAGCTCGAGCACGACGGTCGCCCCGCCCGCGAAGGCCTTCAAGACCTGCTGGATGCGCTGGAAGATCGCGATCGACCGCTCGTAGTCGAGCGCCTCCCGGAAGCGAATGACGAGCTCAGTTGGCTTTGTGAGGGCGGACCCGCCCGCGGGTGACAGCGGGGGGACGCTCTCCGAGGACGACAGCTGAGGCGACGACATTGAGGAGGTTGTGGCGGTGCGATCGGGAGTCGCCGAAATTGGAGGACGAGGAGAGGGCCCCCCGCTGGCAGGACCCGCGTAGGGGCCGCCATTGGAAGGCCGAATGAAGCGAGCGCGTTTCGCAAGCCGCTCGGCGGTTTCGGCGGCGGCCCGTTTGATGTCACGGATCCCCTGGTCGTTGAAGGGCACCGCGTGCTCGACGAGGATCTTCGGCGCTTCGTCGCGCTTCTCGACCCGCCCGAGGACGAGCAGGATCTCGTCGTTGTTCCACACCGCGGCGGTCGCCTCGTACGTCCGCGGGAAGATCGTCGCCTCGACCGAGCCGGTGAGGTCCTCGACCTGCGCGAACATCATCAGCTTCTTTTCCTTGGTGATGTGCCTGCGCGCGCTGGTGACGACGCACGCGATCGTGACGAGCGAGCCCTCCTCGGTCTCCTTGAGCTCGCCCAGATACGCGTCGACGACGTCGCCCATGCGCTCGGTGAGCTGCTGCAGCGGGTGCTCCGAGAGATAGATCCCGAGCAGCTCTTTCTCCCAGGACAGATATTCCTTGCGCTGCGCGCCGCTGGCGGCCGCGCTGGCTTCGGCGGGCTTCGCGACGGCGGGAGCCAGGGTCGCGCCGAGGTCGAAGAGGCCCATCTGTCCCTGGCGCTTGGCCTCCTGCTCGTCCTGTGCCGTGGCGATGACCGCATCAAGCCGCGCCAGCTGCGTATCGCGTGGCCCGAAGTCCGGTGTCGCGCCCGACTTGATGAGCGACTCGAGCACGCGCTTGTTGCAGCGCTGCAGGTCGATG
>WNFF01003892.1_pt1 | contig 12211 bp, 11 predicted proteins | sample 5400441 | NCBI WGS metagenome assembly WNFF01 (sample SAMN13153345, study PRJNA577476) | soil metagenome | isolation source: 120 cm saprolite under Douglas fir tree site 2 hole 3 replicate 1 | place: USA:California | collected 2015-04-18
GAGCCAGTCGAACCGCTTCTCGCTTAAACTCGATCGTATAGGTTTTCTGCACCTTCTGCATGATCCTTTCCCTCCTTCTGGAAGAGTATACTCGAAGGTTTCACTCCTCCACAAATTCGGGGTAAGATCAATCTCCTTCTTCTCAATCCCAAGTGCTTGGTAAATCTGCATCGCTCGATGATCTCGAAACACGCCGCCGTGATCGCTGACCAGGGCCGTCGGACATCCGTGCTTGCGGATCGCCGCATACAGCACCGCAATATACTCCTCAAAGTTCTGCCGTCGTGTCACCGCGGAAGCCAGGATCGCCCGCGAATAGCCCTCTAAAATGCTGATGCAGTAAATCATCTCTCCGCCTAATTTGTGCATGTCAAGGTATCTGATATCCACAAACCAATAGTGATGGCGATAGGCTGATTGAAAGGGCAGTTCCTTCTTCGTGTGCTCACCGCTCCGTGGCATCTGGAGATGATACAGGTGCCGATTCAGCGCGAGAATGCGACCACAGGTGCGAGGGGACAACTTGATCCCCAGTTGTTCCAATGCTGCGCTGACGCGATATTCTCCGAGCTCAGGATTGATCTGCAATTTCTTCACTTCCTGCATCGCTCTCAGCGTCGTTTTCATCGCAGGTTGGTGAGGCCGACTCGACTTGTCGACAAGCCCGGCGAACTGCTCTTCGATCCATCGTTTGAGGGTCGTATGGACCGTCTGCCGAGACGTACCCAAATAGCCAGCGATTGAGGTGGGTGTCCAGCCTTCAGCATGCAGTTTAATGATCGCCAGCCTGCGTTCGCGGGAGTCTGTCACGTCTTCAAACAGTGGGAAGCGGCGTGTGGTGCGCGATGGTTTGGGGCCATTGGCAAGGGTGAGCTTGATGGTTTGGGCTGAAGGTCTCCGGCCAAACTGGATGTAGAGAATGCGCGCAATCTCGTCCACACGATGCTCAGGATATTCTGCATGCAGGTCCACAATCGCCTGGCGCATGGGAGGAGGAAGCGTCCGCTTATCAAGCTTCTCAACTTTCGGCGGTGGCTCTGGAGGCAGGAGACTCGCCATTCCTGCCTGGTCAAAGAGATTGGCCTGGTAGTAAATCGTACTGCGTGGCGCTCCTGTTTCAGTCGCACGCTCTTTCACGTCAACGCCCCACAAAATCACGGGCCTGATCAGCTCATATTTGATTTGGGCAGAATCTTTGAGAAGTGGACGAATCTGCGACCATTCATGCGTTGGGATCTTTCGCTCGTATCTGCGTTTGGGCATAGCTCTCCTTTCATATCCAAGGCCAAGCCGACTCCGATGCAGAAACATAAGTCTTTCCTTATGAGCATCTTACCTGGTTTCGGTTGTCCTGACAAGGTTTTGGAGGTTTTTAGTCCAACGGATAGGAAAGGTATATGTCAAGCAGGTCGTGGCGAGGTTTCCCCGATATTGGCTCGACAAGCAATAAGATGACTTGTAAAAGAAGCAAGGGAGCCAGAAATGCCAGGACCCCCAGAAATCCAGCGAAGGGATTCTGCCAGCGAAACAAGACGATGTTCCACAGTTCATTGTAAAGCATGACAATCCCCAAAGCTGTCAATGAGATGAGGCGATCTGTCTGGCTCATCACCTGCCGCTCGCAAACGGTAGGCAATGATGGTATCAAGGAGGTAGACAACGATGCCCACACTGATAAAAGCCCAGAGCGGGAGTTGAAAACGCGGCTTTTGGAGCGTGGGGAACCATTGCGTGAGCTGGTTGCCTGTGAGCAGACCTCCCAGGATTGCCATGACTATCGTGATGACCAGCGAAACAAAAAGCGCAGGAAGATTGAAAGAGAGCATGACAATTTTCTCCTGATGTCTATGGAGATGCTGCGTAGATCATGTGTTGGTTGGGAAGATCTTGTACTTCTCAAATTTCTTCCCGCTGGAACGCAGGGCAGAGGGAGACTTCTCCCTCTGCTCAGGTGTCAATCCAAACTTTATTCTATTGAAAATCACACCATTCTCCTGGTGGGGCCACAGATGAGAGATCTGACCCACCAGGAGAATTATGAGAAAACCGATCAGTTGAAAGTTTGGATTGACAGACAAGGCAACCAAACTAGAACGACACTGGGAGTGCCTCCAATCCACGAAGGAGGAACGTGCCACGCCAACGAAGTTGATCTGGTGGAAGACTCAGACGCAAATTGGGCATTCGCTGAATCAGCGTGCTTATGGCGATTTGCCCTTCGAGTCGGGCCAGTGAAGCACCAAGACAGAAATGCGCACCGTGGCCGAACGCCAAATGTTTGTTGTTCTTGCGGGTGATGTCCAGTGAATCAGGATGGTCAAAAGCGTTGGCGTCACGATTTGCCGACCCTATCACTGCCATGACCAGTTCACCACGTGGAATAGGGGTTTGCGCAATCGTGATCTCTTCGCGAGTATATCGTTCGGTTGCCATTTCAACTGGACACACAAAGCGTACCAGTTCTTCAATCGCCGTCTTGATGAGGGAAGGCTCACTTCGCAGCTTTGCCAACTGGTCAGGATGTTCCAGCAGGGCGAGTGTGCCGCTGCCAATCAGGTTCACAGTTGTTTCGTGACCCGCCACCAGCAGAAGAATGATCATGGCCAGAATTTCATCTTCACTCAATTGATCGCTTCCGTCTTTGGCTTGAACCAGTGCCGTGACCAGATCGTCTTTGGGGTGTGCATGTCGCTCCTTGATGAGCTTCTTCAAGTATCCCATAAAGCTCATGATGGAGGGAATGAGTACCAGGAGATTTCGGTTGGTTCCCGCTGAAATCAAGGTCTTGCTCCAACGATGAAACTTCTGATTGTCTTGGGCAGGCACCCCCAAAATGCGCCCGATCATGGTGAGCGGCAGTGGCAGTGCGAAATCAGCAATGACATCCATGCCGCCGCCCAGCGCTGCTCTCTCCAGTAATTCATTGGTCAACGCTTGGATCTGGCCCCGCATCTGCTCGATCAGACGTGGCGTGAATGCTTTGTGGACGAGTGCTCGCAGTCTGGTATGGTTTGGACTGTCCAGGTCAAGCATATTGTGCTCAAGCGGCTTGAACATGGGCGGGATCCAGGGCAACTTTTTCAATTGCTCAGGTGTCATAGCATTCTGGCGGTCCTTTGCAAAACGTTCGTCTTTCAAGACATTGAGGACATCGTCATAGCGTGTAATGAGCCAGGCGTGCTGTTTGGTAGGGAGCTTCACCAGGAAAACAGGGGAAGCGGCGCGGAGTTGTGCGTAAAACGGAAACGGATTGGCTTTGAACGTGGCGTCGGTCACGTCAACTGGCACTCTTGATTTCACGGGTGTGGTTCCTATGGCAGGGCGTTTCTTCGTCATAATGTATCACTCCCTCGTCCGTCCAAAATCATATTTTATCACCATTCTCCTGGTGGGACCACAGATGAGAGAGCTGACCCACCAGGAGAATGGTTGATTTTCAACAGAATAAAGTTTGGATTTACAGCTCAGGAGTGCAAGAAGACTTGCATTCTGGCCTGGATCTCATGATTATGTATGCTAAACCACATCAGATGACTCTCAGCCTCAGAAATGAAGAGTTGAGCCTGAGGAATATGCTTCTCTACATAGACAGCATGTGATGAATCGACCAGACCATCGTATTTGCTGGTAATGACTAAGACAGGAGCTCTCACCCGGCCCAGATCTCCACAATGATGATGGATGTCATGGAGAAATCCTGATCCCGAACGTGAAGCTTGCAAAAAGGCAAGGGCTGCTTGCTGCTGATCAGGACTCATCGCAGAGAGCACCTGATCGATTGGCAGACAGGTGAGACCCCACATCAGACTTTTGAGCGCAGCCTGAGGTGCAACACGTCCAAACCTTCGGAAAGCTGCCCAGACTATTCCTTCCAGCACTGGATTGAAGAACAGATATGTCAGGAAACGTATCATTCCACTGGCATATCTGCCATCTGTTGCGGCGTTCTGCAAAATCACCTTGCTGACTCGTTCGGGATGGCGGCCAGCCAGTTGCAAGGCGGTTGGTCCACCTGCTGAAATCCCTACCACGATCACCTGATCCAGTTGGAGGAGATCAAGCAAACTCATCAGGGCGTCAGCAAATGCTTCGGCACGCTTTCCTGTAGATGAAGGGGTCCTGCTGTAACCGGGTCTTGACGGGATGATCAATTGATAACCCTGCGCCAGAAAGAAAGCCTCATGCCCCAAGGGTGAATGGCAGTTGGTGTGTCCACCGTTCAACACCAGCACTGCAGGACCCTGCCCAACGCTTCGATACTCAATCAGTCCCAGTTCCGTTCGTACAAGATGACTCACTTGTTCCGCTTTTTTCCTTCCCATTGCCCAGACACCTTGATGCCGATAGGTCTGGATCATCCAGAAAGCAAAACCCAGTTCAATGAACCCGACTCCCCCTCGAAACAGGCTATACCAGACAGGATAGGGATTGGGGAAAACGCCAAGGAGCTGCAACCCTTCAACTGGGATCTGAATGACTGAGCCAGTAAAGGCAATGAGAATCCCCCAGAAGAGCCAGCGCCAATGGTGGAGCACCCCATACATCAGCATGCCGAGAAAGGCGATCAAGGCACCCAAAAACAGGAGCACAGGCCAGGGGTAACGCTCGGCAGGCACCCACCCGGGCCAGAGGGTCGTGGTATAGATCGATGGCTCGATGGCAAAAATGATCAACAAGCTCACCAGGAGCAGGCCCACAAACATGATGAGTGCCTTTCCCAGCAGCTCTCCTCTCGCATGATGTGTGATAGTCATGGCTTCTTTCCTCGGCCTCAAAACAGTGCTCTCGCAAAAGAGCAGTATCCATCTCATCGAGAACTACACCACCTTGTCGAAAAACAGCGCGGTCAACACATCAGGCAACGCCTCCCACTGCCCAGCAAGCACCTCGTCCCCCAACAGTTGCAGCAAAAGCAGACCAAGCAGGGTACCAGCAATGGCTCGCACCGTCAGTGGGATATTGATCTGGAGCTGCTCGTTCTGTGCCTGAAAAAACTGCTCACCAACGGCAATGGTTGGCGCGAGCACCTGCTCATAATACTGCCTGCGCAATTCCCCATTGACTAGCAACTCTGGGAGCACCGCTCGAAACACTTCGGCATTGGGCCAAAGCAATGCCATGCGTTGCTGGAGATAGGCACGGAAGAAAGCCTTGAGGTCTTGCTCATCTCCCAGCACAAACTGTTGTCTGCGTTCGGTTGTTTCGTTCAGACGATCCAGGACAGCAAGCAACACCTCATCTTTACTCGCAAAGTAGGTATAGATCGTGCCGTCTGCTATCCCTGCCACCCGCGCAATCTCTTTGATCGTGGCCCGGTGAAAACCTTTCTCAGAAAAAACGGTGATCGCCGCATCCAGAATCTGAGTGCGACGTGCGGCAACAAGCATGGTCTGAATGGGATCGGGATGTTTTGTCATAGATATGATCCGTGATCCTCTTTGATTGAATTCAAGTTCATATAAGTGAATGATTATTCAATCAAAGCATACCATCACTCGTACGAGATTGTCAAGAGAAAGTTCTCCTTCCCTCTTTTCCCCAACCATGAAGAGGCGAAAATCCACCGAGATGACGCCGCTGCAAGTTGACTCCACAGGAAAGGTGCGCATCGTTTGTTCGTAAACCTGCTTCCGCCAGGGAGAGAGAAAGACGAGAGTAAATTTCTAGGGATTGGCGACTCTCATGGCCAGAGTAAGGTTGGATAAGAGCATCGTCAATCCCTTGCGCGGCTGCCGCCAGGTGAAGAGAAAGTGTCGCCATTTGCGGGGAGACATCGAGCGCGTATTGCCCGCTCCTCTGCCGTCTTGAGACAACTGACGTAAGTGCTACCCCTCACAGAAAAGTGCGTTACTCGCCAACCGCTGCCCAGATCATTTCGCGCTTTGCCCATCGTGGTTCTGTTGAGAGCGAGCGTGTTTTGCGCCTGTTGTGGGATTTAAATCGGAGGATTCCATTGTGCGGAGAGAGCGAACTGGTGCTGGTGCAATCGGGGCATTCAACCAGGTGTATGCCGCTGTCCAAAAACTGCTGAAGGTCAATTGGCACAACCCCAGAAAACGTACATTTGACCGATTTGGTTGGCTGCGGCATCGCCTTCTGAACTTCATTGCTGGGCGCACGCTCGTCTTGATTCTGGTCTCCCTGGTCCTTTTCCATCTCGCTTGCCTGGGCTACACTTGCAGACTCCGCTGGAGGAACATCATGATTCGGTCCATCTCCGTCAATAATCCGAAAGGTATCGCGGCGAAGGACAAGGAGTGAAGCAGCATTCTCCAGCGTCTCCGCCCGCACATCGGTTTCGCGAGCCTCGTACGTCCATTCAAGGGCCGTTGTGACCAGCTTCATCAAGTGATCCATTGACACGCGACCAGAATGGGTCGGGTCAAAGTGTGACTGGGTGAGCCAGGTGTAGATAAAGCTGGACCATTGGCGCAAGTTGAGTTGCGGAAAGAGTTCCCTGTAAACGGTTTCCAGAGATGCCAGGATGTCACGCACTTCTTCTGAGGTGTGGCCAGCAATTCTGCAGAACGGTTCGACCTTGTCCAGACGACGACGCCATTGGAGCCAGGTCGGATCAGGCTGATCTAACGTTTCCTTGAGTGGGATGGTTTCCCCACGTCCCGCTGCAACCAGGCACAACCCCAGTGGATGATCGTATTGGAGCCGCCCCTGGTCTGTCAGTTCCTTGATGAACATGAGGTGTTCCAGAGAGAGAGATCATGGGCATCATCCACCACGAGGCACTGCGTTCCATATTGATGCAGGTGTCCCATGAGTTTGGGTTTGCGGGTGCTCCAATGGCCGCGCAGCGGTAATCCAAGAGCCGTAAAGAAGCGGTCGCCCAAAGCCTGCTCGTCTTCATTGTTTTTCGGAGTCACCACCTCCAGGATCGTCCTTGAACCAGCCGCTTTGACCAGATCGCGAATGCCCATCGTCTTCCCTGACCCCGGATCGGCGACAATCACATGCCAGCTCCGCCTGTGCCAGGCCGAACGCAGCATCGCCTGGAAACGTTTTTCAAAGGCGGTCTCAATGAAGATCTCCTTGTGAAAGAGGGGGTGGGTCATAGCAGTGGCTCCTCTCACAGCTGGCGAATACGTAATGGGCGAGTTGGACGCTCTGGGTCAGTATCAGGGATGGCCTTTGGGAGTGGTGCCACTTTTGCTTGCTTCGCCTCAATACTCGCTAATCGCTCAAGCACTTCGGCTGGATGAATGTCTTCCCGTTGGCGATCCCATTGACGGCTGTGTTCGGCTTGACGAATCTCTGCGGATCTTCGTTTCCGGGCTTGTCCTGCTTCACTCTGGATGCGAGCGCGTACCTGTTGCCCCTGGGCGCTAGCGATTCTGTCCTGCATCTCATCGTGTTTGCGCATCGCTTTGGCTTCCCACTCACTGACGCGGCCTCCCATAAACTCTGGACAGTAGGCTTCTCCCACGTAGACTCCCTCTAACAAGTTAATGCTAGTGATAGAAGATGCTCTAGGACCTCTTTCCCTCTTTGTTTACAACAACCCTCTCCTGTTGTATTGTTAATAGTAACGTTATCTGGTGGATATGTGGCAAGTGGAAGGATATATATCATGCAAACAGCATCCTCTCAGGAACAGCAGTTGACAATGCTCTCGCGGATTCGTCGAGTCCGTGGTCAATCAGGTGACCCCTATGACCTCATCTTTCTGGATCAGTATGATCGAATCATTGTCCCGCTTACCGAGTGGTATCGCCTGCGTAAAGAGCAAGGGCCAGCAAGCACAAGGAGTACCTATCTCGCTTGTTTACTACCGTATTTCACGTTTCTTGTGGAGGATGGATGCCCTTGGAATGCCCCACCGGAGCAGTTACGCCGGGTCTTGATCGCGTTTCATCGCGACCGCCTGGGCTGCAAGATCCATCCCCAAAGGGACCGGGATGGCTTTGAGGTGAGCTTAACTCGTGAGACACCCTTGCAAGAGAGTACGCTCCGTGTCATGCGAGCGGCTCTGCGGGACTTCTACCTTGTCATGAAAGACGAGGGGCTGTACCCTTTTCCAAATCCACTCTCCTCGGAGGTGCTGGTTGCTCTCAAACGTGAACAGGAACGTGCATTGGCGAATCGTGGTGCGCCCGATCACGCCGGAACACGAGAAGAAACCCACGCGCAATCGCGAAGGCGTCCTACTGCCTTCATTCGTCAGCATCAGCCACAGGAATGGAAGCCTAACCTGCGCAAAGAACTCGCTGATGTGCGCAAAGGAATGCATGAGGTCATCGATGCTCTGTTGGATAGCCCACAGGTTTCTGCCCGCGAGAAAGCGGTGCTGGAGTTGCTGCAAAATACGGGGGCCAGGCTCCATGAGATCGTCCTGATGACGGTGGGTGGCTATCAAAACGAGGGAGTTGCTGGCCAGGCGCAGGTGATGAACAAAGGCAGTTATGGACGCGAGATCAAAACGATCTACTTTCAAGAGAACCCCAACGTTCAGCAGGCGCTCAACGTGTACCTTGAGCAAGTGAGACCGCTCCATGATCCACACGGACGCACGCGTCTCGCAGACGTTGCCTCCCATGAGCCACTGTTTCTGACAGAACGGAAGACAGCCTACTCACTGAAGAGTTTTTACTGGCATTGGTATCGCCACTACACCCCCTTGCAGGGCAAGTGCCCCGTACGATTTTCACCACATGATTTGCGGCACCTTTTCGTGACAGAATACCTCATCAGGCTTAAACTAGCGTGTGGAGCAGGCACAGAGCAGTTTGATTCCGACAAATACCTCCAAGAGCGAGAAGCCTTTGGTCTCATGATCATGGGATGGCGGAGTGCTCGGACAATTGACATCTATGATCAAAGCCGTCAGGGAGAATCAGCCTTATCCACGCTCGCTGGCTATCAAAAGGATCTCTCACAGCGCCGTTATGCCAGTGAACTCCCTGCAGCGACACATCCTCCGAAGAAGCATGAAGCTCCGGCTTTAGCACGACAAGAACGGTCCCTGAGCCAGGACACGGAAATCGTATGGATGCACGATCCAGAGACGTTAGATTGGATCAAGAGCCTGGATCAACACTCCTGAGACCACTAGGAAGATGGATGAAGAGGAAGATGGAAATGAAGTCCACCGAAGAAAGACACACGGTAGATGTTGCAACGGAGCAACGAGATCGCACTGCACTGTTGAATTTTAGTAATCCAGGGGAACGAGAAGCGCACATCAACGCTTTTTTGGCGTGGCTTCCCAAGATTCTGCATGAGGCACCGGGTATTCGTTGGGAACACATGCCAAGTCAGGTAATGGGCTATCTCATTCGGACTGTTGCAGACTGCCCTGATGCGATCCCTATTACGCTGGCAACTGGTTGTGCGATGGATGCGCTAAAGAAATCAAAGGTGTTGTACAGCCATTGTTGTGCTCTCAACAAGTTGCTTCAGCAACTACGTAGCCACTATGGTGTGACGACCCTCAGTGAGCTTCGCAAGCGTGCGATCTGGGAGGATTTTGTCAAAGATCGGATGATCTCTCCGGGTGAGCTGAAAAATCTCACGCACTACGATACGCTTGCTTCCGTGCATTTGCGTTTCTACTTGGAAGGACTGACGGAACGACAACAGGTAATATGGAAACCCTATCTACTGCCACCGCTCCCCCGTGGGTTTCTGGACAAACAGGCACAGCAAAAAGCGGTTGTCAAAGCTTCCCAGGATAGGCGCAGAGAACAATCGGATGTGGTTCTTCCTCTGTTCCCCTTGCTCGTCGAGCTTGCTCAACTGCGCAAGCAGGCGGCAGAACGCCTGGTCAAGGAGTTTCGTAGGCAGCGAGATCGTGCTCTTGCAGGGGAGATCGAATTGCCCTATCAGTTTGAGTACGTAGATCGGCAGTTTTCCGTATCTGAGCAGGCAACGACGCTTGCCGAGGTCAGGCTCATTGAACGGGAGGTGACACTCTCGTTCACGCTGTGGAACCGAACGAGTTGGGTCAAAGCCCATCTGAAGCAGTGCGGCCGTCACATACGCTCTTCTTGGAAAAAACAAGTAGAAGCCTATGCGCCTGAGCGTAATGGTTACTTCTTACAGTACGAAGGAGCTTCCAGTGACCTGCTCTGGTGCGGCGATCTTATCGAACAACGACTCCTTGGGGGGAAGCGTGGTCGAGGGGGATTTGTTGTTACCCGCCCGGCACTCTTGACCCCTGCAGGTAGTGACGCAACCTGGTTAGCATGGGCCAGGAAGACCTCTGGAGCAGTGCTCTTTGAACCTGAGTCGCTCTACAGAGGGGTGCTCTTTGCCACGGCTCTGGCAACACTTTCTCTCACCAATGGAAGCCGTGCAACTGAATTGCTTCAGGTCAGTGCTTCCCGCTTTGAGACCATCGCCGTCGATGAACTGAAAAATCAGCAGCCGACGGGCCGACAAATTGGCCTCTGCGTGCAGAAGCTCTTGCCCAAAGGTTACACACATGAAAGTGAGCGGCAGTTTTTTCTCATCAGTGACATGGCAGTACGCCTCTTGAAAGAGATAGCGGAGTTGCTGCAAGCAACCCATGGCGGTACCATCCCCATTGTTCATCCGAACATTCACAACCACAAGGCAGAAGACTTATTGCCTGAACCCTACTTCTTTCAGTGGGCGGCATCGGAGGATAGACGAATCGGCCTTCTCTCTACGCAAGACATTGCAGCTCTGCTCCGTTTCCTCTTTCATGGCCTCACCCTTACCACAAGGGCAGGAGAGCCCATCCGTGTTGCCGCTCACCTCCTCCGGCATGTGCTGGCGACCCATGCCCGAACGGTTCAGAACATCCCGGCAGAAGCAGTCGCCTATCTCTTACACCATCGTGTGACACTGCCTGATTCAGCACGGGCTCTTACCGTTTCTGAAGCCACAGCCTATTACAGCCGCTTGCCGATCAGCCAGCTGCTAGCCCTCCTCTCAGATGTACAATCTCAGCTTTATTTCGAGCAAGGACGTTCCTATCTCCACGTGCCAGACCTCTCTACGATTGAGCAGAAGGAAGCCGCTTTACGTCGTATCTTTGAGCAATGGGGCATGATTGGGCCAACCGTGCTCGGTTTTTGCAGTGCAGGTATCTGCGTTCGTCCTGGCAATCGAGGGATCTGTGCGAATTGCCAATATCTTGTCCCTCATTACAGTAATTTGCCCAAAGCGAAAATCTGGCGAAGATTCTATGTGCTACAAGCCAAGATGCACGATGACCAGGGGCATGTGGTTGATGCGCAGGAGGCTCGCAAGGTGGTCCAGTATCTTGATGACATGATGCGGATGATGGAGATCCAAATCCAAACCCGTCAGGATGGCGGCTATCTCCCGTTTGCGGACACCCTTCCACCTGTACAAGAAGAGGAAGGAGAGGACCAGTGACAGCACAACTGTCATCTTCCGACGATCCATATGCACACCTACGTACACATGCAGCAGCTCAGAAACAGGAAACGGTGGATCGGCTAACCAGAGCGATTGCCGAGCTTGAAGCCGATGGACGCCCAGTCACCACATTTACCATCAGAGAAGTGAGTGGTCTGGATTACATGGCCTACTACCGCAACAGGGAAGCATTTCAGCTCTTCCAGCAGCACAGTACGCATCTGCGCAAGAAACGAGAGCAAGAGCAGGCGAAACGTCAACCTGCCAGCCGTGGCTCAAAACGGAAGAAAGGGAGGGTCCGAGACGCCCTTTATGCTGCCACGGCTTCGCCACGTGATCCGTTGCTGGACTACAAACGGCCACGCCTGGTCCAACTCTTGCATGAGGCTCGTGCTGAACGTGACGAAGCCAGGAAGCAGGCACAGGCCGAACGAACCAAGGTCGAGCAGCAGGCGCAGACTCAACGTACGGAGCTAGAGCAGCGCTATCGAAAGCTGCTGCAGGAGCACATGCAGTGCAGTGTCAAGATCGCCAAACTGGAAGCACAGGTCGCTGAGTATCTGGCGTTCATGGAGCGGTTTCGTACCTCTTTACAACGAGAGGAACATGGACCACAGCCGTGATACGAACCTCCTTCGCATTTCTCAAGAACACGATCACTGTCCGGACACCTGCCCTGGTACTGGATGCGGGCACTGATCACAGGACTGAAAACCAGGGGTAGCGTGAAATTGCACCCAGAAGTCACGGCGTCCTTGCTCATCAAGGGCGATGATCTGACGCCGTTTGCCTCCCCCCTCGGATTGCTTGACGACATGAATGAAACCCGCTTTCCACCGTTTCTCTGCTT
>WNFF01006365.1_pt1 | contig 12211 bp, 12 predicted proteins | sample 5400441 | NCBI WGS metagenome assembly WNFF01 (sample SAMN13153345, study PRJNA577476) | soil metagenome | isolation source: 120 cm saprolite under Douglas fir tree site 2 hole 3 replicate 1 | place: USA:California | collected 2015-04-18
GGCTGGTACAGCTTCGACGCCAACGGCGTGCATTTCATCGGGCTCGTCAACGTCATGAATCTCGAGGCGGGTAAGCTCGGCAAGCTCGGTGAGGAGCAGCTCAAGTGGCTCGAGGACGACGTTGCCGGCCGCACCGCAAGCACTCCGGTCGTGGTCTTCGCCCACATTCCGCTGTGGACCGTGTACGAGCAATGGGGCTGGGGCACCGACGATGGCGCCCGTGCCATCTCGTTATTGAAGAAGTTCGGCTCGGTGACCGTCCTCAATGGTCACATCCACCAGGTGATGCAGAAGGTCGAAGGCAACGTCGCCTTCCACACCGCGCTATCGACCGCGTTTCCGCAGCCGGCGCCCGGGACCGCGCCCTCGCCCGGCCCGCTGAAGGTCCCGGACGACAAACTGCGGTCGCTGCTCGGGATCACCGACGTGAACTTCGTGCGCGGTCAGCAGCGGCTCGCCATCATCGACAAGCCCTTGCAGGGCTGAAGCCTCGAACGGGTGCTTTCATGCAAAGCCTACGTCCCGAACGGCGTTCCCGCCCCCTCGGCGCCGTTCTCCTGGTCGCCGCATTCGTTGCGGCGACCCTTTTCCTTCCCGGCGGCGCGCGCGCCGAGGACGCGGCGGTGCAGATCGACGATTTCGCCTTTTCTCCGCCGAGCCTGACGGTCAAGGCCGGAACGACGGTGAGCTGGCGCAACAAGGACGACATCCCGCACACGGTCGCCTCCTCGACGCGGATGTTCAAGTCGAAAGCCCTCGACACCGACGACAGCTACTCCTTCACCTTCAATGAGCCCGGGAGCTACGGGTATTTCTGCTCGCTGCACCCGCACATGACGGCGCCGCGCAGTGAACGCGACGCGATCGAGGCCCGGGGGCATTCCACGACGCGGTTTAGGTCTTGTCTCCATTTTGGCCCAAGGAGGCCATTCCACAGACAGGGAGGAGGACGTCATGGCGCACAACCACGACAATCACGAATACGGCGTCAGCCGTCGGCACGCCATCGAACGCATGATCTGGGTCGGCACCGGCGTTCTATGGACGGTTTCGGGTGGTGTACCGAAGTCGTTGAGCCTGCTCGGGCGGGCCGAAGCGGCGACCGCCAGCGCCCAGACGAAGCCGACGATTCCGATCATCGTCAAAGATACGACGTCGCTCTACTGGCAGGTGGTGCTGGCCGGCGCGCGCAAGGCCGGTCAGGATCTCGGCGTCAACGTGGCCGAGCTCGGTGCCCAATCCGAATCCGACGTCGACGGCCAGATCAGGATTCTCGAGAACGCCGTCGCGTCGAACCCGGCGGCGGTCGTCATCGCGCCCGCGCAGTTTGCCCCCCTTGGCAAGCCGATCGATGAAGCTGCCAAGAAAGTCAAGATCATCGGCATCGATTCCGCCGCCGATTCCAGAGCCTTGACCTCGTTCTTGACGACCGACAACGAGCAGGCGGGTCGCATCGCTGCCGATATTCTCGCCGAGGCGATCAAGAGGACATACGCCGATGCCGAAGGCGACGTGGCGCTCATCACCTCGTTACCCGGGATCGCATCGCTCGATCAGCGCGCCAAGGGCTTCAAGGAGCAAATCGCCGCGAAATATGGTGCCTTGGATATCGTCGCCGAGAAGGTCGGCGACGGCAAGGCGGCGACCGGCTCCAAGATCATGATGGACCTCATCGCCGAGCATCCGGAGCTGCGCGGAGTGTTCGCCTCGAACCTGGTCATGGCGCAAGGCGCGGCCCTGGCGGTGGCCGAGAACGGGACGAACAAGACCGGCGACAAGATCAATCTCGTCGGCTTCGGCTTGGATGACGACCTCGTCAGATTTCTGCAGAACGGCACGATCGCCGCGCTCGTCGTGCAGAACCCGTTCCGCATGGGTTATGACGGCGTCAAGATCGCGCTCGCCGCCTCGCGGGGCGAACAAGTGCCGGCCAACGTCGATACCGGCGCCAACCCCATCACGAAGGCCAACATGAACTCCGCGCGTTCGCAGGAACTGCTCAACCCGAGGATCAAGTGATCTGACACGATGCACTGTGGCCCAGGAGAGAGATCGAGTGGTGGCCGTCGAAAACCGATTGACTGCGCACGACAATTGCTTGGCCGTTTGCCAAGCGGCTCGCCGCGTCACCCAATTTTATGCGCGCGCTGTTGAGCTATCGGGTCGCAGTCGGGCCATCGCGGCCACGATAGGGGGACGTGCAGCCGAAGATCAGTCGCGCCGGGTGGCATTTCCAGCACCCTACGCACAGAGCTGAATCGCCCAGCATTGCTGCGGTACGCCCAAAGCATCGAATTTCGACTCAGCGCCGCCGGCCCAATGGCTCCAGTTCCCAATTAGACTCGCTATTTTGGCCATAATGGCGCAAGCTTTGCTGTGCGCGACATGCTGCGCGGGACGCCACGATCACCTTCGGCAACCCCCTGAGCTACCCCGCGGTCCGGCTAGATTATCAAAGGCACCACAGAGGAGAGCACCCCCAATGAAACGGGCATCAGCCTTGCTATTCTTCACTTCCGCCATCGTAAGCTCCGCCTCGCTCGCATATGCGCAGCACGCCACTGTGGATGACCAGGAACTCATGACGAAGCTGAGGCAGGCCGCGCCAGCACACGTTCTGGAACAGGCAACGGTGATGAACACGGGCCATGACGGTAAGATGAAGGTGATCCAAGAGGGAAACAATGGATGGACGTGCATGGACCCTGGAGGAGCGCCAATGTGCGCCGACAAGGCGGCCATGGAGTGGGTAGAAGCCTGGCAGAGCAAAGGACCGGCACCAAAGACGGGCTCACATGTGATGATTGTGGGTGCCGAGGCCAAGAGCATGATGCAGGGGTACCCGAGAGACGCCAAAGCCGATCCCAACAAGCCATACGTCATGTGGCCGGGAACTCCGTATGAACATCTGATGTTGCCAACCAAATAGCCCTTTCGAAGAGGGAAATGATGGAGTGGCGCGACCAAGTGGCGGTCGTGACGGGCTCCGCCCGTGGCATCGGCCGAGCAACGGCCCGGCAATTGGCGCAACGCGGCGCCGCCGTATGCGTGAACTATGCTGCGCATGCGGACGCGGCCGAGGCCCTGATCGCCGAGATTGCGGCCACGGGCGGGCGGGCGATCGCAGCGGCGGCGGACGTCGCGGAGGCCGCCGCGGTCGAGACGATGGTCGCCCGAACCGAAGCAGAGCTGGGTCCGGTGACCATCCTTGTGAACAACGCCGGCGTGCAGTGGCAGGGCACGCTGGACACCTACGACCCGGAGATGGTCGCGCGGATGCGGGGGGTGAACGTCGATGGCGTGATCCATGCCACGCGCGCGGTGATGGGGGGCATGCGGGCGAGGCGCTACGGCCGCATCGTCAACGTGAGCTCGGTCGCGGCGATCGGCACCGCGCTGCCTGGCAATGCGTTCTACGCAGCAACCAAGGCCGAGGTGGTGAGTCTGACGCGGCGCTTTGCCATGGAGCTGGGTCCGCACGGCATCACCGTGAACGCCGTGGCGCCAGGCTTCGTCCGCACCGACATGACGCAGCGCGGCCGCGGTGCAACGGATTGGCAGGGGACGCAGGAGCGCCTCGCCGCACGAGCGATGATGGGCCGCATCGGTGAACCGGAAGACATCGCCAATGCGGTGGTGTTCCTGGTCTCGCCGGAGTCGGGCTGGATCACGGCACAGATGCTGACGGTGGACGGCGGGCGGATGGACTACATCGGACACGGTTAGAATCGAGCGTTGGGTTCCGACGTCACGCTCGACCTGTTTTTTGCCGGCTGCAACAGGAGCTCTGCGCCATGCCGATGACTCGAATCCTCGCCGCGATATTTGTCTTGTCGTTCGTGCTCTGCACCGGCCCTTCGGCGTTACGAGCTGCCGACTGCGAGGACACGGTTGCCCGGCATATGGTCGGCCAGGCTCTGCTGGCCGCGCACTTCGTCGCCCTCGCCGAAAAGGCGGGCATGACGCCCGGCGAGATCAATGCGATCCTGAAAAGCGTTGCTGAAAAATCTGTCATGCAGGAATTCTGGATCACCGATTCCGCGGGCCACGCTTACTTGACCAACACCGGGATCGACTTCACGTTCAGCCCGGATTCGACAAAGGCGCCCCAGGCGTCCGCATTCTGGCCGCTGATCAACGGCAGTAAGGACATTGTGATCCAGGGCGCGCGCAAGCGCGAAATCGATGACCAAATTTTCAAATACGTGGGCGTCGGCGGCGTCGACAAAGCCCGGATCGTCCAGGTGGGTGTCGGCGCAGGAAACCTGTGCAAATAGCGGCGCACTCGGATCGGGTTCACGGCCGCCTGTTAAATCAATGCGTTCGCGAGTAGACGTGCTAGCGCAACTATCCGGGAGGCAAGCCATGCGAGGCCAATCGCTGCTCAAACGCTACGCTTATGCGACGGCAACGTTCATTGCGCTGACGGGTTTGGGCACAACGACGAAATCACAAGATCTGCCATCCTACATGGCGCCGATTTCGGGTCGCACGGTCTCCAGTCCCGCCGACACCGCGGTCAAAAACGTGTTGGCGCTGAACACCGGCATGTTCGAGCTCTATGACGACGCTGCAAAAATCTTCCAGGGGAACATTCTTGCCAAGCATCCCGTCATTCTCGGCCTGTTCTCGGGGGCGGGCGGTAGGTTTATTCTTTATCGGCCCGGCATGGCGCCGCTCGAGGCGCCGTCGGTGCCCATCGTCTATCAATTGCTCAAATCCGTCGACCACAGCACCATGGCGCTCAGCCAGGTAGTGGGGCCGTATCTCGATAATCCCGCCGACCAGTCGTGGCGCGGCCCGATGCTCGCGTACCGCGCCCGGATGCAGTCCGCCCTCGCTGGCCTGGACGGGACGTCGATGCCACCGGAGTGGCGGGACAACGATCGCATTATTCTGCAGAACAACATTGCATTCATGGACGATTGTTTGGCCAATGGTGCCATCTCCTTCGCCGCGCTGGAGGCGTTCGCCAAGAAACAGGCGCCGTACCTGAAGGAGGACATCGCCTGGGCGGCGCAGACCCAGGTCGCCCATTGGATGAAGGTCCTGGCGGATTGGAAGAAGATGCTCGGCGGTGATTGGGATAAGACCTACGCGGCCAGCAATTCGATCTATGCCACGCGACAAAACAACGTATTGTTCAGCGTGTTGGCGCAATTTTTCGGGTCGGAGGCCGTCAACGACCGGCTCGTCCTGATCGAGACCATCTCCTTCACCATGACGCCCAACGACATGATGGAGGCTCTCACCCGGATCATCGCCGACCGCTCGGATGGAGCGCTATTCTTTGGCAATTACTACATGATGGACTATGAATTAATGGGAGGCGATGCGCGCGCCGCGATCGTCGCTGAAAGCACCAAACTCGGAACCAAGCCGTTCCTACCGCCACTGGTGCCGTTCGGGTCAAAGCAGTGGCCGATGCGGATCACGCCGGGTCCGGGACCCGGTTCCATTGCCGAGCTTCCGTGAGGCGACCGCCCGCGTCGGTCGAGCACCCTTCATGCACTCAGATGGCTAAAACCACGCCTCTGCGTTGGCGTGGCGGAGCCGCTCGATGGGGAGGACGCCATGATCACGCGACACCGCTTGCTCGAGACCGGCGTCGGCACGGCGCTCGTCGGACCCGGGCTGCCGTGGCTCGGCGCTGCGGCGTTGGCCCAAGGCAGGCCGAAGCTTTCGCCGCTGTTGCCCGTGGGCACGCGCTCGGAGGCGATTTTCGACGCGCTGCGGGGCAAGAAGCCGCTAATCAGCGCGCACCCGGGTTCGATCGCGTGGAAGCCAGCTGCGGCGCCTGCCACGGGCTCGATTTCGTGCCGATGAACTCCCCGTTTCTGAACGCGTCCGCCTGGCAGGTCGAGGTCGACAAGATGATCCATGCCTTCGGGGCGCCGATCGACGATGCGGACGCCAAGATTATCGCTGAGTATCTGATCAAGAATTGCGGTGGTTGAGGCGCCGACCGTCTCAAGATTGCCACGAGCAGCCCTGCGGGCTACTGTCTTGCTCGAAACCTGGGATCATCTGGGGAATCTTGGCTGAGGTTTGTGTGGGGAGTTGCCGCCATCGTGAGCATGACCGAACGAGAGTACGGGCCGAAGAACAATCGGAAACCTTTCGGCATTGCCATTAACATGCTGTTGGCGCTTGTCTGCCTGCTGATTTCGGCAGGCCCGACAGTCAGTGAAAATACCGGCGACTGGATAACCGGGTTGCCGCGAGAACCCATTCATGTGGCAGCGTGGCCGGGAGGAAGGAAGATCGCGGTCTGTTTCATTTTCTACGTTGAAATATGGGGTTTTGGGCACGGCCCGAATTTTCGATCGGATATGGTTGCGCGGGACCCCGATGTCGTCGACGAAGCGTTTCGTCAATATGCCGTAGATTGGGGCATTCCTCGGGTTGGAAGGCTGTTCGATGAGCAAGGGATGCCCTTGAGCATTGCCTTGAATGCGCTTTTTCCAGAGACGCGCCCCGATCTCTGGAAGCAATTTCGTTCGCTGGTCCCAAAAGCCCCTATCATCGCGCACGGCATCAACAACTCGACCGACCTGCTCCCGCTTGGGCGCGGCCTCGACGAACAGAGAGCATACATTCACCGCACTCTCGACCTGATCGAGAAGTATACGGGCGTGAGGTCACGGGGCTGGACGAGTCCTAGCGTATACCCCAACGGCGATACATTCAGGGCCACCGCCGCCGAAGGCATCGCCTATTCGCTCGACGGCATGGACTCCGATATCCTCTCTCGCCTCACCACCCAGTCGGGACCGCTGGTCTTAATTCCCTATCCGGCAGTCACAGTGGATATGGGGCAATACTTGCAGCGCTTGAAACAACCAGCTGATATGGAGCGGTTGTGGATCGATTATGTAACCGAACTGGCCAGGGAGGCCGAGGCGCACCCCGACCGTGAGGCCACTGTCGTTGCGATCGGCATCCATCCCTTCGTGGTGGGGACGCCCGATGGCGCTGCGGCATTGCGGCGTGTTCTCGAGAATTTCAAGAATCAGAAGCTTGTCTGGGTGACGGACGTCGAAGCGGTACTGGGGGTTGCGGGCGAGCAGCGGTAGCGGCGATGGCGGAATCTTGTCGGAGAGCCCACCCATGACTTGCCGCGATCATTGCGCTTCGAGTACCGCAATCTCCCTTCCCAGCCGCCGCGCCGTCGTTGCGGCGATGGGTTCCGCCGTCGTGTTGTCCGCGGCCCCTTTGATCGCCGCGACCGACGTGGCGACCGAAGACGAACGCTTCATGCGCTTGGCGATCGAAGAGGCTTGGCAAGCCGATTTTCCGTTTGGGGCAGTCATCGTGCGTGACGGGCTGGTGCTCGCGCGCGGGCGTAATCTCGGGCGGACGAACGGCGACCCGACCGCGCATGGCGAAATGGTCGCGATCCGCCGCTTCCTGGCAGATCACGGCAGCGCTGCGCTGCAGGGTAGCACGCTCTACACTTCCGGCGAGCCGTGCGCCATGTGTATGGGAGCGATCTTGTGGTGCCGCATCGGTCGGCTCGTCTTCGCCGCGTCCCTGCAGCAGCTAGCCACCAAGATCGATCAGATCATGATTTCGAGTGTCGATCTCGCCGCGAAGACCCCTTTCGTCCCGATTGCCATCACGGGTGGCGTCTTGGCGGACGACGCTATGCAGCTTTTTGCCAAATGAGTATTGGCCACGCGATGTCACAGTCCCGACACCAAAGTAAGATCGCCAGATCGGGCGTCCAATCAGAATTTGATTGTCGAGCGGTCCCGGCGTAGGATGTCCGTGATTGCAGAACTCGCGGCACTGGAACGTGTGTCGCATTGAGCGCCCGGTTCGCGGGGTGCCGTCGGCATAAAGGGGGTAGACGGCACTTCTACCTGTGCTTTGCGTGAACGCACCATGCGGCAACGAGATTCCTTGCCGGTCATCCGATCTTCAATTCTGGGAGACTTTCGTGAAACATGCCTCGACCTTGATCGGCGCCGCTTGCGCGCTGCTCGGCTCACTTGCCATCACCGGACCCGGCTCGCAGGCGCAAGGCGCCGAGGTGCCGATCTACCTCAAGTCGATCGTCGGCACGCAAGCCGCGAGTCCGGCCGAGGTCGGCACGAAGAACATCCTCCAGCTCAACACCTCGATGTTCGAGCTGTATGACGGTTCTTCCAAGATCTTCCAGAGGAACTTTCTGGCGAAACATCCGGTCATCCTCGGCTTGTTCTCGGGAGCCGGCGGGCGATTCATCCTGTACCGGCCCGGCATCGCACCGATCGAGGCACCGTCCGTACCCATCGTCTATCAGTTGATGAAGTCCGTCGGCCACAGCACCATGGCGCTGGCCGAGGTGGTGATGCCTTACCTCGATAGCCCCAATGACCATAGCTGGCGCGGCGCGCTGGCGGCGTACCGGAGCCGGATGCAGTCCGCGCTCGACGGCCTCGAGGCGACCCCGATGCGGGACGACTGGCGGCCAACCAACCGTGCCATACTGCAGAACAATATTGCGTTCATGGATGAGTGCCTGGCGAAGAACGCGATCTCCTTGGAGGCCCTGCAAGCCTTTGCCAAGAAGCAGGCACCGCTTTTGAAAGAGAATATCGCCTGGGCGGCGGAGACCCAGGTGGGCCATTGGATGAACGTGATCGCCGAATGGAAGCTGATGCTCGGCGCCGACTGGGACAAGACCTTCGCGGCCAGCAACACCATCTACGTCGCGCGGCAGAATAACGTTCTGTTCAGCGTGCTCGCCCAGTATTTCGGACCTGACGCCATCAACGACCGTCTGCTGCTGGTCGAGACCATCTCGTTCACGACGACGCCGGACGAAATGTTGGAGGCGCTGACCCGCGTCGTCGCCGACCGTCCCGTGGGCCAGATTTTCTTTGGCAACTATCATTTGATGGACTTCGAGCTGATGGGCGGCGATGGGCGCCGGGCGATCGTCGACGAAGACGCCAAGCGCAAGATCGACCCCACCTTGCCGCCGCTGGTGCCGTGGGGCTCGCATCAATGGCCGGCGCTGGTCACGCCCGGGCCCGGTCCCAAAACGCTCGCGGATCTTCCTTGAAGTCAAGTGCAGCGCGCACACCGCGCGCGCTTCACCCGGCCCAACCAGCTCGGCTGTCAGCCGCCCCCGGAGGCGAACCGCATGAACCTGAATTCGGTCGTCGAGGTCAAACGTCCGGCCTCGGCCGACGAGATCAGGCAGTGGCGCGATGGATATGCCTGGCTTGCAGGCGGCACGTGGCTGTTCTCGGAGCCGCAGGACGCGACCGACACGCTGATCGATCTCGATCAGCTGCAGTGGCCGGCCCTCGAGGCATCATCCGCCGGGCTCGACATTGCCGCGACCTGCTGCATCGCCGAGCTCTATCGCTTCGAAGGACCGGCCGAGTGGATCGCCACGCCGTTGCTGCGGGAGTGCTGCAATTGTTTCCTGGCGTCGTTCAAGATCTGGAATGCGGCGACGATCGGCGGCAACATCTGCATGTCATTGCCGGCTGGCCCCATGATTTCGCTGGCTGTCGCCTTGGAGGCGACGCTGACGCTGTGGCCGCGCGACGCCGCCCCACGGGAAGTCCCGGCTGTCGATTTTGTCACGGGCAACCACACCAACGTGTTGCAACGGGGCGAATTGCTCCGCAACATCCATCTGCCGGCACGCGCCCTTTCCGGGCGCTTTGCGTTGCGTCGCGCTTCGCTCACCCAGCTTGGAAGATCGGCCGCTCTGGTGATCGGAACGCGTGGCGTACATTCCGACGACGATCTCCTGATCACGATCACGGCGACGACGCCGCGCCCGCTGCAGCTGCGTTTCGACCGCTTCCCCTCGGCCAATGACTTGCGTCAAGCAATCGATGCGCGAATTCCCGCCGATTCCTACTTCGATGATGTGCACGGGACGCCAGCCTACAAGCGGCATCTCACCTATTATTTTGCCGAGCAAATCCGCGCCGAGCTGGCGCGGCCAGCCAAACCGGCGCAGCCCGGGGTCCGGGCATGAACTACACCGTCAATGGCGAGAAGTTCTCCGCTGAACCGCAGCCGGGTCAGTGCCTGCGCACCTTCCTGCGCGACCGCGGTGTGTTTGGCGTCAAGAAGGGGTGCGACGCCGGCGATTGCGGCGCCTGCACGGTCTGGCTCGACGGGACGCCGGTGCATTCCTGCCTGATGCCGGCCTTCCGCGCCGCCGGACGCGAGGTCATCACGATCGAGGGACTGGCGCGCGGCGGCGGACTGCATCCGGTGCAGCAGGCCTTTCTCGACGCGCAGGCGTTTCAGTGCGGATTTTGCTCGGCCGGCATGATCATGACGGTTGCCTCGCTCAGTGATGAGCAACGAGCGGATCTGCCTCATGCGCTGAAGGGCAACCTGTGCCGCTGCACGGGCTATCGCGCGATCAAGGACGCAATCCACGGCGTCGGCTCCGCCGAGGAGGATGTGGCCGGCGAAGCCTGCGGCGCGAGCCTGGCGAACCCATTCGGCGAGACGATCGTCACCGGGCAAGCTCGCTACACCATGGATCTGACGGTGGAGGGGCTGGCACACCTCAAGGTGCTGCGGTCGCCCCATGCCCATGCGCGGATCATCCGGATCGACCGCGGTGCGGCGATGGCGGTGCCCGGTGTCATCGAGGTCTTCACCTGGGAGGACGTCCCGCGGCGGCTCTACAGCACGGCTACCCACGAGGACCACCTCGTCGATCCCGACGACAGCTACATTCTCGACAATGTGGTGCGCTTTGTCGGCCAGCGGGTCGCCGCGGTCGTCGCCGAGACGGAGGCCGCTGCCGAAGCCGGCTGCCGAGCGCTCGAGATCGAGTACGAAATCCTGCCCGCGGTGTTCGATCCGGTCGCCGCCATGGAGCCGGATGCGCCGATCCTCCACCAGAAAGGCGGCGAGGCCAAAGGCAACATCTATGTGGATATTCACGGCGAGGTCGGAAGCGTCGAGCAGGGCTTCAAGGAAGCCGATGCCGTCCACGAGATGACCTATTCGACGTCGCGGGTGCAGCACGTCCACCTCGAGACGCACGGATCGATCGCCTGGAAGGACGAGCACGGACGGCTTCACGTGCGCACCAGCTCACAGGCGCCGTTCATTGCCCAGCAGAAACTTTGCCATCTCTTCGGGCTGTTTCCGCGGAACGTGCACGTCTTCACCGAGCGTGTAGGCGGCGGGTTCGGCGGCAAGCAGGAGATGATCTCGGAAGATCTGTGCGTGCTGGCGACGCGGAAGATCGGGCGGCCGGTGAAATGGGAGTTCACCCGCGAGGAGCAGTTCATCGGCGCGACCACGCGCCACCAGATGACCACGCATGTGAAGCTCGGCGCCAAGCAGGATGGGACGCTGACCGCGATCGAGATCCATGTCGTCTCCAACACCGGCGCCTATGGGGGACACGCGGGCGAGACGCTCGCGGCCGCGCTCGGCGGCCCGCTCACCGCCTATCGTTGCGCCAACAAGAAGGCGGACGGGTATGCGGTCTATACCAACATGGTCCCGGCGGGGGGCTTTCGCGGTTATGGCTCGTCGCAAACGACCTTCGCGATCGAATGCGCCATCGATGAGGTCGCACAGCTGGTCGGCATGGATCCGTTCGCGATCCGCCGCAAGAACATGGTTCGGCCCGACGACTGGATCGAATCCGTTTGGAAAGATCCTTCCGACGTCGGCTTCGGCAGCTACGGGCTCGACCAGTGCCTCGACATGGTTGAGAAGGAGTTGGGCAACGACGGCGGGTCGTCCAAGCCGGATGGCGACGAGTGGGCCGAGGGCACCGGCGTCGCGCTTGCGATGCTGGATTGCGGGCCGCCGACCGAGCATCGCTCGGGCGCGCTGATGACGCTGCTGCCAGATGGGCGTTATCACCTCGCCGTCGGCTCGACCGAGATGGGCAACGGAACCGTCACCGCGCATCGCCAGATCGCCGCTTGCCATCTCGGGGCGCGCGCCGATCAGATCGACATCATCAATGCGGATACCGATCTGACGCCTTACGACAGCGGTACCTTCGCCAGCACCGGAACGGTCGTGGCCGGCCAGGCGGTGGGCCTGACGGCTCAAGCGCTGCGCGACAACATTCTCGACTATGCGGCGCGCAAGACGGGCACCGATTCCTCCGCCTGGCGCTTGGAGCACGACAGCGTCGTCAGCGGCAACAACCGCATATCGCTGGTCGATCTCCATGCCGCGGGAATCAAAGCCCGCCATCGCTTCGAGGCCA
>WNFF01043657.1_pt1 | contig 12208 bp, 13 predicted proteins | sample 5400441 | NCBI WGS metagenome assembly WNFF01 (sample SAMN13153345, study PRJNA577476) | soil metagenome | isolation source: 120 cm saprolite under Douglas fir tree site 2 hole 3 replicate 1 | place: USA:California | collected 2015-04-18
AAATATCGTCCTTGGAATCGAAATAGACTCTCTTCGCACCCACACGCTGCAATAGCAAATCATCGGATCGCAGCATATTCGCGACTCGATTCACGTTGTCGCTAAACTTCGGGTCGAAAGAGCTACGATTCGAAATGATAGGATTCCACTTGTTGTAATCCGCAAGGTCCTGCAAGGCGACACGCGCAAACCTGTCATAACCGGCGTCCCCGAGGAATTTTCTTATCGTTGGCTCGTATTTGGTTTGGCCCGAGAAACCAAGCGAGCGAATGTACCTGGCAACCCGGTTCCTTTCGGTCCTGTTGTCCCGGCTCGCGGCGGCATCCTCCAATAGACGCTTTTCGACAATATCGAACAAACGAGTATCGGAAAGACCCATCCAAGAGAATGTATCGGCAGCGTCGGAGTGAAGGTGTTTCGCCCCGCTGAATATCTGGATATAGCGCTGCACATCGTCTTCAACCGGAATGGCAGCGGCAAACTTGGAGAAAATCAGCAATGCAGCAAGTGCAAGGACAAACCGCATGTCATCCTCCCCATGTTTATTCACGTCAGTCTGTTCAACGCCAAACCATACCGCGAATGCCAAAGGATACTAGGAGTGGTGATTTTTGAATAGCCGCCCACGTCGGCTGTCGGGCCCTAGCGCTGGATTTTCGCGCCGGGCTGTTCGGGGAACGCCACGCCCATCGAGATGACGTACTTGAGCGCTTCGTCGACGCTCATGTCGAGCTCGATCACGTCGGCCCTGGGCATCATCAGGAAGAACCCCGAGGTCGGGTTCGGCGTGGTCGGGACATAGATGCTCACATAGTCTCCGTGCAGGTGATTGGCGACATCGCCTCCCGGCCGCCCGGTGAGAAACGCGATCGTCCAGCTGCCCGCGCGGGGATACTGGACGAGGAGCGCCTTGCTGAACGCCTGTCCGCCGGGGGCGAACAGCGTGTCGCTCACCTGCTTCACGGCGCTGTAGATGGTCTTTACCACCGGAATCCGGCCGAGCAGGTTCTCCCAGAACGAGAGCAGCCGCCGGCCAAAGATGTTGGAGGTGAGCACGCCGGTGACGAACACCACGACCACGGTGAGCAGCGCGCCCAGGCCGGGAATCTGGCGGCCGAACACGACCTGCGGCTGATACTGCGGAGGCAGGAGCAGCAGCGACTGGTCCATCGTGGACACGATCAGGTCGAGCACCCAGATCGTGATCGCGAGCGGGATCCAGATCAAGAGCCCGGTGATGAGGTATTTTTTCATCGGGCACCGCCCACTCCCCGGCGGCGTTCCACGCTAAGGACGAACGCCTGCCCCGCTGCTGACGGCTTCGGATTTCGACTCGGACTTGCTTTCGGTCTTACTCTCGGTCTTGCTTTCGGACTTGCCGCCGGACGGGGTGTCGGACTTCGCATCGGATTTCGTGTTTGACTTCGCGTCGGACTTCGCGTCGGTTTTTGTGTCGCTCTTGTCCGTGCCGCTCTTCGCCGCCGGTTTGGCGCCGCTGTTCCTGAAGTCGGTGGCGTACCAGCCGCTGCCTTTCAGGTGGAACCCCGCCGCCGTGATCATCTTGGAGAAGGTCCGCTTCTCGCACTCGGGACAGGCGGTCATCACCGGATCGTTGATCTTCTGCAGGTATTCCTTCTGGAACCCGCAGGACGTGCAACGGTATTCGTAGATCGGCATGGCGCCTCCAGAGCGGGGCAAATTATACCCCGAAGTAGTGGGGACGCCCCCGTCGCTTTCAAGCTCCTTCTCGCGCGCGCGGCCCGATGGCGGCGTCGTGCGATTCACGCGATGCCGAGGTTTCCGGACACTCCGACAAGGCGCGGCAGGTTGAGCTTGCGCGGTTTCACGACTTTCTTGTCGCGAAGATAGCGGCTCAACACCTCCCACATCGGCTCACCTGCATTTTCGCCCGGGGCGCCTTCGGCGACCGGCGCCCACGCCGCCACTTTGTAGAGCTTGTCCGCTTCGATCGGGCGCCCGCGCAAGCGCATGTCGCCGATGCGCCTGCCGATTTTCGCGCCGGGTCTGCAGCCGTAGGTCATCCCGCCCACCCGCACCATGTCTCCGCCCTGCTGATAGTACGGATCGGGGTGAAACAGGTTGTCGCACACGTCTTCGAGGACAGCCTTGATCGCGGCTCCGCTCATCCTCGTCACGACGGTGTCCGGATAAGTGATCGCGGTCTGGTTCATGATCTGCTCGAAAGTGATTGCTTCACCCGGCAGCAAGCTCGTGCCCCAGCGAAACCCGGGCGAAAACGCGATCTCGGCGTCTTTCGCTTCCATCAGGGCATCGAGGATCAGCTGGTCGAAGGAGCCGTTGAAATTGCCGCGGCGGTAGAGAAGCGTTTCGGTCACTGCGAGCTTTTCGGAGAGCTTGCCCGTGTACGGCGCGCGCTGCGTCGCGATCAGCCGCGCCATCTCGGGATCGGCGGGCAGGAGGTTCGCGAACACCGGCAGCAGCCGGTAACGATGCCCCGCGATCCGGCCACCCCGGATCTCGAGATCGAGAACCGCGAGGAATTTTCCGTTCGAGCCTGCGTTCGTGACCAGCGTCTTGCCGCTTGCATGCGACACCACCACCGGCGCGGGCACCCCGTCGTGGGTGTGGCCCCCGAGGATGACGTCGATTCCTGCGACCCGCCGCGCGAGCTTGAGGTCGACGTCCATGCCGTTGTGCGAGAGCAGCGCCACGACCTGGGCGCCTTTGCCCCGGGCTTCGTCCACGGTGCTCTGCAGGCGCCGCTCCTCGATGCCGAACTTCCAGTCGGGGACGAAACGGCGCGGATGGGCGATCGGCGTGTACGGAAACGCCTGGCCGATCACGGCGACCGGAATTCCGCCCAGGCTGCGGATCGTGTACGCCTTGAACACCGCGTCGCCGAAATCGCCGGTCTCGACGTTCTGCGCGAGGAACTCGATCCTCCCCGCGAAATCCCTTTCCACGACTTCCTTGACGCGCGCGGCGCCGTAGGTGAACTCCCAATGTCCGGTCGTGATATCCACGCCGAGCAGCTTCTGCGCCTCGATCATGTCCTGCCCTCGCGTCCACAGCGAGGTCGCCGATCCCTGCCAGGTGTCGCCGCCGTCGAGCAGGAGGCTCGCGCCGCGCTCTGCGCGCAGCTTCTTGACGAGCGCGGCAAGATGGGCGAAGCCGCCCATTTTTCCGTACCTCTCCGCCGCGCGCGCAAAATCGAGGTGAGTAAAGGCGTGCGCTTCGCGGCTTCTCGGCCGGAACCCGAAATGCTTGAGCAAGGCCTCGCCGACCAGATGCGGCGGAAGGTTCCTGCTCCCCCCGACGCCGAGATTGACGCTCGGCTCACGGAAGCTCAGCGGCAAAAGCTGCGCGTGGCAATCGGTGAAGTGCAGCAACGACACGTTGCCGAAAGGCGGCAAATCGTAGAAAGTTTCGTCCTGCGGACGCGCAGCCAAGGGAAGCCCGGCCGCCGCCGCCGCGGCGAGCGCCTGCAGGAATTCGCGACGCGACAGCGTCACTTGTTGACGGGGGACTCCGGGTCGAGCAGCAGCGCCACGAGATGGGTGATCTGCTCCTCGGTCAGCACTCCGTTGTGGCCGAAGCGCGGCATGTTGGAGCAGGCAGCGAATGCCTCGGCGTTGTAGATTTTGCCGTAAGCGTACTTCTGGATCGCTTCGCTTGAGCCGCGCAGCTTGCCGAACTGGTAGAGGCTCGGCCCGATGGTCCCGATTGAACTGTTTGCCCACGCCGCTCTGCGCGATGCGCTCGCCTTCGCGCCAATCCCCCATCAGCTTTCCCGAGGCGGGATAGCGGATCGTGGCGAGCTGCGCCTTCTCGAGCTTTTCTGCGAGGTCCCTGGGCAGCCCGTTCGGGTGCCCGCTGCACAACGCCTGCACCTCGTCCTGATTGAGGCGGTCGACGCCCGCCTGCCCTTGCGACTTGAACGAGGCCTTAAGCATCCCGACTGCCGCGCGCTCGGCCTCCGCGTCCGAGATCCGCGTGGCGCAAGCGGAAAGCATCGCCGCGCAAAGCGCGGCGGGCGCGATGATATCGAGGTTCATGGCAGCTTCCCGTTAGCGCTTGATCGCCGGAGCATCGAACGTCCCGCCCTCGGCTCTTTTCGCCAGAAACATGGTGAGCGAGACCGACGCGTCCGAAGTGAACTCCAACTCGGGAAAGCGCTGCTGGCGGAAGCAGTCGTACAGGCGCCACTGCATCGAGCGCACCTCGCCTTGCGAGACGCGGTACGCGGGCCAGCTGCCGAAGGCGCGCTGCGCGTCCCCGGAATTGGTCAAATTCGGAAGGTCCTGCAGCCGGATGCGCTTGTTGTCCTCGCCGTGACAGGTCGCGCAGGCAAAGTCGTGCGTCCCTGCGCGGTAAAAGAAGATTTTCTCGCCCGCCTGGTACGCCAGCCGCTCCTTGGGATGGGACTGGGGCGGCGCGATCTTCATGCCCCGTGACTCTGAGGCGATCCACGCGACGAGGTCCGCCATCATCGAAGGCTGGCCGGGACCGGAATACGGGCGGCGCTTCGCTTCTTCCGGAGTCAGTCCCTGGAGAGCGACCATGCAGGTCACCAGCCGCGATTCCAGGTCCTCGACCTTGTCGGAGTCGGCGAAGTAACGCGGCAGCCGCACGTAGGCGCCCCTCACGACGCCCGCGCCAAGCCCCAGGTCACACTGCTCGAGCGAGGCATTCTTTGGGCCGCGTTTCGCCTTCCAGTGCTCAGCGCCGCGCGCTTCGAACAGCTCGGACGGATTGCCGTCCTGAAGGAGCTGGCGGTAGCGCTCGATTTCTTTCTGGGTGTCCTGCTGGGCAGCGGCGACGCACGGCAGCACGGCCGCCAGCATCATTGCCGGCAAGCGGTAAATGCGCATGGTGTTCCTCCTCGCGGGTTTTTCCGCCAGCCCCCGTGCCAGCGCCGCCGTCACGAGCCGCTGGCGATGGTCGCTTCGTCGGTGCGCTTATCGCCTTTGTTGTCGATCCAGCTGATCGTCACTTTCTCGCCGGGCTTGCCCCCCTTGAAGCGGAAGTGCATGAACGGGTTTTTCGATATCGATGTCCCCCACTGCGCCGACAGCACCGTCTTGCCGCCGTGAGTGACGGTGACGTTGCGGATGAAATGAGGCGGGACGAGATTGCCCTTCGCGTCCTTGCGCAGGCCGGTTTCCATCTCGTGGGCCATCAGCACTTTCACCTCAACCTTTTCGCCCGTCATGTTGGCGCGGATGCGCATGGGGTCTGCCATATCAGCCTCCGCACCCGCCGATGGTGACCTTGATTTCCTTCACCGCGTGAAAATACTTGCCGTCCGCGATCACGAGCGCATAGACATTCGACGTTTCGGCCATCTTGACGCGGGTGCTGACGAAGGGGTCGGTGCCGGCTGGAATCTCGAATTCCGCGGACAAGGTGTTCGGGTTCTTTTCGATCAGGATGGCGATGGCTTGCGTCCGGGGGAGCTTGCTCTCCACCGCAACCGGCACGACCGCGCCGTTTTCCGCGATATCCGGGGCGGTGATTTCGATAGCGCCGCTCGGGCTCGATCCGCTGCCGCCCAGGGCCTTAACCGTGTCGGCGACGCTCTTGGTGTCGAACGCCGCCTTGTTCCATTCCTGCGCGAGCCCCTCGCCGGGCTTGAGGATCCCGGCCGCAGCCGCCAGCGCGAGCACACCGCCCCCGGTCTTCAACACTTCGCGCCGCTTGGCGTCCACGAGAGCAGTTCCCTTGATGTCCCGATATCGGGAAGGTCGGATTTTACCGTGGCTACTGGGCAAATGCGACGGAACACGGACAGTTATTCCCGCCGCGTCCTGTGTTAGGGTGGTGAATCTGTCTCACGAACAGGACGGAGAACCATGCTTTTGCAGGGATCCGCAGCACTAGTGATCCGGACGGGGCTGCGCGCCGCTTATGGATACCTTGTCGTTTATGCCGGACTGCTCGTATTTGGCTTGATGTGCCTGATCTGGTCCGGAGCGGCGGGACTCCTGGGTCACCTGCTGCCGAGAGCGTGGGGGAGAGTGGTCGGACGTTGGGTCACCAGCTACGGATTTCGCTGCTATCTCTGGCTCCTCGCGCTGACCGGTGCCTTTCGCTTCGATCTGCGTGCCCTGGACGCCTTGCGCGACGCCGGACCGTTGATCATCGCCCCCAATCATCCCAGCCTCCTGGATGCGGTGATGGTCCTCTCGCGCCTGCCCGACGTGGCCTGCGTGATGAAGGCCGACCTGATCGACAATCCGATCTATGGAGCCTCGGCGCGCTTTTCCGACTACATACGCAACGACGGCTTCATGGGAGCGGCGACGCAGGCGATAGAGAACCTCAAGGGCGGCAGCCAGCTCCTGCTTTTCCCGGAAGGAACCCGCACGACCCGCCGGCCGATCAATCGCCTCAAGGGAGGGGCGGCCCTCGCCTCGAAGCGCTCGGGTGTGCCCATCCAGACGGTAATGATCGAAACCACATCGCCTTTTCTGTCCAAGGGATGGCCGCTTCATCGCATACCGCCGTTCCCGGTCCGTTACCGCCTTCGCCTGGGCAGGCGCTTCATGCCTCGGGATAATTTGAGAGAGACGATCGGGGATATGGAAGCCTATCTCGAATCCGAGCTCGGCCGCAAAAACGGCATGGATGCCACCGAACCCTTGGCGCAGCCGCACACCACCCGGCTTGACGAACGATGAGGACTGGATGAAGGAGGCTTCCCGGAGTCACCTTGTCCTGATTCCAAGCTACAACCCCGGCGAGCGAGTCTATGAGGCGGTCCAGGCGGCACGGCGTGTCTGGAATCCGGTGTGGGTCGTCGTGGATGCGAGCACCGACGGTACGGCCGAAGGATTGCGCAAGATGGCCCAAGCCGATGCGGGTCTGAGGGTGATGGTATTGTCCAGGAACGGTGGCAAAGGCGCGGCGGTCCTGCACGGCATCGAGCTTGCCCAGGCCGCCGGATTCACGCATGTCCTGACGATGGATTCGGACGGGCAGCACCCGCCCGAGCTGATCGGCGAGTTCATGGCGGCTTCCGCGGCCGAGCCTTCCTGCATGGTGCTGGGAGTTCCGGTGTTCGACGCGAGCGCGCCGAATCTGCGCGTGAAGGGGCGTCGCGTATCCAACTGGTGGGTCAACCTCGAAACGCTCTGGACGGGAATCGGTGATTCCTTGTTCGGCTTCAGGGTGTACCCGATCATGCCCCTGCGCAAGGTGATGCGTAAGCAGCTCTGGATGCGGCGCTTCGACTTCGACCCGGAAGCGGTGGTCCGAATGTGCTGGTCGGGGGTGCGCCCGCTCAACAAGCCTGCGCCGGTGCGGTATTTCCACCCCGACGAGGGCGGCGTGTCGCATTTCAATTACTGGCGCGACAACGCGCTCCTGACCTGGATGCACGTCCGCCTGATCCTCGGTTTTCTGTTGCGGCTCCCGGTGCTCGCGATCCGGCGGCTGAGAACACCCCCGAATGCGAAAGAGTTTGACAGCGCCGCTCGCAGGCTCGCGCGCAGAGGTCCTCCGGTGATGTGGCGTACACCGGCGCACTCGCGATCCACATCGTCGAGATACGCGGTGGGCGGCGCCTCCTGCGACGCCAGAGACAATACGGTGATGATGGCCTCGATCACTCCGGTCGCGCCGAGCATGTGCCCATGCATCGATTTCGTGGCGCTGACGGCGACGGCCGTGGAGCGTGCTCCGAAAACGCCGCGAATGGCCGCGATTTCGATCGGGTCGCCTTCGCGCGTCGCCGTGCCGTGCGCGTTGATGTAGTCGATCTCGTCGGGCGTAAGGCCGCCATCGTGAATCGCCATGCGCATGGCGCGCATCTGTCCATCCACGTTGGGTCGGACGAGGTGATCATGGTCGGACGTGCTGCCACACCCTGCGAATTCGGCGTATATCCTGGCCCCGCGCCGAACCGCGTGGTCCCAGTCCTCGAGGATCATTGCGCCCGCCCCTTCGCCGAGCACCAGACCCTGCCGATCTGAGCTGAACGGGCGGCAGGCGCGCGCGGCGGATGCCTCGTCGCCCAGGGCAAGAATGCGCATCGCTTCCCAAGCGCGCACGACGCCGTAGGACAGCGGCGCCTCGGAGCCACCGACGACCATCAGCGTTGCCTCGCCCGAGCGGATCTTCTGCAAGACTTCGCCGATCGCAACGGCCGATGAGGCGCATGCGACCGAATACGTCGCGGAGGAAGCCCCCAGGCCGAGCTGAATCGATATGTGGGAGGCGGCCGCGTTGCTCATTCCGAGCACGACCGAAAGCGGCGGTACGCGCTCGCGGCCGTTGCGCAACATGTCGATATAGCCCTTTTCGAACGTCAGCGTACCGCCCAGTGCCGTCCCCCAAGAAACGCCCCAGTCGTTGCGCGGTGCGTCCTTGGTCCGGGTAAGCCCGGCATCGCGCCATGCCGAAAAGGCTGCGGCGGTCCCGAGCTGGCTGTAGCGGTCCATGGTGTAGGAAAGCGATTGGCCAAGCTCCGCGTCGGCGTCGAAGTTCGCGCAACGAACCGCCGGGACGGCGAGCGGCCTGGTGACTTCGTCCTCGCGGGTAAAGAGCCGTATCGCGGATTCGCCGCGCAGCATCCGACCGAAGAAGTCCGAAAGGTCCCCACCAAAAGGGTTGACGAGCCCCAGGCCGGTAACGGCGACGCGTCGCGCGCTTGCCATTCAGACGCCGTGTCCGGCTGTGACCTTATCCACGATCCCCAGCAGCTCACCGACGGTCTTGGGTCGCGGAATGTCCTGCGGTATCTTGACGCCGAGCCTGTCCTCGAATTCGAACAGCAGTTCGAGGAGCATGAGCGAATCGACCTTGAGTTCCTCGAGCAAGGCCTCGGGCGTCACTCGAGCGGGATCGATGTTTTCGCGCTTGTGCAGGAATTCGCTGAGGACAGTCAGATTGTCTGGTTTCATGATCGCAAATGTCGACTGGACCCTCGCAGGCGGAGTTGGGGCGGGAGGGAACCTGCCCGGTGACTACGAATATCTTGGTTGTGTGTCAACTGTCGGACAGAACCCGCAAGGTGCCGAACGTTTAATTATAAGCTCTCCGACTTCGACTCGGCGGTCCGGTAGCGCCGTTCCGTCGGCATGGCCCCGGGCGACCGTCTCGGACGGAGCGCAGGCAGAGGGGGCAATCGGTCACGCGGCGGGCACGTCCTATGTTAGCGTGGCGCATGCCTTCGCCGACGCCCGCCCGCGCCGATTCCAAACTGCGCGACGTCAACCGGCATTTCTACGACCGGGATTGCGCCCGCGCCTGCCGATCGAGGATACGCAGTTCGTCGATATCAGTGCACCGGCACTGGCGAAACTGCGCGCGCGCGGAGGCTCCGCAACGCTCGGCTCCATCACGGCTCTGCCTTACGGCAATGCGGTTTTCGACCTGATCTGCGCCTTCGATGTGATCGAACACGTCGACGACGACGAACGCGCCCTCGCGGAGCTCTCGCGCGTGGCCTCGCCCAGGGCGGCGCTCATCACTTCGGTGCCGCTGCATCCGGCGCAGTGGACCGGCTTCGACGATTTCGTCGGCCACCGGCGCCGCTACGAGCCGGAGGACTTGAAGGCCGACCTGGCGCGGCACGGTTTCACGGTGGAGCGCAGCGCCGTGTTCGGGATGAAGCCGAGATCCTCGCGCCTGGTCGACCTCGGGATGTGGTTTCTCCTTCACCGGGGCAAACGGGCGATGTGGCTGTACAACCGCGTGTTGATGCCGCTGGGCGTGCGCTTTCAGAAACCGCTGGCGCTGGCAGAGGGCCTGATCGACACCGCCGACGTCGGGGAAGTCCTGCTGCTGTGCCGGCGCGGAAGCCGCTAGAACGGTATGTCGTCTTCCATATCGTCGAACTTGCCCGCCGGTTTGTTGGCGGCCTTGCCCTCGCCCGCGGCGGCGGGCTCTTTCGCTTCCCGGGCACCTGCGTCGCCCGCCCCTTGCCGGCTGCCCAGCATCTGCATGCGGTCGGCGACGATTTCGGTGGTAGTGCGTTCCTTCCCTTCCTTGTCCTGCCACTTGCGCGTGCGCAAGGATCCCTCGATATAGACCTGCGAGCCCTTCTTGAGATACTCGCCGGCGATTTCCGCGAGCCGGCTGAAGAACACCACGCGGTGCCATTCGGTGCGTTCCTGCTTTTCACCGCTCGTCTTGTCTTTCCAGGTATCCGTGGTGGCGACCGAGATGTTGGTGATCGCTCCGCCCTCGGGGTTGTAGCGCGTCTCGGGATCGCGCCCCAAATTGCCTACCAATATGACTTTGTTGACCGATGCCATTTAACTTTCTCCTCCGATAATTTCCGTCGCCGCCCGCTCGTCGAACGATTCAGGATACACCGTTAGTCGGGCAATGCCTTCTTCCGGCACCACCGCCGCTTCGCGCACGCCGCGCAGACGAACGAGCTTCTCGCGCAACGCGACCGGATCGAGCCCCGCGCGCACCCGATATGCCCGTTCCACGGCCTCTCCCGGCACGCGCATTCGCGAGGCCACTCCCAGCCATAACGCAATCACCGTGAATCCGAATACAAAGACGGCGGGATCGCCGAAGTTTTTGGCCAGCCAGCCGCCTGCTGCGCCGCCGACGAACAGCCCCAACGCCTGGGTGGTGTTGTACACCCCGAGTGCGGTGCCGCGCGAGGCCGGCGGCGCTACCCTGGATACCAGCGAAGGCAGACTCGCCTCCAGTATATTGAAGGCGACGAAGAAGGCGAGCAGCAGCGTGATCGCCATGCCGAAATTCGTGTAGCACACGGCGAAGCCGAGCTCGACGGCAAGCAGCAGGACGATGGCCGCGAGAAAGAGGAATTTCATCCGGCCGCGGCGCTCGGCGTGGAGCAGCGGCGGCAGCATGAGTACGAAGGATCCGAGCACGACGGGCAGATAGACCTTCCAGTGCTCGCTCACGGCGAGCCCCCCGTACTGGACAAAGGCAACCGGGATCACGACGAAAATGGCCATTTGCACGACGTGAAGCGAAAAGATGCCGAAGTTGAGCCTCAGTTGCTCGGTGTTGCGCAAGACCTCGGCCAATGCGCCGCGCTGGGCGCGCCGCATCGGGTCGTCCGCGCTTTGAGGCTCCGGGGGCACGACCGCGAGCGTCACCCAGATCGCCACGAACGACAACGCGCCGATGAGGCTGAAGATTCCGTCCATCCCGATAGTGCGATAGAGCGCGGGCGCAGCAACGAGTGATACGGCAAAAGTCAATCCGATCGAGCCTCCGACCATGGCCATCGCCTTGGTGCGATGTTCCTCGCGCGTAATATCGGCAATGAACGCCGTGACCGGCGCCGAGATTGCCCCCGCTCCCTGGATCGCGCGCCCGAGAATGACCATATGGATATCGGAGGCCCATGCGGCGATAAAGCTCCCGAGCGCGAAGACCAGTAAACCGATGACGATCACGCGTTTTCTGCCGTAGCGGTCGGAGACCATGCCGGAGGGGATCTGCAGGATCCCCTGGGTCAAACCGTAGATGCCGAGCGCCACGCCGATGAGGGTCTGGCTATCGCCGCCCGAGAGCTGCTGCGCGTGCACGGCGAACACGGGCAGGATCAAAAAGAGCCCGAGCATGCGCAGGGCGAACAGCGACGCGAGCGAGAGGCTCGCGCGCAGTTCCAAGGAGGACATCCGGCCTGCGTCAGCCGGGGACGTCATGGGAGTAGCGGGAACACTGCGAAATTTCGTATAGTAGCAGGTTAGCCTTTGCCCACCCGCTCAATGGACCAGATCCGCATCCGCGGCGCACGCACGCACAACCTGAAGAACCTGAATGTCGATCTGCCGCGCAACCGGCTGATCGTGATCACCGGGCTTTCCGGCTCGGGGAAGTCCTCCCTCGCCTTCGACACCCTTTACGCGGAAGGACAGCGCCGTTATGTCGAGTCGCTCTCGGCCTACGCGCGGCAGTTCCTGCAGCTGATGGAAAAGCCCGACGTCGATCTGATCGAGGGCCTGTCGCCCGCGATCTCGATCGAGCAGAAGGCGGCGAGCCACAACCCGCGCTCCACCGTCGGCACCATCACCGAGATCCACGACTACCTGCGCCTCCTCTATGCGCGCGTGGGCACGCCCTACTGCCCGGTGCACAAACTGCCTCTTGAGGCCCAATCGGTGTCGCAGATGGTGGATCACGCCCTGGCGCTCCCCGAGGACACCCGGCTCATGATCCTCGCCCCCATCGTCGCGAGCCGAAAGGGCGAGCAGCAGGATCTGGTCGCCGAGCTACGCGCGCAGGGGTT
>WNFF01008711.1_pt1 | contig 12203 bp, 14 predicted proteins | sample 5400441 | NCBI WGS metagenome assembly WNFF01 (sample SAMN13153345, study PRJNA577476) | soil metagenome | isolation source: 120 cm saprolite under Douglas fir tree site 2 hole 3 replicate 1 | place: USA:California | collected 2015-04-18
ATCTTCACCTGGCCCGGCATGGGCCAGCTGTTCTTCCAGGCGCTCGAGGGTTACGACTACCCGCTGATGATGGGCATCCTCTTCATTTCCGGCCTGCTCGTCATCTTCTTCAATGTTCTGGCGGACTTCGCGTACGCCATCGCCGACCCGAGGATTTCCTATGCTTGAGCGCGCAGTAGAGCAGCAGGTCCAGCTGGGCCAGCAGCCGATCGCAGAGGCCGGCTATGACGTCGCGATCAAGCAGTTCACGCTGCGCGAGATCACCTACAGGCGCTTCATGGCGCACCCCCTGGCGAAGTGGGGAGCGGTCGGGCTGCTCATCATCATCGTCGCCTGCTACGGCGCACCGCTGTGGCACCTGCTGTTCCCCAACTTCATCCAGGCGCCCGAGGATTTCAACGTACTCCAGGCCAGCTCGGCCCCGTCGGTGCAGCACCTGTTCGGGACCGACTCGCTCAACGGTCATGACATCTTCAGCCAGGTCCTCTATGGCGGCCGGCTGTCCCTGATCATCGGACTCGGATCGATGCTCCTGGCCACGTCGTTGGGCGTCCTGGTCGGTGCGTTCTCCGGGTACTTCGGCGGCTTCGCCGACGCGCTGATGATGCGCGTGACCGACGTCCTGCTGACCGTGCCCGCGCTGCTGATCGTCCCGCTTGCGGCCCGCATCTTCGGCGCCGACAACCCCTTCTACATCGCGATGATCTTTGGCTTCCTAAGCTGGCAGTCCATCGCCCGTATCGTCCGCAGCCAGTTCCTCTCGCTGCGTGAGATGCAGTTCACCGAGTCCGCTCGGGCGCTCGGCGTGCCGCCGGCGCGCATCATCCTCAGGCACTTGCTGCCCAACGCCGTCGGCCCCATCGTCGTCGCCTTCACGCTCGGCATCGCCGGCAACATCGTGCTCGAGGCGTTCATCAGCTTCCTGGGATTCGGCATCCAGCCGCCCTCGGTCAGCTGGGGCTCAATCCTCGCCGGCGCTGAGGAGTACCTCATCGACGGCAACTGGTGGTGGATCACGTTCCCGGGCCTCGCCGTCACCGCCACCGTCCTCTGCGTCAACTTCATCGGCGACGGGCTGCGCGACGCGTTCGACCCGAAAATCGTTAACTAGAAGCGCAAGGGGGTCAGGCCCCCCTTGCGGGAAACCCCCCTCGCCTCGCGACGCCTGCTAGCCAACTGCGACGTGGAGTCATGGCTCGGCGAAGCCGAGCCAACCCGGCCGCGCTAGGCAGGGCCTGCCCCCCTTGTGCCTTTACGCGAAATGGCAGGCTGCGAAGTGGCCTGAATTCTTGGCTTCGAGCTTGGGCCGCTGCTCGGCGCAGATCCCGTTCACGGTCCCCTTGGCCTTGGCCAGCGGGCAGCGGGTCCTGAATGGGCAGCCTGACGGCGGGTTGAACGGGCTCGGGACATCGCCCGTGAGCTGGGTGCGGTTGCGGAGGTGGTCGGGGTCCGGCTGCGGGATGGCCGACAGCAGCGACTGGGTGTAGGGGTGAAGCGGGTTCTTGTAGAGCTCCTCGGCGTCGGCGAGCTCCATCACCTGGCCGAGGTACATCACCGCCACACGGTCGGAGATGTACGAGACGACCGCCAGGTTGTGGGCGACGAAGATGTAGGTGAGCCCGAACTCCTGCCTCAGGTCGACCAGCAGGTTGAGCACCTGTGACTGGATCGACACGTCCAGGGCAGAAACAGGCTCGTCGGCGATGATCAGCTTCGGTGACAGCGCCAGGGCGCGGGCGATGCCAATGCGCTGGCGCTGGCCGCCCGAGAACTCGTGCGGGTACCGGTTCGCATACTCGGGCCGCAGGCCCACTCTGCGGAGCATGTCGCGAGTGATCTTTTCGCGCTCCGCCCGCTTCCTCATGCCGTGCACGAGCAGGCCCTCGCCGACGATGTCGCCGACTGACATGCGCGGGTTCAGGGAGCCCACGGGGTCCTGGAAGATCATCTGCATGTCCGCGCGCAGCGGCTTCATCTTGGCGCGACCGAGCTTGGTGATGTCTTGGCCCTCGAACTCGATGGTGCCTTCAGTCGGCTCGACCAGGCGGAGGATGGAGCGGCCCAGAGTCGACTTGCCGCATCCCGACTCACCCACGAGGCCGAGCGTCTCGCCCGGCAGGACGTCGAGGTTCACGTCGTCCACTGCCTTGACGTAGCCGATCACGCGCTGCAGGAAGCCTCGCCGGACCGGAAAGTACTTCTTGATCCCGCGAATTCTCAGGAGAGGCTGGTGTCCGTCCTTGACCGAAAGCGCCGGCCCGGTCGACGGGGTGACGCTCATGACTCGCCCGCCCGCGTGGACCGGACGGTGGTCTGGCGCCGGCCGCCCTCACAAAGCCAGCAGGCCGCGGTCTGGCCGCCGACGTCGAATAGCGGCGGGTCCTCGACGCACTTCTCGAACCGGAGGTTGCAGCGTGGCGCGAACCTGCACCCTGGCGGCCAGTTGATGGCGCTCGGCACCGTGCCGCGGATGACCGCCAGCTTCGCCGCCGACGTCATGCCGAGGTGGGGGATCGAGCGGAGCAGGCCCTCGGTATAGGGGTGCTGCGGATTGTTGAAGATGCCGCGGACGGGCGCCTCTTCGACGACCTTGCCCGCGTACATCACGACCACGTTTTCGCAGATCTCCGCGACCACACCGAGGTCGTGGGTGATCATGATGATCGACATCTGGAACTCCTTCTGCAGGTCGCGAAGGAGGTCGAGGATCTGGGCCTGGATCGTGACGTCGAGCGCCGTCGTCGGCTCGTCGGCGATGAGCAGCTTCGGCGTGCACGCCAGCGCCATGGCGATCATGACGCGCTGGCGCATGCCTCCTGACATGTGGTGCGGGTAGTCCTGGACACGCTTCTCGGGCGACGGGATGCGCACCGTGTTCAGCATCTCGATCGCGTGCCGCCACGCCCGCTTGCGGTCCATGTTCAGGTGCAGCTGCGCCATTTCGGCGATCTGGTCGCCCACCGTGTACACGGGGTTGAGCGACGTCATGGGCTCCTGGAAGATCATCGCGATCTCCTTGCCGCGGAGCTTGCGCATGTCCTCGTGGTCGAGGCCGACAAGGTCGTGGCCCTGGAACAGGATCCGGCCGTTCGCGATCTTGCCCGGATACTCGATCAGGCCCATGACGCTCAGGGCGGTCACGCTCTTGCCACAGCCGGACTCGCCCACCAGCCCCAGCGTTTCACCCTGACCAACCGAAAATGAGACGCCGTCCACCGCGTGGACGACGCCCTCGCCCGTGCTGAACTGGGTGTAGAGGTTGTCTACCCGGAGCAGCTCTTGCGGCACCTTTCTCGAATACTAACCGAGCTTGAGCACGGTTCCCGGTCCGGGCCTCCGCGGGCTCCTACGCCGCCCGGACGCGCAGGATCCGGTAGCCCTTCTTGGATTTCAGCCGGTCCACAGCGCGGCCTGAGGCCGCCAGCCAGGCGGCCAACGAGTCCGAGCCCAGGTTGCGCTGCACGACCAGGTAGGCGGCCCCGCCGGGCGCAAGGCGGTCCAGCCACCGTTCCAGGATCGCGTGGAGGGCCGCCTTGCCGATGCGGACGGGCGGGTTCGAGTAGATGGCCGCGAAGCGGACGCCCTCAGGCACTTCGTCAGGGGCGGCCACGGTCACGTTGGCCACCCCTGCAGCCTCGGCGTTGGCCCGGGACAGCTCCAGGGCCCGCTGGTTGACGTCCACGGCCCAGATCCGGGCCTCGGGCGAGGCCCTGGCCAGCGCGATCGCGATCGGCCCGTAGCCGGCGCCCAGGTCGAGGATGTCACCTTCGGCGGGCGGGGCCGGCGCTTCCTTCAGCAGGGTCAGCGTGCCGAGGTCTATGCGCCTGGCTCCGAACACCCCCCGGTCGGCCTGGAGCTCGAGGTCCAGCTCGCCTGTGTGGAGGCGGACCGTGTGGCGCTTCGAGGCCACCTCCGGCACCGGGTTGAAGTAGTGGTTTTTGGGTATACTCATCGTTTGTCGCCCAATCGGCTAATGCCGCGTGGGCATCGGACATTCTCCAGGAGTCAAATTTGCCGACCATCCAGCAGCTGGTACGCATCGGGCGCAAGGCGGCCAGAGCGAAGTCTAAGGCGCCTGCCCTGAAGGGCTCGCCGCAGCGGCGGGGAGTCTGCGTGCGCGTCTATACCCAGACGCCGAAGAAGCCGAACTCGGCCCTGCGCAAGGTCGCGCGCGTGCGCCTGACCACCGGGATCGAGGTCACGGCCTACATCCCCGGAATCGGCCACAACCTCCAGGAGCACTCGGTCGTCCTCATCCGCGGCGGCCGCGTCAAGGACCTGCCGGGCGTCCGCTACCACATCATTCGAGGAACGCTGGACACCGCCGGCACCAAGAACCGCAAGAAGGCTCGCTCGAAGTACGGCGCCAAGCGGGAAAAGACCAAGGCGGCAGCCTGATGCCTCGCCGTAACCGCCCAGTCAAGCGTGTCATCGCGCCCGACGCGGTGTACCAGTCCGAGGCGATCTCCAAGTTCATCAACGTGGTCATGAGCCGCGGCAAGCGGTCGATCGCTGAGAAGGTCGTTTACGACGCGCTGGCGCGCGCCTCCAAGCAGGCGAAGAAGGAGCCGCTCGAGGTGTTCGAGACCGCCATACGGAACGCGACGCCCCTGCTCGAGGTCAAGCCTCGGCGCGTGGGCGGCGCAACGTACCAGGTTCCGATCGAGATCCGGCCCGACCGGAGGCTGGCGCTTGCCCGCCGGTGGATCGTGCGGTTTGCCCGCCAGCGGGGCGGCAAGAGCATGTCCGAGAAGCTCGCGTTCGAGATCCTCGACGCGGCCCAGAACACGGGCGGCGCGGTGAAGAGAAAAGAAGAAACACACCGTATGGCTGAGAGCAACAAGGCCTTCTCCCATTTCAGATATTGATGAGAACCAGGAATTACGGAAGTAAGCAGACACCGGGGTCCCCGCGAAATCGCAGATTTCGTGGGGTGGTCTGTCACTTCCGGTACTAACGAGAGATGAACTTGGCACTGAAGATGGCTGAGCGCCCGGTCGCGATCGACAAGGTCCGAAACATCGGGATCATGGCGCACATCGACGCGGGCAAGACCACGACGACCGAGCGCATCCTTTTCTACGCGGGCCGCATCCACAAGATGGGCGAGGTCCACGAGGGGGCCGCGACCATGGACTGGATGGTCCAGGAGAAGGAGCGGGGGATCACGATCACCTCGGCCGCGACCACGGCCCAGTGGCGCGACCACTCGATCAACATCATAGACACACCCGGACACGTGGACTTCACGGTCGAGGTGGAGCGCAGCCTGCGCGTGCTCGACGGCGCGGTCGCCGTTTTCGACGCGGTGGCCGGCGTGGAGCCGCAGTCGGAAACGGTCTGGCGCCAGGCCGACCGCTACGGCGTGCCCCGCATCGCCTTCATCAACAAGATGGACCGCATCGGAGCCGACTTCTACGGCTCGTTGCAGTCGATCCGCACGCGCCTGGGCGCGCGAGCGGTACCGATCCAGCTGCCGATCGGCTCGGAAGACTCCTTCAAGGGGTACTTCGACCTGGTCACCAAGGAAGCGGTGGTCTACACGGACGACCTGGGCACCAAGAACACCGAGTCGAACACCATCCCCGCCGGCATGGAGGAGCTCGTCAAGCAGCACCGTCACGACCTGATCGAGGCGGTGGCGGACTTCGACGACGCGATCATGCACCTGTACCTGGAAGAGAAGGAGCCGAGCGAGGCCCAGGTCATGGCCGCACTTCGCAAGGGCACTGTCAGCGGGATGCTCGTGCCGGTGCTCTGCGGAGCCGCCCTGCGGAACCGTGGCGTGCAGCCGATCCTCGACGCCGTCGTTGACTACCTGCCGTCGCCCGCGGACGTGCCCGCGGTCGAGGGGACCGACCCGAAGACAGGCACGCTCGTCTTGCGCGAGCACGATGACGACGAGCCGTTTTCGGCGCTCGCCTTCAAGATCCAGATGGACCCGCAAGGCGTCGGCAAGCTGACGTTCTTCCGCGTCTACTCGGGTCGCCTGAGGGCAGGCTCATCCGTGATGAACGCGTCCACGGGGAAGAAGGAGCGAATCGGCCGCATCCTCCGCATGCACGCCATCCGGCGTGAGGACGTCGACGAAGTCTTCACGGGCGACATCGCGGCGGCCGTCGGACTGAAGTTCACAACCACCGGCGACACGCTGTCAGACGAGGGTCACCCGATCCTTCTCGAGTCGATCACCTTCCCAGAGCCGGTGATCTCGGTCGCCATCGAGCCCAAGACGAAGGCCGACCAGGACAAGCTGGGCATCGGCCTGCAGCGGCTCACCGAGGAAGACCCGACGTTCAAGGTCCACACCGACGACGAGACCGGGCAGACCATCATCGCCGGCATGGGCGAGCTGCACCTCGAGATCATCATCGACCGCCTTATGCGCGAGTTCAGGGTCGACGCGAACCAGGGCAAGCCCCAGGTCGCCTACAAGGAGGCCATCAAGAGGCCGGCGCACGGCGTCGGACGGTTCATCCGTCAGACCGGTGGCAAAGGCCAGTTCGGCCATGCCGAGCTCGACGTGCGCCCGGGCGAGCGCGGCAGCGGATTCGTGTTCGAGGACAAGATCACGCAGGGCCGCATCCCGCGCGAGTACATCCCGGCCGTCGAGAAGGGCGTCCGCGACGCGCTGCAGTCGGGCGTGGTCGCCGGCTACCCGGTGGTCGACATCACCGTCACGCTGGTCGACGGCTCTTACCACCAGGTCGACTCGTCCGAGATGGCGTTCCAGGTCGCGGGCTCGATGGCCGTGAAGGACGGCATGCACAAGGCTCAGCCGTACCTGCTCGAGCCGGTGATGAAGGTCAACGTCGTCATGCCCGAGGAGTACCTCGGCGACGTGATGGGGGACCTGTCGTCGCGACGCGGTCACATCCTCGGCATGGAAGGCCGCGGCACGTCGCAGAGTGTCACCGCCAGCGTGCCTCTGGCCGAGATGTTCGGTTACGCTACCGAGCTTCGGTCGATGACCTCGGGGCGGGCGACGTACTCGATGGAGTTCAGTCACTACGCGGAGCTACCGGGAAATCTCGCGGAGGCTGTGGGCCGCCGCACCACATCAAGGTCTCAATAAGGGGGCTAGTAGGAGGAAGCAGTGGCGAAGAAGAAGTTTGAGAGGACCAAGCCGCATCTGAACGTCGGCACCATCGGTCACATCGACCATGGCAAGACGACGCTGACTGCTGCGATTACCAAGGTGCTTGCGGAGAAGGGCCTGGCCGAGTTCACGCCGTTCGACCGCATCGACAAGGCGCCTGAGGAGAAGGCTCGCGGCATCACGATCTCGATCACGCACGTCGAGTACGAGACCGAGAAGCGGCACTACGCGCACGTGGACTGCCCGGGTCACCAGGACTACATCAAGAACATGATCACCGGCGCGGCCCAGATGGACGGCGCGATCCTCGTCGTGGCCGCCAACGACGGCGCCATGCCGCAGACCCGCGAGCACATCATCCTCGCGCGCCAGGTCAACGTGCCGTTCCTCGTGGTCGCGCTCAACAAGTGCGACATGGTCGACGACAAGGAGTTCATCGAGCTGGTCGAGCTCGACCTTCGCGAGCTCCTCAACCGCTACGAGTACCCCGGTGACGACATCCCGATCGTCCGCATCTCGGCGCTCAAGGCGCTCGAGGGCGACCCCGAGTGGTCCCCCAAGATCATGGATCTGATGAACGCGGTCGACACGTACATCCCCTTGCCTGAGCGCCCGGTAGACAAGCCGTTCCTGATGCCGATCGAGGACGTGTTCACAATCGAGGGTCGCGGCACTGTCACAACCGGACGCGTCGAGCGCGGCAAGATCAAGAAGAACGAGGAAATCGAGATCGTCGGCATCCACCCTCAGAGCACCAAGACCGTCGTGACCGGCATCGAGATGTTCCACAAGGACATGGACGAGGCCCAGGCAGGCGACAACGTCGGCGCCCTGCTGCGCGGCATCAAGCGCGAGGACGTCGTTCGCGGCCAGGTGCTGAGCAAGCCCGGGTCGATCAAGCCGCACACGCAGTTCAAGGCCCAGGTGTACGTCCTGAGCAAGGAGGAGGGTGGCCGCCACACTCCGTTCCTTACCGGCTACCGGCCGCAGTTCTACATGCGGACCACCGACGTCACGGGCGAGGTCAAGCTCCCCGAGGGCGTCGAGATGGTGATGCCGGGCGACAACATCGTCATGGACATCACCCTGGGCGAGCCAATCGCGGTTGAGCAGGGTCTTCGGTTCGCCATCCGGGAGGGCGGCAAAACTGTCGGCTCCGGCGTGGCCACCGAAGTCATCAAATAAAGGAATAGGGGGAGAGGCTGGCAAGTGGCGCAAAAGATCCGGATCCGGCTCAAGGCCTACGAACGACCATCGGGTCCTGGATCAGGCGGCGGACAAGATCGTGGACACCGCCCGCCGCACGAACGCGCGCACCGCCGGCCCCATCCCGCTCCCGACCGAGATCTCCAAGCTGACCGTCATCCGATCCCCGTTCATCGACAAGGACTCCCGCGAGCAGTTCGAGATGCGCACTCACAAGCGCATCGTCGACATCCTCGACCCCAACCCTCGAGTCGTTGACGCGCTCATGCGCCTGTCCCTCCCCGCCGGCGTCAGCATCGAGATCAAGTCGTGACGCCGGTGACGTCGCGTCTGTCCGCCACGGCGCCTCTCGCCAACCTGGCCGCCGCCGCGTGTCCGCGGCCAGGTGGCCTGGGTGAACCAGGCCACCTCGGCGTCAGCGGCTTCGGCCCGAAATCCGCACCCCAACACCGCGATTTCGGGCCGGGAAAGGTCGGGACTCTATGAAAGGACTCCTGGCAAGAAAGCTGGGCATGACCCAGCTCTTCAACCCCGATGGCACCACCACCGCCGTGACCGTCCTCGAGGCGGGCCCGTGCCGCGTCCTCGGCCTGCGCACACAGGAGAAGGACGGCTACTCGGCCGCGCGAATCGCGTTCGAGCCGGTCGCCGAGGGCAGGCTCAACCAGCCCAAGCTCGGCGTATTCAAGAAGGCCGGCCTCGATCCGCACCGGCACCTGGTCGAGATCCGTGGCTACGACGGCCTGGAGCAGGGCCAGGAGCTCAAGGCGGAGATCTTCGCCGCGGGCGAGCTCGTCGATGTGACGAGCACCTCCAAGGGCAAGGGCTTCCAGGGCCTGATCAAGCGCCACAAGTTCAGCCGCGGCCCGGAATCGCACGGCTCCATGAACGTGCGTCAGCCTGGCGCCATCGGCGCAACCGACGCCGCGCGAGTGTTCAAGGGCGTGCGCATGTCGGGACAGATGGGCAACGAGCGCGTCACCGCGCGGGCCTACAAGGTCGTGCGCGTGGACCCCGAACGCAACCTGCTGCTGCTGAAGGGGGGCGTGCCCGGTGCCAAGGGCGCTCTCGTCCTGGTCCGCCAATCCACCAAGCCGGTCAAGGTCGCCAAGGGCCCGGCCGGCAAACCGAACACGAGAAAAGTGTGAAGACCCCAAAAAATCTTCGATTTTTCGGGGGCCCCTTGTGATGGCCGAAGAGACCACCGAGACCACCAAGACCACCAAGCCGAAGGCTTCGCGCAAGCGCGCCGCGGCCAAGGTCGAGAAGAAGCACGACCCGCTGCACGTCCCGTACTTCGACGCGGCCGGCGAGCAGCAGGGCGAGGTCGCGCTGCCGAAGACCATCTTCGCCGAGCGTCCGAACGTCGCCGTGATGCACCAGGCGTACGTACGCCAGCTCGCCAACGCGCGCCAGGGCAACGCGTCCACCAAGACGCGCGCCACCGTGTCCGGCGGCGGCGCCAAGCCTTACCGGCAGAAGGGCACCGGCCGCGCCCGCCACGGCTCCATCCGCGAGCCGTCGATGAAGGGTGGCGGGAAGGTGTTCGGTCCGAAGCCGCGCGACTACAGCCAGCGCATGCCCAAGCAGATGCGCCGCCTGGCGCTGCGCTCGGCGCTTAGCCAGAAGGCCCTCGACGGCCAGGTGCGCGTCATCGAGACGTTCGGCTTCGAGGAGCCCAAGACCGGCGCGGCCGCCAGCCTGCTCGAGACGATCGGTTTCGACAACACCACGCTCGTTGTGCTTCCGGCGCCGAATCTCGTCGTGAGCCGCAGCTTCGAGAACCTCGCGACATCCAAGATCGTCCTGGCCCGCAACATGAACATCCGCGACCTGTTCACGTACACGTACCTGCTGCTGGCCAAGGACAGCATCGAGCTGCTCGTCGAGAACTTCCAGAAGCGTTCGCGCGTGGGCGGCAAGCACGACCACGAGGAGGAGGCCGCCGAATGACAACGCGCGCCGCCTCCGAGATCGTGATCGGCCCGCTGATAACCGAGCGCACATACCTTCTCTACACGCAGGGTCGGTACACCTTCCGCGTCGCGCCCAACGCGTCCAAGACCGACATCAAGAACGCGCTCGAGGAGCAGTACGGGGCGCAGGGCATCAAGGTGCGCACAGTCAACACGGTGGCGATGCGCGGCAAGAAGCGCCGCGCCTACCGCCGGCTGGGCTCGGTCGGCAGCACGCCCGAATGGAAGAAGGCGATCGTGAGCCTGGGCGCCGGCCAGAAAATCGAAGGACTATTTGGCAGTGTTTAGCAGCCTGGTTATGAGCACATTGGGGGGTCCCCGCAAAATCGCAGATTTTGTGGGGTCCAAAATCGAAGGGCTGTTTGGGAGCGTCTGATGCCGATTAGAAAGTTCAAGCCCACCACCCCCGGACGGCGCTTCATGTCGATCTCCGGTTTCGACGAGGTCACGGCAACAGAGCCCGAGAAGACGCTCGTCGAGTCGATTCCGACGCACGCGGGCCGCAACAACCAGGGCCGCATCACCACGCGGCACCAGGGCGGCGGCTACCGCAAGCTCTACCGCAAGATCGACTTCAAGCGCGACAAGCACGGCGTTCCGGGCAAGGTCGCGACCATCGAGTACGACCCGAACCGCAGTGCGCGCATCGCGCTCATCCATTACAAGGACGGCGAGAAGCGCTACATCCTGGCGCCGCTCGGCCTGAAGGTCGGCGATCCGATCGAGAGCGGGCCGGACGCGCCGGTTCGCATCGGCAACGCGATCCCACTGGCGCGCATCCCTGTCGGCGCGACGATTCACAACATCGAGCTCACGCTTGGTCGCGGCGGCCAGCTCGTCAGATCGGCGGGCACATCGGCCCAGCTGCTCGCGAAGGAAGGCGACTACGCGGTCGTGCGCATGCCTTCGACCGAGCTGCGCCGCATCCATGTGAACTGCCAGGCCACCATCGGCCAGGTCGGTAACATCGAGCACGAGAACGAGTCGAGCGGGAAGGCCGGCCGCAGCCGCTGGCTCGGGATCAGGCCCACCGTCAGAGGCTCGACCATGAACCCCCGCGACCATCCGCACGGCGGTGGCGAGGGCAAGACCGGCCCTGGGGGCAACCCCAAGACACCGTGGGGCAAGCCGGCCCTGGGCTACCGCACGCGCAAGCACAAGAAGGCGTCGAACAAGCTCATCATCCGCCGCCGCGAAAAGAAGGGACGTAAGAAGTAACGTGGGAATAGCGCCCGTACTGCGAATTCGAAACCACAGTGGCAGCGAACCGGTCGCCGTTTGGTCGACCGGGGAGCTTGCCTGGATGAACCAGGCCAGCTGGCGCCATTGCCACTTCGGCCTGAAATCCGCACCCCATCACCGCGATTTCAGGCCGGAAAAGGAAGGAGTCGTCTAAAAATGTCGCGCTCATCCAAGAAGGGGCCGTTCATCAACGACTCCTTGAAAACCAAGATCGACAAGATGAACCTGACCCGGGACAAGAAGGTGATCCGCACGTGGGCACGTGCGTCGGTGATCTATCCCGACATGGTCGGGCACACCATCGCCGTCCATGACGGACACAAGCATGTGCCCGTGTTCATCAGCGAGAACATGGTCGGACATCGCCTCGGGGAGTTCGCGCCGACGCGGCACTTCCGCGGTCACGGCACGCACACCGAGAAGTCGACGGCACTGAAGTAGTAGATGGCGACGATGGAAGTACTCGCGGTTCAACGATTCGTACGCCGCACGCCGCGCAAAGCGCGGTTGGTTGCGGACTCCGTCACCGGCATGAAGGTGACGGACGCTCTCGCGTACCTGGAGTTCTCGCCGAAGCACGCAGCCCGCGACGTGGCCAAGGCCATCAAGTCGGCGGCCGCAAACGCCGAGCACAACTTCAACCTGAACCGCGAGGACCTCGTGCTCAAGCAGCTGCTGAT
>WNFF01003898.1_pt1 | contig 12202 bp, 10 predicted proteins | sample 5400441 | NCBI WGS metagenome assembly WNFF01 (sample SAMN13153345, study PRJNA577476) | soil metagenome | isolation source: 120 cm saprolite under Douglas fir tree site 2 hole 3 replicate 1 | place: USA:California | collected 2015-04-18
CGCAGCGGCAGAGATTGCCGGAGAGCGCAAGGCGAGCCTCGTCGCGCGTCGGTTTCGGATTCACCTTGAGGAGCGCGACCGCCGACATGATCTGGCCGGGCGTGCAGAAACCACACTGCGGTGCGAGTTCCTCGACAAAGGCCTTTTGCATCGGGTGCAATTCGCCATTGGGGCCTTCCAGCCCCTCGATGGTGGCGACCTTGCGGCCCCGCAGCGCATGGGTCAGCGTCGAGCAGGAGTGGTGCGGCACATCGTCGATCAGGACCGTACACGCGCCGCATTCGCCGCGGTCGCAACCAAGCTTGGTGCCGGTGAGGCCGAGCTTGTAGCGCAGCGTCATCGCCAGCGTCTCGTTCGCCGTAACGTCGACCCGGCGCGTCTGGCCGTTGATATTGACGGCCATAAGGCGCTCGGGCGCCGCCGCGTTCTGCGCCTGCGCAGTGCGGGCGCCCATCGTATAGGAGACCGCCGATACGGCCGTACCGGAGGCGATCACTCCCTTGATGAATTCGCGGCGGCTCGCGCGGAGACTGCGCGGCTGCGGCGGTGGCGGCACCCAGACCGGGTCCTGCGCGGCCAGCGCCTTGTAATCGACATCCGCATCGAGAATGCGGGCATCCGGCGGGATATAGTGGTCCATGAGCCCTCCCCTATGAGACTTATCCGCAGCACGACTGCGCGCCGCGGAGGTCGATTCTAGCTTTTCGATTGAGTCCGACTGGATTTAAGCACGATCATAGGTAGCCGGCAATTCCGACCTGACAGACATTCCGCCGCAAGCACACGCTGCGCTGCAGCATCACTTGCGATGGGTTTCGCGCCAGCGCGCGAACAGACGCCACGCCTCGTCGCGCTCGGCCGGGGTCATCGACTGCATGATGACCCCGCGCCACTGGAAGGCCTCGACCTGTCCGCCCGCCAAGGCGAGTTCGACCCACATCATGGCAAGCGGGGCGTCCATGGGCACGCCGTCCGATTTGAAATACATCAGCGCGAGAAAAAGCTGTGCGGTGGGTTCTCCCTGCTCGGCGGCACGCTGAAAGAACTCGGCCGCTCGCACGCTGTCGCGCGGCACGCCACGGCCGGAATAGTACATGAACCCCAGGCCGGTCTGCGCCCGCGCATCCCCGGCCCTTGCGAGCGGCACCCACGCAGCTTGAGCGCGCACGTAGCTGCCCTCGTTGAATGCCGTGAGCCCGGCGCGGAAAGCCGCATCCGCGACGTCGGCGCGGACCGAAGAGGGGATCAGGAGCGCGACGATTAAAATAATGAAGCACCGCATTTATCAAAGTTAGCAGATCGCGCTTTCATTCGAGAGTATCCGGTTATGGACAGAGCGGATCATCGTAGGCCGGATACGTTGATGTAGACCGCAAGCCAACAGATCGATGAGAACCTCTTGCGACGCGCGGCCCGACCATACATCGTTTTCTTTGCGTCCACGCCACGTCCGGTTATTCTCCAAACTTACAGTGAAAAGCAGATGTGGTGGGCCGGCGGCCTCGGGCCATAAGCCGACAGCAGGAACGCAAATTGATTGCCGCGACGACGCGAGTTGATCATGGGACATTTTAGGTTTTGGGATACAATCGGCTCATGATCGAACATGCTCGTCACGTGCCATTGCGACCCAGCCCATGGAGGGAGAGTGAGGCCGCCGCCGCAATCGAGGACATCGTTGCGGATGGACTTGAACATTTCGATGCCGAGCGATTCTGGCCCGCGCACCCGCTCGACGAAGGAATTCGCGACGGCCACACCAGCTTCTATTTTGGTGCCACCGGCGTGATTTGGGGTATCGACTACCTTGGCCGAGTCGGCGCGACCAAGGCACGGTTCGACTTCCGCCCCATCCTCCCGCGGCTGATGGAAGCGAACCAGGCGGAGATTACGCGGTCGCACGGGTCGTTGCTGTTCGGCGAACTCGGTACGGCCCTGCTGGTCATGCGAGTCGACCCGACTCCCGCGATCGCCGACCTGGTCTATGCGCGTGCGGACGCGAACACGACCCTGCCGGTGCGTGAGCTGATGTGGGGCATGCCGGGCTCCATGATCGCCTGCTGCCACATGGCTGGGATGACCGCGGAACCGCGTTGGCGAGCGCTGTTCGCGATTCAGGCCGCGCGTCTGCTCAGGGACTTGGAAGAGACCGACGATGGTCCGTTGTGGACGCAAGACCTCTATGGCCGCCACTTGCGCTACCTCGGACCGGTGCATGGTTATGCCGGCAACATGATCGCGTTGATGCGTGGCTGGGAATGGCTGACGGACGATCAGCGCGCGCGGATCGCGGAGGCCGTTCCGCGGACCCTGACGGCAAACGCGTGGCGTTCCGAGCTCGGTGCATCATGGCGTGGCGTTGTGGCCGATCGCGACAAACCTCCCGCGGACCGCGACAACTACAGCAACGCCCGCGCGCGGCTTTGCCAGCACTGTCACGGAGCTCCAGGGATGGCGACGGCATTCGCGGATGCGCCGTTCACGTCGGTTGAGCTAGAAGACCTGCTGCGCGAAGGCGGCAAATTCACTTGGGCCGCTGGACCGCTCGCCAAAGGCTCCAACCTCTGCCACGGCACGGGCGGCAATGGCTATGCGTTCCTCAAACTTTATCGTCGAACCAACGATTTGATGTGGCTTGAGCGCGCCCGGTCCTTCGCGATGACCGCGATCGCTCAATATCGTGAGGCACGTGACCAGCTTGGGCGAGGCCGTTACTCATTGTGGACCGGCGATATTGGCCTCGCCGTCTATCTGTGGGACTGCGTGACCGCCGAGCCACAGTTTCCGACAATCGATGTCTTTTGAATTGCTTCCAAGCCGACAAAGGAAAAGCGGGAGTTTCGGTCTCCCCGACGACGCCAGCAAGAATGCTGAAATCGCCGTCGCATGTCTCGTATGGTTCAAAGGCTGCCGTCGCGACTCCGTCGACATCACGACCGGTGTACCTCAGATAGCAGCCGACTTGCTGCACGTCCCAAGTCGGCAGAGTCAGGCCAGCGCACCGCACCTCCGCCGCCTCGGTAGAGACTGAAGATGCGGAACTGCTGACTGCGATTGGTCAGATGTACCCGGGCGTCGCCCGCAGCCGCCTATCCCAACCCGAGCTCCCAGAAGGCGTCCTCGTGATGGCGGGCGGCGTTGTGGCTGAAGCAGCAGAAGACGACATGCTGGACACCACTCGCCGCGTCCAATTCGGCCATCACGGTCCCAACCGCAATGCGCGCGGCGCGATCGGCCGGAAACGCATAGATGCCGGTCGAGATGGACGGGAACGCAATCGACGCGATCCCGTGCTGGGCGGCAAGCGCAAGCGACGCCCGGTAGCACGAGGCGAGCAGTTGATCGCATTCTTCCTCGCGTTTACGGCTCCACACCGGCCCGACCGCATGAATGACATGGCGTGCCGGCAGGCGGTAGCCCCTGGTGATCTTAGCATCGCCGGTGTTGCAGCCGTTGAGGGTGCGGCATTCCGCGAGCAGCTCCGGTCCAGCCGCGTCGTGGATCGCACCGTCCACGCCGCCGCCGCCGAGGAGTGAGGTGTTTGCGGCGTTGACGATGGCGTCGACTTTAAGCGTGGTAATGTCGGCGACCACGATGTCGAGCCGCACGCCCCGATGGCTGACAGACTGTACGGCGGTCGGCGGCGGCATTGGCGCGTTCCTCAGTCCCTCACGCCCATTCCGCCCGCGCCTCGGCGCCCAGATCAAACGTGCTGCGCACGCCGATATCGTCGAAATGCGCATCCAGGAAGCGGCGCGCGGCGCGACGGCCGTTGGTGCGGAGCATGCGGAAGAAGTCGTAGTCAGTCGACAGCTTGGTATCGGCCGAGTATGCCTTCTCGCCGTCGCTCAGCACGATACGATGAGCATTGACGCGGCGGTATTGGCCGGGCCCAAGGCCGCGCGGCAGGCGGTCCTGGTCGATCAGGCGGGCGACGAACTCGATGGCGCGATATTCGGCCAGCAGCGATGAGTTGAAGGTGATCTCATTGATGCGATTCATGATCTCGCGCGACGACGTCGGGACCTCGCGCCGCTCGACGGGATTGATCTGCACGATCAGCACGTCCTCGGTCGTGGTGTTGCGAAAGAACGGGAAAATCGCAGGATTACCCATGTAACCGCCGTCCCAGTACGGTGCACCATCTATGATGACGGCCTGGAACAGCAGCGGCAGGGCGGCCGAGGCCATCACGACATCCGCGGAGATCTTCTCGCGCGGGAAAATGCGCAGGCGGCCGGTGGTCACGTTGGTGGCGGAAACGAACAGCTGCACATCGGTGTAGCCACGCACCGCATCGAAATCGACGAAGCCCTCGATCACGTCCTTGAGCGGATTGATGTTGAGCGGATTGAGATCATAGGGCGAGAAATACCGCGCCATCGCGTCGAACCAGGCCTGCACCGGCGTGCCCTCCAGCGGCATGAACGCGAGGAGGCGCTCTACGATTTGGCGCTGGATCAGCGGCAGCTTGCCGTCGATGCTGACCGCACGCCAGAAATCCGCCAGCCGTTTTCTCGCCTCTTGCGGCCCGCCGCGCGCCAGGCCGTCGATGCAGATCACGGCATTGAGCGCACCCGCGGAAGTTCCCGACAGTCCTTCGATAGCCAGGCGGCCGTCCTCCAAAAGATAGTCGAGCACGCCCCAGGTGAACGCCCCGTGCGCGCCGCCGCCCTGGAGGGCGAGATTGATTTTCTTGAGCGGGCCGGGCGATGCGGGGTCGGATGCGGCCGCAGTCATTCTGCCGTCCAGCCGCCGTCGATGGAAAGATTTGCCCCGGTGATCTGTGCGGCGGCTTCCGAGCACAGGTAGAGCGCAAGCGAGGCGACCTGTTCGACGGTCACGAACTGCTTGGTCGGCTGCGCCGCCAGCAGCACGTCGCGCTTGACCTCTTCCTCGGTCATGTGGCGGGCCTTCATGGTGTCGGGAATCTGCTTGGCCACCAGCGGCGTCCACACATAGCCCGGGCTGATGCAGTTGACCGTGACCCCAAACGTCGCAAGCTCAAGGGCGATCGTCTTGGTAAAGCCCGCGATGCCGTGCTTCGCCGAAACGTAAGCGACCTTGAAGGGGGAGGCCACCAGCGAGTGCGCCGAAGCGGTCGAGATGATGCGTCCCCATTTGCGGGCCTTCATGCCGGGCACCGCGGCGCGCGTCGCATGGAACGCTGACGAAAGATTGATGGCGATGATCTGGTCCCATTTCTCGATGGGAAATTCTTCGATCGGCGCCACATGCTGGATGCCGGCATTGTTCACCAGAATGTCGACCGACCCGAGCGCCGTCTCGGCGGTCTTGATCATTGCGGCAATCTCGTCGGGTTTGGTCATGTCGGCGGCCGAATACATCGCCTTGACGCCAAATTCCTTTTCGATTCCGGCGCGTTCCTTCTCGATCTCCGCCGCCGCGCCGAAGCCGTTGATCATGACGTTGGCGCCGTCCTGGGCGAGGGCGCGGGCGATGGCGAGGCCGATACCGGATGTAGAGCCGGTCACGACCGCATTTCTTCCTTTCAGCATGATCCGTCCTGTCTGGTTCCCGGCGCCTTCCTCCCTCCCGGTTACGGGGGGAGGGAAAATCGAAATACCCTCCCCCGTAACCGGGGGAGGGTAAGTATCGGAATACCTCCCCCGCTTGCGGGGAAAGGAAGGGAGGCGGCTCCGTCGATGTTGCGGTGCAACATCTATGCCTCAATGCCGGGGCGTTCAAGGCAACATCAGCTCTCGGCAAGCTCGCGCCATAGCGTGATTAACACGGCAAGCAGCGCAGGCCCCAAAAACAGCCCCAACAGGCCGAAGCTCTCGACACCGCCCAGGATGCCGAGCAAGACCCAAACGAACGGCAACCGGATCGAGCCGCCGATGAGGCCTGGACGAACGAAATGATCCGCGACGAACACCACGATCGAGCCGAATGCCAAAAGACCGATCGCTGCGATCGTGGCGGATTGTGTGAGCAGCCACGCGGCTGCCCCGATGAAGACGATCGGTGACGCGAACGGTATTGCGGACAGCACCCCGGTCAGCACGCCGAGCGTGACAGGGTGCGGCACGCCGCTGATCGCATAGGCAGCACCGAGCAGTGCCGCTTCGGCGATGCCGATCAGCAGCAATCCGTCGATCGTACCGCGCACCGCGGCGGCTGCGACGCGCGCGAGGCGCTGCGCCGGCTCGCCGAGCAGCCGCGTGCCGACCACATGGAACTGCCGCAACAGCGCGTCGCTCTCCCGAAACATGAAGAAGACGATCAGGAGCGCGAACAGGAGCGTGGTGATGCGCCGCGCCGCCTGGCGGCCGATGATCCGACCCCATTCGGTCACCGATTGGACGTCGGCGCCCGAAAAGGGCCCGCGCTCATCCTGGAGATGCGCGTTCAGCCAGTCCGCCACCGAGGCGCCGATCACCGGCAGGCTGGCGATCCATTCCGGCGCCTCGAAACCCTGTTTGCGAGCTTCGATGTACCACCGGATGATTTCGCGAATCTCCTGAACCCCTTCGATGATGGCGATGACCAGCGGCGCCAACACCGCAACGGCGATGAGCGCCGTTATGGCCGTGGCTGCCTGCGTCGGTCCGCTCCGCCCGCGCACTGCTACAAACAGCGGCCATGTGGCGATCGTCAGCACGGTCGCCCACGCCAATGCAGGCAGGAAAGTCGTGAGCATCCAGATCGCGACCGCGAGCAGGCCGAGGCCGGCCGCAATGCGTGAGAGATATTGGGCCTTGGTCTGCGGTTCCGGATTTTGCACGGGGTTCGGCCTTTAGGACGTGTCGGGAAATAATTGCATCACTTACATGTCATCGCCCGCGAAGGAGCGTGTGAAATAATCTCAGCCTCGTCCTGAGGAGCGCGCTCCTGAGCTTGTCGAAGGATGCGCGCGTCTCGAAGGACGGCCACAAGCGAGATCGTGCCGGTGGCCATCCTTCGAGACGGCCGCGCGAAGAGCGCGGCCTCCTCAGGATGAGGTCTTCGATTTCTTCACACGCTCGAAAGCGGGCGATCCAGTAACCACCTGATTCGCCGGGGGTTACTGGATGCCCCCTTCGGCAGCTATTAAGCGAGCGAAATCGGAGACATCCGATTTCGTGGGGCATGACAAGACCCTTGACCCCTGTAACAGCGTTCTTTGCTAAGCTAAGAAGCGGGCGAGACGCCCGCGGTCCCGGAGGAAGGGCCGCCATGAGGGACAACGCAATGAAAATGCATATGATCCGAACGTTTTTCGCCGCGGGCCTCGCTGGCGGGGTGTTCAACGCCGCCGCGGTCGCACAGACGGCCGACACGGTCGAGGCGCATGTGGCGGCGGCAAAGGCCGCGGCCGGAGAGCACCACCCCTATATCTTCGACAGCCTGTGCGCACGCCCGTCGGCCGGGCCGAACACCGGCGGCGTCGATGAAGCCTCGCCGGACCCATCCGTCTTTCATGCCGAGCCCGTCAAGGTGTTCGACAATCTCTATTTCGTCGGCGAGAAGGAATATTCCGCCTGGGCGGTGACGACGTCTGAGGGCATCATCCTGGTCGATACGATCTGGGATTATTCGGTCGCGGACGAGGTCGTCGGCGGATTGAAGAAGCTCGGCTTCGATCCGGCACAGATCAAATACGCCGTCGTGACCCACGGCCACCGCGACCATGTGGGCGGCGCCAAATACCTGCAAGACCACTTCGGAACGCGCATAATCCTGTCGGAAGCGGACTGGGATTTGGTAGAAAAAAGCCCGCGGGTTACCGTGAAGCCCAAGCGCGACATGGTCGCGACCGATGGGCAGAAGCTCACGCTCGGCGATACCACCTTGACGCTTTATCTGACGCCGGGCCACACGCTCGGCACCGTCTCGGTGCTAATCCCCGTGAAGGACAACGGCAAGCCGCATCTGGTCGCCGAATGGGGTGGAACCGGCTTTAATTTCGAGCATTCGCGCGAGCGCTTTCAAACCTACGTCGCCTCCGCAGAGCGCTTCGGCGATATCGTCGCCAAATCCGGCGCCGACGTATTGATCGCCAATCACACCAATCTCGACGGCTCGAAAGTCAAGCTGCCGGCGCTCGCGGCCCGCAAGGGAGGCGACGAGAACCCATGGGTGATCGGCAGCGCCGCGGTGCGGGGCTACGTGAAAGTGGCTGAGGAATGCGCACGTGCAAGCCTGCTGCAAGAGAAATGAAGCGGATTTCGGCGGGTTTGACCCAAGCAGGGCTAGAGCAACGATAATCGGGGTGGCCGGGACGATCCCGGCCACGACCCGGCGGGACGGCAGGCGGTTCACCCTGACCGGAATCCGCCGGGAAGCATACGGGAGGAGGGACCATGTCCACGTTCTTGAAGCGCCGCGTCAGCGGTGCGCTGATTGTCTGCGCCATCGCGAGCCTTGCGCTCCCGGCAATTGCGCAGTCCGTGCCGCCAAATCCCCTGCCCGATGCGACCCTGCGCTCGACGCCGCAGACCGTAGTCTGGGGCTACATTTCGGCGGACCTGACGCCTGCGCTCACCATCAAGTCAGGCCAGACGGTGAAGATCGACACGGTCTCCCACCAGGGGCTGCTGACCAAGGACCCTCCGGTCACGTTTTTCGGCGCCGGCGGCATTCCGCCCGAGCAAGTGTTGCAAGACGCCACCGACATTTATCAAATGGTCTCCCATGTGAATGGGCTGGGCGCCCATGTCCTGACCGGTCCGATATACGTGGAGGGCGCGATGCCCGGCGACATGCTCGAGGTGCGCATCCACAAATTCGATTTTCGGGTGCCCTACGGGGTCAACAATTCCGGGCCCCGCACAGGCGTGCTTGCTGAGCTTTTGACCGCGCCGACGCCGAAGATCATCAAGCTGGACCTGAACCGCAACGTCGCGCTCTTCTCGAAAGACATAGAGGTTCCGCTGTCGCCGTTCCTCGGCGTCATGGCCGTCGCTCCGCCGCGCGACCTCTTGCTGGTCAATTCGCGTCCGCCGTCGCGTTGGGGCGGCAACATGGATCTCAACAAGCTCGCCGCCGGGGCAACGCTCTATCTGCCGGTCTTCAATGCCGGCGCGCAGTTCTTGACCGGCGATCCCCACGCGGTGCAGGGCGACGGCGAGGTCAACGGCACCGCGATCGAAGCTTCGCTGTCGGCGACGCTGCAGTTCGTCATCCACAAGGATGCCGGAAAGACGATGCGATGGCCGCGCGCTGAAGATGCCGCGAATTATTACCCCATGGGGATGGATCTCAATCTCGACGTCGCGATGCGGGAAGCCACCCGCGAGACGGTGGAATTCTTACAGCAACGTCTCGGCCTGACGCCGGCCGACGCCTATTCGCTCGCCAGCATCGCGGTCGACTTTCGGGTCGCCGAGGCTGTCGATTCCACCCAGGTCATCTATGCGGCGATTCCGAAGAAGCTGTTCAAGAGCCCGCCGCCATACTGGGCGACGCCTTGAGACCGCCTATGATGCTGGTGTTGCAACTCTAACACCTGTTTCCGTCATTTCGGGGCCCGAGCCCTCGGCCAGGCCAGACCGGGGGCTCAACCTACCCTACGGCCATCCTCAATTCCACCTACTGTGTTGTCGCGGGCGCGCTCCTGGCTTATGTGTGTGGCGCAATCCTAGGAGTTTGCGATGAACGTCGCCACCACCGTTGATATCGCCGCCGCCCGCCTGCCGCGGCACAAGACCGTACCGGTTAATGTCGGCGTCGTAACGGTGGGCGGCGGCGCCCCGGTCGTGGTCCAGTCCATGACCAACACCGACACGGCGGACGTGGAATCGACCGCCCAGCAGGTTGCCGCATTGGCGCGGGCCGGGTCCGAGATGGTGCGTATCACGGTTGATCGCGACGAGGCGGCCGCAGCGGTGCCGCACATCAAGGAGCGCCTGCTGCGGATGGGCGTGACGGCCCCGATCGTCGGCGACTTCCATTATATCGGCCACAAGCTGCTGGCCGATCACCCGGCCTGCGCGGAAGCGCTCGACAAGTACCGCATCAATCCCGGCAATGTGGGGTTCAAGGAAAAGCGGGACCGCCAGTTCGGCGCCATCATCGACATGGCGCTCAGACACGGCAAGCCGGTGCGCATCGGCGCCAATTGGGGGTCGCTCGATGAGGCCTTGTTGACGCACCTGATGGATGAGAACGCCAGGCTCCCGCGGCCCGCCGACATGCGCGCCGTCACCCGCGAAGCGATGGTGCAATCGGCGCTGATGTCGGCAGCGCGGGCTGAAGAAATGGGCATGCCGCGCTCGCGCATCATTCTGTCCGCCAAGGTGTCGGCCGTGCAGGACCTCATTGCCGTCTACATCGACTTGGCGCGGCGCTCCGATTACGCCATCCATCTCGGCCTCACGGAGGCCGGCATGGGCTCGAAGGGCATCGTGGCGTCCTCCGCCGCCATGGGTATCCTGCTGCAGCAAGGCATCGGCGACACGGTGCGGGTCTCGCTGACGCCGGAGCCCGGCGGCGACCGCACGCTCGAGGTCAAAGTGGCCCAGGAACTCCTGCAGACCATGGGGTTCCGGGTGTTCGTGCCATTGGTCGCGGCGTGCCCGGGCTGCGGACGCACCACCTCCACCACGTTCCAGGAACTCGCCCGCGAAATCCAGGATTTCATCCACGTCTCGATGCCGGAATGGAAGACGCGCTATCCGGGCGTGGAATCCCTCAACGTCGCCGTGATGGGTTGCATCGTCAACGGCCCGGGCGAGTCCAAGCACGCCGATATTGGTATCTCGCTGCCCGGCACCGGCGAGCAGCCCGCTGCGCCGGTATTCATCGACGGCAAGAAGGCAATGACGCTGCGCGGCCCGACCGTCGCGGCCGACTTCAAGAACATCGTGATCGACTATATCGAGCGGCGCTACGGCATGGGCGGCGGCAGAACCGCTGCGGAGTAGCCCACGGCTGCTAGAATCCCCGCGGCTAAGTGTCATCCAGCGTCATCGACTGTTGACAAGTTGCGACATCAGTATGACGCTGGTTATGGTGGAGTGGAGCACGTGCATCACAGGAAGTCGGCTGATGCGGTGAAACCGCCGGTGCAGAGCGCCGAGCGGTAATGTTGAAGTTTGGATTTTTGCGCAGCGGCTTTCCTTAAGAACAGCGCGTCGGAAGCGGCTTGAGAGGCCGGTTCCATTCACCGCAGATTTTGGCGCGTACAGATTTTTGGCGCGTACGTTTCGCTTTTTTAGTTGGTCTTCGCCGCCAGCGCGTATTTCACTCCTTGTCAGCGGCGAAGGAAAGGCCCCTGCGGTCGATCGGAACCCGCATGAGTTCTGACTCGAAGAAAATAAGGAGCATATCAACAGGACCGTCCATGGCACGAACCATTCGGCCGACAGCACTGATCGTGGATGACGATTCGCAGGAGCGCGAGTTGATCGGAATCCTCTTGGAGGAGACCGGCCTCGACGTCATCCCGGTCGCCTCGTCGGAAGAGGCTGTCAATGTCCTGCGCGTCGGCGCACGCAAGATCGTTTTGATCGTTGCGGCAATGAATCTGCCAAGCTTTATGGACGGCGCACGTCTTGCAATTTATGCGCAGCAATGGCCGTGGATCAGGGTGGTAGTCACGTCGCATGATGACGACGTGGTGGAACAACTGCCACACCCCGCCGTGATCATGCCCAAACCGTGGCTGCCTCTCAACATGTTGATCCAAGCCGAGAGGGCGATGGCGACAGGGCACCACGATCTGGTCCGCCGCGTGCCAAAACGGCGACCCTGGAATCCACCCTTTGCTCGCCACCCGCGGGCTTGACCCGCGGGTCGCTCCATCACGGCGGCGGGCCCAACCCGCATTGCTTCAAAAACGCCAGCGTCAGCTGCACGCACGCGTCGGGCTTCTCGACCTGCAGCATGTGGCCCGTGCCAGGCACGAAGCTGTAATCATATCCGTTCTCGCTGCCCAGCGCCTGATTGGCGCGACCCGTCGGTGATCCGCCCCTGAGGTCCGGGTCGGCGCCGATGAGCTTCACGGGTCCGGCGAAATCCTTCGCCTGTGGCCACAGGTTCATCGACAGGGCTTCCGCATAGATGCCGCCCTCGTTCGCCGGGTCGCACGCCAGCACGAAGCCGCCGCCGTCCGGGTTTTTCCGCAGCACTGAACGCGCCATCAGCTCATGCACGCCCGGCACCCAGGCCTGGCCGACACGCGACTTCGCGAAATCCGACGCCAGTTCTTCAACAGTGGCGAAGTGAGTGCGGCGGTTCCTTGTGAACGCCACGAGTC
>WNFF01003899.1_pt1 | contig 12202 bp, 12 predicted proteins | sample 5400441 | NCBI WGS metagenome assembly WNFF01 (sample SAMN13153345, study PRJNA577476) | soil metagenome | isolation source: 120 cm saprolite under Douglas fir tree site 2 hole 3 replicate 1 | place: USA:California | collected 2015-04-18
CGCCGGAGTTGAGAATCCGCTCGGCATCGTGGCGCAGCCGGGGATTAACGGCTGCCAAGACCAGACGCACCACCTCCTCCACATCACGAATGTTGGAATTGATTACGATTTTATGCGGGCCGATCAATTCTAAGGATCGGATCATCTTGTTGTTGCTGCGGGCCATTGCCGCTATGAGCCATCCGATGAGCCCGAAATGTGCACCCGCGTTAATTGGCTGCTGGCCGAAGCGGGTCTCCGTGATTTCGTCCCACCGAAGATCCTTTTCTCCGAAGGGAGACTTGTAGGAGATCCCTTCCTCATGAAGGGTGACTCTTGTTTTCGTCCACAGCCAGGCGTACGCAAACAATAGTCCGAACGCGCCAGTGAAGAACGCTAATACCGGGTCCACCTGGCGGCTCCGGTAGAAATCGTAAGCCGCCCAGAACAGCAAGGGAACGAACAGCAGGGCCACCGCGATGCACCAGGAGAGCGTGTATCGAAACGTGTTTCGAGCAGGCGACAGGAACATAGGAACACCTCAAGAAAAGTGATGCTTAGAGCATCTCTGCGCGAAGCGAGCTTGTCAAAAGATGTTTCGCTCGAGTGTGCCCCGGGTGCACGGCATTTCCGACCGCAAGGGACATCGGAGCTGACGCGCTTTTACGCTCGTCCGGGGCGAAGGGGTGTAGAATGATTTCATGGGAAATCGTTCCGGCGAGAACCTCCACGTCACTTGCCCGTGCTGCCAGGCGAAGCTGACCGTCGATCCCGTTTTCGGCGCGGTGCTTTCGCATGAAGCCCCGGTCAAGGCCGGCCCGAACGTGGACCTTAGCGACGCGCAAAAGATCCTTGCCGAACAAAACCGCCAGCGTGAAGACAAGTTTGCGAATTCCTGGTTCCAGGAGACGAACAAGGAAGACATCCTGGCGAAAAAATTTGAAGAGGCGATGAAGAAGGCCAAGGACGCCCCCGCCGGCAAACCCATCCGCGATTTCGACTTGGACTAAGAGTGACTGGTGACTCGTGACTAGTGACTGGTGGAAGAGCCTTCCTCCTCGCAAGGAAGGGTGCCTCGTTTTGCGTTCTTTCGATTCCTCCGAATGAGCCCCAGGAAAAAATTCATCCTCCGACTCTGCTCAGGAAAACTCTTGTTGGGCGAGCGCACGCTCGTGATGGGCGTGCTGAACGTTACTCCCGACAGCTTTTCCGACGGCGGAACGTTTCTTGACGCGGGGCGCGCCGTCGAGCAGGCCCTGGCGATGGAGCGTGCCGGAGCGGATTTGCTGGATATCGGCGGCGAATCCACGCGGCCGGGTTCCGCCGGCGTCTCCGCCCAAGAAGAGCTTGCCCGTGTGTTGCCGGTGTTGCAGGCACTGCGAGGGCGGATGAAAATACCGGTTTCCATCGACACGCAAAAGTCGGAAGTCGCGGAGGCCGCGCTCGATGCCGGCGCTCAGATCATTAATGACATTTCCGGGTTAAAGAACGATCCGCGGATTGCTGAAGTCGCCGCGCGGCGCCGCGTGCCGCTCATCCTGATGCATATGCGCGGAGAGCCGCGGACGATGCAGGCGGGAGGGTTCGCGAGGGACGTCATGAAAGATGTCGTGCAGGGGCTGCGCAAATCCGTGGGCGTCGCGCGGAAAGCGGGCGTAGGAAGATTGCAGATCGTCCTCGATCCGGGCATCGGCTTCGGCAAAAGCTTCGCGCAAAATTACGAATTGTTGCAGAAGCTCCCGCAACTGGCGAAGCTGGGCTATCCGCTGCTGGTGGGCACTTCGCGCAAGGGCTTCCTTGGCGCGACATTGGTTCGAGCGGGCAAACCTGCGCCACCGGAAGAGCGTATCTGGGGCACCGCTGCAACGGTTACCGCGAGCATCTTGAACGGAGCGCACATCGTGCGTGTTCACGACGTCGCCGAAATGGTGCAAGTCGCGCGAGTCGCGGATTGCCTTCTTGACCCGAAACTGAGGCCGAAGAACTAGCTTTAGCAGGGTACACCGCCGTGGTGATGAAAAGAGGCCACAAGTTACTGATAGTAAATGGCTTAGGATCGAGCCGTGGCCTCAAAGAGTGCATAAGATATAGAAAATACAGAAGTTAGATACTTAATCGCGTTTCGCGCAATAATCTCGACGCACGGGAGCTGGTGAGATTATCGAAGCTGTAAGGGGTACCCCACCCCCGGTTTTTTGTCGAAGAGTGCGGAATCGCTTGAAAACATGAGAGTTAGTATTTTTCCATGTGCAAAAAAGTGCAAAAGAGTGCGCAAGAATATGAAAGGAAAGGGGATAGGGTCCAGGAACACAGGATCGCGGATATGAGGCGTGCCCCCATCCCACCAATCATTTTGCATGAATATAAAAAGATAAGATTTGCAGAAATTGCAATTCGTAACCGATTGATTCTAACAGGTCCGTTTTTGGTTGTCGGGGGCGAGCAAGAGCGGAACGGGCAGCCCCGAAGGAAGAAAAGCGGGAGCAAGCTCCCGCACTCCAGATGGAGTTTTCTACAGTGTCAAGTATACCAGTGGATAGGGGAAAGTCAAGGAGAACTTTGCGGGAAGTACGTCAGCAGCGAGCTTCCTTCGATATAATGCGCTCCGCAACGGGAACCTAAAGATTTGCGCCGAAATTCCAGGAAAAGAGAGTCACCTGATGCCGCCCCGCACCATTTTTCTTAATTGCTTGCTTCTTTGGCTTTTCGCTTCCCTACCGTCTTCGCAGGCGCAGATGCCCCCGGCGAAGAAAGACCCGCTGATGCCTTCCCAGAGTGCCCAAGGAAAGGCGGGCTGCTCCGCGACAGATGCTTCTTCGTGCACGGAGGCGGCGGCCAAGATTCTGCCGATCGTGATGGGTTCATCCCCGATGGAGGAGAATCTTCGCCGCTTGACGGATGAAATCGGCGGGCGCGTGACCGGATCGCCGGAGATGGCCAAGGCCGTGGAGTGGGGCGTGGGGGCGTTTCGCGCGGGGGGAGTGGATGTTCACACGGAAAAGTACATGCTGCCGGTGGCGTGGAGCGAAGGGGACACGCGGCTGGAATTGCTCGGCCCGGTGAAATTTCCCGTGCGGCTGAAAGCGGAGGGATGGTCACCGGCGACGCCGGCGGGCGGGATGGAGGCGAACGTCGTCGATGTGAGTTACGGCAACGAGGACGATTTTGCAAAGGCGGGCGCGTCAATCAGTGGCGCGATTCTGCTGGTTCATAGTGATATCGGAGCAACATGGGCTGATCTCTTCAACGAATATCTCCGGCCGCCGGGGATTATCGATCATGCCGTGAAGGAAGGCGCGAGGGCCATTCTGTGGATGGGCGCGCGGGAACGGCTGCTGCTCTATCGCCACACGAATTCACTGGCCGGGGAGATCGACAGGATTCCGCAGGCCGTCCTGGCGCGCGAGGATGCCATGCGGTTGGCGCGCACCGTTGCGGCGGTTCCGGGAAAAGTGCGCGTACGCTTCGATATGCCTAACAAAGTTGGTGGGCCCATCGAGCAGGAAAACGTTGTTGGCGAAATTCGTGGCTACGAGAAGCCGGATGAAGTCGTCATCCTCGGCGCACACCTGGATTCGTGGGAGCTAGGCACGGGCGCTCTCGACAACGGTTGCAACGCGGCACTGGTGATAGAAGCGGCGCGGGCTATCAAGGCCACCGGGCTATTGCCGCGGCGGACGATTCGCTTCGTGCTCTTCAGCGGCGAGGAACAAGGCACGATTGGATCCTTCGAATACGTGAAGGCGCACCACGCGGAACTCGACAAGATTCGCGCGATGATCACTTATGACTCAGGCATCGGCCGCGTGACGGGGTATTCACTGGGTGGCCGGCGCGACATCGAGGCAGGCGTGCGCGAAGTCCTCAAGCCGCTGGAATCCTGGGGCGCGAATAACCACACCTATGATGCTTCGTTCGGTACCGACAATTTTGACTTCCTGCTCGAAGGCGTGCCTACGCTCGTGGCGAATCAGGAGGAGGCCAACTACCTGCCGAATTATCACGCCGCTTCGGACATGCTGGACAAAGTCGATATGCGCGAATTGAAGCTGCACACGGTGCTCGCTGCCCTCACGGCCTGGGGAATCGCCGACCGCGCCGAACCGCTCGGCAAGCGCCTTTCGCGCGCCGAACTCGACGTTCTCGTCAAAGAAACAGGCCTCGACCAACAGCTCAAATTGCTTGGTTATTGGGACGCATGGAAGAGCGGTGCGCGCGGCCGCAGGCCATAGACTCAGTACCCCGTTACGCGGCAGGACAGTGTGACAGTCGCCTCTTAGGACGCATCCCATATATCTCAGTGACCTTCCCGGTATACTGGAAGTGTGACAAGTGCTGCGAAGGAACCGAATAGAATTGAGCGCCGATGCATTCTGGCAGTGGATTATGGCCGCGCGAGAATGGGGCTGGCGATCGCTGATTCAGAGACGAGGATGGCGCAGCCGCTGAGCACGATGGAGCGCATCAACCGCAACGAGGACATGCGACGGCTGCGTGAATTGGTGCGCGAGCAAGGCGTGAAGCAGATTGTCGTGGGATTGCCGCTGCGGCTGGATGGCACCCGCGGATCAATGGCCGAAGAGGCGGAGCGCTTTGCGCAGCGCGTGAGGAAACAGATTGGCGTGCCGGTGGAGATGGTGGACGAGCGGCTCACAAGCTGGGAGGCCGAACGCTTGCTGGAAGAGGTTCAGGGAAGATTCATCCGCGACGAAAAACTGACGGGCAGCAAAAACCCGAAGAATGCGCAGGCCAAGACGACCGTGGACGCCGTGGCGGCTGCCGTCATTTTGAAAGAGTACCTGGATCGGCAGTGGCAGACGGCCGAGAACGCTTGAGCGCAGTAACAAAATAAATCTGTGAGGCTGAATTGAAGCTTTTGCTCGCGCTATTGCTTCTAATCATGCTGATTGCCGGGAGCGCCGCGGCGTGGATGTGGTACGGCATGACGAAACCGTACCAGGGCTTTGCGACGGAAGGCGTCTTCGTCGATGTGCCACGCGGGGCTTCGCGCCGGCATGTGGCGTTTCTGCTGAAAACAAATGGGGTGGTGCGCAGCGCGCTGGCGTTTGAGATTTACGCGCGGCGGCATCCGAAGCGCACTCTGCAGGCCGGCGAATACTTTTTCGATCATGCCATGACCGGCCGCGAAATCTTCTGGAAGCTCGCGAACGGCCAGGTCTATCAGCAACCGTTCACCGTGCGCGAAGGTGAAACGATGTTCGACATCGCCCGCGACCTGGAGGCGGCCAAGTTCATGCGCGCGGGCGATTTTCTCTATGCCGCGGGCGATCCGGCGCTGATTCGCGATCTTGCGCCGGGCGCCCAGACGCTCGAAGGCTTTCTCTTCCCCGCCACCTATGAACTTCCCAGGCACCCTGCGGCCAGCGAATTGACCGCGGAAATGGTGCACAAGTTCAAGGAGCAGTGGAAGCGGATTGCCTCGCCGGCGGCGGGAGGAAAGGCAGACCAGCGCGACCACCGGGCTATAAGCGGGATTGTTACGCTCGCGTCGCTCGTGGAGAGGGAAACGCCGAAGCCGGAAGAGCGGCCGCTAGTGGCGGGCGCGTTTGAAAACCGCCTTCGGAAAGGCATGCGACTGCAGTGCGACCCCACGGTAATCTATGGAATGGAGCGGCTCGGGAAATACCACGGGACGCTAACGGGGAAGGACCTGAGCTTCGATTCTTCGTACAACACGTATGAACACGGCGGGCTTCCTCCCGGGCCGATCGGAAATCCCGGCGAAGCATCGCTGCGCGCCGCGCTGCAGCCGGCGCGGACGGATTACCTTTATTTCGTGGCCAACACGCAGGGCGGGCATTTTTTTGGTGCAAGCCTGGTGGAACACAACAAGAATGTGGTGAAGTATCGCCGGCTGCTGGCCGGTCTGCCAGCGGACCCGCCGCCACCCCCGCCACGGCCACCTACTCCTAAGAAAAAACACGGCAAGCAACGCAGAGGCACAGCCCGATGACCGACGAATTGAAAACGAAGAAGGCGCTGATCCTGGAAACCGCCAGGGAGATCAAAGTGCAGCAATGGACGCCGGCAGAGATCGATCAGTTGCGCCGGCGCCTGGTAGCGGAGCATGGCGAGGCCGGCAAAACGGGAATGGAATACATTGCAGACGTGCTGAAAGATGCAGGACAAAAGGTGACCATCAACCAGCAGGAAGAAGCCGAGGAACAATACGAAGAAGAATTCGACGACCTCCTGCACTTCAAGACGCTGCAAGATGCCGAGGTCAGCATCATGCGGCTGGACGAATTGATGCGCAAGTTTCGCTCGCAGAGCGAACACGCTGCCGTGGATCGTGTTTTGAATATAGCGCGGCTCGGAAAGCGCCGCGCGGAAATGATCTCTCGCAACAGCAAAGTGGAAGCTCAGAAGCGCGCCGAAAAAGAAGAGATCGCCGGCTGGTTCCGCATCTGGCTGGAAACGCCGGACGCGTTCTTCGACTGGCTGGACGTTCGCAAGCAGTCGCCGGAATTTCGCGCCAAGTTTCCGCAGTTGGAGTCCGAAGAATGAATACATCGGGAACTGCGGCGCCAGGAAGAGGCGCGCTGGAATTGCCGCCCTTTTCTCTGGATGTGCAAGCGCTGGACCTCGGCGGCGACGTGAAAGCGGTCGGAATCGAGCTGGTCGAAACCGAAAACCGCGAGCCGGTTCGCGGTAAGGATGCCGCAGAGATCTGGTCGGCGGTGTTTCCTGCCCTTGTGGAGAAAGAACCCTACGTCGTGGATTTTTTCAGCCATCTCGAGAGGGTGCGAGAGTTTTGCAAGACACGGGAAATTGCGATGCGCGATGCGGCGGAGCGCTGCGTCGTGCTGCCGCAGCCGAATCAGGAACAGTTGCGGCAGATCTTCGAACGTTTCGAAGGCGAGACATTCGGCATTCGGGCAGGCACGGCCTCGCAATCCGCCGATGCCACGCTCGAAGGCGACCTGTCAAAGCGCGGCCTGGACGCGTACCAACCGGTCTACGCCCGCTACATGTTCTGCGCCATTTGCGAGCCGGAAGACGGCTGGGTGACGTTGCTAAGCGAGTCGCTCTGGCCCAGCGAAGTCATCCGGCGAGTGCGGCCGGCGGTTCAGCCGTTTGACATCCACATTGCGCGGCCCAATTGAATGCCTCCCTGGATTCGACCTACGTTGATTGACCGTCATGCAAGTGGTTGCTAGATTGCTTCATTTGTGCGAGTGAGGACGGAACTGATTGATGCGACGTGTGAAAACATGCATGCTCCTGGCGACACTGGCGGCCATTTCCTGCAGCTGTGCTGGCAGAAACGGTATAAAAGGCCACACCCAACTACCGCCGTCGCAGAGGCCGGTCGCGAAGGAGGCCACGCGTGAGGAACTCCTCGATGCATACAATCGGATCGCGCGCGGCACGATAACGGTGAACGCCACTGTGGAGCTAAAGCCGACAGCGGGATCAAAGTATAGCGGTGTCATCGATGAGTATCATGAGGTTAAAGCGTTCGTTCTGGCGGCGCGGCCGGCCGAGATTCGCGTGATCGGGCAGGCGCCGGTGATCGGAACCACAGTGTTCGATATGGCCAGCGACGGCGATACGTTCCGGGTTTCGATCCCCTCGAAGAATAAATTCCTCGTTGGACCGGTGGCCCTCGAGCGCGTCAGCAGCAAGCCCATCGAAAATTTGCGGCCGCAGCATCTGCTGGATGCGCTGCTCTGGCCGGAAATTCGCAAGGAAGAAGCGGTGACCATAAATGAGTTCAACGGCGAGAACGCCAGATACTACATCCTGACCGTTTTGCGCGGCGGCTATCAAGTGGAAGTTCTGCGGAAAATCTGGTTTGACCGCTCGGACCTGCAGGTCGCTCGCTTGGAAACTTTCGGGCCGAAAGGAATTCTAATTTCGGATATTCGCCTGGCGGACTGGCAACCTCCGGATAGTGCCGCGGGGCAGACTGTTCCGGGCGCGCCGTCCAATGGCGTTGCCTTGTTTCCGCGTGTGATTCGAATCGAAAGGCCGCACGATGACTACAAGCTCGATTTGCAGATCACGAAGGTCATCGTGAACGAAGCGATTCCTGCCGAGCGATTCAAGCTCGAGCAACCAGCGGGAGCGGAAGTGGTGCGCGTCGGCGATGCCACGGAGAACAAGCAGCCATGATGGGTGAGCTGATCCTCCGCAATCTGCTGCACCGCCCGCTGCGTACGTTGATTGGCGCCATGGGAATCGCAGTGGAAGTTGCGCTCGTCGTCCTGATCGTCGGGCTGACCAGTGGCTTGCTGACCGAGACGGCCAGGCGCATTGAAGGCATCGGCGCTGACATCATGCTGCAGCCGCCGTCCGCGTCTTTCCTGTTCGCCTTTGGCAGCGCTCCCATGCCCATCAAGATCGGCGACAAGATTGCGGAACTGAAGTACGTCCAAGCCGTGGCCCCCGTGCTTTTCCAGTTCAACACCTCGGGCGTGGAAATCGTTTACGGGATTGACCAAGAGAGCTTTCGAGCCGTCTCGGGCGGATTTGTGTTCCTTCAGGGGCACGACATGGACGGTCCCGACGACATTCTTGTGGACGACATAGCGGCAAAAACGAAGAAGATAAAGCCGGGTGAGGCCTACCGCATTTTCGACCACGACTGGCATGTCGCAGGAATCGTAGAACACGGGAAGGGCTCGCGCCTTTTTGTGCCTCTCGCCACGCTCCAGGAATTGGTGGGCGCGCGAGACAAGGCCACCATCTTCTTCGTGAAGTGCACGCGTCCTGAGCACACCGAAGACGTCATGGAAAATATGCGCCACGTCCTTCCCGGCTACACTGTCCGTCCTCTGAAGGACTACCTCTCCCTGATGACTTCCACAAATATCCCGGGCCTGGAGGCCTTTATTAACGCGATGATCATGCTGGCCATCTCCATCGGGCTGCTGGTCATTTTTCTCACCATGTACACTACCGTGATCGAGCGCACCAGGGACATCGGCGTTCTGAAATCGCTCGGCGCAAATCACTGGTTCGTCATCCGTGCGCTGCTCTCGGAATCCGCTGCGCTTTGCTTGCTCGGAATTGGTGCAGGTATCGGACTGAGCTACCTGGTGCGGGCCGGGTTCATCTGGAAGTTTCCGACGCTGACCATTCTAATCACTTCGGGATGGATTCTTCGCGCGGCTGGCATCGCGCTCCTGGGCGCGCTGTTCGGCGCGAGCTATCCGGCATGGCTAGCCAGCCGCAAAGATGCGGTGGAAGCGCTGTCGTACGACTAGGACGCAAAGAATTGGGCGCGAGTCGCGCCAAGAACGCAGAGGGCACGGAGAAGAGAGGAAAGGACCGCGAAGCAGGCGGGATGGCTAGGCACGAATGGGAATCGCAGCTACAATACAAGAACCTGCCGAAGGGCTGATTTTCCAGGGAAAAAAGAGCGTGGAGCCGATACTTAGAACAGAAAATTTGTGGAAGCTTTACCGCGCGGGCAAGGTCGAAGTTCCCGCTTTGCGTGGTGTGAATTTCGAGGTGCAGCCTGGCGAATCGGTCGCGGTGATGGGTCCTTCGGGCTGCGGCAAGTCTTCGCTGCTGTATGTGATCGGCGGCCTGGCGCAAGCTTCCCGGGGCAAGGTTCTGGTCGACGGCAATGACCTCACCGAACTGGGCGACGCCGCGCGCACCAAATTGCGCCGCCACAAAATCGGCTTCGTCTTTCAGCGTTTCAATCTGCTCCCCACGCTGACGGCCAAAGGCAATATCGCGATTGCGCAGTTTATTCATGGTGACGGATTCGACCCGCACCGCTTCGATGTCGTGACGCAGATGCTCGGTCTGGCGGGACGCCTTCATCACAAGCCCTCGGAACTCTCCGGCGGCGAACAACAGCGCGTGGCCATCGCGCGGGCGATCATCAATGAGCCGAAGATTCTCCTCGCCGACGAGCCCACGGGAAATTTGGATTCGAAGAACTCGGAAATCGTGCTGCAGATGCTGCGGCAACTGAACAAAGATCTGGGCCAGACCATCGTCATGATCACGCACAACCCGGAGGCGACCACTTATTTCGACCGCGTCGTGCACATGCGCGATGGAGTTATCGTCGACGGGGTGCCTGCGGATTGACATGGCAAGCCTCGGCCAAATTCTTTCACGGACGTTTTTCTGGTCCTACGAGCGAGGCACGTGGCAGTATGACGTTGCGGTCATCCTGATTTTGGTCTTCGTGCTTCTCACGCCGCGCAACTGGTTCCACGATAAACCGCAGAGCGGTGCGCCGGTCACACCGGGGCAGGTCCAATTCATTTCGAAAGAGGGAAACCGGCTCACGTATCGCGTGGATGCGCGCATCCTGGCTCCGCCGACCAGGCTCGCACTTCAGAACGACCTGCACACCGCCCTGCAGGAAGCTTTGCCCGAACTACACAACGGTAATTTCTCGATCGCCAATATCAAGCCACTGCGAGATGACCAGGGCACGGTGATCGCCTACCAGGTGGAAGTTCACCATTAACTGTTGCTCTGATCAAACTCCAGCAATTGTTCGTGAGTACCCTTGTGACGCGTTCGCGCATCTCTTTCTATGTGTTAGCATGCCGAGGGTCTGGATGAACCGCTGCATCTCTACTGGATAGAGGCCACGTTTGAGACGTCTACCGTTTCTTGTTTTCTCTCTGGTTAGTCTGTGCGGCGCCGCAGGCGGGCTTCGAACGCTCGCCTCGCAGGCAACCGCAAATTGGACCATCGAAGGCGTCCTGAGCATGATGGACAAGTCCGCGCAGGACTTTCATTCCCTCACCGCTGATATCGAGCACGTCAAGTACACCGCGGTAGTGAAGGATAGCTCGACCGAGACAGGCCAGATTTTCGTCCGGCGCGATGATAAGATGCGCATCGATTTTCAGAAGCCCGATCCGCGAACGATCCTCCGAAACGGCGATTCGCTTTACATTTTCACCCCTAAAATCAATCGCGTCGAGGAATATAACATTGGAAAGCACCGCGCGTTCGCCGACCAGTATCTGGCGCTAGGATTCGGAACGAAAGGCGATACGCTCAGGAAGAATTACGATTTGACACTGATTGGTGAGGAAGAGCTCGACAGCCGCAAGACCGTCGTGCTGGAGTTGACACCCAAGTCTGAACAAGCGCGCAGCCAGATCGCGAAAATTCGCATGTGGATCGACGAAGCATCCTGGTTGCCGGTACAACAGAAATTTTTCGAGCCGAACTCCGACGACTATTTCATGTCGCATTACACTCACCTGATGAAGAATCTGAAGATCGCCGATGCGAAGTTCAAGCCCAACTGGCCCAAGGATGTAAAGGTAGAAAAGCCCCGAGGTTGATCTTTAGGTTCTTGCAACCTCCCGATTCTCACAAGCTCGCTGGTTTTCACTCGCTGAAAAGACCGTAAGCTAGTCCCCGGCTGCGCGCTCCTTCGCCAGCAGCAGTTCCTTTCGCGAGAGCCCCCAACGATAGCCGGCGAGTGCCCCGTCCTCGCGAATGACGCGATGGCACGGTACCACGATGGAAACGGGGTTCGTGGCGCAAGCCCTCGCAACGGCCCGAACGGCCTTGGGCTGGCCGAGGGACCGCGCGACTTGCGAGTACGTGCTCGTCCTCCCGCGCGGAATCCGCTGCAGTTCCTGCCAAACGCGCCGCTGAAACGCCGTCGCCTGCAGGTCGAGAGGGAGCTCCAGACGAGGCTGTTTGCCTTCGATGCGCTGCACGATTTCCCGCACCCAGCGCTGGAACGAATCCGTGGCGGGCGCAATTTCCGCGCGCGGGTACTCCTCGCGTAATTCAGCGATCATCGTGCTCTCTGCATCGCCGAGATAGACGGCCGAGACGCCGCGCTCCGTCGCGCCCACCAGAACTTTCCCCGCTGGCGATTTCGCAATTGTGTATCCGATCTTCATACCCTGTCCTCCCTTTCGATAAGTCGCCGGCGTCATGCCAAGCTGCGCGTTGCTGCGCTCATAGACGCGGCTCGATGATCCATACCCTGTTTCGTACAGCGCATCGGTAATGCTCTTGCCTGACCGGAGCATCGCTTTGAAACGCTTGATGCGCAGCGCCTCCGCAAGCTCGCGCGGCTTCAACCCCGTCACCTGCAGGAAAGCGCGCCGCAGTGTGGCTTGCGTGGTCCCCAGCATCCTGGCCAGGGCTCCCAGACGAATGCCCTCTTCGGAAGACTCGGCGAGGTGGCTGGCGGCGCGTTGCACCAGCGCAACCGGACCGGAAATCTCATTCGGGCGGCAACGCAGGCAAG
>WNFF01003901.1_pt1 | contig 12197 bp, 6 predicted proteins | sample 5400441 | NCBI WGS metagenome assembly WNFF01 (sample SAMN13153345, study PRJNA577476) | soil metagenome | isolation source: 120 cm saprolite under Douglas fir tree site 2 hole 3 replicate 1 | place: USA:California | collected 2015-04-18
CGGATGCACGAGTACAAGCGCCAGCTGCTCAATGCGATCCACATCGTCTCGCTCTGGGCTAAAGCGAAGCGGGACCCGGCTTCGATCCTCCATCCCCGGGCGTTCATCTTCGGCGGCAAGGCGGCGCCGGGGTACCACATCGCCAAGCTGATCATCCGGCTGATCAATGGAATCGCCGAGGTGGTGAACCAGGATTCCGGGAGCACCGGGATCCAGGCGGTGTTTCTGCCCAACTACCGCGTCTCGCTGGCGGAGCGGATCTTTCCCGCCGCGGACGTCTCCGAGCAGATCTCCACCGCCGGCAAGGAAGCCTCCGGCACGGGGAACATGAAGTTCGCCCTGAACGGCGCGCTCACCATTGGAACGCTGGATGGAGCCAACATCGAAATCCGGGAGGCGGTGGGGCACGAGAATTTCTTTCTCTTCGGCCTCAATGCCGAGCAGGTCCAGCAGGCCCGGGGCACATACCGGCCGTATGAGGTCTACCAATCCGACCCGCGCTTGAGAGAAGCGCTCGACCTGATCGCTTCCGGCGCTTTTTCACCGGACGACCGTTCGCTCTTCCGGCCGCTAGTGGATTCGCTGCTCAGCGACGATCCGTACTTCTGCCTTGCGGACTTCGCCTCCTACGCGGACACGCAGGAGCGGCTGGCGCGCGCGTATCTGGACTCCCGCGGCTGGGCGAAGATGGCGATCCAGAACGTTTCCCGCGTCGGCGGCTTCTCCTCCGATCGAACGATTCGCCAGTACGCCGAGGAGATCTGGAAGATTTCCCCGGTCACCCTGTCCTCCTGACTAGGGTGGTTTTCCACATAGTGGTTGTGCCTGAGTCCGACGGGGATTGAGTGGGAGACAGTTCAGCGAGCAACATGGCGTCAAAGTGGGAGCTGGTTGTTCTCGCCTGCGAAAAGAAAAATGTTTCTTCTAGCCGTTTGCGCGAGAATAGAGTTGCCATGCGGGAATCCAAAATCCTCGTAGTCGAAGACGACGACGATATTCGAGACTCGCTCAAGGAGCTGCTCGAAGAAGAGGGCTATCGGGTGGACACCGCCCCCAACGGGGAGCAAGCCCTCGCCAAGCTGCGGGACCATGAGCTGCCCCAGCTGATCCTGCTCGATCTGATGATGCCGGTGATGGACGGGTGGCAGTTTCAAAAAGAGCTGCGGAGAATTCCAAGCTACGCCAGCCTGCCGATCATCGTCATTTCCGCGAGCAAGTTTTCCCGGGAGCCGCTCAACGCCGCGGCCTTCATTCCCAAGCCGCTCGACGCGGGCGTATTGCTCGAGACGATCGAAAGCTTCCTCACCGGAACCGCGACCGAGCTCGAAGCGCGTTAGCAGGGTGTTGAAAACACCCTGCTGGCCGCCGAAGCCCAAGAACCGCGGTCGGGAAGAATGCCCTTTAGCCCAGCTCGCAGACCGGAGAGCCGAACAGCTTGTCTACCGCAGCGAGGAGCTCATCGGTGACCGAGACCTTCAAGCGGGTGGCGATCAGGACCTCCGCCTCGCCCGGCATCAGTACGAAGACCGCCAGTTGGGTGGGGCCGGAGTGCCGGTTCGCCAGCTCGACCAACCGGGTCAGCCGATCCTCGGAGACGTCCCGCGCCGGGACTTTGAGCTCTAATCTTTTGACGCGCTTTTCGCGCGCCTCGCGGAGGAGCTGAATCTCCTCGGCGATGATCTCGCCGACCGGCTGTTCCTCGTCCCGCTGGTTCACCTGCACCGTGCCGACGACGAGCACCGGCTCGTCGCCCTTGAGAATTGCTTCCCAATTCTCGAAGCCCGGCCGGGCGCTGCCGCGGGCCCACCGACCGTCGCTTCCCATCACCGATCGCCCGCCGTCCCGGGCTGGAAAGCAGACCACCGGCACCGACCCGGTGAGATCCTCGAGCGTCGCCCAGGCCATTCGCTTTCCGGCTCTCGTTGGCCGCTCGCGAAGCGCAGAGATGACCCCGGCGACGGTGACTCGTTCGTCCTTGCGCGCGTTCTGGATCGAAATCGCCGGGCGCGCATAACGCCGAAGCTCCTTCTGGTACTGATGCAGAGGGTGGCCGGACACGTAGAAGCCGATCGCCTCTTTCTCGAAGGCCAGGCGCTCCTTCTCCGGCCACTCCTCGGGGGGGCCGTAATCGCCGGAGCCCGCCGGGCGCGCGGCGGCGTCTGTCGGGTTGGATCCGAACAGCCCAAGCAGCGAGCCCTGCCCGACCAGGCGGTCCCGCTGTGCCGAAGAGCCCCGGTCGAGAGCGCGATCGATCGATTCGAAGAGCTGCCGCCGGGTCCGCCTCTCGAAGTCGAAGGCGCCGGCCTTCACCAGGGCTTCGATCACTTTCCGGTTTACGCGCCGGGAATCCACCCGCTCGCAGAACTCGAACAAGCCCTTGAACGGTCCGGACGAACGGGCCTCGAGCACGGCCTCGATCGCCGACTCCCCCACCCCCTTGATCGCGCCCAGCCCGAAGCGGATCCGCCCGTCCACCACGCTGAATTCCAGATCCGAGTGGTTGACGTCCGGGGGCAACACCTCGCGGCCGGCGGAGCGAGCCTCGGCGATGTAGGAGACCACCTTGTCGGTGTTGTCCTTTTCCGAGGTGAGCAGCGCGGCCATGAATTCGAGCGGATGGTGGGCCTTCAGCCAGGCGGTTTGGATGGTGATCAGCCCATAGGCCGCGGAGTGGGACTTGTTGAAGCCGTACTCCGCAAATTTCTCCATCAGGTCGAAAATCTCGCCCGCGACCTTGGGGTCGACGCCGTTGTGCGAGCAGCCTTCGAGAAAACCTGCCCGCTCCTGCTGCATCACCTCGGCCTTCTTCTTCCCCATCGCGCGGCGCAGGAGATCGGCGCGGCCGAGCGAATATCCGCCGAGCACCTGCGAAATCTGCATCACCTGCTCCTGGTAGACGATCACCCCGTAGGTATCCTTGAGCACCGGTTCGAGCTTGGGATGGGGGTAGACAACTTTTTGTCGGCCGTGCTTGCGGTCGATGAAGACATCCACCATGCCCGAATCCAGGGGCCCGGGCCGGTAGAGCGCGCCTGCCGCGATCACGTCCTCGAAGCAGGATGGCCGCTGCTTGCGAACCATCTCGGTGAACCCGGATGACTCCATCTGGAACACTCCCGCGGTGTCGCCGCTGGAGATGAGCTCGTAGGTCGCCGGATCGTCGAGCGGAATCTGGTGCGGCTCGATCCGTTCGCTCTCGGGGAGCGCGCGATTGACGAGCTTTAAGGCGTGCTGGATGACGGTCAGCGTCTTCAGTCCGAGAAAATCGAACTTCACCAGTCCCGCGGCCTCGACTTCATCCTTGGCGAACTGAGTGACCAGGCCCTTCTCGCCCGGCGCCTGATAGACCGGGACGTATTCCCAAAGCGGCCGATCGGCGATCACCACCCCGGCCGCGTGCACGCCCGCCTGGCGGTGCAATCCCTCCAGCACCATCCCGATTTCCAGGACGTCTTTCGAGCTCACCTGCTTGCCGCCGTCGGGTGGCCCGAGCGCGGATGGCTTTTCGATCATCTCCTTGAGCCGCGGCTCCATCTCGATCGCGTCTTTGAGCGAGATGTTCAAGACGTCGGGGACCAGCTTGGCGATGCGATCTCCCTCGGAGTAGGGCAGGCCATAGACGCGGCACACGTCGCGCAGCACGCTTTTGGCCTTGAGCGATCCAAACGTGATGATCTGGCCGACGTTGTTCTGGCCATACTTCCCCGAGACGTACTGGATCACCTCTTCGCGGCGGGCCTGGCAAAAATCGATGTCGAAGTCGGGCATCGAGACCCGCTCCGGATTCAAGAACCGTTCGAACAGCAAGTTGAATGGGAGGGGATCCAGGTCGGTGATCCGCAGGGCATAGGCGACCAGCGAGCCGGCGCCCGAGCCGCGACCCGGGCCGACCGGGATGGATTGTTGCTTGGCCCAGTTGATGAAGTCTTGAACGATGAGGAAGTAGCTGGAAAAACCCATCTTCGAGATGACCGACAGCTCCAGTTGGAGCCGGCCGACGTAGACATCGCGATCGACCTTGTAGGGCAGCTCTTTGAACCGGCGCTCCAGCCCTTTCGTCGCCAGCTCGGACATGTACGAATCCGGCGTATGGCCGTCGGGCACCTGAAAGGAGGGGAGGAAAGCCTTTCCAAGCTTGAGCTCGAGCGTGACCATCTCTGCAATCCGCTGCGTGTTGTCGACCGCCTCCGGGGTATCGGAGAAGTAGGCTCGCATTTCCTCCGGGGTCATCACGTAGAGCCGGTCGGTGCTGTGCCGCATCCGCTTGCTGTCGGCGAGCGTCTTCCCGGAAGCGATGCACATCAAAAGCTCGTGCGCCTTCGCATCCTCCCGCTTGATGTAGTGCGCGTCGGCGGTGGCCACGAGGGGGATGTCGCAGTCCTTCGACAGCTGCTTGAGGTTCGCGTTCGCCTTCTCTTGCTCGGGCAAACCATTGGATTGGATTTCAAGGAAGAAGTGGCCGGGATCAAAAATTTCCTTGTACTCGAGCGCGGCCCTCTTCGCGTGGTCCATGTCCCCGCGCATGCAGGCCGAGGTGACTTCCCCTCCGAGGCACGCGGTCAGAGCGACCAGGCCTTTGGAATGCTCCTTGAGGGCCACCTTGTCGACCCGCGGGTGGTAGTAGAAGCCGTCCACGAAGGCGGTGGAAGCGAGGTAGCGCAGGTTCGCGTAGCCTTCGTCGTTCTTGGCGAGCAGGATCAGGTGATTGGAGATCTTGTCCGTGCGGTCGGCGCGGCCCTTGGGGCCCGCCACATAGGTTTCGGTGCCCAGGATGGGCTTGATCCCCGCGTCCTTGGCCTTCTTGAAGAAGTCGATCGCGCCGAACATGTTCCCGTGATCGGTGACCGCGACGGAGGTCATCCCTTTGTCCTTCACCGCCTTGATCAGGTCTTTCATCCGGATCGCCCCGTCGAGGAGCGAATAGAGGGTATGCAGGTGCAGATGGGTGAAGGACATGGGCTCCGAACGCGAAATGGGGGTGGAAGGCCGAACTGATGCATATACGCGTCGGGTCTGACGGGCACAACGGTCGTGATTTTCGAAGCTCGCCGCTCGCTCCCTAAGCAATTTTGACAGCCGCGCGCGAAGAAGGAGACTGCGGCGGTGAACAACGCGTCTTCCGCGCGATCGACTCTGGCGTTCACCAAAGGCCCGGCGGAGGATCGGCGTCGCGGCCGCTACTTCACGCCCGCAGAGCTGGTGGATTTCACCTTCCGTTTGGCGGCGCCCTGGGTTCCCCGGTCAGGACCTCTGGCGATCATTGATCCCGCCTGCGGCACCGGCGCCTTTCTCGGGCGGGCGCGGGGATTCTTTCCGCGGGCCTCGTTGTTCGGGCTGGAGATAGCCCCCGAGATCGCCCGGACGTGCCGCGCCAACGCGCCCGGGGCGCTCGTCCTTGACGGCGATGCGCTCCGCGGAGGCCTGGCATCGCTTCTTCCGAAGATCCCCGACGGCGCGTTCGAGCTGTGGATCGGAAATCCACCGTACAACGGAACCTCTCCCGTCCTCGCGGACAAAGCCGCCTACGGATTCCTCCAGTCTTTGCTGCCCCAGTCGTTCGCGCTGCCAAAGGGGACGAGCCTCCGAGACGACTACTCCTTCTTTCTCCTCGTTGCCGCCGAGCGGGTGGCGCGGAAAAAAGGGGCCCTCGCATTCGTCACCAGCGCAAGCCTGCTCGACGCCTTTCTCTACGCGCCGCTGCGCGGAGCGCTGCTGGATTCGCTGGGCCTGCGCGAAGTGGTCGATCTCGGAGGAGGCCTCTTCGAGGGCACCCGGGTCCGCACTTGCGTGACCCTCTGGACGTCCGCCCGAACGGGTGCGAGCCCCCGCTTCCGACGCCGACGGCCCGGATTGCAAGATGAGCCGCTTCGCTCCCCGGATTTCGAGCCGCCGACTCTGCTGCGTCCCCATCCCCCCGAGTACCTGCTTCGCGCCGTGGGCGACGCAGCACAGAGGCTGGATGCGCGATGGCGCCGGGAGGGCGAAACCCTTTCCGCCCTGGTGCCGATCAACTTTCCCGGACTGAAAACGCGCTTCGACGAGCTCCTCGTGGACGAAAATCCCCTTCGGCTGGTCCGCCGGCTGCGCGAGTTTGTCGAGACGCCCCCGCGCAGGCTACAGGCGTTCGCCGATCGCCACCGGATTCCCGCGCGGTGTTGGCAGAAGCTCTCGCACCTTCACGCCTCGGTGCGCGGCCTTGAAATCGAGTCCGCCCGGGTGCGACCCTTCTGGCGCTACGCCGGGTTGAGGCATCGCCACGGCATTCCAAGGAGCGCCCGCGCCTTCTGCTACCTGGATCGCCGGCTGATCCCCCGCGGAGACCATCGGCTGCGCGGGGACTACGATCCACACGCCTGTCCGGTAAAACTGGTCTACAACACGCGCGAGCTGCCTCTGTCCGCTCTCTTCATCGAGGAGAGCGGCTGCATCCACGACCACCGGCACGCCCGCTTCGCTCCGCTCGTCGCGCCGGCGCTGCTCGTGGAACAGGGCCTCGGCAGCGCGAGGAGCGGTCGCGCGTTGGGACGCGAGGTTCCCAATCTCTCCCCGGGAGGCCTGGCCCTTTCGGAGCGCGTCGGGGGGCCGTTGACCGTCTTCAAGATGCTCGCCGACTTCATCAACTCGCCCGAGGTACAGAAAATCTGGGCGCCGATCTACGCCACCACCCGCGAGCTGCCGGTACCGATCCACCGCTGGTGCAGCCGGTCAATCCTCGGAGCCGTCTAGAGCACCGGACAACGAAACCATCGGAGCGATCGGATTCCGTTTCGGCAGCCGATGATGCAAGCAGGGCTTGAGAAGAGACGGCGGCGGCGTTCTAGGCGGAAGCCAAATGCGGCGGGGCTTGGGAAGAGCCGGCGACGGCGCAGGTGACCTGGGCGGGCGAGATCCCTGTGGCGTCCTGAGGCCTTCTCCCCAGAGGCTGAATTGAGCTCGCCGATCGTCGTGCGGGATGAAAAGTCGGGCGCACTGCCTACCGCTGCCCGGGAGCCCCACATCTACGCCTCAGCGCGTCCACGCCCAGGCGAGGGGCTGCCCCGAGCGGAATCCACGGCCGCGCATTCGGCCCGGCCCGAGGCCGAGAGCGCCGTTCCGTGAGGCGAGAGGAAAATTCAGGACGCTCTTCGTCCTTAAACTGCCACTCAGTATCCGATCGACGCGTTAAGAAGACGCCGTCGGGAGGGGATGGGGGGCGGGGATACGGCCTGTGCAGGAATCGCCGAGAAGCAGTCCGGTCTCATCTCGCGGGATTAGGCAATCCGAACGGGAATGTCCGAGCGCGCGATCGGCCGAAGGCTGGGCGCGGGCCGATGGCGTCAAGTACCGCAGGGCGAGCCACGCCCGATTCGAACCCGCAGCACGCCGCAGGGATCTCGCTCGCCCAGACCCCCTGCGCCGTCGCCGTCTCCTCTCAAGCCCTGCTTCGATCGCTTGCAAGACTACGTTCGGCTAACCACACGGGGGCAAATCGCTTCGATGGTTTAGCTGTGCGGAGCCCTAGAGCGAGCTTGCGCGTTGGCTCAGATGTACCCGAAGCGTCGCCGCAAGAGCCATTCGGTCCCGAGCAAGGTCACCAACGTGACGAGGTAGTACCAGCGATCCCAGATCGGCTCGTCCTTGCTCCGGCCGACCTCGACCATCGGGGGATCGAGCAGGCGAATCTCGGGGAGGGAACCCATCGACAGTGGATGGCTCTTCGAGCCGGTGAGCCGGGCGATCTCTTCCATGATGTCCGCTCGGATCGAGGCGTCGGAGAGCTCGGGGCCCAGCGCGCGGACGGCGACCGCATCCTCTCCCTCGCCGAGCGACTTTTCGCCTTTGTTCGCCCAGGCGAACACCTTGTAGGCGCCCGGTTCCGGCGGCGCGAACTCCACCCGCCCCATCCCGTCTGCGCCGGTAACGGTGCGTTGGGTGGCCACCGCCCGCTGCGACTTCACCGAAAAGAGATCCACCCGTACGTCCGCCTCTGCGGCGGGCTGATAGTCCGGCGTGCGCGCGGCCACGATGACCCCGATCGGTTTGCCCGGCTCCACCGACGGCGGGTCCGCGGTGACGGTGAGGGTGGTGAGGTCCGGATCGCGCACCAGCCAACGGATCGCATTCCCCCAGAAGCGATCGTAGAGCCGCGAAGGCGACCCGGCGGAGTGCGAGGCGAAGGCCCAGTACCAGCTCGAATCGACGGTGAGGGCCATCGCCCGTCCCCGGCCGTATTCCCAGAGCGCGAGCACCGGAGCCGTCTTCCCGTCGATCGTCTGGAACGGATGGTCCAGGAGCGTGGTGGCGCCGGGTTTCGCCCGGGTGAGATTGGCCCCCGGAAGCGAGGGCAGCGACGCCCACGCCTGCTCGGTGCTGGAGACTCCTTGCGAAAACGAAGTGACCGGGTGGCGCAATCCCTCGGGAGTCAGCCGCGGTTTGAAGGGATCGACGCTGGCCGGTTTACCGGCGGGCTCGACAGGCATCGCCTGGCCCAACACCGGAAAGTTCGACCTTCCCTCTCCGAAGGCGTGATCGCCTCCGATCATCAAGAAGCCGCCGCCATTGAACACGTAGCGCTCGAGATTCTTTTCGTAGCTCGCCACGGACAAGCTGGGATCGGTGTACCCGAAGTTCTGGAAGATCACCACGTCGAAGGTATCGAGCTTGGCATCGAAGATTTCCTCCATCGGGAAGGGAATCAGCGACAGCTCCCGGTCGCTGAGGACCTGAGGGTCCGAGGAGAGCGTGCGCAGGATGTAGAAGCTGACCAGGTCGACGTTCGCATCTTGCCTCAAAAGCCCGCGCAAGAACCTCTCGTCCCACGAGGGACGTCCGACCACGAGCAGAACGCGTACCCGATCCCGAATCACTTTCAGCGCAAACGATCGGGTATTGTTCTCGGTGACCACTTCCTCCGGGAAGACCGGCACCGACGCGGTGTAGACAAAACGGCCGGTCTGATCCGGGGAGATGTTGAAGGAAACCGTTTGAACATCGTCGTCGGAATTCAACCGGATGCTTTTACTGGCCACCGTTTGTCCTTCGCGGCGAAGCACCACCGGAACGTTGAGGCCTTTGAATCCCCGACCGCGGACCTCCACCTCCACCCCGATCGAATTGCGCACGAAAGCGAAGTCGTCGACCCTGATCTGGTCGATCGCGAGGTCTTTCAAAAGAGAGCTGCCCACCACGAAGGTGGTGACCGGGACTTCAAGGTCGCTCAGCGCGGCGCGGCTTTTGCCCACCACGCCGTTCGAAAGCTCGGTGTTGTCCGCCCCGTCCGAGAAGAGGAGCACCCCGGAGAGCTTCTTCGAAGCGGAGCCCTGCTCACCCGATTTCACCGAGCGCAGCGCGGAGAGCAAATCGGTGCGAGGTCCACGCGCCGGCTGCGAGCGCAGGGTCTCCGGGGTGACCGGGGCAAGCTCCGGATCGAAGCCGTAGTATTCGATGGTGAAGCGATCCTGCAGGCTGGCCAGCTGAGAGGAGACCGAATCCAGGTAGTCGGCCACCTCCGCCACCCGCGATTTTCCGCCCGGCGCGGCGGGGAAGCTCATCGACGCGGAACGATCCACCAACACCGCGATTCGATTCTTGACGTGCGCTACCTGGAGGTTGCGAATCCCCGGCTCGAAAAGGAAAAAAGCCGCCGCGATTCCGGCGCCGATCCGAAGGGCCCACAGGGCGATTCGCCGGCCCAGATCCGGCTCGCGCCTCAGGCCGATCGCCGCGAGAAGAACCCCGGCGGCGAGGAGGACGCCCAGCGCGGCCAGGGCCCAGGGCGACAAGGGCGACAGGCTCACCAGCTTCCAGGCATTGAATGGGGTTGTGTTCATCGCCTCTTGTTCATGATCAAAGGCAGGTGCACCGCATCGTCCTTGTAGTCGAGGCAGAGCGCGTACATGCAGACGTTGATCCCCAGGCGGAAGGCGAGCTCTCTTTGCTGCTCGCCGCCCGGCGAGACCTCGAACTCGTAGTCGCCGCTTTCATCCCGACTCCAGGCTCCGGCGAGGTCGTTCTGGCAGTAGATCACCGCGGCCCGCCTTCCCAGATTGCAGGCCTCCAGTTGGGGCTTGTTCAACAAGCGCCCCGCCGCCGAGTCGAGCATGAAATAGCTCTTGAACACGACGTGGCTGGACGGCAGAGGGACGAGCGGACTGCGCGGCAGCACCCGGGCGAGCTCGCGGCGGAAGCCCCGATCGAATCCGGTCCCGTTCGATCCGTCGTTGGCGTCAGCGAGCATGAATCCGCCAAAAGTCAGGTAGCGACGGAGATTCTCGATTTCGGCCGCGGAAAGAGGCGGCAGGTCCGCCTCGCCACCCAGGTAGAGGAAGGGATACTCGAACAGCTTCGGGCTGCTGAGGGGAAAGGGCCGGGCGTCGGGTACCACCTCCACCGAGGTACGGCGTTGTAGCTCCCAAGCGAGGCGCCGAAGCGCAGAGAGGCGGGCATCCCAGCGCCCTCCATGCTGCGCCACCGCGGGAATGAACCGGGCGCTGTCGCCGAATGCCTGGGCTCGCCTGGCGAGCCACGGCAGCGACGCCAGAGCACCAAGCACCGCGCGTCGACCGAAAAGGCGTTTCACCATCGCCTGTATATACCGTCGACGAGGCCCGCGATTCCCCGGTATAGAGTGGTCATGGCAAAGGGGCAGTTTCCCAAGACGGCCTCGGGCTCGCGGTTGAAGAACGCGTGGAAGCTGTACAACGCGGGCGATGTGGTCGCGGCTCGCCGGGAGGCGAACGCGATCCTCGCCGATTCGCCCAATCCGACGGACGCGGCGCAGGCAAAGGACCTGATCGACCGCACCCGGGTCCCGAGGTTTGCCTGGTACCTGGCGCTGATGGCGGCGGCGCTTGTCTCGATCATGATCGCCGTCGGGATCGCCCATCACTGAGGTATCCTTTCCACCGCATGGGACAACCGAAGCGCAAAGAGAAAAGGACGGCCGAAGTGGAACCACCCGGCCCACTGGAGGCCGCGGAATCCCCCGCCCAGCCCGAGCGCCCTACTGGATGGCAAAAACCCCCGGGGATGGGCAGGCTCGGATGGGCCGTCCTCGCCGGCGGGCTGCTGCTCGTCAACCTGCCTCTGCTTCATCGCTTGTTACGGGGCGCTCCGGAAGCCACGGTGAAGCTTCCCTACGAGGACGACTTCTCGTCGCCGGCAACGGTGGCGGCGCACTATTTTTCGACCGGAGGCCAGTGGCGGACGATGGCCGGCGAGCTCTTCTCTCCAGGCGTGAAGAAAAACGCGCTCTGGCTCAAGGCCAAGCTTCCCCCCAACGTGGTGATCGACTTCGATGCGCGCACCAACTCCGCGGAAGGAGACATCCGCGTGGAGGTGTTTGGCAACGGCGTGGATCACCTCTCGGGATATGAGCTGATCCAGGGTGGTTGGAGCAACACCCTCTCCGCCATCGTCCGACTGGACGAGAGCTCCCGCTCGTTGACCCAGCTGCAAGCGGAGGCGCAGCAAATCGCGGCACGCCAGGGGCTTCGCAGCGCCGGATTGGTGGAGACCGGCCTGTTCAAAGCGGACACTCCGGTCCGGGTCGAAGCGCATTCCGCGGTTCGGCCCCAGAAGAAGTACCACTGGAGGATCGAGCGTCGTGGCTCCCTTCTGCGCTGGAGCATCGACGGGCAACCCTTCCTCGAGCTCGACGACCCGTTCCCCTTGGCGGGCTCGGGGCACGACCGCTTCGGCTTTTCGAGCGCTGAGTCGGACATTTTCTACGACAACCTGCGCATCGTCGCGCTGGAGTCCGCCGCCGCTCCGGCGCCTCCGCTGCCCGCCCTCGCGACGCCCGTGCTCAAAATTCCGCCCGGACCCTTCGCGGACAACTTTGAACGGGAGGCGGTCGGTACAGATTGGCTGGCGACCGATCCCACCGCGGCCCGGATCGAGCAGGGAAGTCTGACTCTGGAGATGGCGCACAATCACCCGGTCTGGCTCACCCGGCCCATCCCGACCAACGCGTCGATCGAGTTCGACTGCTGGTCGGAAAGCCCGGAGGGCGATCTCAAGGTCGAAGCCTGGGGGGATGGCGCGAGCTACAACCCGGGCCGCCCGACCGACGCCTACCTCTCCACCGGCTACGTGTTCATCTTCGGCGGTTGGCGAAACACCGCATCCGTGTTGGTCAAGCAGTCCGAGCATGCCCCGGGCCGCGTTTCCCGGACCGACACCAAGGTGGTGCCGGGAAAGCATTACCACTGGAAGAT
>WNFF01005104.1_pt1 | contig 12197 bp, 9 predicted proteins | sample 5400441 | NCBI WGS metagenome assembly WNFF01 (sample SAMN13153345, study PRJNA577476) | soil metagenome | isolation source: 120 cm saprolite under Douglas fir tree site 2 hole 3 replicate 1 | place: USA:California | collected 2015-04-18
CGAGGCCTCCCCCCCCCCCTCCTCCCGCCCCCCGCAGCCCCGGCACGAACGCCACCGGCTCCTCTTCCCGCACGATCACTTTGAGCGCCGCGGGGAGCCGGCGCACCACGCGCGCCAGTGCGACGCCCGGCAGCCCCTCGACCCGATCGGCGAGGCGGCGCGTGTCGTCGAATACACTCGCTCCCGCCGGCAGCCGCAGTGCCGCGAGCACCGCCTCGGGCGGGAGGTGCTGCACGCCCACGAGCTCCACCTGGCGCACGCGGAAGAACGCCAGCCGTCGCAGCAGCGCTGGGGTGCCGAGCCACAGCGCCACGGCCAGCGCGCCAGCGCCCACCACCAACCGCGAGAGGTGCCGCCTCACCGGCCCGTCCCCGACAACAGGGACAGCAGCTCAGGTCCCACACGGGTCACATCCCCCGCGCCCAGCGTGAAGACGACGTCGCCCGGGCGTGCCGTCTTTGCGACCCGCTCGGTGAGTCCCGCGCGCTCGCGCACAGCGATAGTCGTCGCGCCAGCCCGGGCGGCCCCCCGCGCGACGACTTCCGCCGTCACGCCCGGGAGCGGTTGCTCGCGCGCCCCGTAGATCGGCGCCACGACGACCACGTCAGCCGCGCCCAGCGCGCGCCCCAACGCCTCCCCGTGCAGCTGGGTGCGCGAGTACAGGTGGGGCTGAAACACCGCGACCAGCCGGCGGCCGGGGAACGCCTGCCGCGCCGCCGCCAGCGTCGCGCCCACTTCGGTCGGGTGGTGCGCGTAATCATCCACCACCGTGACGCCCCCCGCGTCGCCGAGCCGTTCGAAGCGGCGCGCCACGCCGGCGAATTCAGCGAGGGCCCGCGCGGCGGCGTCCACGTCCGCCCCGAGCGCGTGCGTCGCGGCGAGCGCCGCCGCGGCGTTGCGGATGTTATGCATTCCCGGCACGCGCAGCCGCAGCCCGACACGCCGACCCCCGGGCAACTCCACCCGGGCCTCCGAGCCTCCGGGGGCGAATCGCGCCTCGGCGATCCGCACGTCAGCATCTGGCCCCGTCCCCACCCGCCACACCGGGACCGTCAGCGCGGACGCCACCCGCTGTACGCCTCCGTCGGGATCGTCCGCGCCCGCGATCACGCGGCGCGCGCCGCGGGCGAACTCGACGAACGCGGCCTCCAACGCGGCCACGCTCCCGTAGCACTCTAAGTGGTCGGCCTCGACGTTGGTGATCACCGCCACCGTCGGAGCCAGGGCAAGGAACGCCTTGTCGAACTCATCTGCTTCGACTACGAACAGATCGCGGCCGCCTCGCCGCGCGTTGCCGCCCCACGATGCGACGCGGCCGCCGACGATCCCCGTAGGGTCGCGCCCGGCGGCCGCCAGTGCCTCGGTCACCATGACCGTCGTGGTGGTTTTGCCGTGTGTCCCGGCCACCGCCACGACCGTTCCCCCGGCAACGACCTGACCGAGGGCGTCGGCCCGCCGTACCACCGGAATCCCCAGCGTGCGTGCGCGCTCCAGCTCCGGTTGCTCTGGAGCGATCGCTGCGGTGATCACGACCGCTCGGGCGCCGTCCAAGTGCCCCGGGTCATGTCCCCGCCAAATCCGTACTCCTAAGGCTGCCAGATCGGCTGCCCCCGAAGGGTCGGTATCACAACCCGTTATAGCCACACCCTGTTGCTTGGCGAGCAGCCCCAGAGCACTCATCCCCGCTCCGCCTATTCCCATGAAGTGGATCGGACGGGGGTCTCCGGGTGCAAATAAGATCATCTGTGGGGGGCTAATATAGCGATTCTACTAAACTTGCGAAAGAGTTTGCGGTTCGCCGATCAACGTCAAAATCTTCGACACCACGTCCCGGGAGGCGTCGGGGTGTCCTCGGCCACGCGCGGCAGCGGCGAGCGACTCGAGTCGTGGGCGCTCGCCGAGCAACTCGCGAACCTCACGCGCCAGCCGGTTGGCGTCGAGCTCGCGTTCGGGCAGCTGCACCGCCGCCCCCGCCGCCGCGAGCGCGCGCGCGTTGAACGTCTGGTGATCGGCTGCCGCGCTCGGCAGTGGGACGAGCACGCTCGGCTTGCCCCAGGCGCACAGTTCGGCGACGGTCATCGCGCCAGCGCGGCACACGACGAGGTCGGCTGCGCGGTAGGCGTCCGCCATGGGATCGAAGAAGCCGTGGACCACGACGCGCCCGCCCACCGCGTAAACCCCAAGCTCGGATTCGTGCCTCGTGCCCGTGCCCCACAACAGATTCACGTCGGGGAGCAGCCGGTGTTCGAGCGCGCCTGCGAGCGCGAAATTGAGCGCACGGGCGCCTTGGCTGCCGCCGAACACGAGCACGGTCGGCCGACCAGGGTCGAGGCCGAAGGCACGACGGGCCGCGACCGGATCGCCCGGCGTCGGCGGCTGAATGGGGTTACCGAGCGCGAACACCGCTGTGGCGCGCCCGGGGGAAAGCCGGGCCCGGGCCTCCGGGAAGCCGAGGTGGATCTGCCGCGCGTTGTGTGCGAGCCAGCGCGTGGCGAGCCCCGGGAACGCGTTCTGCTCCTGGAGCACAGTGGCAAGACCGCGGCGTTGCGCCCGCCACACGAGCGGTGCCGCGGCGTAGCCGCCCGTGCCCACGACGATGGCCGGCTGCTCCGCGTCGAGCACCCGTCCCGCGGCCCGCCACGCCCGCCACGCGATCGCGGGCCAGCGCACGTTGCGCCACCAGGTGCGGCGATACACCGGTTCGAGTGGCAGGAGCTCGAAGCGGAACGGATGACGCGGCAGCACCTGGGATTCGATGCCGCGCTCGGCCCCGACCAGGACCGGCTCTACACCCGCGCGTGCTTCAACCAGCGCCTGGGCGAGGGCCAGGGCGGGCATCAGATGGCCGCCCGTGCCGCCGCCGGCCAGCACCACTTTCACCGCCACGGTGCCTGATCCCGATGCGGAAGGTGGAGTGCGGCATGCGGCATGCCACACTCGTTCCGAGTCACGACGCTACTCCTGAATTCCGGCCTTGCCCCACACTCACCAGCACGCCCGTGGCGAGCAGCGCGACGAACAGGCTCGAGCGGCCATAGGAGATGAATGGGAGGGTGATGCCGGTGGCGGGCAGCACGGCGAGGCTGACCCCGATGTGCAGCACCGCGCTCAGCCCGATCAGCGCCGTGCAGCCGACCGCCAACAGCTGGCCGAACGGGTCGCCCGCCGACCGCGCGATGCGGAATCCGAGCCAGACGAACGTGCCGAACAGCAGGGCGATCGCGAGGACGCCGACGAAGCCCCACTCCTCGCCGATCGTGGAGAAGATGAAGTCGGAGTAGGCGTAGGGGAGATAGCCGAGCTTCTGTTGGCCATGGCCGAACCCCACGCCGACCAGCTGGCCGGCCCCGATGCCGACGAGCGACTGGTGTACCTGGAAGTTCGCTTCCGAGGGGGCGTTGCCGGGGTTGAGAAAGGTGAGGACGCGGGCCAACCGGTACTGGGCGCTCGCCACCGCGCCAAACAACAGCGGGGTCGCGGCCACACTCAAGAGCAGGAAATGGCCGATGCGGGCGCCCGCCGCGAACAGCAGGGTGCCGGCCAGGATCGTCAACAGCAGCGCCATCGAAAGGTTCGGCTCCAGAAAGATCAGGCCGATCACCGGTGCCAGGATGACAAGGAAGGGGAGAAGGCCGCGTTGGAACGTGCGGATCTGCTCTCCCTTCTTGGCGGCGAGCATCGCCGTCCAGACGACGACGGCGAACTTAGCGAGTTCAGAGGGCTGGACGGTCACGACGCCCAGGTTGACCCACCGTCGCGCGCCGTTGAGCACGGGGGCCACTGCGTGGGTGAACGGCAGCAGGGGCAACAGCAGCAGCAAGCTCACGACGCCGAGCATCGGCCACGCCCAGCCCTGCCAGCGGTGGTAATCCATCCGGGCCACGGCAGTTGCCGCGAGGCCGGCCACCACCGCGCCGATCCCCTGGCGCAGCGCGAAGGTCGCCCCCACCTGCCCGCCGGCGGTGGCGACGAGGCTCGAGGCGCCGTAGACCGCGGCGAGCCCGAACACGACGAGCACCGCCGCGAGCACGACGAGCAGGCGAGTCTCCCAACGGCGCTCGGTCATCCGCGGCGACTCGTTCACATCGCCTCCACCAGTGCCCGGAACGTCGCGCCGCGCTCCTCGTAGTTCTTGAACATGTCGTAGCTCGAGCAGGCGGGCGACAGCAGGACAGCGTCGCCGGCTCGTGCGGCGCGGCGTGCCCGCGCCACGACGTCCGGGAACGTGGTGCCGCGCTCGAGCGGGACCTGCCCCTGCAGGTCCTGCATGACGAGCGGCCCCGCTTCCCCGTAAGCGATGACCAACCGGCACCGCGCCTTGAGCAGCGGCCCCAGCCGCGTGTAGGGCTCGCCCTTGTGACGGCCGCCGAGCAACAACACGAACGGGCGGTCCATCGCCTCCACCGCGACGACGCTCGAAGCGATGTTGGTCGCCTTCGAGTCGTTGATCCAGCGAACCCCGCCCACCTCGCGCACCGGCTCGAGGCGGTGCGGCAGTGCGCGAAACGAGCGCAACCCCTCGGCCAGGGGACCCAAGGGAATGCCAGCCTCCCGCGTCGCAAGGACGGCGGCCAGGGCGTTGGCCACGTTGTGGTCGCCCAGGAGCCGCAGGTCGTCGCGCCCGAGCAGTCGCTCCTCGTCCAGGCGCAGCTCGCGGCGTGCGGCGTCGTACCACGCCTCCGCGGGGGGGGGTGGGGCCCGGAGCGAAAAGCGCAGCGTTCTGCCAGCGGCGCCAGCCGCGAGCGCCAGGGCGGGCGGATCGTCGCCGTTCAGCACCCAGACGCTGCCGGCGGCGGCGTTCCGGAAGAGGAGCCGCTTGTCGGCGTAATACGCGTCGACCGACGGGTAGCGGTCCAGGTGGTCGGGCGCGAGGTTCGTCAGGATCCCCACGTCGGGTGCGAAATGGGCGCTGTCGTGGAGCTGAAACGAAGAGACCTCGACGGCCAGCCACTGCCAGGGCTGTGGGTCGAGCGCGACATCGGCGAGCGGCCGGCCGATGTTCCCCGCGGCCACGGCGCGCAGCCCCCCCGACTGCAGCAGATGCGCCACCAGCGCCGTCGTCGTGGTCTTGCCGTTCGTGCCGGTGACGGCGATGCAGCGGATGCCCTTGCCCTGCAGCGCCCGAAAGCCCAGGTCGAGCTCCGAAACGATCTCCACGCGGGCGGCGCGGGCGGCGGCCAGTGGCGGGGCGTCGGGTGGGACGCCCGGCGAAGCCACGACCCCTGCAGCGGCCCGGATCCGGGCCAGATCGTGACCACCGACTTGGACAGTGACGCCCGGGAGAGCGCGCAGCGCGGCGACGGCGGCGGCGCCGCCGTAGGGCTGCTCGGCCCCGTCGCTCGCGTACACGCGCACGTGCTCGCGCGCCAGCAGCGTCGTCGCAGCGACGCCGCTCTTGCCCAACCCAACAACCGCCACCTCGCCGCGCCGCCAGGCTTCCGGTATCATCGCACCTTCAGCGTCGCGAGGGCGATCGCGGCGCACATCACGCCCAGGATGTAGAACCGCATCACCACCTGCGGCTCTGCCCACCCCAACCGCTCGAAGTGATGGTGCAGCGGCGCCATGCGGAACACCTTGTGGGCATCAGCGTACTCCTTGCCGTGCCGCCGCCGGTTCCAGCGGTACACGTAGACTTGAATCAGCACCGACAACGTCTCAGCGACGAACACCCCGCCGGCGATGAGTAGCAGGAACTCCGCTTTGAGCATGATGGCGACGCAGCCGAGGGCGCCGCCGATCGCGAGCGCACCGGTGTCCCCCATGATGACCTGAGCGGGGTGGGCATTGAACCACAGGAACCCCAGCGCGGCACCCGCCAGCGCGGCGCAGAAGACCGCGAGCTCGCCGGCGCCTTGCAGGTACATGATGCCGAGGAACCGGGACCAGTCGGCGCGACCAAACACGTAGGCGAAGACGACGAATGCAGCCGCGACGATCGCCGTGAGCCCGGCGGCGAGTCCATCAAGCCCATCGGTGAGATTGACCGAGTTGGAGCTCGCGGTGACCACGAAGGTGACGAACGCGATGTAGAACGGCCAGGGGAGATAGAAGAACCAGTATTTGAAGAGGGGAACTTGGGTGTAGGTTGCGAAGCCCGGCACGAACGGGCGCAGCACGAGAAAGATCCCCAGCGCCAGCCCGAAGCTCACCTGGCCTACCAGCTTCCACCGGGCGACGAGCCCCTGCGAGTTGCCGCGCACGACTTTGAGGTAGTCGTCCATGAAGCCGATGGCGCCCATCCAGAGGGTGGACACGACGGCGACGAGCACGTAGCGCGTGTCGAGGCGGGCCCACAGCAGCGTCGGCACGACGGTGGCGAGCATGATGATGAGCCCGCCCATCGTCGGCGTGCCCCGTTTGCCCTGGTGGCTCGCCGGTCCTTCGGCGCGGATGACCTGTCCGACTTTGCGCGCCCGCAGCGCCCGGAGGATCCAGGGCCCCAGCACGAACGCGACGACCAGCGCCGTCACGGCCGCGCCGGCGACGCGGAACGTGATGTAGTTGAACAGATTGAACAGGATGTGCTTCTTCGCCAACGGCGCGAGCAGGTGATAGAGCACGACCCCCCCGTCCTCGAGACCGCGGGCTAGGTGAGGTAGCGCAGCACGCGCTCCAGCGCGACGCCGCGCGACGCCTTGAGCAGTACGATCGCGTTCCCCGGCACGGCGCTCTTGAGCTTCGGGCCGAGCGTCTCCGCGTCCGGCGCCGTGAGCAACCGGCCGCCCAACACGCCGCGATGGGCCTCGAACGCGGGGACGAAGGCACCGACCGCCGCTACGAGGTCCGGCGGCGCAGCCGCGATCTCGGCCGCCGCCGCCGCGTGCAATCTTGCACTCTCGGCGCCCAATTCCAACATCGTCCCTACAACCAGCACGAGCGGGCGGCCGCGGCGTCGGGCCAGCCAGCGCGCCAGCGCGACCGCCGCGCGCAGGGAGGACGGGTTGGCGTTATAGCTGTCGTCGACGATCGTCAGAGCGCCCGCCTCGAGCAGTCCCCCCCGGCCGCCTGGGATGGCCACCCGGGCGAGGGCCGCAACCGCCCGCGCCGCTTCCACCCCGGTCTCCCGGGCCACCGCAAGCGCGATCATGGCGTTCTCGACCTGATGGAAGCCGGCCACGGGTAGGGTGACGCTCACCCCGTGCCAGGTGATCCGGGCGCGGCCGGCGTCATCGAGCTCCGCCGCATCGGGTCGCACCGCGGCGGTCTCGTCGCTACCGGCCACCACGGTCCGGGCGAGGCGCCGGGCCGCCTCCGCGAGCGCGGGCGGGTCAGTCCCCACGACCGCCACGGGGACGCGCTCGAGCAGCCTGACCTTCTCCCCTAGCACGCCCTCAAGGCTGCCGAATCCCTCGAGATGTGCGTAGCCCACGTTGGTCACCACTCCGACAGTGGGCTCGATGATGTCCCGGAGGCGGGCGATTTCCCCGGGGAGGCTCGCTCCTGCTTCGACGACCAGCGCCTCTGTGTCATCCGGGGCGCCGAGAATGGTGAGCGGCACGCCGACCAAATTGTTGAGATTCCCCGTTGTGGCATGAACGCGCCAACGAGCGGCCAGTGCGGCGCGGATCATCTCCTTGGCGCTGGTCTTGCCACTCGATCCCGTGACCGCGACCACGGGCGCGACGGTGGGGCGGAGCGGGAGCAGGGCGCGACGGCGGGCGCGAGCCAGGTCGCCCAGCGCGACCAGCGTATCGGCCACCTCGAAGACGGGCAAGCCGTCCACCGGCGCCGTGCCGCGCCGCACCACGGCCGCGGCGGCACCCTGGGCCAGGGCCGGCGCGAGAAAGCCGTGTGCGTCGAAGCGGTCGCCCTTCAGGGCGACGAACAACGTGCCAGGGGTCAGGTGCCGGGTGTCGGTCGAGATGCCGCTGAACGTGAGATGCGCCGGCGAGGGGACTCCCAGGGCCTGCGCGACGCGTTCAGCCGTCCAGAAGCTCACTCTGCGCCAAGCTCCTGAACCACGGCTCGCTCGTCAAACGGCTGCTTGACCGTGCCGATCACCTGGTAGCTCTCGTGTCCCTTGCCGGCGAGCAGGATCGTGTCGTCCGCGCGGGCGAGCTCGAGGGCGAGGGCGATCGCTTGGCGGCGGTCGGCCGCGCGATGGTGCGGCTTCGCCCCCATGCCGGTCTCGACGTCGTCGAGAATCCGCTCGGGGTCCTCAGTGCGCGGGTTGTCGGACGTTGCGATCACGATGTCAGCCAGCCGCACGGCGATCTCGCCCATGGGGGCTCGCTTGCCGCGATCGCGGTCGCCGCCGGCCCCGAAGACGACGATCACCCGGCCGCGCGTGAGCGGGCGTACCGTTTCGAGCGCGCGCTCGAGGGCGTCCGGGGTGTGGGCATAGTCGCGCAGGATGGTGCACGGGCGAGTGGCGATGCGCTCCATGCGGCCGGGCACCTGCGGCGCGCTGGACAGCCGCTCGGCGATATCGCCCACCGGCAACCCGAGCCCGACGGCGCAGGCGGCGACGCCCAGCGCGTTGGCCACGTTGAAGCGTCCGAGCAGCGGCAGCGCCACGCCGGCGCGGCCAAGCGGGGTGGATGCGACGAGGTCGAAGCGGGTCCCGCTGCCGTTCTCAATCACATTCCGGGCGGACACGTCCGCCTGCTCGCGCTCCCCGAACGTGATCCGGCGGTGGCCCCCGTCGCGACGCAGTTTCTTCCACGTTGGATCGTCGGCGTTCACGACTTCGAGGCCCCCGCCCCCCGGTGCGAGGTAGGTGGCAAGCTTCGCTTTCGCGTGGAAGTAGTCTTCCAGCGTCTTGTGGTAGTCGAGGTGATCGCGTGTGACGTTCGTGAAGATGGCGGCGCGGAATACGAGGCCGTCGACGCGGCCCTGGTCGAGGCTGTGCGAGGAGACCTCCATTGCCGCGGCGCGCGCGCCGTGGGCGACGAGGGTCGCGAGCGTCTGCTGCAGGTCGATGGGCCCCGGCGTCGTGAGGTTGCCCGCTTCGCTCTCCACCCGGGCGCCGGCGGGGTCGAACGCGCCCAGCGTACCGATCGCGCCCGTGGGCCACAGTGCGGACAGGACGTGACGCGCCAGCGTCACCGAAGTAGTCTTGCCGTTCGTCCCCGTCACCCCAACGAGCTCAAGCTTGGCGGCGGGGTGGTCGTACCATGTCTCGGCGGCGACGGCGGCGGCGCGCCGGCCGTCGCGCACGACGATCTGGGGGAACGGCGCTGCCTGCGCCACCTCCACGAGCGCCGCCACGGCGCCGGCGGCCGCGGCCTGTGGGACGAAGCGGTGGCCGTCCTGCGCGGTGCCGCGCACCGCGCAATACAGCATGCCGGGGGCGAGCCTGCGCGTGTCGGCGGTGAGGCCAGTGATAGCTGGCAGCTGCTCTGGCGCGCGCACCAGCAGCCCGGCGTGCCGCAGCGCGTCGACGATGGCGAGAAGCCCGATCACGGGGTGCCGGAGGGGGGGGGGGGACGCGACCCGAAGAGGGTGACGTGCGAGCCAGCCGCGGCGGAGTCGCCGGCCCCGGGCCACGTGTGATCGACAACGCCCCAGCCCTTCACGACCACGCGAAAGCCACGGCGGTGCAGCGCTCGGATGGCGTCCCGCAGCGAGCGGCCGGCGACGTCGGGGATCGCCCGCCGAGGTGGGGGAGGCGCGCCCGCACTGTCGGGGTGGAACGGCCAGGTAACGACGTAGGGCACCACACCCGGATCGTGCTCGTCGAGCGCAGCGGCCGGCGCGGCGGGCGCCGCGGTCGTGAGGCGGGCCCGATCCAGCGCCACGTCCCGCGCTGCCAGCGCCTGCTGGAGCATTGTGCGCGTGACCGGCGCGGCCGTCTGGGCGGCGAAGTAGCTGCCCTTCTTGGGGTCGTCGATCTTGACGACCACGACGAGCTGCGGGCCATCGGCCGGGAACAGGGCGGCGAACGACGCCGTGTATTGGCCCGGCGCGTAGTGCCCACCCACCACGCGACGGGCGGTTCCCGTCTTGGCGGCGAGCTGGAAGTTCGCCAGCGTCGCTCGGCTGCCGGTCCCGCCCTGGGCCGCGCCGCGTAGCAGCTCCCGCAGCCCCCGGGCCACCGCCGGCGTGATCGCGCGGCGCACCGGTTCCGGGCGGTGGCGATACAGCGCCTCGCCGACGGTGCTCTTGATCTCGCGAATTAGCGTCGGCTGCAGCACCACGCCGTCGTTGGCGATAGCGCCGTAAGCGACCGCGAGCTGGAGCGGCGTCACCGATAGTTCGTAGCCGATGGCGAGGCTCGCGGCGCTCGGCCGGGTCCATTCGACCGGTGGCCGCAGCCGCCCTGGCGACTCGGAGGGAAACTCGATCCCGGTTTGCGTGCCGAAGCCGAAGGCGCGGAGCAGCCCGTACTGCTCGGAGGGCGCGAGGCGAGTCGCGAACTTCGCCATCGCGATGTTGCTGGAGACGCGGATCGCGTCGGCCAGTGTGAGGACGGGCAGTGGCTCGTCGTCCTTCAGCGTGCGGTCCGCCAGTTTCCAGCGCCCACCCTCCCCCGAGACCCGGTCCGCGGGCCGCACCCGGTTCAGGGCCATCAGCGCCGCGGCAGCGAAGATCTTGGCGACCGAGCCCGGCTCGAATGTCTGCGTGAACGCGCTGGGAGGCACGCTGCCGTCCCGACGCTGCGAGGCTACCGCCAACACTTCCCCTGTGGCGGGATCAAGCATGACGACGTCACCACCGTCAGCGTCCATGCGCCGCAGTGCTTCGGCAAGCGCGCGTTGTGCGATCTCCTGCAGTTCGGCATCGAGCGGCGCTGGCGACTCGTATTCACGTCCCGCGCGATCCTTCAGCACGACCGCGGCGCCTGGCGTGCCCGCCAGCAGGCTGTCGAGGGTCTTCTCGAGGCCGGAGGCGCCGTGTCCGTCCTCGCCCAGTCCACCGATCACCCCTCGTGCGAGTGAGGCGGATGGATAGAAGCGGTTGAGCACCGGCTCGAGATGGACCCCCCGGATCGCGCGGATCGGCTCCACGGTGATAGCACTGTAGGGCCCGCCGAAATAGGCGTAGCGCTTGTGCAGGGCCTGCTGCCACTGGTCCGAACCGAGTCGCAGCGCCCCGACGATTGCCGCACCGTCGCGGCGGGGATCACGCAGTTCGTTGGGGGCGACGCCGACGTGGTAGGTCTCGAGCGTGCGGGCGATGGGCGTGCCGTGGCGATCGCTCAGCGTGCCGCGCCGCGCATCCAGGATGATGCGCTCGGTGCGGCTGGCGCGTGCTTCGGCGGCCCAGCGGTGCCCTTGGACGAGCTGCACTTGGGCCGCGCGAGCCACGAGCGCCAGCAGTCCCAGCAGCATCAGGACCTGGACCGTGTGGATGCGGACGGCGGGCTTCGCCATAGCCTCAGTGCCCTCCGGGAGGGGGGGCAGGGAGCAGGATGATCTCCGTATCGGCCGGCGGGCGCAGCCCGAGCTGCAGCGCTCTGGGAATGAGAACCGCGCGGCTCTCGGCGTCGCGGATGCGCCGCTGCAGCGCGCTGCGCCTGCCCTCGAGGCCGGCGCGGCGTTGACGCGTCTCGGCGAGCGCGCGCGCGGCACGCAGGCCGTCGGTCTGGCGCCAGATGACGAGCCATAGCGCCGCCAGCGCGGTGAGCAGCCACAGCCCCAGCCAGTGTCTACCCTTTAGGGCCATCCGTCACCTCAAAGGCGCGGAACTTCGCCGAGCGGGCGCGCGGGTTGGTGCGTCGCTCTTCGGCCCCGGGAGCGATGGCCTTGCGCGTGAGCAACTCGCCGAGCGGGCGGCCGCGGCAGGTGCACACAGGCTGACGCGGCGGGCACACGCAGTCCCTGCTCCACTCCCGGAACGCGTGCTTGACGATGCGGTCCTCTCCCGAGTGATAGGTGATCACCCCGAGGCGCCCGCGTGGCACCAGGGCGTCGCGCAACGCTGGCAGCGCGCGCTCCAGCTGGCCCAGCTCGTCGTTGACTGCCACCCGGAGCGCCTGAAACAGGCGTGCGAACTCGGGCGGCCCGGAACGCGGTCCTAGCCGAGCGCGGATGGCGTTGACGAAATCGTCACTCAGCAGCAGCGGCGCGCGGCGCCGGCGGCGGATCACCTCCCGCGCCAGCGCGCGGGCGCGGGGGTGAGGCTCGTCGGCGTAGTCCGCGAAGCACGCCGCCAGTCGCTGCTCGGGCCAACTGTTGAGCACTGCGGCGGCAGAAATTCCCTCCCCCCCCCCCTCCCCCCCCCCCCCCCCCCCCCCCCCCCCCCCCCCCCCC
>WNFF01005116.1_pt1 | contig 12197 bp, 11 predicted proteins | sample 5400441 | NCBI WGS metagenome assembly WNFF01 (sample SAMN13153345, study PRJNA577476) | soil metagenome | isolation source: 120 cm saprolite under Douglas fir tree site 2 hole 3 replicate 1 | place: USA:California | collected 2015-04-18
GTATTGACGAGTTGCTGCATGTTGCGATCGATGAGCACGATGTTGCCGCGTTGCTGCAATGCCAACGAGGCTTCAGCCTGGCGCTGGAACTCGGCGAAGTCGCCTTGGCGAAGCGACGGCGAGGCGGCCAATGCCTGCAGTCTCTCGATCTCGCCGATGACTACACGGTCAACTCCCGCCGACAAAATACGTGCCTCACTCATCAGTTCATTCCGAACGTCGCGGAGCTGCGCGTCAGTGACGCGAATTCCCGTGTACAGGCCGAACAGCAGGAGCGGTGCAATGATCGCGCATCCGAGCATGACCTGCAGCTCCCACAACGGTCGGGGCTTGCGGAGCGCGGGCATCGCTCCGATCCGCAAAACGATCGCGATGACGACGCAAAGCAGGCCAACGGCGGTCAGCGGCCTAGGCGTCTCGACCGAGCCGTAGAACGTGTGGACTCCGTTCAGGTAGGCGAACAGCGCGAACACTTGCATGAGTCCGGCAAGGCCGCCGAGCGCAGTGGCGGCGAAGTGATACCTTTCGAAGCGGCTGAGCGCGAGCGAAGCGCCCGCGAGCGCGAGCGCCACCGGCACCCCGTTTATCATAGGATACGGGGTCTCAGGTCCCGGGACCGCAGCCCCCGGCACCACCAAGCTGTTCAAACGGTTGACGCCGGAGTCGATGCCGAATCGATCGAGCAGATCGAGCACAGCGATGGTGGCCACCGCGAGGCCAACCACGAGCCCAAAGCGCGAGTTCTTGCCAGGGTGCACGAGCGCCAGACCGAGGGCCGTGAGGCACAAAGCCGTCATCGGCTTCATGGTGGCGAAGCCCGGGCCCCACCTCTGCGGCAGCGGCAGCCCTGCCCACCCGCCGATGAACGCCGCAGCGGCAATTGTCACGGCGGCAAAGCCGGCAACTTGACTCGCGCGTTGTCTATTCAGGTTGCCGGCCTGGCCAACAAACAGCGTCACATGGGCTCCAGAAAATCAAAACCGAAGCCGGCAGGCACTCCCGGACCTATGGTTGAACCTGTCCGGCGATGCTTTCAACATAAGTGCATGAGCGAACAGGGCTAGGTCTTGCAAAAGATTTTCGTGTGAAGCAGTGCCGGCAGTGACAGGCTCTCGCCACGCGCCGCATGAACAGCGATCAGCCGGCCGGCTTGCGATGATTCATTTTGTCGCACACCTCACTTCCGGGCCGAGGCCGCCGCCGTCGGCGTCGGCCTCTCAGCTCTCGGCACGATCGAGACGGCGACCTATGCTCTGGCCGTCGGCGGCGTCCTGTTCTGTGCCCTGGCGGTCGCCGCAGACGTGCTCGCGCTGGCGATGCCGAGCGTCATCGGCGCGCTATGGCGTCGGCGCTCCCCGGCTGTGGTCCTGGCCGCCCTGTTGTGGTGCGCGGGCGGCGCCGTCACGGTCGCCAACCTCGCGGGCTACGTGGGCGAGCATGTCGAGCAGTACCAGGCCGGCCGGCAGACCATGGCCACCGGACGCTCAATGGCCATGGAGTGGCTGGCGCGGCTGCAGGGCGAACGCAGGGCGATCGTCGAGATGCGGCCGGCAGCAGCCATAACGGTGGCCTTGAACTATGCCCCCCGGTCCGAGCGGCCAGCCCTGCGCGAGGCGCTGGCGCTCGCCAAGCGACGCGATGCCCTTGACCTCGACCTGGCGGTGTTCGAGCAGCGCCTGAGCGAGATCCCGCAGGTGGCCATCGCCGATGCGTCGGCCGCGGTGCTGAGCGACATAAGCGGAACAACGATCTCCGATACCGCGCTGCGCCGGTTACGGCTGGCGCTTCTGCTGGCCTGCCGCTCGCCGGTGGGCTCGTGCTGTCACTCGCCTTTGCAATGGGGAGGAAAACCAATGCCAGCACTTAAGGACATCACCGATCAACGTTTTGGCCGGCTCACGGCGATAAGCCGTGCCGGAAAAAAACAAACACGGCCTGTCTATGTGGCTTTTCCAATGTGACTGCGGAGCCCGTACCACAGCTGTTCTTTCGGACGTAACAGACGGCCACACGAAGTCCTGCGGATGCCTGAGCTTGAAAACGCTGGTGCAGCGCTCCACCACGCACGGGCTTGCGCGACGAAACGCGCGATCTCCTGAGTATAGGTCGTGGTGCGCAATGCACACACGGAGCCGCAACAAGAATACCACTGACTACGAAAACTGTGGTGGAAGGGGTGTGAGTATCTGCTAACGCTGGAACGACTTTGAAAACTTCCTTGCGGATATGGGGCCGAAGCCGTCGCCGCTCCGCACGATCGACCGAATCGATAACGACGGCAATTACGAACGCGACAACTGACGTTGGGCAACGCCACTCGAGCAGGCAAATAACGCCCGACGCAATGTCTTCATCACGACGGGTAATCGCACCCTGTCGCTTGCCGTTTGGGCGCGGGAAATCGACTTTCCCTACAAAGAGCTGCGCGCTCTTGTCGACTTCACGAAGAAAGGGTTCGCCAAAACCGAAGGCACCGCGTTGACGGCCGCGGCTTCGGCGCGGAGGTCAATGGCGACGCTCTAGAGGTAACGGTAAGCCGGAATGCAGCCGCTCAGCGAGTGCAAGTCTTTCCGCTGCCGGAGGCAGACCGGCCGTCCTGGCGGCGCGCTGTGACGGCCGAATCTGACCCAAAGGCGACATAAAGCCGATCGTGAAAACCTTCAAAATCGTTCGGCGATCACGAGCTGAGTGGAGCGTCAACATACCGGAGGGACACGACTTCGCTGTGATGGTGCAGCTCCATTGGAGCATCGCCGCAGGATCACTTCCGTGCCGGCGCGATCGCTGCAGTCCGCACGCCCGATGGCGTGTCGCCGAAGCGCCGGCGGAACACGCGATTGAAATGAGAGGCATCGCCAAAGCCCGCGGCAAAGACAATATCGATGATGGCAAATGCAGGCAGCGCCGGTCGGTCAACATTGCCAAGGCGCGCGCAAGCCGGCATTCCACAAGGTGCTCGGTGAACGACTTTCCCGCGTCCTCGAGCGGTTGCTGGAGTATCGCCGCGACAGGCCGAGCGTTCCGGCGACGCTGTCGAGATCGAAGTCGGTATCGCTGAAACGCCGGGCGATCTCCGCCAGGATCGCCCTCACCCGCGCAGCCTTCACTCCACGCTTCGCAACGAGTTTCTGCGGGTTCGGCGGTCGGCCCGAGCGTTTACGACCGCCGCTTAGCGGCCAGTGCGGCTGGCGCTTGAGCGCGATCGCCGAGACGCTGGGGCCACGCCTCGCCCGGAAACAGACAGCACCGGTCAAAACCGAGACCTGGAGACGAGAAGCTAATATGGCCGCGGCTTTCGAATCGGGTAAAGGCGATTAACGTGAGTAGATACGCGTAAATGTCGCGTAGGCTTTGATCCGATAGCGCCACAGTCGCGTAGGGACGCATCACGTTAACGGGACGGCGGCGATGTCCTCTTTCGTCACGTCTGGCCTGAGGCTGCTGATGATCGGCCCTGCATGGTGCTGCAGATCGAAGGGCAGAAACTCTCGGCCGCCGTAGTTCTCATTCAAGCGCGCGGTCCTCTGCGATAATCGCGGCGTCCCAGTCGATCAGTTCCTTCGTTGAGCAATCTTCTTTGCGATCATTGCGGAACAATATATGCACGAGTTGGATGCTACCCTCGTCGATTGCGGTTGCGGAGTTGAAAATGAGAAGCAACAAGTCCGCCACAGAACAGATCGCAACGGGCATGTGCGCTCAACCGAACAACAGGGCGTCTGCGGCGGCGTTCTCGCCCAGGTCGCGCTTGAATAGATTCAACAGATCTGCGACCTTCATTGCGCGTCGCTCCGTCCCGGATGCGTCGAAGACGATTTCACCCCGATGAAGCATGAGGGTGCGGTCGCCATGGCGCAGCGCCTGCGCCATCGAGTGAGTCACCATAATGACCGTGAGCGACAGCGCGACCACGATCGCCGCAGTGAGCTCGACGACGAACTCGCCGATCTTGGGGTCAAGCGCGGAGGTGTGCTCGTCGAGCAACAGCACGCGCGTATGTCCGGTCGTGGCCATGAGCAGGCTCACGGCCTGGCGTTGACCTCCCGACAACAGTCCCACCTTGTCGTCGAGACGATTCTCGAGATCGAGCTTCAGGGGCTTCAAACGTTCCACCGTCTCCTCGCGCAAGGTGCGATCGATGGCAAAGCGCAGTCCGCGCGGGGTGGTGCGGCCGCGCGCGAGCGCAAAGTTCTCAAGAATCGTCAGGTTCTCGCAGGTGCCCGTTTTCGGGTCTTGAAATACCCGTGAAATGAGGCGAGCGCGGGCATGCACTGGCCATCGTGTCACATCTGTATCGCCGACGGCGATCGTGCCGCGGTCGGGCTGCACCATGCCGGCGATGACATTGAGCACCGTGGATTTGCCCGAGCCGTTCGATCCGACGAGTGTGACAAATTGCCCTTGCGGTACATCCAGCGTGAGGCTGCGCAAGGCGTGCCGCTCGAGCGGGGTTCCCGGATTGAATGTGACGTCGATGTCGTCGAGGCGGATCATGGCGCCTCCTTTTGTTGCAAGGCCCTCCTCTTCACGGGGCGCGCCTGCCAGACGAGGGTCAATGCGACGAGTACCGCGGTGACGAGCTGGACGTCGGAAGGTTGCAAACCGAGGAAATCGGCGTTCAGCGCCAGCGCTACCGCCAGGCGATAGAGGAGCGCGCCGACCAGGCATCCGAACGTCGCTTGAGACACCGACCGCGCCGGCAAGATCGACATGCCGACGATCACCGAAGCCAAGCCGATGATGATGACGCCGATCCCCATGTATACGTCTGCCGCTCCGAACAATTGAGCGAACAAAGCGCCGGCTACCGCGGTCAGCGCGTTTGCCAGGCCGATGCCAAAGAGCTTCATCCGCCCGACATCAATGCCGTTGGCCGCGGCCATTGCCGGATTGGCGCCTGCGGCGCGCATGGCGATCCCGATTCCGGTCGCAAGAAACAGGTCCAGTCCGATTTTGGCGAACGCTGCAAAAACACCGAGGACGACCAGGTTGATCGCATCCGTCGGCATGCCTGCGCCGTCGAACGCACTGAATACGGTGGGGACGCCGAGCAGCGGCTTGTTCGGGCCACCCATGATCCGCAAATTGACCGAGTAGAGCGCGATCGAAACCAGAATTCCGCAGAGGATGTGGAGAATATTGTAACGAACGTTGAGATAGGCCGTCGCGATGCCGGCGGCGAATCCGGCGAGTGCAGCCGCCGCCGTTGCGGGCCAGGGGTTCCACCCAAGCGAGACGATCAAGATCGCGACCACCGCGGCGCCGAGTGGAAAGCTTCCCTCCACGGTCAAATCGGGGAAATCGAGGACGCGAAAGCTCAGAAATGCACCGAGCGCGACCAGTCCAAAAATCAAACCAACCTCGACCGTTCCGATCAGCTCGTAGAGCGTCATGGCGGCTATTCGACGACCCGGGCAGCACGCGCGAGGACTGCCTGCGGAAGGGTCACGCCCATCGATGCGGCCGACTTCTTGTTTACGACCACATCGAAATTCGGCAGTTTCTGGTATGCGATCACCGCGTCGATGTCGCCGGGCTTTTTACCATTGAGAACCTCGGCCACCATAAGCCCGCCAAGCCGCCCAACCTGAATATAATTAAGGCCCGTCGAGGCGAGGGCGCCGCGGTCGACGCCGCGCGTCTCGCCGGTAAAGATCGGCGTTTTGGTGTCTTGGCCGACCTTGACGATTGCCTCAAGCGACGCGACGACCGTGGTGTCGTTCGGTACGTAAATCGCATCGACTTTGCCGACGAGCCTGCGCGCGGCGGGTATAACCTCGTTGGCAGTCGGCGCCACCGATTCTACGATCTGGATTTTGAGTGGTGCAGCCTGTTCCTTGATCCAGCCGAGCGTGGCAATGGAGCTGTCGAGTCCTGGATTGTAGACGTATCCGAGCCTTCTGAGCTTGGGAATGATTTCGCGAAAGAGCTTGAGCTGTTGAGCGATGGGAGGTGCGTCGGAAACACCTGTCACGTTGCCGCCGGGCTTGGTGTAGCTTTCAATAAGTCGCGCCTTGATGGGATCGATGACTGTGACAAATATAAGCGGGATCTCCTTGGCGGCCGTCGCCATAGCCTGGGAGGTCGGCGTGGTGATGGAGACGATCGCGTCGGGACGGTCGCCGGCGAATTTCCTAGCGATCTGCTGCTGCGTCGCCATGTTGCCGTTCGCCGTCTGATAGTCGACATTGAGCGTCTTGCCTTCGATAAAGCCGCTGTCGGCAAGACCCTTGAGAACGCCCTCCTTGGTTTCGAGCAGTTGCGGAACCTCCACGATCATCGAAATGGCGATCCGCTTTATTTCCGCACCCTGGCAGGGGGCGATCAGGACGGCGGTCAGACTGAAAAGGCACCACACCACTGATGATATACGCACGATAGCCTCCCTCCGGCATCTGACGCAAAGGAGACCTTACCGCAAGCTCCGGACCGGGTTCAATCGCGCGGTGAACTCCTTCGCGGTTACCATCGGTCAATGAGCCTAGACCCCACTCCGGCCTTAAACGGCAGGACAATGCGAGATTACGGTGGCCGACTTCGATCGAGGCCCGTAAACGCGTCATACATCGCACAGGCGCCTCGCCGGGATCGCCGCAAGGCACCGCTGACGGATTGGGCCGCAGCCACGCACTGAAGTCCTTGAACGGCTGAGACAGGCGGACGTCCCCGCAGCACCGGTCTGGACCATCGATGACCTTCTCGGCAGTGGCCACCGGCAGACGCGGGGCATGCTGCAGCGCGGAGTTAACGCCATGCTCGGCGAGATCTGCGTGGTACCGCAGCCGATTCAGTTTTCTGGATCAGAGCGCATATCGCCCACGCGCGCACCGATCTTGGGCGAAGACACCGACGGACGTGCTGCGATCGGAGCTGGGGTCGAGCGACAGCGAGATCGCTGCTTTGCGTGCCGCAAAAGTGATCTGATCGTGAAAGGCCGGCCGCCGTCAACGGTTGTTTGCGCGCCGCCACTCCAGGAACTCATTGAACAGTTGCGTCTTGTTCGGCTGCAGCTTCCCGGCGACCGGGGCATCTCTCTTGAGCCCCGCCTCAGGGCTCACAGAATTAAGCGCAAGCCAATCCGCGGCTGCCTTGAACCGGTGCAGTCCGGGCATGTTGGCGTCGATGAAGGTTTCGCGCCACTTCGGGTGGCGGGGAGGTTGTTGAAGCTCGCCGATCTTGCTGAACAGGGCGTTAACGAACTTCGCCACTCTGTTGTACCGTTCGCTTCCCTCTGGCCAGGCATAGACCATCAGCAAGATAGAGGCAGCCACCGTTTGGACAGTTTCGCCGGGTGGGATCAAATTGGGATATTCCTCACTGGTAAGTGAAGTGGGGAAATACAGATCGGCAAGTTTTCGGTCGAATGGCACGGGAATCAGGTGAAGTCCTTTATCGTCATTCTTGATATTCCTAATCAGGGGCGCGACCTTGGCAATATCGCCCGCCCAGGCATCGGCCTCACCGTCGATTACTTTCTGCAGACCGCCGACGATATCGGTCTTGAAGTCGATATTCGCTGTTATGTTCGAGCGATCGAATATGTTACGTATTGTATAATAGCCAAAATTACGCTCCGCGAAGATCTTCTTTCCAGCCAAGTCGCTAACCGTCCTTATCTCTTTCCGTGCGACGACATGAAGCTCCAAGTTGAATATCTTAGCGATGTAATGAAGCCGATCCTCGATGTTGGGCACGAGGTATTCCCTCTTCACGAATTCCAAGGCGTCAGACATGGCAAATCCCATGTCGACGCTTCGCAGGCGCAAAATATCGATGAGATTTTGTACGGAGCCCTTGCCTAGAATTGGTAGCACGCGCAGATTATCGCCGTCGTCGAGCACGTTGGCCATGTCGGAACCCATCGTTGAAACGGCTCCGCCGACTGGCGCAGTGACGATAGTAACCGTCGAGGCATTGAGCCTGTCACGGTCCGGCAGTAGCGTGCCATCGGCCTGTGGGGCGAGTCTTGCGGGCGTTGGGTTACGTACCTGTATCTGTGTCAACAGAGGGTTGCCGCCCTCGGCTTGGTCCCACAAGATTGAGCGCAAGTTCGGCTGTTGCGCCGAAGCGCCGCTTGCCAGCAGAGTCAGTGCCGAAGCAAGGGAAATTCCACGAATGAGACAAACCATTGTACACCCCTTAAGCAGCTACACCCATCGAAGAGTCGCATGACACCGGTCATTCGGGACGCTGAGTAAGTCTCACAATGCGTTCTCGAGCCGCGGTCGAGCCCAGATTCCTGGCCTTCTCGTACCAGTTTCGAGCCAGCGTAATATCGAGTGTGACTGCTTCTCTTCTACCCAATTTCTGGAACACCGATGGGTCGTAAGTTTCCGCCAAAGCGAAGGCGCCCTCGGCGCTTCCTGCTTCCGCAGCGTGCTGGAACATCAACCGGGCTGCAGCGACGTCCCCATTGGCCATCAACTCCGCGCCAGTCTTCACTAGAAACGCGATTTCGGCGGCATCGCCTTGCCGCGCCGGGGCCGTCGACGTTACGCTAGCTGTCGCGGCCGTCGCGGCGTCGGCGTCCGCATTGTTCACACCAGCGCTAGCAATCGAAGGCGCTGCTGTCGGCTTCAAATCGGGGTTCGGGACCTTGGAATTTGTGGTCGATACCGCCAATCCGGGCATGAAGCCCGTATGGTCGGAGGCCAGCGCGCGCTGCTGAGACGGCGGAGTCACCTGCGGAGCGGAGCCCCACCGGTATCCAACGATGGCCGCCGTCACAACCGCGATGACGCCTACGAGCCGCCGCATCGTGCGAAATATCGGGACGGCCGAGTCGGGCAACTGCGGCTGCGGAACCCGGTCCGGCATCAGACTAAGCCGGGGGCGCAGTTCCCCCGTTGTAACGACGCCCGCAGATGCCCCGTGACGGTTCTTTTGTTTCCACGGCGGCTCCGATAATTTCGGCATATTTGGCGGCGGCGCGGAGTCAACTTCTGGTGCCGCACTGTCCGGATTCTGATCTTGCTCCGGTCGTCGCGGCTTTTTCGGCGCATACTTCAATGATTCGTTGTCGTCCAACTCTCGAACCGGCGCCTTCATGATCCCCTCCGCGCTACGTGCTCGCTCGTCTTGCGACCGATCTCCTTGTCCCTGCGTGAGGCTGCAATGCTGAGTGTCGAAAAACCGCGATCAACGCCTCATCAAATGCGACCAACAGTGCCGACAATCGTCGGCACAAACGGGTACGCTACACGCCCCAAATGCTTTCACCTACGCCACCGCTGCACACTATTGGCGACGACAGCCGCCGCGAAGGGGGCGAGAACCGCACATCGTGGCACTCTGCCCTATTTGAGCCGCGCATCTTGAACGCAACGGCACCCCTCTAAGTAGCAATTATTCACCAATTCGTGGCCCTATTTTTGGCGGGATTGTGATCTTTTCCAAGATTAGTAAGCCATCTCTGCCGGTTTCAACAGCTCCAAGGCATTCATATAATTGATCAATTTCTATGACGGAGCTTTCGAGAGGTCACCTTTTGCTACGCGTTCGGGCTCTACTCGATCTTGCGACCGTGCCGGCGACGAGGTGATGGGAGCTGCGGCGGCGATCGCCAACGCGCTGTTCGACGCCACCGGAGTGCGTCTCCGTCACGGCGGAGCGCGTGCGCGCCGCATTGGTACCCAGCAAGACTTGAGCCGGAATATTTTTGAGGTTTGTTAAGCCGCGCAGATCCACGAAGCCCAAGATTGTCATCGACGACGACGGTGCTTGCGCGCTGATGGGTGCGACGGTCGACTTCAGAGCGCCTGTTGGTGACTTCCGAATTGGCCAATCGAGACGACGACCCGCCCGTCCGTCATGAGGCGTCGATATTGGCAAGAATTCCTCCAGGTCGTCGGCCTCGATCGACACAGCGCGATCGTGCTGCGGCAGAAGTGGTCGCGCGGCCAGGTCGAAGCGCGGCTCGCCACCATGCCGTCGTGCCTGATCGGTATGTGGGAGCAGACCGGCCGTCGGCGACGCGCTACAATGGTCGATTTGTTGGACATGGCGGTGCTCCGTTTGACACTCGCCCAATCTCAGCATCACTCGCCGGTTTGGGCAGGAGTACGGCCGGACCATTCCATTAGCGGTCATATTGCAGCGAGCCGGACAGCGGAGAGCTGCTGCGGCGTCAAGGCGGTTTGCGCGCCCAAGTCACCGGCATGCGGCTTTGGGCCACGCTGACAGTTTCGTCTGCCGCCACCGTAGCAAGCTCCGCCGAAAGCCGATCGACCTCGGCGTCACTGATCAGTCCCGCCTTGACGACGTGCGGACTTGCCTCGAAGAACGAATACTCCGCGATGCGCTTGCCTTCGCCGCGAAGATACACGGGATGAATGAAGGCGATGTCGGGCTCGACGAGACCGACTTGCCGGAACAGGCGGGGCAGATTGAGTCCGAGCGCACCGTCGATTCCGCGGAGCCGGTCATGGCTTGCGAACAGCGCTTGGAGGCGCACGTAACAGTCCGTGGCTGGAACGGAAAACAATCCGGTTACGTCGAGATCGAAGCAAATGACGAGGCCGCCCGGCCTCGCAATCGCAGCCATCTCGCGCAGGGCGTCAAGCGGGCGGACAAGATGGCAGAGCAGAAGCCGGCAGTGGACCACATCGAAATGATCACGCGGCAAGGCAGTATCGTATGCGCTGGCACGCACAAAGTGAATATTGCCGAGACCATTTGCCTCGGCACTGCTTTGTGCGACTGCGAGCTGATCGGCACTAATCGCTATGGTTTGGCCCTCCGGACCGACCTTGTTGGCGAACCAGCGCGCGGTGTTGCCTGTCCCGCAGCCGATGTCGGCGACGCGCCCGCCACGCGGGATGCCGATCGCGGTCATGATCCGCTCCGCGTCCGGCCCGTAAACCCGATCGAGCAAGTCGAGCCGTGCGGCTCCTGCTATGCCGGTCGCGAGGATGTATCGGTCGTCGACAATGGCTTCGACAGTCATCGAGATGCTCCGCGTTTCGAGGCCCACCCGGACGCCGATCGGGCGCCGGGGCCGGGCTTCGGATTGGGTGCCTGAACGGGGTTACTCCGCCTTAATGCCGGCCGCCTTGATGATCGGCCACCACTTCTCAATGTCGGCTTTCGGTAGGGGCGCCGAGCGCCTCGGGCGTAAGTTCTTCGCGCGCGGCGGAATTTCCCCTCCCCGCGCGCCGACTCGCTCGCGCACGACCGGCTCCGCCAAGGCATTCGCGACCGCGGCACTGAGCTTGGCGATGACGTCCTTCGGCACTGCGCAATCCAAACCAAAAAATGGAAGCCCGGCAAGCCGCCTCATCCACCGTCGGGATTTCCGGCGCAGACGCCGAACGGCTCTTTGCCCTCAGGGCGTAGGCCCTGATGCGAACGCGAGGTGAGTAATGCTCCGATGACCGCTCTTGGCCCGACGCAGAAATGCCGGCCGCTCGCCGGGACGGCGGCTTACCGGGGCGAACCCGCCGCGCCCGCTTTTGGCCGGCAAGGCCGCCCGTGACCCAATCCGGTCATGGCCCTTTGGGACGCGTAAGCAAGATATAGAGACGGTGCGGTTGCGCAGTGCTTGATCGTATCGATCCCGTTGGCCACGAGAGGTGCGGTTGGCGGGTGACGTGGCTGGCAGCCGGCCTCGAAGGTCTCGATGACGAACATGGGGCCGCCGCAGCAGGGGGCGCGAGCGGCTGTGCCTGATCGCGAACGCGTGTTTTCACACAGCCAAATCCGAAGCGGTCACGGCGTGGGCCGGATTCGCAGACTGGACCTTTTGGAATATTCCTCCCTGCGACGGGTTCCGACCCGTTACGCGTCCGAGCGCTCCGCAGTCGCGATCAATCGCAGTTCGCCGATCGCTGCTTGGAGCTGTCGAGTGAGGGCCATCGTCGTTTGTTTCCCGAGCGGCAGCCCCGCTGTAAGAATGGGTGTCCCGAACGTCACCTGGACTCGCGGACGCTGCACGAGGTGCGCGATCCGCACGTCATTAGGACCTTGATAGAAGGCAGGAACAAGTGGAACGCCGGCGTGAAGCGCGACCATGGCGGCACCGCGCTTAAACGAAATACTTTGATCGTTCCGCGTCCCGCTAGGGAAGATCAACAGGATTTCGCCATTCTTCAGCAGGTCGAGGGCGGTCTTGATCGAGTCCCTGGACGGCACCTCGCGGTCGACTGCAAATGATCCTCCCTGCTCCAAGATCCATTTGGCGACACGCGAATTGAACAGCT
>WNFF01012159.1_pt1 | contig 12193 bp, 10 predicted proteins | sample 5400441 | NCBI WGS metagenome assembly WNFF01 (sample SAMN13153345, study PRJNA577476) | soil metagenome | isolation source: 120 cm saprolite under Douglas fir tree site 2 hole 3 replicate 1 | place: USA:California | collected 2015-04-18
CAGGACCAAAAAGATCGGCTCCGCCAGGACCGCCAGCCCGACCGCCGCCGGCAAGCTCAGCAACAGCGCCAGCTCGACCCCGCTGTTTTGCGTGGCGGCGGCGCCGGCGAGGTCACCGAGCCGTGCATGTCGCGACAATGACGGCAGGATCGCCGTGCCGACCGCAATGCCGATAACCCCGAGCGGCAATTCGTTGAGGCGGTCGGCATAATAGAGAAAGGATACCGAACCGGTGGGCAGCAGCGAGGCGACCGCCGTCGACACCATCAAATTGAGCTGGGTGACGCCGGCGCCGAGAATACCGGGCCCGATCACCGCGAGGAGGCGTCGCACGCCGGGCGTCAACCGGGGGCGCGGTAGCCGCACTGCCAGACCGGCACGCCGGCAGGCGACAATCAGCCAGAGGAATTGGGCCAGTCCCCCGACGGTCAGCGCGGCGGCGAGGAGGAGGCTGTCCTCGAGCTGGAACACAACCATCGCGACGAGGGCGGCAATCAGGAACAGGTTCGGCAGGATCGGCGTCGCGGCGGCCGCGGCAAACCGGTCGACCGCGTTCAGCACGCTCCCCAACAACGCGACCAGCACGATGAACAGCAGATAGGGGAAGGTGATGCGGGTCAGCTCGACGGCGAGGGCGAATTTGCCGGGGTCGGCGGCAAACCCCGGCGCGACGACATGCATGATCGCCGGCATGAAGAGCTCGCCGAGCAGAACGAGCGAGAGGAGCAGCGTGAGCAGCGCCGAGAATGCATCACCGGCGTAGAGCCGCGCGACCTCCCTGCCGCGCTCTGCAACAGTGCCGGCGAAGAGCGGGACGAAAGCGGTCGTAAAGACACCCTCGTCGAACAGGCTGCGGAACAGGCCGGGCAGACGCACCGCCATAAAATAGGCGTCGGCGACCGGCCCGGCGCCGAGAACCACCGCGGTGATGATCTCTCGGATGAAGCCAACGATCCGGTTCGCCAGCGTGTAGGTGCCGATCGTGGCGGCGGAGCGGATGAGACTCATGCCGCCTAGGTGTAGAGGAAAATCGCGCCTGAGCAAACCGCCGCGACCGCAGTGGCGTTCCTCTGGATCTTTCCCAGCCGTGCAGCGCGTCGGCCAGTCCCGGTGCCTTCTCGATTGCGCGCAACGCGCAATGCGGTAGGCTGATTAGTCACAAAGTTGACGTCGTGATCCTGGCGCAAGCGGTTGACTTGGCGACGGCGAACGCCTACGCCTGCAGCGCCCGCCGAGCATGGCGCGGGATTGCCATCGCCACATCGGCCAGCACGCAGTGAACCAGACCGCTGAACCTATGGTGTCGCGACGCATTGCACTGACGATTGGGACGATTGGGCTTGCCGTATTGGGTGCAGCCGGTCTTGCGCAAGCGTCTTCGCCGACTTTTGCGGAACTCCACCCTCTCACCTCGCTTCCGCGATCGTCCAGTGCGACTGCCGCCACTGGGCAGGCGGCGCGCAGTGGTGCGCCGGCGCTGCCGCTATCCCGCGTCAATGGGTGTGAAACCGCCGCCGGTTCCTCGCGGCTTTCCGGATGGCTGGTCGCGACAAATGCCAACGTCTACGCCAGTGCCCCGACGAAGGGCGACCTGAATATCTACATCGTTCGAGCCGATGGTACCGGGAAGCGATTCTTGACAAACGACTTCAACGTAAATTCATTTCCGTCATGGTCTCCTGACGGAACCAAGATCGTCTATGCGGTGACGACGCCAAAGGGCCCCGCCGAACTCTGGATCATGAATGGCGACGGCAACCAAAAAAGGCAGCTGACCTTTCCGCCCTCGGGCGGTCTGATGCCCAGCCTGTCTCTCGATATGCGACATATTTTGTATATGGCCCCGGGTCCTGCTGAGAATCCCGAAGTTTGGCTGATGAATGCCGATGGGAGCAATCGGCACCGCCTGACCACAACGACGACCACGGCCACCACACGCAATGGCAACAAAATCAGATGGAGCGAGATCCCAAGTTTCTCGCCGGATGGGGAACGGATTGTCTATTCTTCGACGCAAAGTGGGCAATCCCAGATCTGGCTGATGGATCCGGACGGATCCGGTCCGAGGCAGCTGACATCTCCCGATAACCCCGCCGGTCCCGACGCAAACGCACCGAGCTGGTCTCCCGACGGCAATCAGATCGCCTTCTGGTCCGGCTACGAGACTGAGCGCGGAAATATCTGGTTGATGAACGCCGACGGCAGCGGTCGCCGGCAATTGACGTTCGAGGGTGACACCTACAACAGCGACAACCCGAACTGGTCTCCCGATGGACGCCATATCATTTTCGAATCGAACCACGGGGATCTTGCCGGCGTCAAAACCTGGATCATGAAGGCGGACGGCAGTGATCGGCGGATTTTGTTGCCGCGGGCATACGGCATCGGCCGCCGCCCATGGAAGGCGGATTGAGGATGCGGCACGGTTTACGGCTTTTGGTCCTCGGCTAGGTTGTCGCCGCGAAGGAACTTGCGATAGGCCGCGAGCGCCTCGCCGCTTTCGGTCGAGCGCGCAAACTCGCCGGCTCCCGCCCCCTGAAACCCGCCGAAGAGATTGACCAGCCGTGCGCCGTGATTGAACCCCCGCGCCAGATAGCTCTCCCACGCCAGAGCCGACCGCGCCGGCGGCGAGCCCATCGTCATATTGGTGCCCTCGGCGATCGCCCACGGGCCGCGTCCGTTTGCGCTGATCGCGCCGTGAACGTCGTCGAAATACCCATCCGCCGGATAGGCGCTGAAGCCGGGGTTGGAATAGAAATTGAACGCCGTCCAGAACGCGCGGAACGCGGTTGACTGGGGTATTTCGCGCAGGCGCGAGGGGGGCAAGGTCGCGGCCAATTTATCGTAGTCGCGTTTCGATATCGGCCCGAGATGGGTGAAGATCAGATCGCGGGGAATCCCCGCATCGTAGATGCCCTTGGCCCAGCGCTCGATATGCCGCTGCAGAACCCGCTCCCGCTCGCGATCGAAATTCGCGGGCGGGTCCTGTGCGCTGTATCCCAGCTCCGACAGCGAGCAGTAGCCATCGGCCAGGTTCGATTCCCAGCCGGCGACAACGCCCGCGAAAAGCCTCGTCTTCCCGAGCTGCGCGAGCCTGTCGTATTGCTGCTTCACCTCCGCGCCGATGACGTCCCGCGTCCAATAAGTTGCAAATTCCTGCGCTGCCGCGCTCTCGTAGCAAATCTGAGGCGGCAATTTGACGTTCGGCAGCCAGCCGACCTCAAGACCTCGCGCCGGCGTTCCGGACCAATCCTGCCACTCCGCCGTGCCTGGCGCGTCGCGCAGCAGGCGACCGTCCGGCAGGCGGGCCTCTGCCCAGAACATGTAATCGTCGAGGTGCAGCGCCACGGCCATGTCGGTCGCCAACGCGACCTCAAAGGCGTCGCGGATGGCCGATCTGGCTTCATCTGCTGGCTCATCCGGCGCAATCGGTCCGATCGAAAAGCCGAGAACCCGATCGGGATCGGCGCGCGGCGGGCGCACGGCGTCGGCGATTTGCCGAGCGATCCGCAGAATATGATCTTTCGACGCTTGCCGGCGGAACACCCCGCTCGGCCTTTCGGGTGCGCCGAGAAAGATCTGAAAGAGCAGATACTGAAGCGTCGGCGGCTCCGCCGCAGCGCTCGGCGACATCAATCCAGCGACGAGGATCAGCGGTAACGCGAAAAGGCGGCAGCCGAAGCCAATGCCAGCAGCGAGCCTCAACCTAATAGCGTGCCGCGATGTTGCCGGTCATCCCGTGCCAGAGGCCGCGCAGGCAGGCGCGGATCTGCGCTCCGTGACCACGCGGCCGCAGCAGAAAATTCAGCGTCAACGGGAATACGCGCCGCGCCGCGTTCAAGAACAGGCGAAAGCGTCCCCCCACCGCATCGTAAAGCGCGAAATACAGCGGGTTACGGCATGTGTAATAGCACCGGATCGGTGCGAACTCGCGGAAGTTCACCGTAGCCGGTCCGACCTTGACCTTGACCGAAGTCAGGCTCGTGAAGCCGCGAATGTTGTGGTGGAGCACGGCGTCGCGGTAGACAAAGCCTTTGTACCCCGCCTTCATCACGCGATAGCCATATTCGCCCTCGCCCCAATCGAGCATGTAATCGGGATTGGGCAAACCGATCTCGCGGATCGCCGCAACGCGGTAGAGGCAGCCGGACCAGATCACGACGTGACAGCGATAATAACGTTCGTGTGGTTCCGGGTTGACGCGGCCGAACCCGTGACTGGTAAAGATTCCGCCGTGCTGCTCCATCCCGTCCTGCACATTGTAGTGCACGCAGGCGATGAAGGCCGTCTCGTCCTGTAGGCTTTTGGGCCAACTGGCGTAGAGATCGAGCAGCTTCTCGAGCGCATCGGGCTCCGGAAGGCTGTCGGCGTCGAACACCCAGATCCAGTCGTAGTTTTGCTCCACTGCGAAGCGAAGGCCGCTGTAAACTGTCCCGCTCGTCCCCCGGTTCTCCGGGTGACGCAACACTGTGGCATGTTTGACGGAGGGGCGCTGGAGAGTGTCGTCGGTCGACGCGTTGTCGACGACCAGCACCCCATCCACAGGACGGGTTTGCCGCAGCATCGACTCGATGGTCCGGTCGATGATGTCGGCATCGTTCAGGGTGTGGATGTGGGCCAAGACCCGCATCGCGGCTAGTACCGTGCCGCGATGTTGCCGGTGACGCCGTGCCAGATCCCGCGACAGCACGCGGCGATCTGTGGTCTGTGCGTGAACGGCCGCAGCAGAAAATTCACCATCAGCCTTGTCAGACCGATGACTGTGCGGAGCACCAGCCAGGGGCGACCCTGGCCGACGTCGTACAGAGCAAAATAAAGCGTGTTGCGGAACCCGTAGTAGCATCGGATCGCCGGGACTTCGAAGAACCGCATGGTGAACGGTCCGAGCTTGAGGGTAACCGGGCGGAAGCTCTCTTTTCCTCGGATATTGTGGCGGCAGACCGAGTCCTGGTGGATGAAGCCTTTGTATCCCGCCTTCATCACCTGGTGGCCGTATTCGCAATCGCCCGCATCGAGCACGTAGTTCGCATCGGGCAGCCCGATCTGGCGGACCGCGGCCAGACGATAAAGCGAGCCGGACCAGATCGTGACATGACAGGGGTAAACAAGCTGATCCGGCGCCGGCTTGACGACATCGATACCGTGCCGCGTGAATATCTGGCCGTGGACCGGCTTGCCATCGAGCGAATTGCGCGGCAGGGAGGCAACAAACCCTGTCTCATCTTGGAGCTCGCGAGGCCAACCGGCGTAGAGGTCGAGGAGCCGCTCCAATGCATCCGGGTCCGGCGTGGTGTCGCAATCGAAGATCCACAGCCAATCGTAATCGTGGTCGAGTGCGAACTCCAGGCCGCTGACCACAGCGCCGCTCGTCCCCAGATTCTCGCGGTGACGCAACACAGTGGCATGTTTGACTGACGGGCGGTCGAGGGTGCCGTCGATCGAACCGTTGTCGACGACCAGGATCCCGTCGACCGGGCGCGATTGCCGCAGCACCGCCTCGATCGGTCGGTCGATGATATCGGCGTCGTTGAAGGTGTGGATGTGGGCCAGAACCCGCATCGGAGCTAGTACCGCGCCGCGATGTTGCCGGTAACGCCGTGCCAGATGCCGCGAAGGCAGGCGAGGATGTGGTCCCGGTGATGCCGTGGTCTCAGCAGATAACTCAGCTGGAATAAAAATACCCGAAATGCACTGCGCCCCATGAACCCAAAGCGCGACTCTGCGAAGTCGTAGAGCCCGAAGTAAAGTACGTTTCGGCACGTATAGTAGCAGCGGATCGGCGCGAATTCGCGGAACCCGGTCGTGGTCGATCCGGTTTTGGGGTCAGCCGGCTTGTTGGCGGTATGGTCATAATTGTGGTGCAGAACGGCGTCCTGGAGGGTGAAGCCTTTGAATCCGGCCTTCATCACGCGGTAGCCATATTCGGCCTCGCCCCAGTCGAGCACATAGTCCGGGTTGGGCAGGCCGATCTGGCGAACCGCGGCCAGGCGGTAAAGGCAGCCGGACCAGATCGTGACGTGGCACGGGTAACAGTCCTCGGACACCTGCATGATCGGGGCAAATCGGCCGCCGACGAACATGCCGCCGTAGCGAGGCACGCCGTCCTGCACATTGTAATTCAGGCAGGCGAGGAAAGCCGTCTTGTCTTGCACATCCTTGGGCCACCCGTCGTAGACGTCGAGCAGCTTTGCCAGCGCATCGGGCTCGGGGACGCTGTCGGCGTCGAAGACCCAAATCCAGTCGTAGCCCGCATCGAGCGCGAAGCGAAAGCCGCTGTGGACGGCACCGCTTGTGCCCTGATTCTCGGTGTGGCGCAACACCGTGACATTCTTGAGAGAGGGTCGCTCGAGGGTGCCATCGGTCGAGGCGTTGTCGACCACCAGGATGCCGTCGACCGGTCGGGTCTGCCGCGACAAGGCCTCGATCGTCCGGTCGATGACAGCGGCGTCGTTGAACGTATGGATATGGACCAGCACTCTCATAGATCTACTCAGCAATCGCGCGCCGGTTTCCCCGTCGGGGTTAAGTGCCGCGCCGCTCGGCTCTCTTTTCCGCCGAGTGTTTTGGTTGCAATGTCGCGCAATTCGGTCAATACCCGGGCGATCAGCGAGAGCAGAAACCGCGCGAAGATCCCGACCACGACAACGACGTGCATCGGGCTCCACGGCGACTGCTGAATATGCTTTTGATAAAAAATGTAGCTGCCGACATGGAACTCGACGAGCGAGCGAAACCGCCGTCGCACGCTGACCATGGTGCCGCCCCTATGGTCAAGATGAATGACAGTCGCGGTTGGGAGATAGTAGGACTTGTATCCAGCATCCGCAATTCTTTTACAGTAGTCGGCGTCGACGTGATAGGATAGCCGCCTGTCGAGCTCGCCAACCTTGTCGACAACGCGGCGCGGTATCATCACCGAGGCGCTCGACACGTAACCGGCGACGAACGGCTTAGTCAAGTCCCGATCCAAATGCTGCAAGTGCTTGCGCGAGTACCGATTGTTCGGAGCGATCCGGGTAATGATCGAGCGCGCGCCGAACAGCGCGGAGCCCGGATTGGGCAGCGATTTGACCGACCATTGGATCGACCCGTCTTCGTTCAACAGCCGGCTGCCGACCGCCCCCTCAGCAGATATAGATATTGCCCGCGGGCATGCTGGAACGCCCGGTTGTTCGAGTACGCGTAATGCCGGTTGACCTCGTTGCACAAAAGGCGAACTTCGGGAAAGCGCGCACGCACCATCTCGCTTGTGCTGTCGACGGAGGCGTCGTCGACGACGATGACCTCATAGGGCGAGCTCGGCGGGTTTTGGTAGATCGACTCCAGGCAGTCCGCCAGAAGCTCGCGCGCGTTGTAGGTCGCGATGATCACCGACAGCGTGACGGGCTCCGCCACCTCATCGTTGGAGGGCTTTCGCTCCGCGACTGAATTTGTCTGCGTATTCATCGATCGGCGTCGAGATGGTATCCCTGATAGGGTTGATTGGCCCGACCATGGATCTTCGGATCGAACTGGTTGAGGACCGCGCCCAGCAGCGGCGTCCCGATCGCTTCCAGTTGTTCCTTGGCCCGGCGCACCTCGTTCCGATCGGCGTTTCCGGCATCGACGACCAACAGCACCCCATCGACGATGCCGGCCAGCAGCAGGGCGTCGTTCGCCGCCAGTATCGGAGGCGAGTCGAAAAGCACCAGGCCAAACGGCTCGGCGATCGACTGGAAGGTCGTCCGCGCCCTCGACCAGTCGACCCTTGGGAGAAATTCGGGCGATTTCCCGCCGGCGCCCATGATGCTGACGGCGCCCGCCCCCAGAGGGTCCTCGAACAACTCGACCGGATAAATGACGTCGGCGGTCTCGGCTCGGCCTTCGAGAACCTCGCCGAACCCGACACCGTTGGCGATGCCGGCAGCCGACGCCAGTGACGGCCGTCGCAAATCACCATCGATCAAGAGGACCGTCTGGCCGGAGAGCGAAGCGGCGATGGCCAGGCACGCAGCGACCGTCGTCTTGCCCTCGTTGGGCTGTGTGCTCGTCACCAAAATCAATTTGCCGGTACCGAAAGACGCACTCAGCCGTATCCCGCTAAGAAGCGCAGCATACGCATCTCTCAGCTCTGGCGTGTCCAATACAAAGCGTGCCAGCGCACTCAAGCGCTGCCCATCTGTCGCGCGTGTTGTTAACAATTTCGCTCGCCGCAAGTAATCCCGCGCCTCGCCTGTGGCAGGGCGGAGGGAAAAGTGTGACCCAAGCCCGGTTCCGAGTCCAGCCCGATTGTGCCGGCGGGTCCGCCGCGACCGGCCTTGTCGGCGCTTGGCAAGCGGGATTGCAAGCGGGTAGGCTGGCCACCCGCGCTCGCATCCCCGCCGGGCGCCGATTGTGGCCGCGGCGTGGCCGTGCGGCGCCGCGCCCCGAGAACAGCCGCAAGCGAGGGGAGAGTGAACGGCAGTGAGGATACTCGTCCACGTCCACACTTGGAACGATACCGATGTCATCGGCGCCGCGCTCGACGCAATCCTGCGGCAGACCCGGGCGGTGGAAGAGATCCTGATCGTCGACAATGGATCGATTGACGGCACCGCAGAGCTCGCCTACCCCAAAATCGTCACGGTGGTCCGGCACCCGTTGAATCTGGGCACCAGCGGGGCGGTGAAAACCGGGCTCGAATACGCTCGTGACCACGGCTACGACTGGATATGGGTCCTCGATGCCGACAGCGTGCCGCGACCCAATGCGCTCGAGTTGTTGACACGTTTGGTTGAAACCGGGGACCAGCAGGTTGGGATCGTCGGCACCTCGCACGACCTGATCGCGCTCGGTCAGATGCTGCGCGGTCGGCTCCTGACGCCGGGCGGACCACGCGTGCCCAGGCTCCCGGCCGATCGCAATTACGTCGAATGCGACAGCGTCATCTGGAGCGGCGCTTTGATCAATCTCGCCGTCGTCGAGCGGGTGGGGCTGCCGCGGGTTGGTCGGCTCGGGTCGTGGGAGGATTTGTCGCTCGATTATGGCGATATGGAATACACCTACCGGATCCACCGCGCCGGATACAAAATCCTCGTGCATTGCGACAGCGTCATCGACCATCCCGTCGGCCGAGGCTTGCATGGTCGTATCCTGGGCCGCGATTTCTATACCAGCAATCATCCGGCGTCCCGGCGCTATCTGTATTTTCGAAATCTCGTATTCTTCTGGCTCAAGGTTTATCACCGGCGAAATTGGCCGATGCTGCTTGTGTGGTTCGGCTATCGCCTTGGCATGATCCTGGTCGGGATCGTCTTCCTCGAGCGCAACCGCGTTCCCAAGCTCAAGGCCTGCCTCTGCGGCATTCGCGACGGACTTCGCGGCCGCCTGGACGGACGCTTTGGCACGTGAGGTGGGCGCTCCACCCGTGACGCGGGGATGCGATCAGCGAACTTACAGCGCGCTGCCGGTCAGTTCCCGAAACGCGGGATCCGTCGGGAACAGTTCCGACAAGACACCGGAATTGCGCACCCGGCCCTGCCGGAGCAGGTAGACGCGGTCGCAATCCTTTACCACGCCCAATCTGTGAGCGATGACAATGATCGTTTTTTCACCTCTCAGTCGGGAAAGCGTCTCGACGATGGCGGCCTCGGTCTCGTTGTCCAGATTGGCCGTCCCCTCGTCGACCACGAGCACTTGGGGATCGCGATAGAGGGCGCGCGCGATCCCCAGCCGCTGCCGCTCGCCGCCGGAAAGACGCTCGCCGCGTTCGCCGACCATCGCGCTCAATCCGCCGGGCAGCGAGGCGACCAAATTGTCGATCTGGGCGGCGCGCAGCGCTTTCCACACCTGCGCGTCGTCGATATCCGGGTCCGGCAATCCGAAAGCCACGTTGCGCCGAACGGTATCGTCCGTCAGATAGACGTCCTGCGGCACGTAGCCGATATTGCGCTGCCACCCGGCAACGTCCTCCTGCAAGTCGCGGCCATCCACCAGGATCCGTCCCGAGGTCGGAACGAACAGGCCGAGCATCAGATCAGCAAGCGTCGTCTTGCCGGCGCCGGTCGGCCCGATAAGGCCGATCCAATGCCCCCGCGGGATCTCGAGCGATACATCCTCGATCGCGTTTTGCGGCATCGACGGGTAGCGGTAGGACAGGTGTTCCAGCACAAGCGAGCGCTCGAACGACAATAGCGAGGACGGGCCCCCGGCCGGCATCGGACGCGCTTGCCCCGGTGTCTCCCCCTCGATCGCCCGCAGCTCGTCATAGATCACTTCGGTCGTCGCATAGAGGAAGCGCAGCTGCGCCAACCCGCTGGCGATGCGGCTGGTCGACGGCATCAGCCGGATCGCCGCGACCGCGAACATGCCGAGGACCGGCAGCAGCGATTGCATGTCTTGCCCCCGGACGAGAAAGACCAGCGACATCGCGACCATCGCCGTGACCGCGAAGGTATCCATGACCAGGCGCGGGACGCTTGAGAGCAGCATCACCGAGCGCCAGGAATCGGCGAAACGCTGCGCGTGGGAGCCTTGATGATCGATAAAGAACAGAGCGCGGTCCATGACCAAGGTTTCCTTGATCCCGCTGATCGCCTGCTCGGTCCATTGGATCATCGAGCTCATGCTGCGCTCGGCGAGGCGGCCCGCTTCGGCGAGCCGACGCTGCATCGCGCGGTAGACCAGCACGGTCGGAACTCCGAGGGCGAATATGGCGGCAAACGTTGCCAACGGATTGACCAGCACGAGCAGGATGATAAGCGCCACGACGACCAGGAGCTCTCCGAGCACGGTTAGCAGGCTGATCAGGAACCCGGTCGTGAAGCGCTGCACCGTCTCACTGGTAACTTTTATCAGCTCGGCGCTGTTGCGTTGGAGATGGAAGGTATAGGGCGCGCTCAGGTAGCCGGTCAGCAATTGCCGCGTCAGCGCGACGTGCTTGGCAAAAACGTAGCGGAACAGCCAGCGGTAGAGCAGCACGAGATAGAGGCTCTTGACGACGAAAGCGACGACCAGCCCGAGCCCGAGAGTTACCAGAAGCACTTGCGGATCGTGGATGTTCAGAGCGGACAACAGCGGTTTTGCAACGGGCGCTTGCAGAACCAGCGCCGGATCTTTCAGGACGGCGATGAAGGGGACGACCAGACCAATGCTGATCGCCTCGAACAAGGCGCCGAGCGCCATGCCGCACAACAGGATCGCGCCCTCGATCCTTTCGCGCGGGCTGAGGATGTACCAAAGTTGGTGGATCAGCTTCACGTTTCGAACCCCGGTCGCCACGACCGGACGCTAGGGGTGGTGGCGCCCCGATCCGCCGGCGCCGTCCCAGCGCTTCGCGCTGGAACGGCGAGCGCCGGCGCATTGCGCCGGCGCTCTGGGATACTGCAAATCGTGTGCGACGGGTGCAGCAGCCTATTGGTATTGCTGCACCGTCTCATTCCATTTGCCGAAATAATCCCTGGTCGTATCGGACAGCGGCAGTCCGATCGGCAGCCGCGAGTGCCCGAACTTGGCGAATGCCAAGTAATGCTTGATCGTCTTCAGATCATCGGCATTCACCAGCTGGAGATCCTCGTTCACGAAGTGGATGACGTTCCCCCTCTTCAGTGAGGTCTCGAGCAAATGGTTGCGATCCGCTTCCACCTCGGGAAGCGCGAAGATGCTGTACATGACGATGTTGGCATTGCGGTCCTCGACCAGGTGCAACAGCGTCGGGCAGTGCAGCATGTCTTCGAGATCGAACAGCTCGTAGTCGCGGGTGATCTTCTTCTTCTCGGCGTAATCCACCAGCATATAGCGCTGCAGATGCACCGGGATGCAGAAGGTCGCCGACGTGTTGTTCGCGACGTAGAAGATGTTCTGTTTGCCGTTGTTGAACTGCAGGTCCCGGGGCGGCAACTTCGCCAGCCTTTCCTCCTCCTCGTCGGTATCGGGGATCAGATGGAAATAGCCGGCCGGCATCTTGCGTCCCAAGAGATCGCCATACATCCCCTCGGCGATCCGGAAATCCATGCTGATCCGGGTCTTGCCGGTGGTATTCGGCATCCCGGAGCCGTGGATATGCTCCTGGCTGAACAAGCAGCAGCTGCCCGGCCCGGCCTTGATCTGATGGGCGTTCTCGCCCCAGAGCTTGGTCATCTCGGCCATCTTGAGCCGCCTTTCGATGGCGTATTTGGTCAGCTCGCGCGACTTCTTGATCGGGATGATCTGCATTGAGCGCGTCCTGTCCTCATCG